>Ga0126373_10003401_pt1 | contig 11910 bp, 8 predicted proteins | sample PanSoiMetPlot_11_FD_92545 | JGI IMG/M metagenome (GOLD analysis project Ga0126373, IMG submission 92545) | Tropical forest soil microbial communities from Panama - MetaG Plot_11 | ecosystem: Environmental > Terrestrial > Soil > Tropical forest > Bulk soil | place: Panama | collected 2016-02-17
CGAAACTCGCTGCTGGCTGGGCGGTCCGCAATGTCCTGGAGGAGCCGCGCCTCTTGCAGCGAAAGCCGCGTTCCGGCTTCTTCCACCTGGACTCGGACCTTCATCAGCAGCGGGTGGCCCGGTTTCAACATTTGCTCCAGCCGCGCGAAACTCTCCGGGAACGCCAGCAGCTCTTGGATTCCCGTCATGTCCTGAATCGTGAAAATAGCCCAGCGGGCCCCCTTCTTCGACCGCATCGGCCTGTTGCTGACGATGAGCACGGCGATGGTGATCTCTTTCCCATTCCGCTGCCCCTCGATCTGATCGAGAGCTACTACTTTGAGATCGGCCATGCGCGATGTGTATTTTGCCAACGGATGTCCCGAAACGTAAAACCCCAGCATGGCATACTCGCTTGCAAGGCGCTCTTCTTCGCTCCAGGGTTCGGCTTCGTGGAGTTCGAAGGGGATGGGCGCTGGAACGGCTGCTGTGGCCATGAACAATCCATGTTGCCCGGATTCGCGCATCCGCGAAGCACGCTGCAACGTGGCGAGAGCATCATCCACTGATGCGAGCATGGATTCGCGCGGGCCAAGGGAATCGAGAGCGCCGGATTTGATTAGGCTCTCGAAAACGCGCTTGTTCAGGAAGCGGGATTCGATGCGCTCGCAAAAATCATAGAGCGACTTGAACTCGCCTTGCGCTAGGCGCGATTCTCGAACGGCCTTTGCGGTGTTTTCGCCGACATTCTTGATCGCGGCGAGGCCAAAGCGAATGGCTTCGCCTACCGGGGTGAAGTACAGGTCGCTCTCGTTCACGTCGGGAGGAAGAATGGAAATGCTCATTCCGCGCGCTTCATTGATGTACTTCACCACCTTATCCGTATTGCCCGCTTCGGAGGTGAGCAGCGCCGCCACGAACTCGACAGGATAATGAGTTTTCAGGTACGCCGTTTGGTAGGCGAGAAGCGCGTACGCGCAGGAGTGCGACTTATTGAAGCCGTAGCCGGCGAACTCCTCCATCAGATTGAAAATCTTCTCGGCCTTTTTCTCTGGGATTTTGTTTGCCGCACAACCGCCCATGAACTTCGCGCGCTGCGCCGCCATCTCTTCTTTCTTTTTCTTGCCCATGGCGCGCCGCAAGATATCCGCTTCACCAAGCGAGAAACTTGCCAGACGGTTGGCGATTTGCATCACCTGTTCCTGATAAAGGATGACGCCATAGGTTTCCTCAAGAATGTCTTTCAACTGCGGCAGTTCGTACGCGACCTTGGTCTTGCCGTGCTTGCGGTTGATGAAGTCATCGATCATGCCGCCTTGAATCGGGCCAGGCCGGTAGAGCGCGTTGAGTGCGGTGAGGTCTTCAATGCGCGTGGGCTGGTAGCGGCGCAGGATGTCGCGCATGCCGTGAGACTCAAACTGAAAAATAGCGGTGGTGTCGCCGCGGGAAAAGAGCTTGTAGGTTTCCTGGTCCTCCAGCGACAGGTTATCGATGTCGATTTTTACGCCGCGGTTTTGCTCGATCATGTGCACGCTGTCGTGCAGGATTGTGAGCGTCGTCAGGCCAAGAAAATCCATCTTCAGAAGGCCGACACGCTCGAGCGCATTCATGTCATATTGCGTCGTGATTTCATCCTTGTTGGATTTGTAGAGCGGCACCACCTCCGTGAGTGGGCGCGGCGAGATCACTACGCCCGCCGCGTGCGTGGACGCATGCCGCGACAGGCCTTCGAGCCGAAGCGCGACGGCCATTAGCTCTTTCAGGTTGTCGTCGGAGTTGACGGCGGCTTTGAGTTGCGGTGCTTCTTCCAGCGCATCTTTCAGTTCGATGCCTAACGTGTTGGGGATGAGCTTGGCAAGCCGGTCCACCTCGCCGTAGGGAACGTTCATCGCGCGGCCGACGTCTTTCACGGCGGCCTTCGCGGCCATGGTTCCAAACGTGATGATCTGCGCTACGTTCTCGCGGCCGTATTTCTGTGTCACGTAGTCGATGAGCTCGCCGCGGCGGCGCATGCAGAAGTCAATATCAATATCCGGCATGGATACGCGCTCGGGATTCAGGAAGCGCTCAAAGAGCAGGTTGTATTGCAGCGGGTCCACGTCGGTGATGCGCAGTGCGTAGCTCACCAGGCTTCCGGCGGCCGACCCGCGTCCTGGGCCCACGGGCACGCCTTGCGCGCGCGCGTAGTGAATGAAATCCCAAACGATCAAGAAGTAGCCTTCGTAGCGCATCTTCTTGATCATCTCGATTTCGGAGGTCAGGCGGCACTCATACGCGGCGAGCGGATGGCGCAAAAAACCTTCTTTTGCGAGGCGTTCGAGCTGCGGAGCGCGCGTGGCAAAGCCCTCTCGCGCTACTTTTTCAAAGTAGCTTGCGGAGTCGTAGCCGCCGGGGACTTTGAATTCCGGAAACGGATTTAGGATGCGCTCGATCTTCACATTGCAGCGCGCTGCGATGTCCACGGTGCGGCTCAGAGCGTCGGGAATCTCGCCAAAAATCCTGGCCATTTCGGCGGCCGTCTTGAAATAGAACTGGTCGGTCGCAAATTTCATGCGGTTCGCGTCGCCCATGGTTTTGCCCGTCTGGATGCAGAGCAAAACTTCCTGCGCGTGGGCGTCTTCGTGATGCAGGTAGTGGCAATCATTCGTCGCGACAAGCGGGATGCCCGATTCTTTCGAGAGGCGGACCAGGTCGGGGTTCACGCGCTGCTCTATTTCGAGGCCTTGGTCTTGAACCTCGAGGAAGAAATTCCCTTTTCCGAAAATATCGCGCAAGCGATAGGCGTTCTCTCGCGCCTGGTCGTATTTCTGTTCCATGACGGCTTCGGTAACCACGCCCCGCAGGCAAGCCGAAAGCGCGATGAGTCCCTTGCTGTGTTTCGCAAGCAGGTCGTGGTCTATGCGCGGTTTGTAATAGAACCCTTCAAGAAAACCGGCAGAGACGAGTTTGATTAAGTTGTGGTAGCCCTCTGGCGACTCGCAAAGCAGCACCAAATGATTGGTGCCGCGCATGCCCGGCTCCGCTTCGCCCTTATCCTGGCCGCCATTGCCGTTGGTCTTTTCGCCGCGATCGTGCCTGCTGCCCTTCGCGACATATACTTCGCACCCGATAATGGGCTTCACGTCGCGCTTGCTGGCCTCGTTGAAAAAATTCGCCGCGGCGAAGAGGTTCCCATGGTCGGTGATGGCCACGGCGGGCATCTTCTGGCGGGAGGCTTCGTCCAGCAGCTCGGAGGTTTCGCAGGCCCCGTCGAGCAGGCTGTAATCCGTATGCACGTGCAGATGTACGAACTGCGGTTGCCCCATAGACTCGATTCTAAAGCTCTCTCAAGAGTTTTGCATTATGCAAACTGAGTTTCCCACAGGCGCGCATCCGGAGCGCGGGAGTGTTTCTAGCGATGATGCTTCTTCTTCGCCCCGGCGGCATGACCGGCATGAGCCTTTGGCGCTACTGCCCTGCTTGCGGCTCTCGGGGGCGCGGGCTTTGCTTTTGCAGCATGTTTTCCTTCCGCCTTTGCAACAGCACGCTTATGGTCGGGGGCAGCCGGTGCCGCATGTGCCTTGGCAACGCCTTTGGAGGGCTTCTTCTCTTTTTCCTTCTTTTTTGGCTGTTCTTTGATTCCGCTCAGCTTCCGTAGGATTTTTTCGCGCTCCTCCGGGGTTTTCCCTCGCCCCGTCAGCTGCATGGCAAAGACTTGCTCGACTAGCTGGTCAAACTTCGCGCCCCGGGGCATCCCGAGAGCTTCCAGCTCATTCGCAACCTGGGGGAGGCCGTTGCGAATCGGTCGCCACTTATGCAAAAAAGCTCGAATTTTGGAAAGGGCTCCGCTGTTGTTCGATTCCGCCAACAAATAGGCCATCTGATCGAGCGGAAATTTTTCCAGAAAACGGTACGAGTCCACGGGAGCCTGCATCTTTTTTCCGACCAGCTCCTTTTGCGCCGTGAGCGTTTTTTCTTCAAAGCTCAAAGCGATATCCGTCTCCGCTGCGCGGAATCCTGCTTTCGAGAGCACGTGGGATAACTCGCGATCTTTCAACCTCCCCAAGATGGCCAGTAGCACGGGGGTTGCGAGACGCGGACGGAATCCTGCGGTAAACAAATCCTCGCGCACCTTCATTAGTCGGTTGATTGCGTCGTAGTCCGGATGCTTCTTGGCCAGAAGCGGGTTGATCACTTCCATCAACTTGGCCTCTTCCCACGCCTTCAGCACTACGTTAGGCCGTTCCTCGCGCGCCACGGCCTGGAGCTCGGTGCCGGCATCCTCGGCTTCGATGGAGTGCTGCAGGTTGCGCTCGATAGCAAGGTCAAACCACTCCTGCGTGCGCTGCTCGACCTTGAAACCCATCCGGGCCGCAAACCGGAGCAACCGCAAGAGGCGAACGGGCTGATTGGTGAAGCTGTGGATGCTGAGCGCCCGCACTTCTCCGTGCTCGATATCGGAGAGGCCGTTGGTAGGGTCCAGCAGCAATCCACGCGAAGCAGGATTCAGTGAAATAGCTATGGCGTTTAGCGAAAAATCGCGCCGTCGCAAATCCTCCATGATGGTGGACCAGCGAATTTCAGGCCGCGTTCCTGGCCGCACGTAGTAGTCGTCGCGCGCCGCCGAAATGCTGCCTTCGCAGTCGCCTGCAAACAGAACCTCGACGTGCCGGTACTTTTCATCTTCGACGAGGACTTTTGCGCCACCCTTTTCAAGCTCGCGCGCGATGCGTGATGGATTGCCCTCGACGGTAAAATCCAAATCGCGCAGCGATGCGCCAGTAATTAGGTCGCGTACCGTTCCGCCGGTCAGATACACGTTGAATCCTAGCGCGGCGGAGAGCTCTTGCACGCGCATCATAGCGGCCCGCTGCTCGGGTGATAGCCGGCTTTCCAGTAAAAACATGTAATCTGGCATTGCGCTCCTTTTGCTTCAGGGTGTCCGCGCTCAACTCCACGGAGCCACCCGCAATGAGCCCCTCGACGTCGCCGCGTTATGCACGCGGGTGATGCGCTTTGTAAATCTGCTTCAACCGCTCCTCCACAACGTGGGTATAAATTTGCGTCGTGGAAATGTCCGCATGACCCAGCATTAGCTGCACGGACCGTAAGTCCGCTCCGCCTTCGAGCAAGTGCGTGGCAAAACTGTGACGCAGCATGTGCGGCGTAAGCGCCATGCGCAGCCCGGCGCGCCGCCCGTACGCAGACAAAATCTTCCACACGCCGACGCGGCTCAGAGGCTTTCCACGTCGATTCACAAAAAGCGTCGGGGTTCCCGCAAACCTGCCAATCATTTTGGGCCGAGCGTCGCGCAAATAGCGCTCCACCATCCCCAGCGCCTTCTTACCGATAGGAACAATGCGCTCCTTGTCGCCTTTGCCGATGCACCGCACGCAACCCACTTTCGTGTCTAGGTCGCTGACGCGCAGACCGACCAACTCGGAAACGCGCAAGCCCGCGGAGTAAAGCACTTCGAGCATGGCGCGGTCGCGCAAGCCCAAAGGAGTTTTCGTGTCCGGCTGCACCAGTAGCTTTTCGACTTCTTCAAGCCGTAAATACCCGGGAAGCGAGCGTCGAATCTTTGGCGATTCGAGATTAATCGTTGGATCCGCGGGGAGGAGTTCCTGAATCTGAGCAAAGCGGAAAAAATTCCGCAACGAAACCAGATGCCGCGCCACGCTCTTGCTCTCCAAGTGTTGTCGGTAGAGGCCTGCGAGAAAATCGACCAGGTCGTCGCGGCTGACCGCCTCCAGCGTGAGCTTGTGCTTCTGCGCAAACTCGCAAAATTTCATCAAATCCCGCCGGTAGGCGGAGACGGTATTCGGCGATAATCCTTTCTCCACCTTGGCGTGGGTTAGAAAAGACGAGATGGCCGATGCAATTTCCATCAAAGCTCCGCGTATCCGCCCTCGCCCGCACCAGCTCTGCGGCGCACGGCAATTCCGTAGACTTCCTGGATCTCATGGCAGCGAAAAACCCACGCCAGCGCCAGATAGAGCACCGTCGCGCCAACGATCAGCCCGGTAAACACGCTGACTTGAACCAGAAATCGCGAGTACATGGTGAATGTCGTGTAGTAGTTAGCAACCCAGCATGCGGCAGCCATGATGGACGCGCACAAAGAAATTTTTGCAAAAGACCGAAGCGTTTCCGTGATGCCCATGGAACCGTACCGTAGCCGGAAAATGATGAGCAGCGCGAAGAAGTCAAAGAACGTCGCCAGAGCGGTCGCTAATGCCGGGCCGCCGTTCTGCACTCTGCGGAAGAGTACCGTCACGAACAGCATGTTCAGAACAATGTTGATGACCAGCGAGATGGAGGCAACAATGACCGGTGTTTTGGTGTCCTTGGTCGAATAAAACGCCGGCACCACCAGTTTAACTGTTGCTAGGGCCGGCAAGCCAATCGCGTAGTACAGCAGCGCGCGGGCCGTCAGGCGCGTGGATGCGGCGACGAACTGGCCGTGCTGGAACAACACGCGAATGATCGGCTCGCGCAGGACCATCAATCCCAGAGCGGCGGGAATCGTGATGAACGCCACCAGGCGAATGGAGAAGGACAGCGTCTTCTTCAGCGACTCGTAATCTTTCGCTGCTGCCTGGTGTGACATCATCGGCAGAATTGCCGTTGCCACCGCGATGGCGTACCCCCCCAGCACCAATTCCATTACTCGGTCGGCAACGTAGAGCGCGGCCAGGCTGCCGGCGGGCATGATGGCCGCGGTCGCAAATCTCGTGTCAATCAGCAGGTTGATCTGGCCAATGCCGATTCCAAACAAGCGCGGGAGCATCAGTCGCGCCACTTCCTGAATCGCAGGGTGTTTGAAGGAAATCCCGAAACTAAATGTCATACCCTTCCGGACGAGCGCCGGGACTTGAATCAGGAACTGGAGAACTCCTCCAACAAGAACTCCAACCGCCAAAGAGGTCGCCGCGTCCTTGAAGTGATGCCAGACGATTCCGATCGAGAATAGAATCGTGGCAAAGTTCATGACAACGGGCGTAGCCGCCGGCAATCCAAAAATATGGAAACAGTTGAGGATGCCCATCGCCAGCGCTGCAAGTGCGATAAAAAACAAATACGGAAAAAGAATCCGATTGAGGTCTACAGCCATGTTTCGGGCAACGTTAGCGCCCGAAAAGAAACTGACGACCGCAGGCGAAAACACCATGCCCAGGACACTGATGACCGCCGCTACCAGCGCAAGCGTCCAGAACAGCTTGTTGGCGAAGTCCCAGACCTCTTCCTTGCTCTTGTCCTGCATGTAGCCCGAAAAGACGGGGATGAACGAGGCGGTCATCGAGCCTTCGGCGACCAACCTACGAAACAGGTTGGGAATGCGGTAGGCTAGGACATAGGCGTCCGCGGAAAGTGTGGTTCCGAGGAGCAAAGTGATACGCTGGTCACGCACGTAGCCGAGGACGCGGCTGACGACAGTGACCAAAGAGATGATCGAGGCCGATTTTAAGATATGCTTCTTATCGGTCAAACGGCGGTGCTCCGGCGACCTCTAACCCCAATGAAAACAACAACTTGACAGGAAAAGCGTGCTTAACATAACATACATTGCGGCGATTGGCAAATTTGTGCTTGCCCAACCCAGGATTTGCCGATTTTGAAGACCAAAGCCCCAGCCTCGACGCACAAGAAGGTCGTTGTTGTGCTCGCCGACAGGAAATCCCTGCCCGGTTACCTGAATCCTGCCCGCCTCGGCCAGCTGGATCCAATCGATGTGCTCACCCCGGAGGGAGAGCATGTCCAATTCCCGGTTGCTAAAGTTCGCGCCATTTATTTCGTGCGTGATTTTTCCGATGAGTTCGAGCCGCATCGCAAGGCGTTTTTAAGCCGGCCCAAGCTCGATGGCTTGTGGGTGAAACTGCGTTTTCACGATGGAGACACACTCGAGGGTGTGATTCCAAACGACCTGCTTTCCTTGCTTGATAACGGGTTGCAAATCACTCCGCCCGACCTGAACTCTTCTACCGACCGCATCTTCGTGCCCCGCGCTGCGCTTGCCGAAGTGATCGTTCTCGGCGTAGTCGGCATCGCCAGGCGGAAACCTGCTGCAGTCGCTGCCGCTGTGGCTCAGCCTCGCCTTTTCACGGAGTAGGATTCCGCGGTGTGCTCTCTAGGTGCCTTTGCGGACTCTGGGCCTCTAGGTTATCTTTGTTCTTTCCTATTCCCTAAATCCTTGAACCTCAAAACTCTTAAACTTGCGTTTGTTTGCTTAAGGAGCGTCCATGAAACTCTCCGACCTTGCTCAAGAACTGAACTGTCGTCTCGAAGGTCCGCGGGACGTCGAGATTTCGGGCGTTGCCGGCATCGAACATGCCGGTTCCGGCCAAGTCACTTTTCTGGCCAACCGAAAATACTTTGCGCTCCTGAAGACCACGCGCGCATCTGCGGTACTCATCGAGGAAAACGTGGCCATCGAACGCGATGCCACCCAGCCGGCCCTTTCCGCCCTACGCTCCTCCAATCCCTACCTGGCCTTCGCGCACGCCCTTGAACTTTTTTACCAGGCGCCAGAGTATACTCCTGGCATTCACCCGACGGCGATCATCGCGAAAACGGCAAAAATTGGCGAAGGCGCCCACGTCGGCCCCTACTGCTACGTCGACGAGGACGCGGAAATTGGCCGCAATGCTCTCCTCCACAGCTTCGTCACCATCTATCGAGGAGCGAAAATCGGGGACGACTTGGTCGCCCACGCCCATTCCGTCGTGCGCGAGCACTGCCGCATTGGCAACCGCGTCATTTTGCAGAACGGCGTGATTATCGGCGGCGACGGTTTTGGCTTCGCCAAACGGCAGGACGGGACTTGGTACAAGATGGCGCAATCTGGACCTGCAGTGCTCGAGGACGACGTGGAAGTCCAATCCAATGCTTGCGTGGACCGCGCCACGGTCGGCGAAACGCGCATCCGACGCGGCGCCAAGCTGGATGACCTGGTGCTTGTCGGCCACGCGTCCCAGGTCGGCGTTGATACCCTGCTCTGCGGCCAGGTCGGCCTCGCGGGCTCAACCAAAATCGGGAATGCGTGCATCCTGGCGGGGCAAGTAGGAACGGCCGGCCACCTTACCGTTGGTGATGGCAGCGTCATCACCGCACAGAGCGGCGTGCCCAATGATGTCCCCGCGCGCGCGTTCTACTCCGGCTATCCCGCCGTCGAGAACCGCCAGTGGCTCAAGATGATGGCCGCGCTGCATCAGCTCCCGGAATTGCAAAAGCGTGTAAGAGAACTCGAATCGCGTCTCGACCTCTTCAAGCCGCGCTAAAGGCCTGGGTTAGTCACATCTGGCCAACCGCCCCCATCTTCTATACTCTTTTCCCGTGAACATGATTGGGTTCGCCCTCGCCATCCTTCTCGTGCCCACTTTCGCTCTTGCACAAAACGTGGCGAGGACATCGCCAGGGCCATCCAAGCCTTTTCCAGATGCAGATTTCGTTCTTCACGACAAAGATTTGAAACCACAGAAAAACGGAATCGTTCTCGGTCCAATGCACAGTGACGGCAAGGGAGGAACTACGGGTACCTTCGCTATCTATGGAGGAGGTTTGCCCATTGAAGTTTCGAGCATGTCCTTTAGCGGTGATGGCAAATTACTCGCGGTAGGCAGTACCCCCGGTATCGTTGACTTGTGGGACGTAGAGGGAAAGAAGAAGCTCCGCCTCTTTAAAAGGCGGTACGGCTGTCGGCTTAAGCCTGGACGGGCGCACTCTTGCAATAGATGGCAAGGGCATAGAGGTATACGACGTTGCCTCAGGCAAACTGAAAGAGAGAATTCCGAGGACACCAAAAAAGGCCTGAAAATGTTATCGACAGCCTCTCGTTCAGCCCTGACGGCGTTTTGCTCGATGTCACTGCAAACGGAGACGAGGATATGGTTTATGAAGTCTCGTCTGGACGGCTAGTAGCAACGCTCCAGAACACGCAACACTCGAGATTTTCCGTGGATGGTTCCCTGTTAATTGGAGGCAATGCGAAGCACCTGATTGTTTGGAGCACGAAAGACTGGAGCAAAGTCAGCGACCTGCCTGGCGGGCCGGACTATGTAAGAAGAATAGCTGCTTGCCCTGAAAAGGATCTCGTGGTTGTTGGTGGCCCGGAGCAGGCCCGTTTGTTGCGATTGAGTTCTGGCGAGGAATTGGCCAAAGTCGGCAACGGATGGACAAATTTCGCGTCATTTAACCGATTTGGGACGGTAATCTTCACGTACGCCGGAGATTTCTCAGTTTGGGATGCGTCTGGCAAACAACTCTGTTCCCGACCGGATATTGGAAACGGTACGGTGGCGATTAGTCTAAACGATCGATGGCTGGCTGGTGCTCCGGTTAAGGGCGGTAGGAGTGTGGCAATCTGGGATCTCCAAAACGCTCTAACCGCCTGTGGGCTCTAAGTCCCTCTCAGAAATTGCCAAGATGACCATCGACTCCCACGGCTCGCAGCTGGATACTCCTTTCGCCATCGCTGCGGCTATTACGAACATTGCCCTTTCAAGGGCGTGCCCATGCTGAAGGCAGTAGCCTGTTTCAACTTAGCATCACCGATGCGGTGCACGATTTGCATTTGTTTCATGTCCTACGGCCAGGTAGTTCCCGAAGCCATGGTAAAAGGATGAACCACAAGGACAGGCTTATCGGCAGCGCGAGCAGCAAAAGGGCACAAAGTGACGGCCAGCAGAATTGGCAGAATGGTTTTCATCAAGACGGATACCCCCGTCGCCACTCGCTACAACTTGTGACGCGTCTCCGAGCTGGAGGGTTTCGCAAATTTGCTCAAGTTTCAAAAAGGATAGCTGACGGCAGCTCTCCGAATTGCAGAAGCGTCCGCGGAAGAAAACCTAGTAGCGCCAAAAAGGATCTTTGGCGGGAATAAATTCGATCGGCACTTCGTTTACAAACGTCTTCAGCCAGCGCGTGCATTCCTTCATGCCGGCCTGTTCGGAAGGGATGTGGCTCAAGATAATAAGGCCCTTGTGCTTGCCTTGCGCGACCGCGTCCGCGACGTATTCGACGGTCTCCCATTCTCGAGGCTCTCCAGTCACGAGAACGTCGACATCATTTCTTTCCAGAGCCAAGGTTTCCTTCTGAAATCCCGAAGCGCCCGGCACCAGCGCGGCTTTCCTTATCCTCATATCAGGATCGCCAACTACACGCAACACATGCACACCGAGCTTCTTCTTCAGGTCGGCGGCCAGCGACTCCAGAGTTGTCTCTGGAACAGCGAATAAGTATTGATTCTCTGAATCCTGCTGTTTTTCCCAACCGAGCTCATGCGTCATTCCCGCTTCGATGCCGTCGGGAGTGCGCCGGTGCCAATGATCGTGGAATCTCCAGACGACCAGGTGATGCTCTGCGATAAAAGCCAGCTTGGCGGCGAGCACGGAGTCTTTTTCTTTTTGCGGAAGCACATCGAGCTTATCTAGATGGTTGTAGAAAGTCGGTTCGTGCGTAATGACGAGGTTCTTGCCGGAAGTGACCGCGCGTTCGAGCACGTCCATCGTAGCCATCATGGTTACCGCAATCCCGGTGACGGGTTCGTCCGAGTTGCCGGCCTTAAAGCTATCGACTGTTTCGGTCTGCCATGGCACGCCCACGTGAGCCTGTACTCGGCTAATGACCTCGCGCGCCGTCAGCTGCTTTTCCTGGCCCGCGGCCACTACTGCGGATAACCACAAACCGGCGATGACCGCCCCGCAACCCTTCAAAAACATGCGATCCGTCCTCCCTTTTGATCTCCTAGAAGACCTTCTTGGCCTCGGCTTCGGCGGCCGCCCCGGTAAATCCTGTGGGTTTCTGATCCTCTGGCAGTGCCGCGGCCATTTCGTCGTGCACCACTTTGTTTAAGGCATCCCGCTCGTCGAATTCATACTTCGATGCGTCGATGGGTTCCAGGAATTCAACCACGATCTCTCCGGGGCGAATGACGAGCGACTTTTTCTCCATGAC
>Ga0126373_10003402_pt1 | contig 11908 bp, 9 predicted proteins | sample PanSoiMetPlot_11_FD_92545 | JGI IMG/M metagenome (GOLD analysis project Ga0126373, IMG submission 92545) | Tropical forest soil microbial communities from Panama - MetaG Plot_11 | ecosystem: Environmental > Terrestrial > Soil > Tropical forest > Bulk soil | place: Panama | collected 2016-02-17
CGCAAAGTCGAAGGTGGCGCCGCAATACGCGCCGCTCCTCCGGCAGATCGTCTTCACGGCGGCATGGCAGGAGAGCTGCTGGCGCCAGTTCGTCCGGAAGGGGGAAAAGCTCGCGCCGCTCGCCTCCAGCACGGGTGACCTGGGCCTGATGCAGGTCAACCGCAACACGTGGCGCGGGCTCTACGACCTGAACGGGCTCTCGGGCGACATCGAGTACAACAGCAAGGCGGGAAGCGAGATCCTCCTCTACTATCTCGGCCGCTTCGCTATTCCGAAGCGAGAGGACAAGCAGCCTGGCGGCAATCTCGCCCGCGCCACCTACTCCGCCTACAACGGCGGCCCTCGTGCGCTCGGCCGCTACCGGACGGCCAGCACCATTCCCGCTCTCAAGAAGGTCGACGAGGCGTTCTGGACGAAGTTCCGCGCGGTGAGTGCCGGCCAGGAGCTGGCCGTGAAGAGTTGCTACGGCGGCTGAGGCGCGGGGTGCCCATTGCGGGCCGCCGCACGGAGGCGACGTCATGACGGCGCGGCCGACCCGACGTGCCTTCGCCGCGATGCTGGTCTCCGGTCTTCTCGCGGCGCCGCGACGGTCCCGGGCGCAGTCGACGCGCCGGACTTCGCCGCGGATCGGCTTCATCTTTTCCAACACGCCCCAGGCGGAGCTCGAAGGACCACAGCCGGCCAGCCCCTATCTGCGCGCCTTCCTCGAACAGCTGCGTGAGCTCGGCTGGGTCGACGGCCAGAACATCATCGTCGAGCGGAGAACCGCGGACGGAGAGCTGGAGCGTTACGTTGATCTCACCCGCGAACTGATGGCGCTGCGGGTGGAGCTCATCGTCGTGTCCGGGACGGGCGGGGTCTTCAAGGTGAAGCAGGTGAACGACACCGTGCCTATCGTGATGGCCGGGGGCATCGCCGAGACGCTCTTCTCCGAAGGAGTGGCCAAGAGCCTGGCTCGCCCGGGCGGAACCGTCACGGGATTGACCACGGCCATCCCCGGCCTCGAGGACAAGCGCCTCCAGCTCCTCAAGGAGGCCGTGCCGGGCGCTTCCCGCGTGGCGTATCTCGGCGCCGCCCCCCCGCTACCATCCAGCACGATGACGGCGGCGCGGGCGTTGCACGTGACGGTGATCCCCGTGGAGACGGCGACCGTCGACGGCCTGGAGAAGGCGTTCAGCGAACTCAAGCGGGCGCGCGCCGATGCCCTCCTCGCCGTGTGGGGCCCCACGTTCTTCTGGAACGCGCGGCAGAGGATCAGTAACCTCGCGGCCCAGCACCGCTTGCCCGCGATCTACTGGGACCGCGCCTTCACCGACGCGGGCGGGCTCCTCTCCTATGGGCCCGACTATCTCGACATCGACCGCCGCGCCGCGTACCACGTTGACAAGATCCTCAAGGGCATGAAGCCCGGTGACATTCCCATCGAGCAGCCGGTCAAGTTCGAGCTGATCGTCAATCTCAAGGCGGCCAAGGCCCTCGCTCTCACCATCCCGCCTGCTTTCGTGGAGCGCGCCGACCGCGTCATCCGATAGCCTCAGGCTTTGAAGAAGGCCAGAAGGTCCTGATTGACCTGATCCTTGAGGGTCGAGCACATCCCGTGAGGTGCGCCGGGACAGACCTTGAGCGTGGCGCCCTTCATCCTGGATCGCTTCGCGCTCGTCAGAGATGAGTGAACGAGGTCGGCCTCTCGGGAGACGTGCCCATGACCCGGCATGGTACGCTCGCTCCGTTTCCCGGTAAACCATGCGAGAGAATCCAACCGACTTCACATCCTTCAACGCGGACCCGCCCGGCCAGCCGCCCATCCGCGGCTTTCTGCACGCGCCCGCCGGCGCCGGCGGCGAGGGCCTCGTCCTCACCCACGGGGCCGGAGGAAACTGCCGCACGGCGCTCCTCGTGGCGATATCGCGTGCCTTCGCGGCAGCGGGCTTCCACGTCCTCCGCTGCGACCTGCCCTTCCGCCAGGCGCGAGCGACAGGACCACCGTCGCCCGCCGGTGCGGCCCGCGACCGCGCCGGTCTCCAGGCGGCCGTGCATGCGATGCGTGAGCTCGGAGCGCGGAGCGTGGTCCTGAGCGGCCTGTCGTACGGAGGGCGGCAGGTGAGCATGCTCGCGGCCGACGCGCCGGAGCTCGCCCAGGCGCTTCTCCTCTTCTCGTATCCGCTCCATCCTCCGGGCAAGCCGGAGGCGCCGCGGACGGAACACCTGCCGCGGCTGCGCACGCCGACTGTCTTCGTCTTCGGCACCCGGGATCCCTTCGGCTCTCCCGCGGAGATCCGTCAGGCCGTGACCCTCGTGCCGGCGCCCACGGCGCTGGTGGAGATCGACGGGGCCGGCCATGATCTCTCGCGCAGCCGCCGTGTCGCCGCGGAGACACATCGCGAGGTCGCCGCGCGGGCGCTGGAGGCGCTGCGAAGCTTCTTGCTCTCGCGCGGGTCAGCGTCCCCTTGACGCGGGTGCTGCCCGAGAGCAGGATCGGCAGGTCCGAAACCGGAGAGGAGGAGTGATGGCCAACGACCTGCACTACCTGTCGATCGGCGAGCTCGCCGGCCTGATCGCGTCGCGCAAGCTCTCGCCCGTGGAGCTCGTGGAGAGCCTGATCCAGCGCGTGGAGCAGATCGACCTGCAGACCTCCGCCTTCATCACGCGTACGTTCGACCTCGCGCGCCGGCAGGCGCAACGGGCCGAGGCGGAGCTTGCGGGGGGCGAGCCGCGCAGCCCGCTTCACGGCATTCCCTTCGCTCTCAAGGACATCTACGATACGAAGGGCATTCTCACCTCCGGCCACTCCCGTGTTTTCATCGATCGGATTCCCTCGGAAGACGCTACCACCACCTCCCGGCTCTACGAGGCCGGCGCCGTGCTCCTCGGCAAGCTCGCCACCCACGAGATGGCGCACGCGGGCCCGTCGTTCGATCTACCCTGGCCACCCGCTCGCAACCCGTGGAATCTGATCCACTTCACCGGCGGCTCATCGTCGGGCTCGGGGGCCGCCGTCGCCGCGGGGCTCGTCCCCATGGCCCTCGGCTCCGACACGGGTGGCTCGATCCGCGGTCCGGCCTCGCACTGCGGAGTGGTCGGCCTGATGCCGACGTTCGGACTGGTGAGCCGAGCGGGAGTGATCACCAATTCCTACACGTTCGACCACTGCGGCCCGTTTGCCCGCACCGTAGAGGACTGCGCTCTCGTGCTGGAGGCTCTCGCGGGCTACGACCCGAAGGACGCGGGCAGCCTGCGACGGCCGCTCCCACGCTATCGAGACGCCCTCGGTCACGACCTGCGCGGGCTCAGGATCGGCGTGCTCCGTCATCATTGGGAAATGGACATGCCCGCCTCCGAGGACGTTCGTCGCGCCATGGATGCCGCTCTGGATGTACTGCGCCGGCTCGGGGCCGAGCTGGAAGAATGCCGGGTGCGGCCGCTCGCCGAGTACTTCGACGTGAAGATCATCATCGCGGAGAGCGAGATCTTCAGCGTCCACCAGCCGGCGCTCGTGGAGCGTCCGGAAGCCTTCGGAGCGGACTTTCGCTCGCGCGTGCTGCCCTCGGTCCTCTTCACCGCCCACGACTACGTGCAGGCGACCCGCGAGCATCGCCGCATGATGGTGGAGATGGAGCCCCTCTTCGCGCGCTACGACGCCTTCGTCACCGCCGGCCTCGGGGAGGCGCCGCGTCTCGCCGACTATCGCAGCGTGTCCTTCTGGCAGAAACCGAGCCTACTCACCGCGTGGAACGTCACGGGCCAGCCCGTGCTCGCCCTGCCCAACGGCTTCGGACGGAACGGTCTACCGCTCGGCATGCAGATCCTCGGCCGGCCCTTCGGGGAGATGACCATGCTCCGAATCGGCCACGCCTACGAGCAGGCGACGGACTGGCACCTGCGGCGGCCCGCCCTCGTGCCCGGCGCCGAAGCGCCTGCAGTGACGCCGCCGCCCGTGCTCTCCGGCGGCACCGAACCCATCGACGGCGCCATGCGCGATCTGTGCGTGCAGGCGGCCCGGAAAGCCGGCCTCCGCCTCGACGACTTGATGCTGTCGCAGCTCCTGGAAGGCGCGCCCTACGCTCTCGGCATGGCGCAGCGCCTGCGCCGGAGCCATGGGCTTCAGCACGAGCCCGCCAACATCATGAGCTTCCCGACGAGCTGGCTCGGCGATTCCCGGCCGGCCTAACCCGAACCGCGAGAAAGGGACCCGTGATGGAGATCCGACAGAACCGCGTGAAGCAGCGCCTCGCCGCCGGCCAGATAGCGACCATCCTCGCCGGCACCAACGACCCCGACCTCATCGATCAGTTGGGGCCGCTGGGAGTCGACGGCGTCTGGCTCGAGGGCGAGCACGGCGGCGTGGACTATGCCGATCTGGGAAACTTAACGCGGGCCTGCGATCTCTGGAACATGACACCGGTGGTGCGCGTGATGGACAACGACTACGCCACCATCTACCGCACCCTCGATCGCGGGGCGCAGGGCATCGTGGTGCCTCACGTGAACACGAAGGCGGAGGCGCAGGCGGTGGTGGAAGCGGGCAAGTTCGCGCCCATCGGCAAGCGGGGCATGTTCACGAGCCGCCAGGGCTTCGGGGTGGGCGACTATCTCAAAGCCGCCAACGACCAGAGCCTCCTCATCGTGCTCCTCGAGGACATCGTGGCCATCAAGAACCTGGACGAAATTCTGAGCGTCGACCACATCGACGCCTTCTTCGTGGCTCCGAGCGATCTCGCCACCTCCATGGGACACATCGGCGATCTCGGCCATCCCGACGTCCAGCGCACCATCGACGAGGCGATCGGCAAGATCGTGAAGTCCGGGCGCGTGGCGGGCACCCTGGTCACCCTCGCCAACGTGGAGCGCTACACGAAGATGGGTGTGCGCGCCCTCATGGCGAGCTTCTTCCCCTGGATCCAGGCGGGCGCCAAGGACCTGATGGACCGCGCGGCCGCCGCGGCCAAGCGGTAGCGGGAGCTACAGGCATGCGCGGCAAGCAGGTCTTCATGGAAAGCCTCATCGCCCACGGGGTGGAGCACATTTTCGGGAACCCCGGCACCACGGAGAGCCCCATCCTCGACGCCCTCCTCGACTATCCGCAGCTCCGCTACGTGGTCGCCCTCCACGAGGGCGTGGCTCTCGGCGCCGCCAGCTACTACGCGCAGACGAGCGGGAAGATCGCGGTGGTCAACCTGCACGTGGCGCCCGGGCTCGGCAACGCGCTCGGCATGCTCTACAACGCCTACAAGGGCCGCGTGCCTCTCCTGGTGACGGCGGGGCAGCAAGACACGCGCCTGCGACTACGCGGCCCGGTGCTCGGTCACGACCTGGTCGCCATGGCCGCCCCCCTGACGAAGTGGAGCGTGCAGGTGGAGCGCGCCGATGAGTTCGGCCTGATCATGCACCGCGCGCTCAAGATCGCCGCCGATCCTCCCGCGGGCCCGGTGTTCGTGGCTCTACCCATCGACGTGCTCGAGCAGGACACGGAGGTCGAGCCCTTCCCGGTCGGTGAGCTGTATCGCGCGCCCACACCCGACCCGGACGGGATCCGCGCCGCCGTCGAGATCCTGGCCGCGAGCCGGCGCCCAGTCATTGTGGCGGGAGACGAGACGGCGGCGGCGATGGCGGAGCTGGCGACGCTCGCCTCCGAGCTGGGGGCGGCCGTGTGGTGCGAGGGCATCCGCGCGCGCCAGGCGCTGCCCAGTGCGCATCCGAACTTCCGCCTCGGCCTGCCCTTCGACACGGTAGCCATTCGCAAGGCGCTCGACGGCGCCGACGTGGTGCTCCTGATCGGTGGCCCGTTCTTCGAGGAGGTCTGGTACGCGCCGGGCTCGCCGCTGCCCGAGGGCGCGCTGGCCATACACGTGGAGTCTTCGCCCGAGCGGCTCGCCCACAACCTCGCGGTGCGCGTCGGCCTGGTGGGTTGCCCCCGCGCCGCGCTGTCGGTGATGCGTGAGGGCGTGGCCCGCACCGCGTCGCCCGCCTTCCGCGAGGCGGCGGCGAAGCGCAACGACGCCCTCCGCGCCCTCAAGGCGCAGGAAGCCGAGGCGCAGAAGGCCCGTGCGGGCAAGCGCTGGAGCCAGTCACCGATCTCCTTGCCGAGGGTCATGGCGGAGATCGAGGCCGCGCTGCCTGCCGACGCCATCCTCGTGGACGAGGCGATCACGGCGGGACCGGATCTCGCCCGCACCGTGCAGTTCGAGACCGCGGGCGACTACGTGGGCGCGCGCGGCGGCGGCATCGGCCAGGCCCTGCCGGGCGCCCTCGGCGTGAAGCTCGCGCATCCGGATCGCCCGGTGCTCGCGGTGTCGGGCGACGGCTCGGCCATGTACAGCATCCAGTCGCTGTGGACGGCGGCGCACCACGACCTCGCCGTGGTCTTCCTCATCCTGAACAACCGCGAGTACCGGATCCTCAAGCACAACATGGACACCTACCGACAACGCTTCGGCGCCAAGCCCGAGCGCGGCTACCCCAACATGGATCTCGTCTCGCCGGACCTGGGCTTCGTGGATCTCGCGCGAGGCATGGGCGTGGAAGGCGTCCGCGTCACCGCACCGGACGAGCTGCGGCCCGCCCTCGACAAGGCGTTCTCCGCGAATCGGCCCTTCCTGCTCGACGTGGCCATCGAAGGCCGTCCCTAACGCCATGGCTATTCCCGACATCCTCGCCATCGACTTCGACGGCGTGCTGTGCGACGGCATGGCCGAGTATTTCGAGACGAGCCGGCGCACGTGTGTCAAGGCGTGGCCGAGGGAAAAGGCTCCCGGCGATGCGCTCCTCCCCGCCTTCCGACGGCTGCGTCCCGTCATCTTCACGGGCTGGGAGATGCCGCTGCTCCTGCGTGCCATCGCCCGCGGCCAGGCGGAGGTGGATATCCTCCGCAACTGGGCGGGCGTCCGCGACCATGAGCTCGAGGCCGAGCCGCGCGCACACGAGCTCAAGAACCTCCTCACCCATACGCTGGACGACACGCGGCGTGAGTGGATCGCCGCGAACCGTGCGGACTGGATCGCGCGCAACGTGCCCTACTGCGGCCTCGACGAGCTGCGCCGGCTCGTGGGCGAGCCGGAGCGCGCGGTCCTGGTCACCACCAAGGAAGGAGAGTTTGCCCGGCTCATCCTGGACGACTGGGGCGTGAAGCTCGCGGACATCCAGGGCAAGGAGGCGGGCACGCACAAGTGCGACAACCTGCGCGCGCTCATCGCCGCCTATACGACGTCGCACGGCCGTCGCCCGCGCGTGTGGTTCATCGAGGACCGCCTCGAGACGCTGGAGCACGTGACCACGCATCCCGACCTCGAGGACGTGGGCCTCTTCCTCGCCGCGTGGGGCTACAACACGCCGGAGACCCGGGCGAGGGCGCAGGCGAGCCAGCGCGTGCGGCTCCTCGAGCTCGACCAGTTCAGGCGCGGCCTCACCGCTTGGACCTGACCGGCCCAGGCCCGCAAGTCGAAGACCGCTTCCGGCCATTGTCGCAATCGCAGGCCCGCCGGGTCAGTCTGGATGTGCTCACGAGGGCCACACGGGTGCCCGGGCGGGTGGCGTCGGGGGCGGGGTGCGCTCCCCAGACCCGTATCTTCTGCGTGTAGCCGAAGCGAAGAACCTCAGTCTCGTGGCGGGCTAGAGTGCCCCCGCGGAATGCGACTCATCGTGGTCTGGGGAGCGCACCCCGCCCCCGACGACAGGCCCCGCCCGCCCCGCGCTCGCGACCGGGAAATGTCCGCGCTACGAGGACGGTGGCCAAGGCAGCCCGTAGAGCCGGGCGGCGTTGCCGCCGAGGATCTCACCCGCGATGTCGAGCGCTTCGTCGCGCGTGACCGCGCCGAGCGTGATCATCTCCTCCAGGACGGTGCCGAGCCCCCAGCGTCCCCAGCGCGCGGCGATCCAGAAGATGTCCGGGATGCTGTAGGCATCGGTGGAAAAGAGCAGCTTGCTCGTAGGGGCGAGGGCAAAGGCCTCGCGCAGCATCGCGGGGATGTTTGCCGCGAGGTAGGGCACGGCGAGACCCAGGTCTGCGTGGACGTTCGGATGCACGGCGGCGAGGTAGGCCTGCTCGCGAACGTACGGATAGCTCGCGTGCAGGAGAACGAAGGGCACGCGGCGGTGGCGCTCGATGTGCCGACGCAGGTGCAGGGGATTGGCGGCGAGGAGATCGAGATCGTTGTCGCCGAAGCCCGTGTGAAACTGCACGGGCAGCTCCTGTTGCTCGGCGATCTCCAACGCGCGCAGGACCAGGTAGTCATTGAGCGGCTTGTCGGCCAGGCGCACGCGCCCGTCCCGTCGCGCGCGCTCCTTCACGGGGGCGAAGGCCGCGCCGGCTTCGCCGCGTGTCGTCTCCGCCACGGCAAGCCCGGTACGATAGGCGATGATGCTCTTGAGCCCGACGTGGCCGGCGGCGCGCGCGCCCTCCACGGCGGCCACGAAGGTTTCGACCAGCTGATCGAACGTCTCGTGGCGGAGGATCAGCTCCTGGGCGAGCGTCTCCAGCCTGAGGATCGTGGCAAGGCGACACGGGAGCCGCGCCGCGAGCTCCGCATGGCTCAGGCTCTCCCCCGTCTGATACCCGTGATCGAGCAGGAGCATGGCCAGTCCCGCGTCCCGGAACATCCGAGTGGCGAGAGCCTCGTCGCCCAGGGCCGCGCGGGCGGCGAGCACATCGTCCACGGTGGCGGGGCAGCCGAGGAAGGTCGCCAGCTCCTTCAGAGCCCAGCGGAAGAAGATGGTGGTGGCCGCGTGGTGCTCGTACATCGCGGTCTGATCGCTCTCGCTGAAGAAGCGCTGGTATTCGACGTCGCGGAACCGGCTTCCCTCGCGCAGGAGCGGGTGGCAGTGCTGGTCGAGGATGGGGAGGGCGGAGAGATCGAGAGCCATGCCGAGCGGGGAGATCAGAATTTCCAGAAATGATGCCGCTGCTCGAAGGCCACGTCCTCCTTCCCGAAGGCCTCGCACTCCGCGCGCTTGACGGCGAGAAAGGAGCGGGCGAGGAGCGGCCCGAGTGCTTTCTGCAGCATCGCGTCGCGCTCGAGGCGGTCGAGAGCGGCGGTCAACGTGGTGGGGAAACGCTCGATGCGCCGGGCCGCGCGCTCGGCGTCCGAGTAGTTCCCGGGATCGACCATGGTCGGCTCCGGCGGCTCGAGAGAGCGCCGTACGCCGTCGAGTCCCGCGGCGAGCAGCCCGCCCAGGGCGAGATACGGATTGGCGGAGGCGTCGCACGCCTTGAGCTCCGCGTTGGTGGAGCCGGCGCGGTCAGACGCGAAGGTCGAGGGGATCCGCACGGCGCCCTCGCGGTTGTCCGGCCCCCACGCCGTGTAGGCGGAGCTCCAGAAATGCGGCTGGAGGCGACGGTAGGAATTTACGGACGGGCAGGTCAGAGCGAGCAGGGCGGGCAGGTGCTCGAGGACACCCGCTACGAAGTGAGAGCCGAGTGCGCTCACCCCGAAGCGTCCCTTTGGGTCGTGCATGAGGGTGCGACGCCCCGCCACGTCCCAGAGGCTCCAGTGGATATGACTGCCGTTGCCCGCCTGGTCGGGGAAGGGCTTGGGTGCCAGCGAGGCGAAGAGCCCGTGGCGATAGGCGACGCCGCGGACCGTCTCCCGATAGAAGACTTGGCGGTCCGCCGCGGTGAGGGCCGGCGCGTGCCGAATGGAGAGCTCCTGCTGCCCGTGGCCGAGCTCGGGGTAGTACTGCTCGACCTGGATGTCCTGCGCCTCCAGGCTTTCCACGATGTCGTCCATCACCGCGGCGGCCGTGGTCATGCCGATGGTGGAGAAGCAGAGCGACTGGTCGAGCGGCGCGTAGGTGCCGTCGGAGTTCAGCACGGCGATGGTGAACTCGCCCTCGAAGGCGGCGCGCACGGCGAAGCCCGCCTCGGCGCAGGCGGCGATCTGGCTCTTGAGGAAGGAGCGCGGGCACGCCTCCCACGCCGCTCCATCGAGCGTGCGCATATCGACGGTCATGGCCGCGGCGTGCGGGGCGTAGGGCAGCACGGCAAAAGTCTCCGGATCGGGCACGAGACGGATCTCGCCCACGGGTCCCATGCCCTCCACGGAGGTGAGCTGGTCGAGCATGTTCATGGCCTGCATGGCCACGGTGAGGCCGATCCCGTCCACCATCCGTGAGGCGAGGCTCTCCACGTGGGTCGCCTTGCCCCGGGTGACGCCGCCATTGTCCGTGTAGAGGAAGCGTATGAGGCGCACGCGACTCCGCCGGGCTCGATCCACGACGCGGCGGATAGCCGCGGTCGGTGGCCGACCGGTGGCGGCGGATTCCCTGCGATGGGTCGGGCTCACGGCGGCCGGAGTCTATGCGGTGGGTCCGGCTTCGTCAACGACAATGATGTGACGGAGAAATCCGCCCGACCGGTAGAAGCGAAGACCGTGCGGAGGGCGGCGCCGCGCATGCTCGTGGGCGACGTTGACAGAGAGGGCGGGAACGACTCATACTCCCGCCACTTTCTAGCGGTTCACCGTCCGGCCCTCGGAGGGAGCCATGGTGCTCCGCCCTCGAGCTTCCGGTTGCTCCCGCGGCGCCGTCGTTCTCCACCCTCGGGGTTCTCGCATCCTCGGCCCGTCGTCACGTCCACACACGGAGGAGCACGCATGAGACAGAGACCGCCTCGTCGTCCTGAGTCCGCCACCATCGAGCGCCGCACCTTCCTCAAGGGGGCGGGGGCCGGCCTCGCCGTCACCTCTGGGCTCGAAGGCATCCTCGCCGCGCGGCGGGCCCCCGTCTTCGCGCAGGGCGCGGAGATCCACCTGCTGCAGTGGGTGGACTTCATCCCGGAAGGCGACGCCGAGCTCCGCCGTCAGTGCGCGGAGTACAGCTCCCAGACCAAGACCAAGGTCACCGTCGAGACCATCAACGCCAACGACCTGCAGGCCCGCATCACCGCGGCCATTCAGTCGGGCTCGGGCCCCGACATCATCATGATGCTCCACAACTGGCCGCACCTGTACGCGAGCGCGCTCGGGGACGTGACGGACCTGTGCGAGTGGAAGGCCAAGGACCAGGGCGGCTACTACGCGCACTCGGAGGCGGCGGCCAAGAGCGGCAAGCGCTGGCTCGCGCTGCCGTACACCACGGGCGGCAGCCTCATCGCCTATCGGCGTTCCTGGTTCGCGGAGGTGGGAGCGAACGCGCCGCCCAAGACGCTGGAGGAGTATCGCAAGATCGGCATGGCGCTCAAGCAGAAGGGCAAGCCGGTGGGCCAGACGCTCGGCCACACCTTCGGCGACGCGCCGACCTGGACCTATCCCCTCACGTGGGCCTTCGGAGGGATGGAGACGGATTCCTCGGGAAAGAAGGTCGTCATCAACTCCCCGAAGACGGTGGAGGCAGTGAAGTGGATGACGAGCTTCTGGAAGGACGCCTGTGACGAGGGGGCGCTCGCCTGGGACGACACCAACAACAACCGCGCCTTCCACGCCAACGAGATCAGCGCCACCTTGAACGGCGCGTCCATCTACATCTTCGCCAAGCGCAACCCGGACAAGGTCAAGAACGAGGCGGGCCAGCCGATGTTCTCGGACATCTCCCACTTCGGGATCCCCGACGGACCGAACGGTGCTACCTCGCCCTATTTCGTGGCCTTCTCCCACGCCCTCATGAAGTATTCGAAGAATCAGAAGGCGGCCAAGGAATTCTTGAAATGGCTCCACTCCAAGGACCAGTTCAGTAAGTGGTTCGAGATCGAGAATGGCTACAGCGTGGGTGCCACCACCGTCTGGGAAAATAGCCCCATGTGGGACAAGGTCGACGACGCGCTGAAGCCCTTCCGGGTGGCCGCGCGCGGATCGCGCATGATCGGCTGGGCGGGGCCGCCCACCGCGCACGCCACCGAGGCCTTGACCAAGTACATCATCACGGACATGTATGCCAAGGCCGTCCAGGGGACGACGCCCACGGACTGCGTCAAGTGGGCGGA
>Ga0126373_10003403_pt1 | contig 11907 bp, 13 predicted proteins | sample PanSoiMetPlot_11_FD_92545 | JGI IMG/M metagenome (GOLD analysis project Ga0126373, IMG submission 92545) | Tropical forest soil microbial communities from Panama - MetaG Plot_11 | ecosystem: Environmental > Terrestrial > Soil > Tropical forest > Bulk soil | place: Panama | collected 2016-02-17
CCGATACATGTTTGTCATCGACGATGCCAAACCAATAGAGGAAATCCTGCGCTGCAGAGGAATCGTCGAGGTTTCGGTGTGGCCCATATGGAACACCACGGGCGAAGACCGCGTGCGGCTTTCTATTGGCAACACGGCCACGGGTGCTGCCATAGGTGGCACGCCGTAATAATCGCGCGGCTCAAGGCGCAAAAGCCGTCGCGTCCAGTGCTCATGATCCTCAGGTCGTTCTATGGGGGCGGGCCACCGCCATATGGACACTCACGGCTCAATGCTCCTAGCATTACGCCCTACTTGGCGCGCACCCGCATTCAACCCTCTGGATCCGGAGAGATAGAAATGCTGAAGGGCTTCAAGAATTTCCTGATGCGCGGCGACGTTATCGTGGTCGCGGTCGGATTGGTCGTTGCGTTAGCGTTCAGCAATCTCGTCAAGGCGTTCACCGATGACATCATCAACCCGCTGATCGCCGCAGTCCAACCCGGCAATGTTGGCCCTGGGCTGGGGTGGCAACTCGTAAAGGGTGGCAGCAACGGCACCTTCCTCAACCTGGGTGGCCTTATTTCGGCGATCATTTACTTCATTGTCTTCATGGCTGTCGTCTATTTCTTGATCGTTCTGCCGTACAAGGCGGTCATGGCGCGACAGGGTAAAGTTGTGTTCGGCGATCCACCCCCGACCAAAACCTGCCCAGCATGCCTGTCGGACGACCTGAACCCGGCCGCAAATAAATGTAAACACTGCGGATCCGACGTGAGTTCCGTCAAAGCGTGACTGTCGCCCTATTGGGAAGTGGTCTCTCGGGCGCCTCAAACGGCGGCGACGGCTGTATTCACAATTGAGCCGCCCATCCCGTCGTCGATCGCCGCAGGTAACGCCGATGGAATAAGCGTCTTTGTATTTGCTACCTAATACCGCATCATTCTCGGCTCGTTGCGTGACGCTGGCCGCGCAATGACCAGCAAGGAGCTTGTGTTTCAGGTCATGGCCGAACGCGGTCTTAGCGTTCACGACAAGCGGTTAGTCCGGTTGCTGATAAAGTGTGTCGGAGTGTCGCTCAAACATTACAAGTATCGTGGCACGTTGCGGGCATCTCGGGGTCCAGGGGCGTATTTGCTTTGGGAGCATAGGCATACGCCTACCGCCAGCTAGTGGGGGCGCCTCTGCGAGCTTGTCCTGGGCGATCAATATCGTGTGGTTGGAGCCGCCACACAACCATCACGCGACCGTGACAGCGAAAGTATCCTAAACTTATCGGACGCCTCCCACTGTGGATGCGTCACATGGTCATACCAAGCGAAGAATGTCGCATGCAGGCGATAAGCCTCCGAATAGCAGCGGACGACCCGATTTACCGGCTGATTCGCGATCCGCTATTGCACGCCGCAGATTGCTACGACTGCCTCGCAGAGCTAACGGAACAGAACCGCCAAACAACTCATAAGCGCAGCCAAACCGGCTAGGTTCGTTTGCTACCTAATACCGAGTATTTGCGCGCATTTTGTCTCTTGTGTGCCGTATACCACAAATGAAGCGGCGCACAGGGTAAACTGCACTCCATATTGCCGACGGACCGCCACTGAGCCATCATAACCTGCGTAGGTTCAGGAATTTTGGATTGTGCTCTGGCCTTCTTGATGGAGGGAGGGCCGCCAATGAAAGCTGCACCGAACCGATCTCTGGGTCGAACGCGCGACCGTTATTTCGCTGGAAGGCGTAACCCTTCCTCGGAAGATGAGATTACGATTGCCCGGCGCCGCATGCGGCATTTGGCGCCGTGGCGTGTCGAGCCGTTACCCATAATGCATTCGGCTATCGGCCGCCCGACGAAAGCATTATCGACGGAGCAACTGGCCGTCAGCGAACGCCTCGCTCTTCAGGTTCTGGCTGTCCAAATGTGGCTCACGGCCGCTCAGAGCGCGATGTGTTGAGCCGTAACCGAGGAATTTGATCTCTGGCGCACCGACCGAGACACACTGATCTGGGTTGGGCGCTGATTCGATCCTCGTACGCTTCTGCACGGTGCCGGTAATCAAACCGTTCAATATTCCGTGTAGGTTGAACCTTGGCGGCGCCCATTCACCAGATCACGGACGTCCGCTCCAACCTAGCGCCCCTCGCAATCCCCCGCGGTCGGCGTGCTTTCTTGTGCGCAGGGTAACAGGCTTTCCTTCCCTAAATGACACGCGGGAGATCGGGCATTATCGCGTTGCACCGGATGTAAATATCCTCCGAGTGTCACCGCGGTCGGTGTGCCGTTTTACGTTGCTCAAAAGATCCCAGTCTGTGCCACGACGATTGCGATTGGCGGACTGGCTGCTGGTGTGCAGGGTCTAGCGCCAGACAGCGAGGATTTCAGAGGAGATGATGTTCGCCAGGATGTTGATAGCGGGGTTCGACAAAATTGCAGGCCGCCTTGCATTCTCGCGCCTTAATGGCACGTGATTTGGGGCCAAGTTGATCGGGAAGTGTCGCGCCAGCAGTCAGAAAACTGGTACCGACGCGCGGGTTCGAACCGAGGACCCACTGTGATTACAAGGGCCCTGCCGACGCCCTAAGGAGATGGCTGAATTGCTAGTGGCCAATCCGCTTTTCATCTGAAGCGTCTAAGCCTTTTATGCCTTTTATCCAACCCAATTCCGCGGGATTGCGTTTGTTATGCACCATGATGAGATGTCACGCATGCACAACGCAACAATCCCCCGGCGCAACTACTTCTTACGGTGTGTTGGAAGAATCGTTCAGGTCAAGCGCCCGATGATTCACAAGTAAAGACGAATCGACCAATGACGCGCTCGTCGTACGCAAAAGATTAAGCCTTAAGCCTCGCGCGGCCAGCGCCGGTGCAGCCACAGCCATTGCTCGGGCCGCGCTACGATCCAGTCTTCGATCACCGCCGTGATGCGCATCAGCGTCGCCCGCACGTTATCGGCGGTGTCGCGCGTATCGGTCAACTCAAGAGGCGGCAGCACGGTGAAGCGGAAGCGGGGGCCGTTGAGGCGCTCGACCCGCACCGGCACGATTGGACAACCGAAGCGCAGGGCGAGCCGCGCAATTGCCGGCGCGGTCATGGCGTCGTGGCCGAAGAACGGCACCGCGATGCCGTCGTTCATCTTCTGATCGACCAGCATGGCGACATGACCGCCGTGGTGCAGGTGGCGCAACAGGTCGCGGCCGCCGTCGGCGCCTTTGGCGACAGCGCGGCGTGCCCGCATCCGACGGCGCAGCACACGGTCGGCCCATGGATTATTCGACGCCCGGAAGACCGACAACAGCGACGGACCCAACAGGCGATGGACGGTCGACGGCCCGACTTCCCAGTTGGCGAAATGGCCGCCGAACAGGATGGTCGGCCGTCCCCCATCGCACAGCGCAGCGATGTCCTCGCCGTTGACGATCTCGACCCGCTTTGATCCGGCGGCACAGATCGTGTTCAGATGGGGCAGCTCGGCGACCGATCGGCCGAGATTGTCCCACATACCGTGGACGATGCGGCGGTTCTCGCGCTCGCTGTTGTCGGGCAGTGCGCGCTGCAGGTTCCTGAAAGCGCGTCGTGAAATGCCAAGGCGCGGGCCGGCCGTGCGGCCGATCCAACCGCCGACAGCCGACGCCCAATCAACTGGCAACAGGCCGAACAGCGTCATGACCGCGAATAACCCGGCCGCTTCGACCAAATGTCGTGCCTGGCGTGGTGCAGCGCGCAGATGTCGGATGGTTTGAGGCATGTCGCCAGACTGGAAATACACGTTCAGTCGCGTTCAGCCAACACCAATCGTTTGGTGATGGCTTCAAGAATACAGAATGTTTTGAACGGTGTTGTCAGAACCGTTCAAATCCGGGCAGATATTTTATCCCCCTTGCATGGCTTTGGGAGATCAACCGTCCACCATCGTCCACTCAAATCTAGCCGGCACTTGGGGAAAGATTCGGGGAAACACAAGCCCAACAATCGGCAAATCATTGAACCCTAAATCCGAATTTGTCCGAAACGGCGGACGCCGGTTTTGCCGACATGAGCGCTGGGCGCAAGTGGCCTTCAACACTGAAGGCCGGGAGCTAGCCCTACGCGGGTCCGCTGTCGCGGACGTGGAGCGCCATGGTGATCAACGCCAGCCCGCCGAACACCAAGTCGATGCCGACGAACAGACCCAGGACCCAGAGGACCGAGCCCGGCCACCCGGCGATAATCACCACGGCGAGAAATAGATCGATGACGCCGTTTAGCACGAGCCAGCCCCAGCGTCCCGACAAGGCGCGCTTGTGTTCGAGCGCAAACAGGACCGACAGGACGCCATCGATGATAAAGAAGGCAGTGAGCACAAACGTGAGCGAAATCACACCGCTGATCGGCCAACCTATCAGCAGGATGCCGACTATAACGCCCAGGATTGCCGACAGCAGCGACCACCAGAAGCCCGGCGCCTGCCGTATCCAGAATGTGGTGATTAAGCCGAGGACGCCGCTGATGAGGAAGAGCCAGCCCAAGAAGATTGCGATCGCCAACGTCGCCAGCGCCGGCACGAAAATCGCCGCCGCGCCAAGGATCACGAGAATGATCCCTTCGATGAGAAAGGCGATCCAGTGCTCGCGCAGCATCCGACTCGGATTGGCCACCACCATGGCAGTGCTCCTCCGGTACCGTCACTGTGTCTGCAGCCCCACTCACTGTAAGGCTGGACGCGCCGGTTGCCTATCGGTTCGCCTCAGTGCCAAGCTATGGGCCGCTTGGGCACGGCCTGCGCATGGACCAGGGTGATCCGCGTCTGCTCGTAAGTGGTTTCAGCGGTCAGCAACGTGAGATAGCTGGTCGTGCCGATGCGGCGTTCTTTTCGGTCTCTTGTGGGGGAAGCCACGGGCTCCAGCGCACCGACCCGAGGTGAAATTGATTGTAATCAGGGTGCTCTCGCTAAGTCTGACTTCTGAAGCAATCCTCTTGGCATTCAGGTTGTCATCGAACTGCGGATGTCGATCTTGGAGGTAAGCGTGCGATGCACGGGGCAGTGGTCGGCGATCTCGAGGAGCCGAGCGCGCTGGGCGTTGTCCAAGGCGCCGATGAACTGAATCTCGCGATCGATGCGATCGAGCAGCCTCGGCTGGTCCTCACAGTCGCCGCAGTCCTCTGCGTGGATCTTCTGATGTCGCAACCGCACGATCACCTGAGCGAGCGGCCATTTTTTGCGCGCCGCGTAAAGCTGCATGGTCATGGAAGTGCAACTCCCAAGCCCATAAGGAGCAGCTCGTACGGATTCGGTCCTGCATCACCGCCTCCTGCAAGGACCGGCTCGTCAGCGGCAAGCACGTGCCGGCCGTCAAGCATACCCTGTTCGAAAGGTGTGCTGCCTTTCGATACCACGACTACTGATCCTGCAGCGACCGTGCTTTGGAGGGCTCCTGGCTCAAGAGTGGTCACAGAGGTCTCCGTGCCCTAGGGGTTGGCCGACTGAGACGGGGCAGGGTTCTCGTTCGGCCGGCTGCTCCGTGCGCGTCACCACATTCGGGGGAAGCTAAGTCGAAACTGGCCTGGAGGAGAATCATTCGCTCCAGATATTTCCATGTCACTCTTGGGAATTCTCGGACCCAGCTATAGCACCGGCACCCGCGCCGACACCAGCATCGTCCTCCGATAAGTCGGACGATCACGCGACCATGTTCTGTCGTTTCCGTGGCCGCGTGAACGATCGGCGACGTGAACCGACACCCCGGGCGCGATCGGGTATCGATTCGGCGCGACCCTTTTCCGCTCCACTGCTGGAGCCAACGGTCCGTTTCCATACATTGGAACTGCCGGCCGTGGTCCGCGGTTTTGCCGCCGGGAGCGTGGTCGGCTTGGCCTCCCGGGCCCGAAATTTGGCGCATTAGAGCCGGTTACGCTTCCGCCAGCACAGTCACCGTCAGCGCAGCAGAATGGCTTACGCCGATAACCCGCAGCATTGGCGCGAACGCGCGGAGGAAGCGCGTGCTCAGGCCGAGCAGATGACGGACGAGGTGGCGCGTTCCGGCATGCTGCGGGTGGCCGAGAGTTACGATCATATTACGCGCCATGCCGAAGAGCGGATCGCGCTACACAAGAAACATGAGCGCTCCAAGCTCTAAGACTCGTGCATCCCCCTGCGACGGAGCGTCATTAAACGGACCAACATCGCGTGGTATTTAACGCTTGGTGGCGGCCGCACCAGCCGACCACCGCCGTTTCCTAACCTAGCGCCCCCGTTGTGCATCATTCCCCCAGCGTGACGGGGGCGTCTTCGTGCGCGTATATAGCAAAAGGCCGACCGAGACGCTCTGGTCATCTCGATCGGCCGCCGCCGTATTCTGCCAAGTCCCGACACGAACGTGAGCGGTTACCGCACGGCTCAACCAAATCGGTGGGTAGCCTCTGCGGTTCGATGGCGGTCGGCAATGTCGCTGATACCGTGGCACTGGGAGCCCTCGAAGCAGTCACCACGCGCTTCCGTGGCGGCAGTCGCAACGGCAGTGGGGGCGTCGGGTTGGCCGTAGCCAGTGTCGTAGGTGGCGGCAGGCGCAAGATCTCGGCGATCACTGCGCTCGACGATACCGGTGGAGGCGCGGTGGATGGTTTTGGCGCCACATTCGAAGGCGACTGCGGAATTATCGAATGAATGATCGCAGCGATCGACAACGGCGCCTTCGGTAACGTCGCCGCGAGCTTTGGAGAGAAGCTCTGGACGTACCATAGTACGCCGATACAGGCGGCAATCACGGGGAGCACGCCAACTGCTATTCGCACGGACCACCGGCTTCGCGCGCTGTGCGGCATCGATGCTGGCGGGATATTGCGGGCAAGCTTCGGTGCAACAGGCGTTGCTTCAAACTCCGATCCTACAGAGCGCGATTCCTCGCGTGTAAGTGCAGCGGCACGCACTCCGCTCGCTTCAAATTGGGGTGATCGCTCCATGCGCGCGGAAGGCATTGCAGGAGCATGCGCGACTGGCGCGAAAGAGGCGCTTTTAGTATTGAGTGCCGACGGCTCTGTGGGCAAATCGATCGGAGTGATCGGTTGTGGTGGCGGTCGTTCGAGTGCGATCTCTGTCGATGTAGTCCGGCGACCATGGCGGCGGACCCGAGCCAACATCAGGTTTGGCGTTGCGAGCAACCATTCGACGGCAGTTTCGCACTAAGCGTGATTTGTAACGCTTAAGGCGCAAGCCCGGTAAAAGGCGGTGTACAGCAAATCGACAAGGATGGCCGACTGGTTCGCCCCGACAACGACCGATACGACAGGGACGGTGCCTACTCGGAACGCGTGGAAACCGGTGCGCGCAAAGTAGTCTTCGAGCGGCGCCACCGCCGCCTCGGAATGCACCACGTCGACTAGCGCAATTCCTTTGTCACGATGCAGCGCAAGGAAACGGACCCACGGCGGGCCATCGGCAGCCGACGGTCGCCGGTTGACGAGCACGATCCAGGGCGCCGGCAAGACGGTTAGGGCGTAACACAATTCCGCCGCTAAACGCCGCTCGGCAAGTGGGACGATGGGCCGACTACCGAGGAAACCAAGCAAATTGGCCTCTCCGCTCGCCCGTTGACCCCCTGCGGCTAGTTCGGAAAGGAAACTCCCGCCTGGCGCAATCGTTCCTCCTTCGAGGAGTTCAACGGCCGTGGATCTGCAAAGCGCTAATATTGAACGTTCCGCCGGACCAGTGGAGCGCCTTGCTCGTGTCCAGGCTCAGGCTGGCCGTGGTCAAGCCATCGTAGTCGGCGCCCGTGTGGACGCCGCCGGTGACATTGCCCAGCACCTCGTCGATTTCCTGCAGATTGAACGTGACGCCGACATTCTGCAGCGCCGGCCGCACGCCGCCGATGTCGCTGAGCAGGTTGGCGCGCTCCCAGAATCCCGTCGGGGGAGGCGGCGATTGATCGGTCGCGGTGGTTTGCGCGGCCGCCGGCAGCGCGCAAAGCAGGGCGGCAATTCCGGCGGTCAGGCCCGGCAGCGTTCGGTTGTAACGCATTCTTCCCCCTTTATGACCGCCTTGGGTGACAGGGTCACGACACGCGACGTCCGGAACCGTATGTTATAACATTTCGCTCGATCAGATGCGGACGCTATGTTATAGCATCGTCAACACGCAAGCGTTTTCGCGGGGGCATCATGAAGCGGTTTCCCTTTTTCGTCGTGATCATCGCCATGGCGATTGCGTCGCCGGCCTTCGCCGCCGGTCCGCTTCCGATCGTTGCCGCCGAGAATTTCTATGGCGACGTCGCGCATCAGATCGGTGGGCCCGACGTCAAGGTAACCAGCATCCTCAGCAATCCCGACGAAGACCCGCATCTGTTCGAGGCCAGCCCGTCGGTTGCGCGCGCAATCTCGGCGGCGCGTTTCGTGATCTACAGCGGCATCGACTACGATTCGTGGATGGCGAAATTATTGGGCGCCGCCCGTAGTTTGGATCGCACGGTCGTTGTCGTGGCCGAGCTGGTCGGCCGGAAGACGGGCGACAATCCGCACATCTGGTACGATCCGAACACCATGCTGACCTTTGCCAAGGTTCTGGCCGACGATCTGAGTGCCGCCGATCCCGCGCACCGGTCGGATTACCAGGATCGCCTGGCCCGGTTTCAGCAATCGATGCAGCCGATTCAGGCGAAGATCGCCGCCTTGCACGAACGCCTGGCTGGCACGCCGGTGACGGCGACAGAGCCCGTCTTCGGCTACATGTTCGACGCGCTCGGTATGCAGGTCCGGAACCAGTCTTTCCAATTGGCGGTGATGAACAACACCGAGCCCAGCGCGTCCGACGTCGCGGGCTTCGAAAGCGATCTCAAGACCCATCGGGTGAAGCTGTTGGTCTATAACAGCCAGGCGTCCGACCCGATCGCCGAGCGCATGATGAAGCTGGCCGAGGCCTCGCATATTCCCGTCGTCGGCGCGGCCGAAACCAAGCCGCCCGATAAGACCTATCAGCAATGGATGACGAGCGAGCTTGGTGCGGTCGATCGGGCGCTGCCAAAATAGGAATTGATGAACGCTATCGCGCTGCGTGATGTCCGGCTGACGCTGGGGGATCGCGTCGTTCTCGACACCATCACGCTGAACATCGCGGTCGGCGAGTTCGTCGGCGTGCTCGGACCGAACGGTGCCGGGAAGACCACGTTGATGCGCGCCTTGCTCGGCCTGGTGCCGGCCAATCGCGGAGCGATCCAGATCCTCGGCCGCCCGGCGACGCGCGGCAATCCCGCGGTTGGCTATCTGCCGCAAGTCCACGCCGCATCGATGGCGGCCCGTTTGAGCGGCTGGGATTTCATTGCCAGCGTCGTCAACGGCCACCGCCTCGGCCTGCCGCTGACGGGCAGGGCCGGCCGGCGCGAAATCGAGCGCGCATTGGACCGCGTCGGCGCACGGGCGCTGGCACGCCGGCCGCTGGCCGAGCTTTCCGGCGGCGAGCGACAGCGGCTGTTGCTCGCCCAGGCGCTGATCGGTAATCCGCAATTGCTGCTGCTCGACGAGCCGTTGATCAGCCTCGATCCGCGCCACCAGGCCGAAGTGATCGGCCTGGTAAAAGCGCTACAACGCGAATTGCGGATCACCGTGCTGTTCAGCGCCCACGAGCTCAATCCGCTGCTCGGCGCCATCGACCGCGTGCTCTATCTCGGCAGCGGTCAAGCCGCGCTCGGCACCGTCGACGAGGTCATCACCGGCCCGGTGCTGTCGCGTCTTTATGGCTCCGAGATCGAAGTCGTCCGGATCAAAGGCCGCATCTTCGTGATGTCGGGCGGACACGAATTGGAGGGCGACGATCATCGCCACGACACCCACGCGTCGCATTCGCATGGGCATCACCACGCGCATTCGGGCCATGTTTGAATACGATTTCATGCGCAACGCGTTCGCCGCCGCGACCATCGTTGCGGTTGTTGCCGGCGCGGTCGGCTATTTCCTGGTGCTGCGCAGCCAGACTTTCGCCGGTCACGCGCTGGCGCATGTCGGCTTCACCGGCGCAACCGGCGCGGTGCTGATCGGCGTGTCGCCGTTATGGGGATTGGTGCTGGTGACGCTGGCGGCCGGCCTCGGCATGGGCTTCATGGGCGAGAAACTGGCGCAGCGCGACGTCGCCATCGGTTTGGTGCTCGCCTTGGCGCTCGGTCTCGGTCTTTTGTTTCTGCATTTCTTCACCGCCTATGCGAGCCAGGCGACGGCGTTGTTGTTCGGCAACGTGCTGGCCGTCGACGTGCAAACCGTCTGGACGTTGCTGGCGCTCGGCGCCATCAGCGTCGTCCTGTTGGCGATCATTTCGCGGCCGCTGTTGTTCGCCAGTTTGCAGCCGGAGCTCGCCGAGGCGAAAGGCGTGTCGCTGCGGTTCTATTCGGTGCTGTTCCTGGCGATCGTCGCGCTGACGACCGCGGAATGCGCCCAGATCGTCGGTGTGCTGCTAGTCTTTGCGCTGATGGTCGGTCCGGCGGCCGCGGCGATGCGGTTGACGCATGCGGTGGCGACCGGCGTTCTGCTGTCGATTGCGCTCGCCGCCGTCGAGGCGTGGCTCGGCCTGACGTTGGCGTTCTACACCGATTGGCCGACCAGCTTCTGGATCACCGCACTGAGCGTCGCGATTTATCTGCTCGCCAATCTGCGCTGGCCGGCGGCCGTCCGCGTCTAGGCGGCGCGCGCGCAGGCGGCGCAGGTGCCTTCGATCTCGACGACCGTGTCGCGCGCCCGGAAACCCTTGCGTTCGGCCGCATGCGCCAAGGCGCGGGCGGCCGCCTGGTCCTCGATCTCGGCGACCGAGCCGCATTCGCGGCAGATCAGGAATTGCGCGACGTGCCGGTGGCCGGTTTCGGCGCACGGGATGAACGCGTTGAGACGTTCGAGCCGGTGGATCAGGCCCTGCTCGAGCAGGAATTCGAGCGCGCGATAAACCGTCGGCGGCACCGCACCCTTGTGAACCTTCCGCAGGCGGTCGAGCAGCTGATAGGCCGTGATCGGCCCGTCGGCCTCGAGGACGAGGCCGAGAACGCGGCGGCGCAAGTCGGTCAGCTTCGCGCCGTCGCGGGCGCAGGCGGCTTCTGCCCGATCAAGTTGTGCCGTGACACCGCGGTGTCCTTTGGCCGTCATGCCTGTTCCTGCCGGTAGATTCGCAATGTTATGTTATATCACGCCGCGGCGGCCGACTAGTGAATCAGCGCCGCACCGACGCCGCCGGCGGCGAGGATGAGGAGCGCCGTCGCCGCGGGCAGGCTCGCGCGCCAGCCAGCGAAGATCGTGGCGTAGACCGCTTTCAGAACATTGTTCGACGACATCGCGATCAAGACGGCGCTGACCAAGCCGTCGAGCGGCAGGCTGCCGGGCCCGCTTTGCGCCAGGTTCAAAACGAACGGGTCGATGTCGACAAAACCGACGACCGCGGCCAGGGCGTTCACGCCCATCGCGCCAAAGCGGCTCTGCACCCATTGCGTGGTGATCGAGGTGACGACGAACAGCACCGCGAACAGCGCCGCCGCCGTCAGCTCGAGCGGATTGCGCGGCCCCGTTTTGGTTTTGTCCGCCCCCGTGTTGACGCGTCGCGCACGGCGATATTGCAAGGCCGCCATGGCGACGCCCGCGAGCGACAAGAGGATCGTTGCCGGTGCGATGCCGAGCGCTAGCGGCAGGTCGAAGATCGCGACGATCACCAGGATCCGCAGATACATGAGCGCGGTCGCCAGGATGATGCCGGCCTGCGCCACGGAATTGGTCGCAGGCTTCGCCGCCGCGGCGCGCGCCAGAACGACGGTGGTCGCCGTCGACGAATAAAGGCCGCCGAGCAGCGCAACCATCAGATCGCCGCGCGCCGGCGTGACGAACCGCTGCAGCAGATAGCTCGCATAGGAAAGCGTGCACACCACCAGCAAGGCGAGCCACGCCTTGTAGGGCGTGATGGTGGTCAGTGTGGTGACGGGTTCATTCGGCAGCAG
>Ga0126373_10003404_pt1 | contig 11906 bp, 8 predicted proteins | sample PanSoiMetPlot_11_FD_92545 | JGI IMG/M metagenome (GOLD analysis project Ga0126373, IMG submission 92545) | Tropical forest soil microbial communities from Panama - MetaG Plot_11 | ecosystem: Environmental > Terrestrial > Soil > Tropical forest > Bulk soil | place: Panama | collected 2016-02-17
ATGGCGGAGGTCCGCGACCACTTCGGCTTGAAGATTGTGACCGAGGCGATCGACAACGAGTCGCTGGAGCTGGTCGAAGCATATGCCGACGTAATCCAAATCGGCGCGCGCAACATGCAGAATTTTTCCCTGCTCAAGAAGGCTGGTCATACCCGCAAGCCGGTGCTCGTCAAGCGCGGCATGTCGGCAACGCTCGAAGAATTCCTGATGGCCGCCGAGTATGTGATGAGCGAAGGCAACTATCAGGTGATTCTGTGCGAGCGGGGTGTGCGGACATTTGCCGATCACACCCGCAATACGCTAGACCTGAGTCTGATCCCGGCCGTCCAGCGCCTGAGCCACTTGCCCATCATCGTCGATCCCAGCCACGGCACCGGCAAGCGCAACAAAGTCACTCCGCTGTCACGGGCGGCAGTGGCGGTGGGCGCGGATGGATTGATTATTGAAGTCCACTGCGATCCCGACAAAGCTTTGTCCGACGGCATGCAATCGCTCTATCCCGACCAGTTCGTTGAACTCATAGCGCAGGTACGTCAGATTGCCCCGATCGTGGGCAGGATGGTGCCCGCGATCGGAGATCGGGTAGCGGCGGGAACAGTGAGCCATCGTCATTAAGGGTTCCGTCATGAAAGTGAAGCCTTTTGTGATTGTTCTCGTGTTTGCTCTTGTACTGCGGCCATTGTCCCGAGCGCAACAGTCTGGGCAGGCCACCCTTTGTGACAATGAATCTTCTCCCGTCGCCATCACAAGCGATACGCAGGGTATCAACTTTGGCCCCTACCTTCACACGCTGACCCACCACATCAGGGAGAGCTGGCATTTACTGATCCCGGATGACGCAAGGCCGCCCCAAAACAAACGTGGCTGCGTTGTAATCGAATTCAAAATTCTCAAGGACGGTCATGTTGAGGGAGCGGGCTATCGATCCTCGTCCGGTGATCAAGCCCTGGACAACGCTGCCTTTCAGGCGATTACGGTGACAACTCTTCCTCCACTTCCCACTGAGTACAAAGGTGAATCCATAAACGTGCGAATTCGTTTTCTCTATAACCCGCCACGGGAAGCCGCGAATGAAGCAGAACCCCCCCGGTCCTCAGGAGACGCCCTGACGTACCCGTTAGCTCCCCTGGTGGCCAGCGACCAAGGGCCCAGCATTTCGGCCTCTGCGAACCCGAGTGGCCCGACCGCTGAGGAAATTCGACTCGGAACCCCGGTGCACACCATCGACCCGATTGTCCCGAAGGGTCTTCACGGAAAAAGCGCGGCCGCCATTCTCGGCGCGACCATGCAGATGGATGGAACCTTGGCTGATCTTTCTGCTCTCGGAGGCGACCAAGGCTTCGAAGAGACTGCACTCGACGCCGTTCATCAGTGGCGATACACTCCCGCCACGCTGAATGGGAAGCCGGTCGAGGCAAAGGTCTTTATAGTCTTTCTTTTGCGCCATGGCGAGATAAAGACGTCGATCGAACCTGACCTACCTTATCCCACCAAGCCGAGAAAGCCCATCGAAGAGCAGCGCGCTAGCGGCGAACTCTTTGGGGTTGTTGTTGACCATGTCAAGCCTCCGAAACCGATCTACGAACCCAATCCGGACTATTCCGAGCCTGCTCGTGCGGCGAAGTACCAAGGCACGGTGGTTTTAGGTCTGATTGTCGGAAGGGATGGAACGCCGGCTGACGTTTGGGTGGTGCGGAAACTCGGCTTGGGACTTGATCAAAAGGCGGTTCAGGCGGTGCGGCAATGGAGGTTCGAACCGGGGCTGAAGGACGGAGAACCAGTGTCTGTGTTTGCTAATGTCGAAGTCGGCTTCCATCTGTATTGACCAGCCATTGACGAGCGTGGACCAGGCCTTCCGGGCTTGCCTTCGAGCCGCCTAGAAATGCTTAGGGCTTTAGCCCTGAGTTACCAGCGGGCTAAAGCCCATGTCGTTTCACTGCCAAGGCCCGGCGCTCGAGCGCTGCCCGAAGACATTACAGATTGACGCCTACTCCGCCCCTCGGCGGCTCGCCGTCGTTGCCACCCCCAGCTTCCTCAACCGGTCCTTCGCCTGCAACGCCTCGTTGGATCGCGGATAGCGCTGCACCACATGGCGCAACGTGCTGATGCCCGCGTCTTTCTGGCCGGACTCGATTTGCGCGAAGCCCTTTTTCAGTTCGGCTGACGCTGCCTTATTGCCATCCGGGAAGCTCTGCAGCACCTGGTCGTATCCCCTGATCGCCTGCGGATAATTCCCCGCGCGATAGTCGAGTTCTGCCAGGTAGAAGTAAGCGTTGCCGGCTAGATCGGTGTTGGGATAGTTCTTGATGTAGTCGCCGAATTCCTGACGCGCCACGTCGGAGTTACCGCCGTTGTAGTCGCGATATGCATTGTTGTAGAGGACATCGGGCGGGGGCACGTTGATCGCCTGTTGTTGCTGTTGCTGTTGCTGGGTCTGCGCGGCTTGCATGTTCTGCTGCGCGGTCTGCAGGTCCTCAAGCGTCTTGGTCACTTTCCCGAGCCGGGCTTTGAGTTCATCAAGGCTGTCGTTCAGCGCCTGCATCTGGCCCGAAAGCTGATCCACGTGATTGCTGGTATCGCTCTGCTGCTTTTGCAACGTGGCCTGCATGTTGCTGATCGCTGCCGTGACCTTATTGATGCTGTCGGTGTTCTGGTCCATCAGGTTCTTGATCACGCCCATGCGCTCGTCGAGCGACTGCTTCATCGCGGTGATCTGATCCTGGATCTGCTGCACTTGCGTCTGCAGTTCCACCAGTTCGCGATTCACGCCCCAGGCGGGAGTCGACCGAAGCAGCGCCACGGCCACAACAAACAGGAAAATACGAATAGGGAGATGTTTCATGTCAATTCCTAAGATGCGGAAAGGTAGCTTTTGTAGTGCAACAGAAGCCCCGGCCTAGATCAAGTTTACTCCAGGATGGGCGGTTGCTGATGTTGATACGGGCGCCGGAAGAGGCTGTCCCTTCGGTCACAGATAGCTCTGCCAACCGTAGTCGCGGCGTCGCCGTTTGCCCTCCCCGTAATCGGCGGCCGGGGACTAGAGAAGCGCCACCACGAGGATCTGAATGGCGTTGATGAACGGGGCAGACGATGGCCGTAACCGGCCGGCGTCCGCTGCGTGAAGAAGCCACCGTCGAAGAGCCAAGCGCAGGGTTGGTGGCCCCGCCACGACGAGGGCCGCGAGGTGAATCACGAAGATGTACAGGACGTAATAGAAGATCGCCCGTAGACCAGAAGGTTTCGCGCAGAGGGCGCAGAGGGCCTGCGCGAAGATCGCGAAAAAAAGCTGGCAACCGCCCGGTGCGGGCGTTACTTGACGTCTTTCATTGGCAGCAGCGAGCCATAGTCCTTGCCATCGGGCTGAACAGCGCGCGCAATAACCGAAGCGAAGGCATCCCGCAACTCGGGGAATTTCGTGAGCAGGCCATGCATCACGTTCACGTTCTCCTGGAAGGTCTGGCCAGTGTCAGCGACGCTAGGAACTTGATATTTCACCACTACATCCAAGTCCTGGTTTACCGAGTAGGGGAAGATGGTTGTGAGCTTGTAGGTTTTTCCGTCCGGGCTCGCGAGGTCGGCGGTGCTACCGTCCACTGGCCAGTCGGTGGGCTTCACCGCTTGCGCTTCGTCATAAAGCTTATCGGTAGCCTGCGTATACATGAATGGCAGAGGCATGGCCAGTTCACGGCCTTCGATGAAGTAGAGCCAGGCATTGTGGTTCTGGCCTTTCGCCTTGAAGCCGCGGGCACGATCCAGAAACCAGCTGCTGTCATGACCCGCGGTTTGCGCCGGACGAACATAGAATCCAGCGACCTTCCAGTCGGTTCCCTGCTGCTCAAGGATGAAAGAAATCGTGAAGGCAGTAGTCTGCGCCGGCGCGTCGAGAATGACGATGCCATAGGTGCCGGGCGGAAGATTGGGGATGGTGAACTCGGCGCTGTCTTTGGTCTGCCCGGTTGATCCGAACACGCCACAAAGAAAATCCGCTTTGGGAATGGGCGCCGTGCCTTCCGCCTTCAGCATAAATGGAGGACGTGGTGTCGCGGTTGCGCCGGCAAGAGCTTCCTGATTGTCTTTGATGGTGTTCTCGATGGCCGTGAAATTATTCGCGACGTCGGGGATCGAATTCTGCTTCAGCGAAGCTGCATCTCCGTGAGCCACCATGCCGAAGTAACGCATGCCTGTGGCCTGCAGCGCGGATCGCGCCGCGGGGCTCATGTCATCGGAACTGAAACAGGTTTGTGCTGCGCACGGAAATGACATCGAGAGAAGAAGCAACGAAGACAGGAAGGCAAAGTGCAAGCGGTCAGGTTTCATGCTTTTATTTCGCTCTGATTTAGGAAGATCCCGGATGAATGTTCCTCGTAAAACGTTGGATGCGAGTTGCTGATACTGCGATGATTCCGAAACCAGAATAGCACCCTCCGGCCCAATTATCAGGGGTTGGGCAAAATCCGGAATCCCCCTATTTTCCGGTACATGCGAGTAAGTACGACCGGCCGCTACCAACCAGTTCTGCGCGTGCTTCATCCAAGTCCCCGGAGTGAAAAGGATTTCGCGAATGAGTTGCCGGTGGATCATTGCTCTAGCGGCGATGGTGTCGATCCTTGCGCTTTTCGGATGCCAGGGTCTCGAGCGGGGAGTGGACCAAGTCACCATCAATCTAGCCGGAGCGGGCCAGGGCACGGTGACCAGCAGCCCGGCTGGAATCAGCTGCCCGCCGACTTGCACGGCTACATTCAAAGGCGTGTCTCAAGTGCAATTGACGGCCACGCCGGTTACGGGCACGAACTCTGCATTTGGCTTTGGCGGATGGAGCGTGCCTGTGGGTATGGGTACCAGCAGCACCGGCAATTGCACGGGAACAACCAGCCCGTGCACGGTTTCAAACACTGCGACTCTGACGGCAACCTTCAATGCCAGTTTGAAGAGCATTAATCACATTATTTTTATGGCGCAGGAGAATCGCTCCTTTGACAACTATTTCGGAGCCCTGCGGCAATATTGGGCGCAAAACGGGTTTCCTGATCAATCCTTCGACGGGCTGCCGCAACTGAATCCTTCGAGCGGGGCAGCGCCGAATAGCGGGCCAGCACCGACGAATCCAGGCTGCAATCCCACGACTTCGAGCACGCTGGTGTGTCACGTGAATCCCGCAATGGGTGATGTAGGTCCGCCCGTGACCTCGTTTCACATGAAGACTATGTGCGTCGAGAATCCAAGTCCCTCGTGGAACGAAAGCCACCGCGATTGGAATGCCAGCGACCCGGTGGCCCCTCCGCCGCCGACCATGGATGGATTTGTGGCTTCGGCTGCCAATGATGCCCGTCAGATTGTGCCGCCGATGACCGACGTCAACGGGATTCGTGCGATGGGCTACTACGATGGTGGCGATCTGAACTATTACTACTTCATGGCTTCGAATTTCGCGACGTCAGATCGCTGGTTCTCACCAGTGTTGACGCGCACTCCTCCGAATCGTGAGTACCTGGTCGGCGGAACGTCGCACGGATATGTGTATCCGGTGGGTTCGAATCCCAACAATCAGCAACTCATCCCATCGCCGCCCATCTACGAGCTGTTGGATCAGGCAAGCCCACCAATCTCGTGGACGATTTACGTCGACCCGACCGCCACTGCCTGCTCGGCAAGTTCCAACGGCAGTTGTCTCTTTAAGTACTCTTACGTTCAGAATTTTTCCTACGTGCAAACCATCCTTAACAAAGAGCCGCAGAACATCGCGCCCCTGCCACAGTTTTTTACCGATCTGCAGAACGGAACGTTGCCAGAAGTCGTCCAGATCGAGCCTTCATCGTTCGCCGGGCTGGATGAACATCCGGCGGATAGCGATGTGACTCCGCCGTGTTGCAGCATTCAGGCGGGTGCGACCTTCGTGTCCAAGATCATTAACGCGGTCATGAACAGCAGCGCCTGGCCTACGACCATCTTTGTTCTCACCTTTGACGAGCCGGGCGGTTTCTACGACCATGTCAGCCCACAACCCGCGGTCAGCCCGGATGGCATACGGCCGTCCGACCTGCTGCCTGGCGACACCTGCACCACCTCGGTTGGACCGAATTGCGATTTTGTTTTTACCGGCTATCGTGTGCCTCTGATTGTCATTTCGCCTTACTCGAAGAAGAACTTCGTTTCGCACGCCGCCAACGCGGATGGAACCGGTGTAGACGAAACCGCCATCCTGAAACTGATTGAGACCCGGTTCGGTTTGCCGTCGTTGACTAAGAGGGACGCCGATCAGCTGGACATGTCGCAGGAATTCCTGGACTTCACCAATGCTCCCTTTAAGACGCCGCCGACGAACGTCCCGACTCAGAACACGAGCGGCCCCTGTTATCTGGATCACCTGCCGTGAGGACTTGGATAGCTGGCGTTTCCAGAGATTAATTGCGCCGAGCGATGGTGACGAGATCGCGATAGCAAGGAATGAAAGGGTGGTCAGCGATCTGACCGCCGAACTTCTCCGCCCAGCGGCCGGGTATCGAAGTACCACAATCCGGACAGGCACCCTTCGCAGTCAGGCGATAGTTCTCAATGAAGTAGCCGTAGCGTTCAATCACGACGCTACCGCAGTTAGGGCAGTGAGTATTTTCCCGCTCTCCTACACTACCGGGAAGATTCCCTGCGTAGATATAACGTAGGCCCGCATTCCGCCCAACTTCCGCGGCACGCAGCAGATCCTCGGGCGTTGTGTTTTCCGGATCGCCCATTTTGTAGTCTTTATGGAATGCGGTGACGTGCCAAGGGATATCCGGTGACACGCCGGCCAGGAATTCGGTCAGTTGCCGTATCTCATCATCGGAGTTATTAAACCCTGGTATCAGCAGGGTGACGATCTCGAGCCAGACTCCCAGCGCGTGCAGGCGGCGAATGGTGTCGAGAATGGGACCAATGCGTCCACCCAGTTGGCGATAGTGGCGGTCATCAAAACTCTTGAGGTCGACTTTGTAGAAATCGATCCAGGGGCGCAAGTATTCAAGCACCTGCGGCGTACCGTTGCCATTCGAAACAAATGCGGTCTTCAAGCCTGCCGTTTTTGCTTCTTTGAAGATAGCGACTGCCCATTCCGCCGTGATGAGAGGCTCGTTGTAGGTGCTCACCAGCACTTTCGCACCCTGGCGCAGGGCATCGCGGACCAGGAGTTCCGGCGAAGCGCCGAGTGGAGACGAAACCGCATCGGGGTCGCGAAGGGCTTGCGATGTGACCCAGTTCTGGCAGTACGAGCAGTGGAGATCGCATCCGAGCATGCCAAAGCTGTAGGCGAGCGCGCCTGGATAGGCGTGGAAGAACGGCTTTTTCTCAATGGGGTCGCATTGCACTCCGCCCACATAGCCCCAGGGAACATACAACTTGCCGCCCTGATTGAAGCGGACCTTGCACACGCCCGCCTGACCTTCCGGAATCGGGCAGCAGTGGCCGCAGGCAAAGCAGCGAATGCGGTTGCGCTCAATCGGTTCGTACAGGTCGCCCAGCCGGACGTTCTGATTCAGAACCTCGCGAAGGGAGGACACCTGGGAACACCTCTGGGATCTATTTTAGACCAGTACCGCCACCCTAGTTCGAATCCGTCCGCCCAGTGTTGTGGGAATGCATCCACTCTTCCGCGGCTTTCTGCTCGGCTGCGATCTGCGCGGGGGTCATGTGAGGTGTACAGCTCAAAACGATGGCGGCGGCAGTTTCGTCGCCCCCGGCTTGGGCCAAAAGCGCCCAGAAATAAGCTCGGGTGTAGTCCTGTGGACCACCTCTGCCTTCCCAGAACGAAGCCGCCACTTTGCTCTGCGCGCGGATATGCCCCTGCTCGGCAGCTTGCAAGAACCAATGGTGGGCTTCGCGATAGTCCTGCTTAACTCCATCGCCATTCACGTAACGTTTCGCGAGAGCGTATTGGGCAGCGGCATCACCCTGGTTGGCGATCTTTCGCAGGTCTTTGATATCCGTGGTTGCGTAAGTTTCCTGCGATGAGTCGGCCTGGGCCGAAGGCATGGTGAATTGCGAGTTCGACCTCTCAAAGTGGTCGATCCACGAAGCGGACAGCCAAATAACGGCGGTAATCGAGAAAATGCCGGTTAGCAATAAGAGCGCCTTGCGACGAAACGACCTGGGTTGGTGAAAGACTTCCGGCGTCTCCAGATCCGGAGGATGGTGCCGCGGCTCAGGTTCGGCGCCCTCGCCTAGAGGAAAAGAGAGAACATCCACGCGCGAATGTTCCGCGCGACGGACCGCTTCTGCGACAAACCCTGCCAGCTTCTCGAGAACGGTGATGTCGTTTTCCCAAAATGCCGCTGGCTCAGAAGAGAACACTTCCACAATTCCGATGATTTCTTTTCCCCGCTTCACCGGGCACGCTGCCATGGAGCGCACGCCGAGCGACCGACAATTGGCGGGGTCCACTCGTGAATCATATTCCGTGTCATCACAGGTCACCGCAGTGCCGGATTGAACGCACTGACCGGAGAAGCCTGTGCCCGCTTCGAGTCGGGCTCCAATCTCGGGGGAGTCGGTTCCGGCGCGCGCCCGGCAAATCATTTCTGAGGGCCGAAGCTTGTTGATCAAAGCGATCGCCGTTCCGCTGGCCCAGGTCAGGGTGAGCGCCCGCTGCGCGATCAGGTGCAGCGCAGGATCGAGATCGGGGCCGCAAAGTTCGACTTCTTTTTCGATTTCTGCCCACTCATTCACGAGCGAGCTGTAGGCGACTGCGTGCGCAGGCCTGGACTGTCGTTGAGAGTCAGGTTGGGGCTGTGCTGCTTCGGGGCTGGGTTCGGAGGCTGCAGTCTGTGGCTCCAGTTTGGCATTTGCCTCCAGCCAATTTCGCAACTGCCCGCGCGAGGCCTCGGACATCTGCGGGAAGCGAATACCGGTTCTGCCCGAACGATCGGACCAAACCACATGACCCACGACATGGACCTTGGCGCCCGTTGCCGAGAGATCCAGGCAAAGCGGCAGCAACCGGTTCGCCTTCATCGGCCATGAGGCCTGAATGCAGGCACCGCTTTCACTGATATTGAGAATTTCGCAGAGTTCGAGGACGGCCCCTTGCGTGCTGCCACTCAAATTGGCATAGGCAGGGGTGTACACAAGCTGTCGGCGGGCGCGCCGCCGGTTCCGGCCGAAAATCGAAGTCGCCGGGTTGCTGTCCCCGGGCATAGCTGCGCTGTCCATTGAGAGATTCTTATCATCTTACCCCACGTGAGTTGCTCAACAGTGCAATTTAAGGTGACACCAGGGTACGTCTGTTAGCGCCAAATGGACCTGGGGGTAATGCGCGAAAGGCGGGTAATCGCGGTAACCATCATGCTCGATAATAGTTGCATGGTGGCGACGTCCTGATGATTGAAGGCATGGGGGGTTGCGGACAGAACTTCGAAAATTCCGAGTGTGCTATGGAATTGCCGGAGGGGCGCGGCCAGGATCGAGCGGACCCCCAACCGTTCGCAGGTAAAGCGGTCCACATGCGGATTCTCTGCGGCATCATTGCAGAGCACGACTTCTCCGGTGCGGAGGCACTCTGCAGAAATGCCGGAGTCGGTCTGTAACCTGACACCGAGATCGGGGGCGGTGCGCCCGGCGCGAGCGCGGCAGATGATCTCTTTACCGTCGCGCAGAGCCAGAGCAGCGCCGCTGGCTCCGGTGAGGACCTGGGCACGCTCGGCAATCATCCCAATGGCGGGCTCGAGCTCGATTTGCGGAACCCGCGTGCACGTGTTGGGCATGATTTCTGGGTCATCATTCGTACGCGCGTGATGGCGCGCGGGGAAATTGGGATGGCGCAAGCGATCAGTCTCGAGTTCCGAGCCCGGCACGGTGCGCAACAGTTCGCGCACCAGCCGATTCAACTCGTCATCGTGAATGACGCGTGCCGTGGCCTGTCCGCGCAGTGAGCCGCCCAGCAGGCGCGACAGGCTGAGCACCGCTTGGCTTCCGCAGGCAAGACAACGAGTGGTGTTATTGGCGCTGATCAGTTCGCACTGCACGCAAAAGATGGCAGTCGGCAAAGATAGAAAGTGAACCTGATGGCTGGGAATTCGTGCCGACATCGGGAAACTTCCTCCAGATCATGGTGAGAAAGGTGAGAAAGCCCGAAGATAGACTTCCAAACTCCGCGACAAAAGTACCGGTGATGGTACGGCTGTGGATAACTGTGAATCGGTCTTCTAGGGAAGCAGATTACTGGCCGGTGTGCCCCTCAACAAAGGTATTGAATGAACACTTGGAAGAGACTACGATCGAAGTCCGCAATGTCATGGCACCGCAAATTAATTAGTTTCGGACTCGTATTCCTCGTCCCCAGTTCTCTGATCGCGCAAGAAACGAGCGGAGTTCTGCTCCATGGTAATGGAGAGATCTCAGTGAATGGGGCACAATTCAAAGACTCGACTGCTTTAATGGCCGGGGATGTGGTTCAGACCGGGGCAACCGGCTTTGCTTACATAAGCTCGACCGGATTGAGTTCGACGGTTGAATCGAACTCGACTGTACGTATACAGGCGGGAGGAATCTCGCTTGATGGCGGTAACCTATCCATGGCGACGAGCAAAGGCACGACTGTATTTGCTCGAGATTTTACGATTGCTCCCGCCACGCCGCAATGGACGGAATTCTACGTAACGCGCAGTGGCGGCTCTATCCATGTGTTCGCGAGAAAGGGCAACGTTACGGTCAGTTGCGGCGGGAATACCGCCACGGTAAAGAACGGAGAGCAGGTCTCGCGTGACGATGGACCTAATTGCGGCATGGCGGACCAGGCCCAAGAGGGCGGAGCCCCGGCGGCAGCGAAGGGCCCGATTCTGAGCTCAAAAGCCGCACAGTATACGGCTCTGGGCGTCGGGGCAGGGCTAACCATCTGGGATTTGGTGCAGAGCGACAACCCCGTCAGCCCCTCGGTTCCGTAGCAGTCCCCCAAAACGAGTGAATCATCTGTATCTTCGTGGACGGCTCTCCCGGCTGTGCGTCACCGCAATCTTTCCTGTGTGAGTTCGAAACGCGCCTTCGGTGACGATGGAATGAATGTCGCTATCATTCACATATAGGAGGTCCGGGTATTTCGATTCGAGTGCGGTTAGCAGTCGATCGAGGGCTGCGAGGCTAGGTGTGCGGAAGTCTTTTATCGACGAATGAAAATTCAGCGAGTGCATGGAAACGACAAAGGGTATTCCGCGAGAGAACGAGAGCCATGCAATCTCCAGGTATTTCTCGACTTCCATCTCCTTCTTGCTAGGTTCAAAATCGACCACACGGTGAAGTTCGAGAATCCCACTGGGGTGAAAACTCGGTGCCTGCAGCCCCCCGCCCTCAATTTGCGCAACCCGAATTCCATACTCCGACCAGGCTTGATACGTAGCCGAATTGGCTCGACCGCCAGGGGCACACGCTGAAATGGGGGTCGTTCGGAATAGCGAGAGGAATAGTTCATACCCTCGTCTGACCAGAACTCGCTGGCTTTCCGCCGGCAAAAAACCGGGGTGTGGCTCTTCCGGGTGCCAGTACTCATAGCCGACCCACGGCATGCGCCAACGAATGAATGGGGTGTCTTCCTCCCAAAGCAGGTGCAGAAGTTTGGCCCTTTCCGAGTTTTCTCGAAGTGCTTGCTCGACCGCAAACATGCAAAAGTGGCTGATTCCGTGCAATGCCGGGAACAGGATGCCCTTCTTAAAGCCGTCACGATAGGAGTCTAATAACCCGGGACGCGACCACCTTCCCGGCAGTCCGCAAGAAAGAGGGAGGAGTTCGATCTTGCTGAACCCGCCCTGACCCATTTTCGTGAAGTCAAGATTTGCCGGGCAGATGTTCATGACCAAGCACGGCGGTCTGCCCGTGGAGTCATGATGGTTGGCAAGAAGGTCACAGAGCGAGCTCACATCTGCGGCTGTTTCAAGGGAATACAGATCGTA
>Ga0126373_10003405_pt1 | contig 11905 bp, 9 predicted proteins | sample PanSoiMetPlot_11_FD_92545 | JGI IMG/M metagenome (GOLD analysis project Ga0126373, IMG submission 92545) | Tropical forest soil microbial communities from Panama - MetaG Plot_11 | ecosystem: Environmental > Terrestrial > Soil > Tropical forest > Bulk soil | place: Panama | collected 2016-02-17
CGCTCGGTGTTGTTGCGAATGACCGCGCCGGCGGCGGCCAGGATCGTCTTGGTCGAGCGGTAGTTCTGTTCGAGCTTGAAGATATGCGCGTTTGGGTAGTCGCGCTCGAAATCGAGGATATTGCGGATATCGGCACCCCGCCACCTGTAGATCGACTGGTCCTCGTCGCCAACGACGCAGAGGTTCTGTGTGCGTTCGGCGAGCGCGCGTACGAGCAGGTACTGCACGTGGTTGGTGTCCTGGTATTCATCGACCAGGAGATGAGCGGCGCGCGCTTGCCAGCGCGCGAGCACCTCGGGATGGCGCATCAAGAGCAGGTACGTTTGGAGCTGCAGGTCGCTGAAGTCCATCGCGTTGATCGCGCGAAGCCGCTCCTGGTAGAGGCGATACAGATGCGCGATCGTAGTTTCGCGGCCGCCTTCCGACGCCTTCAGCATCTCCTCCGGCGAGACCGCCTCGTTCTTCGCCTGCTCAATTCGCGTGCGCACCTGCTCGGGAGCCGGCGAGTCCGGGAGATTGGCCTCCTCGATCACGCGTCGCATCATCGACATCGAATCGCTCTCATCAAAAATCGAGAAATTGCGCTCGTACCCGATACGCTCGGCTTCCTGGCGTAGGATTCGCGCGCACGCCGAATGGAAGGTGCTCACCCACGGAAGCCGCGTGACGCTGTCGAGAAGGCTCTGGACGCGCTCGCGCATCTCGCTGGCGGCCTTGTTGGTGAACGTGACCGCCAGCACTTCGCCGACCTCAGCCTTGCGCTCTGCCAGGAGGTAGGCGATACGGTACGTTAGGACGCGAGTCTTGCCGGAACCGGCGCCCGCCAGGATCAGGATTGGGCCGTCGGGTGCGAGAACCGCGGACTGCTGTTCAGGGTTCAAGTCGCCGATTCGCACTGATGCCATCTCTGATGCTGCACGCGGAAGAGGGCGCGGAGCTTTCAGAATACCGGCTCGGCGCCGGTGCGAAAAGTACGCCTCCGGTCGATCGGAATTTTCGAAGATGATTTGATTCGTGGACTGACGATCGATGGCGACATACGACCCGCATGACAAATTCTATCGCAAGGCCCGCGAACTTGGTTTGCCATCGCGCGCCGCATTCAAAATCGAAGAGTTGATTGCGCCTGGCGACCTAGTGCGTAAAGGCGCGCGTGTCGTCGATCTCGGTTGCGCACCCGGCGGATGGCTCGCGATCCTCGGGCGCGCAGTTGGTCCCGACGGCCTCGTGGTGGGCGTAGATTTGACGGAGGTCAAACGAGCGCCACGGGAAGTCGTCACGATTGCGGGAGATATCCATGATCCTGACGTAAGTGCGCGGGTCACAGCGGCGCTTGGCGGCAAGGCAAATCTCGTTACCAGCGATCTGGCGCCCAAGCTAACCGGTATCGCGGTGCGCGATGCGACGCGCGCGCATGAGCTGGTCGAGGCGGCGCTTGAATTCGCGATTCGCGTGCTGGCCCGAGGAGGCTCAATGATTGCGAAAATCTTCATGGGTAGCGATTTCAACTCGATCGTGGGCAAATTCAAGGAGCACTTCGCCAAAGTTGAAGTGAAGCGGACCAAGGTAAGCCGCCCCGGCTCTGCCGAACTCTACGTGATCGCCCGTGGCTTCATTCGATAAGCCGGGCTCACATCGTGAAGAGTTGGCAGTGACGGTGTTAAGCGCGTAGTGTGTACTGCCATGGGCGCTGTAGGCGGAAGGAAACTCTGCCTGCTGGCGTGGGCGGCGCTGGCTGCCGCTTGCGCATGCGGCCGTTCATCAATCACACAGCCTGCGCGCCTCGAGCAGCCTTCGGTACACGACGTCCCGGTCCAGGTGACAAACGTCGGTTTCGACGAGAGCACAGGCGCGCATTACGTACTTCTCGACGACAAAGATGAGGTGCGTGAGTTGCGCGTCGACATTGGACCAAATGAGGCTTACGCAATCGAGCTCGCACTCAACAACATTCAACCGCCGCGCCCCCTTACGCACGATCTCTTAAAGTCGGTGATCCAGCAGACCGGCAACCGCGTCGACCGAGTCGTGATTTGGGATCTCCGCGACGACGTATATTACGCGAAGATTTTCATGGACCACGGCCGCGTCTCGGTCGACAGCCGTCCGAGTGACGCGATCGCGCTCGCGAGTGAGGTGCACGCACCAATCTACGTTTCCGACAAACTTTTCGAGAATGCGCCCGCGAGGGGCGTGTCAGCTGAAGGTAAACTTCCCGAAACCGCGCGTGCGCTCGGAATAGTGGTGCAGCAGGTGACACCAGAGCTCGCGCAATACTTTGGGATGGCACGCCCGCACGGGGTGTTGGTGGCTGAAGTCAATCCCGCGGCCGCGAGTTGCGGACTCGAGCGCGGCGATATCATCACCAAGGTCGGCAGCCGCGACGTGGACCACCTAGATGACTTCAACGCCGATGTTGCATCAGTGGCGCGGAGCTCGCCTTTGTTGCTGACTATTCGGCGTGGCGCGCTGTCACATACTGTGTCGCTTGACGACGAAGTCGGCCGCTAGCTGCGCTTTATCAGTACGCTCAGAAGAAAGCGCGGGTCGAGCGGGTAGTTTACGCTGAGCCCCCCGAACTCGTCCTCGAACTGATTCAAACAGGAATTGACGAAATCGCTCGTGCGCCTGAGCGCCTCATCGTCGAGCCGCTCGGCTAGGGCATCTTCGACCGAGCTATGGAACTCTTCGCTGAGATGCGCCGGCGTACCGTTCTGCAAGACAACCGCGGCGCGAATCGATGCCAGTCGACTCTCCTCGAGCGGCTCCGCATCGAGTCTGTGGTCGACAAAGTTCCGCACCATCGCAGTGGTGAAGATCTGGCTTAGATGAATTTCACGCGCCGCTACGGCGGAACGGAAGCGCGCCGAGGCGACATCGATCGCGAGCAGCATGCGGAACAGCTCCGCGATCGCGTCGATCTGATCGAGAATCGCGTAGCCAAGATGTATATCTCGGATCGCGCGAAAGCATCGCATCTCGACCGCGCCGCCGCTATCGAGGGCAGAGTAGAAGCGCGGCTGCTGCTCGAGAAAGCCTGCCAACGCCTCGCGATAGGGGCTGTCGAGGTACGAGACCTCGCCGCGGAGATTCCCGATCCCGAGCATTCGCATGGTGGCTTCGGCGCGCTTTCGTAGATCGATCGTGACGCTCACGCCGAGGCGGAAGAGCAGCTTCAGGTGCGTGTTGCGCAGATGCTCAATGGCGGCCTCGAGGTCGCCCGCCGCGAGGTACTCGAGGCCTAAGTTCAGATAGTCGTGCGTCATTTCGACTGCGACGCGCACCGCGTCAAGGTTGCCGAAATCGATTGAGCGCGCGATCAATACCTGGTTACTTACCATTGCCATTTCGCTGCGCAGCTGGCGCTTGCCGTCGGCAGCGAATCCCGCGGTGAGCGCGGTGTTGAAAAGCGAATTGTCGGCGCCCGCGAGCACAGGCGCCGAGCTCGGCGGCACCAACTCGGCCGGATCGAGCAGCTCGGCGCGGCTCGGCGGCTCGTACTGCTTCAGGATCTCGAGAAAGTTGCGCGGGCTGATGTACGCGAATACATCCTGCGCCTCGTAGTAGTCGGGAAAGCCGCGATCGTTGAGACGCGCGCTCCGGAACTGGTAGGCCTGCTCTTCGAGCTCGGCCTTCACGCCCCAATAGCACTCATCCATCAGCCCCGCGAAGTACTTGTAGTCGCGCTCGAACACCTCTTCGAGGAAATCCGAGATGTGCTGCGACAGTTGGTCCTGGCGGGTGAACTCGATCAAGTAGTGCTCGTCGAACTGGACGTAGCGGTTCGACGGTGCGTCGGGCGACGATGCGGGATCGTCTAGCAGATGCACCTTGACATAATCGCGGAGCAAGATCGAAACCAGCTCGAGGTCGAGCTCCATCAGGCCCTCGGCGAGGCATCGGCGGCCGCCCTCGGCGAGCGCCTCTATCCACTCGCGCATCCGCTCAAGATTGGGCCGGTCCTTGTCCCAGCAGTCGAGATCGAAGAGCGACTTTACCTGCTCGGGCAGGGCGAGGCTTAAGAGGTCGCTCGCATCGGCGCTACCGATCTCCTTGACGGTGTAAAAGAGGGTCTCGGGCGAAAACGATTGGACCAGGCGCTGTGCTTCAGGAGCGGCCAGAATCAAATCACGTTTCTGGCGCGCGGGCAGGCCGTACAGGAACTCGAGCTTCTCCTGGAAGGGAAGATTCAGGAACTCGTCTTGTCCTCTAACGGCCATAGAAGGGGACGCACCAACACGCCTGTTGCGCACGATACTACCGGTGCGGATCTCCGACAACTAAGGATGCAAAAATTTAATTTCGCCGCTTCCCTCGTAGCGTTTTTCATTCTGTGATACGATGTATTTTAGTCTTGAAGCGCCGCAAAATTCCCGTCGCGATGACGATCGCGGGCAGCGATCCGGGCGGCGGCGCGGGTCTCCAATCTGACATCAGAACGTTCGCCGCGCTTGGGGTTTACGGCTACGCGGTGCTGACTTCGGTCATCGCGCAATCGAGCTTGCGGGTGGCGCGCGTGTCGCCGGTAGCGCCCGACCTCGTGACAGCGCAAATCGAGGTGCTGGTCGAGGAGGCGCGGCCCGTCGCGATCAAAACGGGCGCGCTCGCGAGCGCCGACAACGTGCGCGCCTTTGCTGATGCTATCACCAGCTACAAATTGCCGGCCCCGGTTGTCGATCCGGTGATGATCGCGTCGAGCGGGGCGCGGCTGCTAGAGCGCCGTGCCGTGAAGCTGCTTCGCGATCGACTGATTCCGCTCGCGCGTATCGTCACACCCAACGCATCGGAAGCCGAAGCGCTGATAGGAGTGAAGATTCGCGACCAGGAATCGGTTCGTGAAGCCGCACGAAAGATCGTCGCGACCGGCGCGCATGCCGTGCTCATCAAGGGTGGGCATCTGAGGGACCGGGCGCACGCGACAGACCTCTTCTACGATGGTCGCAACTTTGTCGAGCTGAGGGGCCCGCGTATCGCCGGCGGCGGCGCGCATGGTACAGGATGCGTTCTGTCCGCGGCAATTGCGGCTTATCTCGCCCGGAGCGATGCGCTCGAGGATGCGGTCCGCCACGCGAAGACATTTATCAGCGCGGCGCTCCGCGCCAGTTTCAAGATTGGCAAGAGTCGCGCGTTGCTCGATCAGTTCGCGCCGAGACGATGAGGTATCTTGATCAGGACGTGACGGAACGCAACTGAACCGCCGATCACGCAGAGTGCGGCGGTACAATCAGTGTCGGGACCAGGCGCGAGCAGCGCGATCGCAAGCGGCACGATGATTCCGACTAGAAGAGTGAGCCACATTCCCGCGGGAAAAGCGCGCCGCGCACCGCGCGTCCATCGATCGCCTTCTCGCTCCAGGGCAACGAACACAATCGCGTAGAGCACTAAGATCCAGACGAGAGCCTCGCGCAGGAACGCCGCCGTGTGGTCGGCATCCGCGAGCGCCGCAATCGCGAGCAGGACAGCCACGCCCATCGCGCCCGCGGATATAGAGAGTAGGGCGCCGAGCCATCGCATCGAGCTCCATCCCGGCTGCGCGGTCGTGCTGAAGAGCACGCCTTTGTAGTTGCCGACCACGAGTGCGAACGGCAAACCGCCGAGCGCGAGGAACGATAGAGCGCGGCCCCCGAGGGGGAGAATCGAGATTGCAAAGCAGACGAACGAGATGAACGAGAACACTACGATCGACCACACGCCCACCGACATCGGCGAACCCGGCTTAAATACGCGCGTCATGTTCATGAAACGCAGCGGGTCGCCGAGGTCGATGACGAGGCAGACCAGATCGACGATCATCACGGGGAAGGCGAGCGCGAAGCCGACACGAGAGACCGCGCGATCCGTATCGTCGCCGAGCAGATAGATGATCGCCGCGACCGCGAAGAGTCCCGCCGCAAGCGACGAGCACAGGAGATCGATCGCGACCGACGTATGCCAGGGCGGCGCCTTGGTGACGATGCGTGGGGCGGCCGATGCTTCAGCTGCGGACATGAATGATCACCGCGATCGCCAGAATTGCGATCCAAAGCAAGGTGCCCGCAGCGCCGCGAATATAGTCGGCAATCATGTGACGCTGCGGCGTATCGGGATTATCGGGCAGACCGTAGCGCGACGGCTCATCGAGCAACAGGAAGAACGCGCCCAGATCAGAGTAGGTATCGGTCGCGCGATCGCCGTAGAGCCTCGCACCTTTGAAGCCGCGCGTTTTCACTTCCTCGAGCCGCCTGGCCGCATGTGCGCGCAGTTCGTCGAGCGGGCCGAACCTGATCGATTCCGTCGGGCAGGCTTTCGCACATGCGGGGATCAGGTCGTCGCGCTGCCGGTCGTAACAGAGCGTACACTTGTGCGCATGCCCATCGAAGGCGCTGCGCGAGATTACGCCGAACGGACAGGCGGCGACGCAGTAGCCGCATCCGTTGCAGATATCGTTCTGGATATAAACGTCGTTGAACTCATTATGGATGATCGCGCCGGTCGGGCAGGCCATCTGGCAGGGCGCGGCGCTGCAATGCTTGCAGACGTCGCTCATCATCAACCAGCGGCCGTTCTGCGCTTCCATCATGAGCGAAGTGAGATCGAGATTCAGGTCGGGCGGCGAGGGCGGCGCGGCGGCGTCCCTCGGGAACTGCTCGATGAACGTGACATGCCGCCAAGTCGTCGCCGATAACTGCGCCGTATTGTCGTAGCTGTCTGCAGTGAAGTTGAAGCCGTCCGACGGAAGCTGGTTCCACTGCTTGCATGCCACCTCGCACGCTTTACATCCGATGCAGAGAGTAGTGTCGGTAAAGAACCCCGTGGGGCGGCGCGATGCGAGCGCCGTCGGACGCGTGAACGGGTAGAGGAGGTCGCGTAGCAGGTTCGCCATGTCGATTCGGATTTTAGTCTCGCCTTAGCCCCCACCTCTGTTGCCGGCCCTCTGGTTGTGCGTACTCGGGAGTTTCGGGAATCGGAGCGTCGAGGCCCGCCGGACGGATCGCCGCAGCGATGGCTCTGGGAGCCTTCCTGCCCAACCGTCCCGCGCGGATATCGACGCTGAACGCCTTTGATTCATGCATGCTGACGTTGAGATCGGTAACGAGCGACGTCAGATCGTTCGCCATCGCGCCGACAGTCTCTCCCGCGTATCCCCAATGAATGGGTACGCCCACCTGGTGAATCGTCTTGCCGTCGACGACCAGCGGCTTCATCCGCGAGGTGACCATCGCGCGGGCCTCAATCGCACCACGCCGCGATCTTACAACAGCCCATCCGCCGTTTTCGATCCCGCGTTCCTCCGCCAGCTCGGGATCTATCTCGAAGAACATCTCCGGTTGCAGTTCGTTGAGCCAGCTGTTGAAACGGCTCATGGGTCCGCTGAGATAGTGCTCGGTGAGGCGATAGGTTGTCGCCACGCACGGAAACTCCGGATCAATCTCCTTCGCCAACAGATTCAGATCGGCGTGGAAGTCGCGCGCGGTGGGATTCATCTGAGTCGAGTAGAGCAAATTCTTCACCACAGACTCGACCGGCTCGTAGTGGGTTGGCAAGGGGCCATCACGAACTCCGAACGGTGCGAACAACCATCCAAGGCCGTCGGGATGCAAGATGAACGGTGCGTCGCCCGCGATCGCGTCCATGCCGAGCGCGCCTTGCGCGGGCCTATAGGTCGGCGGCTTGCCGACTTCGAAATCGGGAACGTCGAATCCCGTCCACTTCGATTCCTTCTCGTCCCACCAGATGAGTTTCTTGCGCTCCGACCATGGCCTGCCCGCGGGATCGGCTGACGCGCGGTTGTAAAGCGTGCGTCGATTCGCCGGCCATGCGAAACCCCATCCGGGATAAGTCGCGCCGTTCAAAGCCGGGTTGCGCGAGTGCGCGCGATTGTCGCCCTCGGCAGGAAACACTCCGGTATAGATCCACACGCCGCACGCCGTGCTGCCATCGGCTTGCAATTCGCCGGCAGCTTTGAGGAGTTCGCCGCCGACACGCCGACCGTTCATCTCTTGCAGTACTTTCTCGGCGTCCGGCTCGTCCGCAATCATGCTCTGAGAGCCATCCGGAAGAATTTCAGGCGAAAGGCGCGAATAGTCCCAGGTCAGATTTTGGATCGGCGCGTCACGCTCCTGCGTCGAGCCAGTGTAAAGCCTCTTCAGGCGCACCCCGAGATGGTAGACGAACCAGCTGTCCGAGCGGCAATCGCCGGGCGGATCGAGCGCCTTCTCATGCCACTGGAGCAACCGCTCGGTGTTGGTGAAGGATCCAGCTTTTTCGACATTGGTGGCGGCGGGCAGAAAGAAGACCTCGGTCTTAACCGTCTTCGGATCGCCTGCCGTCGGGTCGGCGTACCAGAAGTTGGCGCTCTCGTGCTCGAACCAGTCGCGCACCACCAGCCAATCGAGGTTTCTCAAGGCCGCGCGATTTAGATGGGCGTTGGGTGCTCCGGCCGCGGGATTTTGTCCAATTAGAAACAGTCCCTTCACGCCGCCGCGATGCATCTGGAAAAATGTCGGCAGTTCAGAGTAGTCGCCATCGAGCTTCGGGAGCCATTGGAATCCAAATTCGTTGTCAGGCGTGGCCGCCTCGCCATACCAGGCTTTGAGCAGGCTAACGATGAAGCTCCCGATATGGGACCACAATCCGAGCGTCGCCTCTTCCAGCCAGAATCCCGAGGCCGAGCAATTGCGCGCGTTCGCAAAACCTCGTCCGTGCTTGATGTATTCTTCCAGCGTCGCGTTCTCGGGGACGGCGTCGGGATGCGACAAGTAACCTGGTAACAAATTGTAGAGCGTCGGAACGTCGGTCGAACCCTGAATGCTGCAATGTCCGCGCATCGCCATGATCCCGCCGCCCGGCCGGCCCATGTTGCCAAGTAACAACTGGATGATTCCGGCGGCCCGAATCATCTGCACACCGGTCGTATGCTGAGTCCATCCAAGTGCGTAGACGATCGCGCTCGTGCGTTCGCGGCCCGAGTTGCGGCAGAGCAGTTCCGCGACGCGCACTACGTCTTCGCGCTTGCATCCGCAGATGCGCGAAACCTTCTCGGGCGTGTAGCGCGCATAATGACGCCGCATCACCTGGAAAACGCATAGTGGATGCTCGAGCGATCGATCGCTCCGGACCGCGCCGATTGCATCCGGGAGGAGGCTGTAGTTCCAGGACCCTGGTTCCTTCACGTATGCGCGCCGGTCGGGATCGAGGCCAGGAAAGATGCCGCTGTTTTCCTCCGCGTCGACGAAAGCCTCGCTCAGAACCCTCGATGCGTTCGTGTAGTGGAGCACGTACTCCTTGAACCACAGGTCGTGCTCGATGATGTAGTTGATGATGCCGCCGAGGAACGCGATGTCCGACCCCGCCCGAATCCGCACGTAGAGATTGGCCATCGCCGAGGTCCGCGTGAAGCGCGGGTCGACGTGAATCAGCGCACCACCACGCTCGCGCGCCTCAAGCGGGAAGCGAAAGCCGACGGGATGAGCCTCGGCCATGTTCGAGCCCATGATCAAAATGCAGTCGCTCGCCGCAAGGTCAGCCTGGAAGGTCGTCGCCGCACCGCGTCCAAAAGAGGCGCCCAGACCGGGCACCGATGCGCTGTGTCATATCCGCGCCTGGTTCTCGATCGAGAGAATTCCCAGGCCTCCGGCGAACAGTTTCTTGATGAGGTAGTTCTCCTCATTGTCGAGCGTCGCGCCGCCGAGATGCGCGAGCGTCTTGAGGTGGTTGACTGGAAGGTCGTGCGCGTCGCGCTCGATGAAGTCGGCATCGCGCGCCGCTTTCGTCAGCTCCGCGATCCGATCCATCGCCCATTCGAGCGGGCGCGTCTCCCAATGGTCCGAGTAGGGCGCGCGATACATCACGCTGGTGACGCGGTGCTCATTGCGCACGAGCTGAAACGTGTTGGCGCCCTTGGGGCAGAGCCTTCCCGCGTTGATCGGACTTTCGGGCGCACCCTCGATATCAATCAACTCTCCCGCCTTGGTGTAGACGTTCTGACTGCATCCGACCGCGCAATACGGGCAGACGCTGTGACTCTTGACCGCGCCGCGGAGCCGCGAATATTTGGCTGCGCTGTCTGGGCTGAAGTGATTGGCCATCAGACTCTCCGTTTCATCAGGAGCGGGCTTGCGCACGACGGTGCTCGCGGAGGCTCACTGATGATAGTGTAGAGATGTGCCAGTGCGGGGGAAAAAACAACTCGTGATTACGCCGCTCCGATGGTCGGCGGGCGAAGCTCGCACCGCTTCCGACGCGGTCGCGGTCGAGGAGCCGCTCGAGATTCGGCTCGGTGGTCGACGCTTTACAATCACGATGCGCACGCCGGGGGACGACGAGGAGCTTGCCGCGGGCTTCCTGTACGCCGAGGGCTTTGTCAGCTCGCGCACCGAGCTCGGCGAGATTCGCCGCGTTCGCGACGGGAAGGGAAATCCCGAGCCGAACGCGCTCGATATCATCCTCAACGTTCCTGCCGAGGCGCTCCGGGAGCGACTCAGCCGCAACTTCACTATCAACTCGAGCTGCGGAATCTGCGGCCGCACCAGTATCGAATCACTCGCGCGCCGAATCGCGCCGATCGCGAGCGGGATGCGGGTCAAGGCGGAGACGATTCTCGCGATCGCACCGAAGCTCCGCGCGGCGCAGCAGGTGTTCGCCGCAACCGGCGGCCTGCACGCGGCGGCGCGATTCGATCGTGCTGGCGAGCTGCTGGCGATTCGCGAGGATATCGGCCGCCACAACGCAGTCGACAAACTAGTGGGCCATGCGCTGACGAACGATCAGTTGCCGCTCGCCGGTACCATCATGATGGTGAGCGGGCGGCTCTCGTTCGAGATCGTGCAGAAGGCGGCGGCCGCCGGGGTGCCGATCCTTGCCGCTGTATCAGCGCCTTCTTCGCTGGCGGTCGAACTCGCCGAGGAGCTGGGTCTAACGTTGATCGGCTTTCTCCGCGAAGGCGGCTTCAACATCTATGCGCATCCCGCTAGAGTGCTCGCATAACCGACACTACAGATGACCGAAGTTTGGGCTCCCAGCACTTCGCGGGCAAGGTGCATTGCTACGCGCGCTTTCGGCCACCATCACGTGAGTCGAGGTCTTGCGAAGCTCCGTGAGACGTTCGGCATCGACGGGCGCGGGGCGCAGCTCGACCTGACGCCCGCGCTCGGCACGTTTTCGCCTTGTTATGATTGGGAACGCGTTTCTGGATAGATCCCGCGCAGAGTCGAAGGGGTCAATCGGCACGTCGCCGACGATTCGGTATCGCGATCGTTGGCGACGGGCTTCCCTTCACGACGAACCGCCGCTCGCGCCGTGGCGCTCTGCGATCGAGGAAGTCCGCAGATTGATGTCGCGGCTCCGCCACACCGCTGAAGCCTGAAAATCGCCATCAGCCTCGCACGTTAAAGTCGAGATTCACAAGGAGGAAGGTCAGACTCGAGCCGTACGAGTAGCGGACGACGATAGATGAGCTGGTCGGCGAAGGCTGTTCGAGTTCGTATTTGCACCCTGAAAGTAGCGGGCGCTCCCGAATTCGAGCGCGAGCTGCTCGCGCCGCGGTCGCGCCGTTCGCACCTTCGGGCGTTTTCTGAGCACCAAGCCTACGCCAGACGGCGCGGAAGAGCTGACCGGCGCGCTTGGAGGAGCGGTGTGGGGGCGTTAACCTATCCTCCTATGACGGAGACCCCGGATGTTTATCCGTAAGCGTGCCCTGGAGCGAATTGCGCGCGAGAAGGTGCTCTACGAGCGGAGCCTCGGCGGCGACATCTCCGTCTGCGTCGTCTATCCCAACATCTACCGGCTCGGGATGGCGAATCTCGGCTTCCAGGCCGTATTCCATATCTTCGAGTCCGATCCGCGCGTCGCAGCCGACCGCGCCTTCCTGCCCGAGGCCGACGAGCGTGCGCAGATGCGCAAAACTGGGGAGCGGCTGGCCTCCTTC
>Ga0126373_10003406_pt1 | contig 11905 bp, 13 predicted proteins | sample PanSoiMetPlot_11_FD_92545 | JGI IMG/M metagenome (GOLD analysis project Ga0126373, IMG submission 92545) | Tropical forest soil microbial communities from Panama - MetaG Plot_11 | ecosystem: Environmental > Terrestrial > Soil > Tropical forest > Bulk soil | place: Panama | collected 2016-02-17
ATCCTCAATGAGTGGCTCGCTGACGACGCTGGGATCGACCTCAACGGGCAGGGAGTCCGCCAGGTGAGGGCAACCGATGAGACGGGGCACGAGTTCGTACGCTACTTCGCCGCGCTTCGCGGCGACGTCCACGTGAGCGGCGCGCCTTCGATCCGCATGACCGACCCCGAGCTGATGCTTCAGAAGATCATCTATGACGGCCTGGTAGGCGACAAGTTCCTCCGTAACTTCACGACGACCTACGACCTGGCCAATTCGCGGGTAATCTTCGCGATCCCTGCTGGAGAAGGCTAAACCCGGCCGGCGGTGCCTGCGACCGATGTCGCATCGGCCGGATCGGGACAAAGACTCGTCGGCCGCCTGGACTCACGCGCCGTCCTCGCCGCGCGTCTTCCACCTGAGGCTCAGTGATTGAGCGCAGAACTGGCAGTAGGAGGGAAACGGAGCATGACAGTGATGGCAGGTACACCTTCGGGTGCCGCGCACACTGTGGTCACCACGCGCCTCGGGGAACTGACCCTGGTTGGCGAGAATGGGGCCTTGACCGGGCTGTACTTTCCACGGCACTGGCCCAGGCCCGACCGCACGGCCTTCGGGCGCCGCACCGATCAGGGATTCGACGAGGCTGCGCGCCAGCTGCACGACTATCTTGACGGCCGGCGCAGCGTTTTCGAGCTGCCCATGACTGCCAAGGGAAGCGACTTCGACGTGCAGGTGTGGAAGCTGATCTGCACCGTGCCCTACGGGCAGACGACCAGCTACGGCGAGATAGCGCGCGAGCTGGGAGCCGGGACCGACCCGCGAGACGTGGGGGCAGCGGTGGGCCGCAATCCGCTGTGCATCCTGATCCCCTGCCACCGGGTGGTCGGGAGCAATGGAAAGCTCACTGGCTACGCGGGAGGCCTGGACCGCAAGCGGGCCCTGCTCGAGATTGAACATGCGGCGGCCCGCCAGCTGGCACATGCGACGGCAGGCCTTTGGTAGGTCACCGCCTCCATCAGAAACGCTCCGCGGCGGAGCCCTGGCTGCGCCGCGGAGCGTTGCTACGGAGCGTGCGTCTGTGCGATCTTCCAAGCCTGGTAGCGCGTCTTGCAGCAGATGCCGCAGGGCCGGTAGCCCGCTGCGATAGCAATCGCCTCATCGGCGAAGAAAACCCGGTGCTGCGCGTATCCGCCGCGAGCGATCGCCGAGAGCGCGGATCTGCAGTCGAGCTGGCCGTAGATGCGCGTGCGCCGGTGACCGCCCCATCGTCCTTTGACCGCTGAAATGTACGGCCGGCCCTCCGAGTCCTGCAGGACGTAACTCATTGCGCGTCGTGGAACACGAGGCCGAGGGTGTGCCGCTGACCAGACCGGATCACGGATACCCCATGCCGAACCGGGGCCGCTGACCAGCCCCGCGCGGAGCGGACTGGTCGGTCACGAGTAGTGAACAGGTAGCCGTGGCAATACGGCAGCAACGTGGCGGTGCCGCGCGACTGAGCGCGCGGGCGCTGCTCCATGAGGAGGAACTCCCCGCCGGTGTGATCTGCTTCTGGCTCGTTCAGGTTGATGACGACCTGGAGCGGGAAAACGAGGTCGCCATAAAGGTCCCGGTGCAGTGCATTCCAGTCCCCCGCCTGGTAGCGGAGCAGGATCGCGGTCGGCTTGACCTGTCCGGCGCCGTGGCACATCCTCAGCCACTCATCTAGCGTGTCGGGCCACGGGGCGGGGCGGCCTAGCTTTGCCCACCAGTCGCGCGCGATTGGCAGCAGCCGGGGGTACAACGCCTGCTTGAGCCGCTCGACCGGCTCGGGGTACGGGGTCTTGAAGTACCGGTACTCACCTTCCCCGAAGCGGTGCCGGCCCATATTGATGGTGGCGCGGAAGTGCCTGTCGTCGACGTAGAGTCTGCGGATCCTCTCCGCCTCGCCGGGCGTGAGCAGCCGGGGCAAGACCGCTCCGCCGTACTCATTCACCTCAGCGGTGATAGCGCTCCAGTCGCCGGAATCTACCCGCTGCTGCCAGGGATACGTGCCGCGCGTGTCCTCGATGTCGCGTGCTGCTGTCATGCGGCTGCCTCCAGCCTGAGCAGGGCAGCCTTAGCGTCGGGGCCGCCGACGTAGCCGCCGATGGTTCCGTCCGCCCGCAGCACGCGATGACAGGGCACGACCACTGGCAGCGGGTTGGTGGCACAGGCCGTGCCGACTGCCCTGACTGCCTTAGGGTTCCCGGCGAGCTCGGCGACCTGCCGATACGTGCGCGTCTGTCCGTAACCGATGTCGGGCAGGAGCCGCTGCACAAGCTGCCGGAACCCGCTCGACAGCGACAGATCCAACGGGAGATCGAAGGCGCGGCGCCGCCCGCCGAAGTACTCGTCCAGCTCGCGGACCGCGGCGTCGAGCCGATTGGGCGCTCGCAGCAGTCGCGGGCTGACCTTGTGGGACAGCGAGTCCAGCACGAGGTCGTGGTCCTCACTGTCATAAGCCACGCGCAGCAGCCCCACCGGAGTCGCTGCCAGCAGGAGCGTACCCACGGGCGAGTCGACAGTGGTGTAGGCGATATCCAGCAGGCCCTGCTCTTCGGCCGCCAGCCCCAGCCCGTACCTGAGCCTGGACAGCACGTCACTATCCGCAGGGGACGCGAAGAGATCGGTTGAGATCCTCACGATGGTGCTCCTTCCGCAGTCGCGCCCGAGTAGTTCTTCCGCAGGTTTCTGATTCCGTCGGCCGCAGCCCTGCGTGCCGCGTCGGCAGAGCCGCCAAGAATCTCGGCGATCTCGGCGTACGCCAGCCCCGCGACGTAGTGATAGGCAACCGCCTGACGCTGCTTCTCTGGCAGCGCCCTGACTGACTGCCACAGGTCACCGTCGTCCTCGGCCCCCGGCACGCCGAGCTGGCTAGCCTCCTCGGGTACTTCCCCGACTGGCGCGGGCTGGCGTTGGCGCGCCCGCAGTACGTCGATTGCCTTGCGATGCGCAATCGTCACGAGCCATGCCTCAGCATTGGCGTTGTCGGGCAGTTCAGGGTAGGCGCGCATCGCCGAAATGAAGGTCTCGGACCATGCGTCCTCAGCGTCGTGGACGCCGAGAAGCACCCGGCACACGCGCAGCACCGTCCCGCCGTACTGCGCCACGACCTTCTCGAACGGCTGCTTCATCGCTGCGCTCCCGCAGACGTTTCCTCAGCCGCGATCGGGCACCAACCGGTCACCTCTGCAGCCAACGCCGGCTCCCTTCCACACTGCAGACGCTGCAGGCATGCCGAACGTGAGGCGCCGAGCAAGAACTTTAGGCCCAGCCGATGGACCAGTTATCCCGGCACTACCAGCGGTGTGATCAGCCAGAGCGGGCGTGGACGATAGCAGCGGATGCTTATTTGACCCGAAGTACCTCGAATGCCGGATGCTTCGGTGCGATGGCCAACAGCTCCTCATCGCTCGAGTCTGGCCCGGTGCCATCGAAGAAGATCCCGACCTCTGCCTTCCACCTCTTCAGGTAGGCGCGCAGGATCGGCACCTTCTCATCGTCCGTCAGCTCCCGGCCGCGAAAGGGCTCAGCGCCCCTGCCCAGCCGCAGTTCGCCGGTGCCGACGGCACGCAGATTGCGTACCCACTGAGTCGCGCCGCGGGGCGCGACGAGGAACCGGCGGCCATCGTAGGTGAGCAGGTTGACCGGGGTGGTGCGCCATTGGCCACTGGTCCGTCCCTTCACCGCAAGGATCCGCGAGCCAAGCACGCTGAAGCCCTGCCGGGTCAGGAACGCCACCAGCTTGTTGAAGACATTGCGCGTGAACCAGCCCGGTGCGCGATAGTGATCGGCCATGCTGGCTAGCCTAACGAGACTCGCATCGGGCCTCCATGAGCGATAGACGGGCGTTCGGTGGCTGGGTCGAAAACATGGCTATGACGCCGCCTTTCGGTGACAGCTGGGGCCCCTTATTTATGACAGGCTGACCGCATGCTGAACCGACTGGAAACGGCGGCGGCCAAGCGCAGACTGGCGCAGCGCGGTGCAGGCACCGGACCGCGACCGGAGCCCGCTGCTGCAATGGGCGCTGACCAGCTTCCGCAGATCGAGCACGTCGTGATCCTGATGATGGAAAACCATTCCTATGACAACTACTTTGGGATGCTCGACGACCGTGGCGACGGGCTGCCGCGTGATGCGGAGGGCGTGCCGTCGTCGACAAACCTGGCCGCCGACGGCACGGCAATCCGGGTCCGGCATTTTGCCGGCACCCGGCAGAAGGCCGGCGTTCCGATACAGACCTGGAATGCCTGCCACATCCAGTGGGATGAAGGCAAGTGCGATGGCTTCGTCCGGAGCATCGAGCAAACTCTGCCGGGCCTCGACGCGTCCGTGGCCATGACCTACTGGGACGAGAAAGACCTGCCGTTCTACTACGGACTAGCGAAAACGTTCCCGCTGGCGACCCGGTGGTTCTCTTCCTGCCTGGGCCCGACGTTCCCGAACAGGCGCTTCCTGATCTCCGGGACCGCACACGGGCTCATCGATGACCTCCCGTTCGGCATGGCCGACTATCCCGCCTCCGGCACCATCTTTGACCTGCTCTCCGCGCACGGCATCAGCTGGGTCAACTACCACCACGTATCTCCCGTCCGGGTCAACTGGAGACTGCTCTCGCGTGCCACACCCGTGAACTTCCTCCGCGTACTCGGGACGCTCGCCGCGGCGATCTTCCCGCAGCTCGTCCCGTCACTGGAGAGCAAGCTGCAGACGACCGCGGGCTTGTACCCGCTTGGCTTGCTGCGGTCGATCAACCACCTGCGTCCGATCACCCAGTTCTGGCAGGCGGCCAGGGCGGGCAAACTGCCGGCGGTCAGCATCGTCGATCCGGATTTCGGCACCTGCTCCGAAGAGAACCCGCAGGACATCCAGCTCGGTGAGGGCTTCGCGGCCAAGGTGATCAACGCGGTCATGACCGGCCGGGGCTGGCCAACGACTCTGCTGATCTGGCTGTACGACGAGCATGGCGGCTACTTCGATCACGTCGATCCGCCCGCTGCCGTCGAGCCGGACGACATTCCCGGGCACAGCATCCTGGAACGCAACCTCTTCCTGCGGCTGCTCCTGTCGTTCACGGCATACGCCAAGAAACTCCAGCTCGCTGATGCCGGGCCGACCACATATGACCGGCTGGGCTTCAGGGTCCCGGCGGTCATTGTTTCGCCTTACGCCCGGCCGGGATACGTGACGAGCACCGTCTACGACCACACGTCGATACTCAAGCTCATCGAGCGGAAGTGGAACCTGCCGCCGCTGACAAGACGGGACGCCGCGGCGACAGATCCGCTTGACGCCCTGGACTTCGACAATCCGCCGCACTTCCTGACGCCGCCGTCGCTGCCGGCTCCAGCCAGGCAATGGCACGGGCAATAGCACGAGCCGGTGCCGTCAGTCGTATTCCTTCTGGCTCCTGATATGCGCGAGGATGGCTGAAAAGGGGGAGGCCCGGATGACGGATGGAAATGGCCTGCAGGCCGCGCCGCTTGGTGAGTCGGAGTACGACGAAATGACTCTCGCCGATGAGGGGGAACCGACCTCAGCTGAGCTCGTCACCGAGACCGAAGTTGTCGTCATCGCCGCCGAGGAGATCCTGCTCTGGCCGGATGCTCATCATGGCCAGCACCTCAGGCATGTGCAGCTTGCCCTGTACGCCGGATGGACCATGGCCGTGCTCTACGGCGGGATCGCCAGCACTGCCGGGGCGCGGGCCACGCTGCCGACCGTCAACGAGCTGCCACCGGCGGAGCGAAGGAGGGTCGAGAAGGCTCGCCTGCGGCACCTGCTCACCCGCCTGCTGCCCGACGTTGCCGCCGCCGACCTGGCCGCCACGCTCTCCGAGGTCCCTGCCGGAGAGGGTGATCAGGAACAGCAAGCGCGACGGTCCCGGCTGGAGTCGCTGAACCTCGACATCCTGACATCGCTCACCGCCGCGCGGCCCGAGTGGCAGCTCGCGTACGAGGTGGGCCGATCGCTCCGTGACACCGCCAACCCGCCCGGCGGCGCCGACAGGCTTGGTGCCCAGCTTGAGCGTGGCCGCATCGCGAAACTCCAGGAATGGCTGGCAACACTGTCACGTGAGTTCCCGCGACGGAGCGCCGCCGTGGTAGCCGCGTCTCTCGGCCGGTGGAGCGATCTTGCCGAGGTGACTGTCGGCACGAGCGGAGCCAGCCAGCGGTCGCTCAGACTGCCCATCCTGCCGCTTCAACCCGGGCCCGACAGGCAGGCGCAGATCGCCGAGAACATGCGCACGTATCTGCTGCGACAAGGAGACGTCTGGCTCATGCTGCTGACCGGCGAGCTGGCAACCTCGGGACTGCTGACCCCGGAGGGTTACGTCGCCGCGGGCGAGGCGGCGTTGCGGCGCACGGGAGCGATCGTCCGCGGCATCATCCGGCACTACTGGCTCGGCTTGCTGTTGGTGGCCGTAGCCCTGGGCGGCACGCTTGCCCTAGCGGCGCTCTATCTCGGTGGCGCAGGCAGAGTCTGGACGTCGATCGCCTGCATCGTGGGTGCACTCGGCGCCTCGGTACAGACGATCGCGGCGACATCATCGCGCCTCGCCGCGGAGGCCGAGCGACCGGTATTCGCCATGACCGAGGAGGACGCCATGGCGTGGACCATCACGACCATGCCCCCGCTGACCCTCACTTTCCGCGGTGTGCGGCAGCTCCGCCGGGCCGGCGTTGCACCGACAGCAAGCCTCGGCCGGTTCTGAGCCGTTTTCCGTCCCACCTCTAGCGCTGCCCATCTTTGCCGTGGCGCGCGAGTGCGCACACCCTCCAGAGCACGACGCCTCACCGCGGGCCGGCCCGAGCCTTGACGCAACCGTTCGGTTGCCATAACGTAGCAACCGTTCGGTTGCTAAATGCCGGAGCAGCAACGGCCTTGCTGGCGGCATGCGGGCCGACCGGGGCGATGCGACTGGGGCAGCCCGCTCGACGCACTGGGGGACCACCTTGGCCGGGATGGGCATGGTCCACACATCACCCGCTGAACACAAGAAAGGACACCGCGCATGAGTACTCCGCCGATCGTGACATCGCAGGAGTGGGAAGCAGCGCGCCAGCAGCTGCTCGTCAAGGAGAAGGAACTGACCCGCGCCAGGGATGCGCTGGCCGCCGAGCGCCGGCGGATGCCCTGGCTTTCCGTAGAAAAGCAGTATGAGTTCGACGGGCCCGCCGGCCGGGGAAGCCTGGTCGACCTGTTTGAGGGACGCCGGCAGCTCATCGTCTACCGGGCATTCTTCGAGCCGGGTGTCTACGGCTGGCCCGAGCACGCCTGCCCCGGCTGTTCCCTCGTGGCCGACCAGGTCGCCCACCTCGCCCACCTGAACGCCAGGGACACCACGCTGGCCTTCGTCTCCCGGGCGCCACAGGCCGACATCACCCGCGTGAAGGCCCGGATGGGCTGGACGATGCCGTGGTACAGCCTGAGCGACGAATTCGACGCCGACTTCGGCGTCGACGAATGGCACGGTACGAACGCCTTCATCCGCGACGGAGACCGGGTATTCCGCACGTATTTCGTCAACAACCGGGGCGACGAGCCCATGGGCGGCACCTGGAGCTATCTGGACATCACCGCGCTCGGCCGGCAGGAGGAGTGGGAGGACTCGCCCGCCGGCTACCCGCAGACCGAGCCCTACAAGTGGTGGCGGTGGCACGACGCCTACGACGCCACGTGACGCGTGGGACCAGAGGCGGTACGTGGGCGACCATGTGCCCCCACGGCCGGAAAGAATCTGAAAGTGCCGGAAGCGGCTTGCAAAGTGCAAGATGCGTTACAACAATCGGTAGCAGAGGAAGGGCGTGGCGCGCGCAGCTGATAACCGCACCGGGCGTGCCGCCACGGACCGATGTGCGCCAACAGCATTGGGGGAAACGTGGCTAGACGGCGCCTGCTGGGTCACCCGGCACCGCTCGACTCGAACTTCTGGTACCGCCCTAAGCACGCCGCGCCGTCGCTGCTGATCCGGGTTGCCCGGCGGCTGACCAGCGCAATGGCGGTCGCCCAGCCTCGCGGCTACTCCCAGCGGCCTGCGACTGTCGTCCGGCCTCAGTGGCCGCGGCTTACCGTCGTCGGCATCGAGGCGACCCCGGCCCACCGCGCTGCCTGATCCCGGTCAAAGCGGAGGGAACGGGGTGGGTGTCCCTTCGCGGTCAATTGGCAGGCTCGCGGCCGCTGTTACCACAGCGACCGGCCAGTGACCGGCGTACCCAGGCCCGCCGGGCTGATTCGCTGCGCACGATAGGCCACGACCAGTCGCTGCACACCCAGGGTGGCGACGAGGTACAGCAGCACGGTCGCGTTGCCGATCTGGCCGATGTCCTTGTGCTGTCCCACCATGTAGTCGTAGCCCAAGTGGGCGGCTAGCGCCACTACCCACAGCCCTGCCGTCAGCAGGTTGCCCCGGACCCAGGGCTGACCATCTTGCATCCACAGCCGGACGGTCAACGCCCGCAGCGCGCCGAAGACGACCGCGAGTACCAGACTGCCTGCCAGTGCGACGATCGCGACGGGTCCTGCGTGCGCCCGCTGCAGGTAATACGACGTCTCGACAAGGCCGACCACGAGCAGGATCAGGAGCAGCCGCTGGCTCCCCCTGACCGGCCGAGGCTGCAGCTGCCGGAAGACGAGCAGGCCGAGAACGAGCAGGCCGATCACCAGGTCAGGCACGGTCTGGCTGGACATAACTCCCCAGTCCGCTGCTCGCGCGCGAAGCCGTTGGCCCGGCCGACAGACAACACGAGCAGCAATCGACTTCAGGCTAGGTCCGGCGGATCAGCCGGCCCTGTGCTCGGGATCCCGACTGAGGCATGACAGATGTCATCTGGGGCAGATGGACATCACCGGCTGGCATCAGCCCGGTCACAAGATGATCACAGGCTGCCTGTTAGGTTGACCCCTGGGGACATCGAAAACGTCATCTGGAGGTGCTCGATGGGTCTGCCGGCACGTCAACGGAGGGCGCTCGATCACATCGACCGCGTCCTGCGGGGGTCGGACCCACGACTGGGTGCGCTCTATGCGATCTTCGGCAGGCTCACCAGGGAAGAGCCGATGCCGCGTTTCGAGCAACTGCGGTCAGGACTGCTGACTCGGCTGGCCCTGCTCGGGGTGATCTTTGCCGCGATTGGCTCTCATCTGCGCATCCGGCGCCGGCGTCGGCTGCGGCTTCGGATCCGCCCCCGCCAGCGCGCCATCCTGCTCTACCCCCTCGCGATCGCGCTGACCATTGGCTCCATCGTGCTCGCGGCGCGGTCCGGTCCTGACAAGGGCTGCCTGCCCGTGCGGGCCGTGGCCGCGGCTAAGAATGTCGCGAAAACTAGTCTGTGCCGGCCGCCGGGCAGCCTGAGCCCGGTCATGTTCGGTCACTAGATCAGTACGGCGGCAAGTTCTGGCCGAGCGCAGGAAGGACCTGCAGTCGTGATCGCCGCGCCGACGCGGGCGCAGGTAGCCAACAGCACGATGTCGCCCGACGCGCTCGCGCTGCCGCCCAAGCCGGACAGATCGATGAAGAAGTGCGGCCACGGCAGGGCGGCCGATGTCCACAGCACGTGGTGAGTGACGAGGTTGTACCCCCACGCATCGCCGAGCGCGTCCTGGTCAAGGCCCAGGGCCACGCCGCCCGAGACCCAGTACAGGCTCCCGGCAACCGACAGCGTCGCATGGCTCAGCACGGTCCTGGTGTGCACGTCGACACCGGTCAGGGCGTTCCCGCTCGCGAGGTAGACGGTTCCTGATCGTGCGTCGGACAGCTCCTGGACCGTGGAGTCTAGTTGCCACAGCGGCCCGCCGGTCTCGCTGTCGTACGCATACACTCCCCCGCCCTGGGAGAACAGCATCACGCCGTCGATCACCGCACTCAGGGTCCCTGGGTAGTTAGCGTGCGCCGACGGCCTGAGCACCTGCTCGGCACCGCTGCTCAGGGTGATCCGTCGCACCAGCTGCACGCCAGACGGCCTGCCCGCCTCCGCCACATACGCGTACTGGCCCGACACCCGCCAGGTCTGTCCCGGTGGCCCCGTGGCCCGACTCCACAGCACCTGCCCGGTGGAGTCTGCGTACGCAGTGACGGCGGTGGTGCCGACGATGACCGTGCTGGAACCGTCCGATGCGATGGCGCCCCCGTAAGCTGCCGCCGGGTAGGACCTGATCTGGCGGCCGGTAGCGGCTGACAGCATGACCTCGTCCCGCGCCGCCGCCTGGCCTGCGGGCTGCACGCCGACAGCGACAACGCCGGCAAACGCGCGCACGCCGACGATCGCCGAACCGTTCGGCACGCCCGTGAGCACGGTCTGCCACATCCGGGTCCCTGTGGCGAGGCGGAAGGCGGTCACTTCCAGGCCTTCCCCGAGTACCGCCAGGCCGCCGCCGGACGCCGCGTACGCCTCGCCGAGGGTCGGCACCGTTCCGGTCACGCCCGCCTCGGCCAGCCACGAACCGGGCAGTCCGGCTGTCCACAGAATCGAGCCGTGCGCCCGGCAGTGCGGACCCTCGCACTGCTGCGCCTGCTGGCTCACGGCCCGGTTGGGGATGACCACGGCGCCGATCAGGACTGCGGCGAGCACCGCCCGACGCGCCCAGACTCCAGCCCCGCGCGGCGCTGTCACCCGGTGACTGACTCCTCCCGCGGCTCCGGCTCGTTGATGCCGACCGCCCAGGGCACCGCGAGTGGTGACCCTGGTGAGACGCTCCCCCACGGCCTTCCGCAAGCCGGCAGCGGCCCCGGCCCAACGCAGCCACTGGCGACCGCGAGATCGCGGCGGCAGCGGCCCGACGCTACCCCGTTCCCCTCTAATCTTGGGGAACACCCTTCGCCCCGGCATGGCGCAGTTTAGCCCGCGCGCTCAGTAGGCCGGGCAGCTCGCCCGTCCGTTAGCGTGGGCTTGGCCGACGCTGGCCATTCCTATTGGGAGGAAGCAATGCCCGATCGTGCACCGCTGCCACACGATTTCCTGCCGCCGGTGCCGTCGTTCACGGTCGAGAGCGACGACGTTGCGAACGGCGAGCAGATGACCGACGACCACGTCTACAACAGCTTCGGTATGAGCGGCCAGAACATCTCCCCGCACCTGCGCTGGCACGGGTTCCCGCCGGAGACCAGCGGTTTCGCGGTGACCTGCTATGACCCGGACGCCCCGACGGGCTCTGGATTCTGGCACTGGCTCGTGCTCGACATCCCGGCATCGGTGACCGAGCTGCCGCGTGGCGCTGGCAGCGGCGATGGCTCGAAGCTACCGGCCGGGGCGTTTTCCGTCCGCAACGACTACGGCACTAAGGACTTCGGCGGCGCGGCTCCGCCGCCTGGGGAGCCGCACCGCTATGTGTTCACTGTCCACGCGCTGAATACCGATCACCTGGCCGTCGACTCGGACGTGTCGCCCGCCGTCGCCGGCTTCAACCTGACGTTCGCGACCATCGCCCGGGCTTCGATCGTCCCGGTCTTCGGCCACTGACACTGCTGAGGCGCGCCGGCTGACCGCCTGGGGCCGGCGCGCTTCTGGTCGGCGGACTGCTGCTCCGCCGCCAGGACGCTTAGTCCGGCTGGCTTGGCTGCCGCCCTTCGTCGGGGCTACCTCGTACGGGTTTGTGTTAGCTTCCCAGCGTGGCGGACTCACTGATTGACATCGCGCACTCTCTCGAGCCGCTGATCCGTCAGCACGCGCGGGCTCTTGAAGAGGGCCGCATCCCGCCGCAGCTCGTCGACGCGCTGTACGAGGCTGGCGTCTTCAAGGCGATGCTCCCGCGTGAGGTCGGGGGCCTTGAAGCCGCGCCGGTGGAGTGGCTGCAGATGATCGAGGAGCTTGCGCGGATTAATGCGTCAGCCGGGTGGCTCGCGTTTATCCAGTCGGGCGTCGGGCTGACATTCCTCGATCCTGAGCGGTTCGAGCGCTTC
>Ga0126373_10003408_pt1 | contig 11903 bp, 12 predicted proteins | sample PanSoiMetPlot_11_FD_92545 | JGI IMG/M metagenome (GOLD analysis project Ga0126373, IMG submission 92545) | Tropical forest soil microbial communities from Panama - MetaG Plot_11 | ecosystem: Environmental > Terrestrial > Soil > Tropical forest > Bulk soil | place: Panama | collected 2016-02-17
AATCATTTTCACAGCTGGTGTTGTCATCGCGATGGCTGTGTACGGATCGCGAACCGCACTGGCTGGTCAAAAGCTCTTGGCAGAAGGCTGAGCTGCCAGGACACCAATGCGACTACGCCTTTGTTCCCTGAGGTATGTCGATCGCCGACAAGTAATATCCATACGCACCAGTCTTTTCAAAGATATTATTCAAGTGAATCTTTACGATTCCCGGGCGGAATTCCTAGCTCGAGCGCGACCTCCTTTGTTTTGGAAGCCTTGCTCGACTAATTCGAGCACCTGCTGCTCGCGCGCGTCAGATCAGAGCGCGGATAACCCTCGCTTTGACGGGAAGATTCACGGAAAACTGAATCCTCCATCCACGTTTTTCCAGAGGCAACGCTGCCGAGAACAGCCGAGGAGCGTGGCGAGATCAGAGGTCTTTCTGATGATCCCTCGAGTACCGGCGTGCAGGAGACGTAGCACCTCGGCCTCCGTCATCGATACTCCCCAGACGACTACCGCGGGCGATGCTTCGTTCAGCTTGAGTTCGTGAATCCAGTCCAGGACCGCACGCATACCAAAGCCTTTGTCCAGGATGATGACCTCGGGGATTCCGCGCGGACGAACCAAGTGGCCGCCGAGAGCGAATCGAGCGATTTTTGGAATGCGAGATCCGGCCTGGCCCGCGAACAAGGTCTCGAGGCTTTCGACGGTTATCGGTTGGGTGTCGCAAACTGCGACGTGTTTCTTTCCGCAATCTTCAGGAATCGGTTGACTCTTCGGCGCACGACATGAAATTTGAGACATAAAGCGCTATCGTGCGTCCCCGGCAGCGGGTTTGCTTCGCCTTTTTATCCGACAGAAATCTGGCGAGCCACAGCCGCAACCGGCTTTCGATCCAATAGTTACCCGGATAGGGAAAGCCTCTCATGTTATTGCTAGTTCAAGCCGATGAAAGCAGTAGGACTCCCGTACGGGAAGAAGTCCGTCCGCGCCAAATGTCCCAAAACGCCGCGAAGTTGCACGGAAACTGGAAAGCTCTCTTCCTTTGCCCGAATGAAAAGATAATTCGAGACTTAACCCCATTGCTGAGCCGTCACTTACCCGGTTTTTCCAGCAATGACCTAAGGATCTTTCCCACTCGGCAGCAGATCGTGGACGTGATGGCACAACGCCCCAGCTTCTGTCTCCTGGAAGTGAGCGATCCCCCGGACCGGTCGTTGTCGCTGATTCCGGAGCTATTGCGGGCCGATCCAAAGCTGCCGATCCTCGCGGTGCTCGCCAAGAACGACCCGGCCATGGGCCTGCGCTGTTTGCGCCACGGTGCCAGCGACTTCTTGATTCAACCATTTACGTCAGATCAGGTGGAAGCCGCGCTGCAAAAAATGACCCGGCTTCAGCCGGGCCGCTTCAAGAATCCCGGCAGAGTGTACTGCATCATGCCTGCGAAAGGGGGTTGTGGCGCAAGCACTCTAGCTGCGAACTTCTCTTACGAACTGAAGCGCTTTCCACAAAAGCGCATTCTGCTTGCGGATCTGGACCCGCTCGCCGGAACGCAATCCTTCCTTCTAAAGATTAAATCCAACTTCAGCTTCATGGACGTGCTGTCGCGCGCGGCCGAGATCGACGCAGACCTCTGGAAGGCCGTGGTCAGCAGCCGGCAAGGCGTGGATGTGCTGCTGGCGCCTGAGCTACTGCCGGAGGGAATGGGCGAGGTGACCGATCCAACCGGCGTGATCGAGTTCGCCCGGGGCGCCTACGACATCGTGGTGCTGGATGCTGGCGGAGTGTACGGCGATTGGAATCTGTGCCAGGCGCAGCTGGCTGACGAAATTTTGCTGGTAACAACCAACGAGCTGACGGCGCTCCAGGCGGTGCAACGGTCGCTCACCTATCTCGAGGCGAACAACGTTGCGTCGCACAAGATAAAGCTGATCGTGAACCGTTATGACCGGCACATGGGGTTGAGCAAGGACGTGATCGGCACGGCCCTTCACACTGAGATCTACCACCTGATGCCAGCCGACTACGAGGCCATCCAGAGGGCGCTCATGGACGGCAAGCCGCTTACGTCTTCCACCAACTTCGGCAAGAGCGTTGCTGCACTGGTGGAGCGAGTGGCCGGGACCTCCGAACCGGCGCGGAAGTCAAGCTCACTTTCGGGACTTCGTTCGTTGTTTTCACGCACCTCGTAGCAGTCTTGCGGTTGCCCGATTCGTGCTAAAACATACTTGACACCGTATGTTTTCGTGCGTCTGTGGAAGTTTTTTGGAAATCGGCGCCCGCCTCTGCGTTTGCACCGACTTGCCAGTGCCTGAAAGAAACCTATTTTCCACCGACATTTGCAAAAGCTTTGGGTCTAAGATTCGGACTGCGCTCTGAATATGGCAACGGCTCCTGACGTCGCGCTCGAAAAAGGACTACCCGCGAATTTAGACGCCGAGCGATTTGTGCTCGGCGCGATTCTGATGGACGACGCACTGTACATCCAGGTTGCCGGCGCGCTCGAGGCGGCCGACTTCAGCCTGGAGAAGCATCGCCGGATCTTTCTGCGCATGGGCGAGCTCTACGATCGCGGCGAGCGGATCGATCGCGTGACGGTGGCCAATGAGCTGATGAAGCAGAATCAGCTCGAGTCAGTGGATGGCGTGAGCTACCTGGTGTCGCTCGACGAAGGGCTTCCGGTACTCTCGAACCTCGAGAGCTACGTGCGAATCGTCAGAGACAAATCGATCCTCCGGCGGATCATTTTCAGCTCTCAAGCGCTGATCGACCGATGCTTGCGCGCCGAGGACGAGCCGGACCAGATTCTCGCCAGCGCCGAAGAGAACCTGCTGAAGCTAGGCGACTCGCGCACTGCTGATTCACTGGTGAGCCCAAAGCAGATCCTGGAAGAGTTTGAAGGCGGGCTCAACGTCTTTCTCGATCCGAGCAAGCGGATCAAGGGGCTGAGCACCGGTTTTCTCAAGCTGGACGAAATGACTGGCGGGTTGAACGAAGGCGACTTGGTGATTCTCGCCGCGCGGCCGTCGATGGGAAAAACGGCGTTCGCGCTGAATATCGCCCAGCACGTCGCGCTCCGGCCGAACGAGCAGCAGACAGTGGCTGTGTTCTCGCTCGAAATGTCGCGCGAGTCGCTACTGACCCGCATGATCTGCGCAGCGGCTCGAGTGGATCAGCAGAAATTTCGGGCCAGCTACCTGAATCAGGACGAGCGGCGGCGGTTAGCGAAGGCGGCGTCCGATCTGGTGCAGGCTCCGTTGTTCATCGACGATACGTCGGGCGCGCACTTGATGGATGTTCACGCGAAACTGCGGCGGCTGAAGTCCGAGCATGGACTCGGGCTGGTGGTGATCGACTATCTGCAATTGATGAGCGGGCGCGGACGTTACGAGAACCGGAACCAGGAGATCAGTACAATTTCACGCGGGTTGAAGCTGCTGGCGAAGGAACTGAAGGTGCCGATGCTGGTTCTATCGCAGTTGAGCCGCGCGCCCGAGATTCGGCAGGGAGATCATCGGCCGCAGTTGAGCGATCTCCGCGAGTCGGGGTCGATCGAGCAGGATGCGGATCTGGTGGCGTTTATTTTCCGCGAAGAAGTTTACAAGCCGCAGGATGAGAGCTTGAAGGGGCTGGCGGAACTCCTGGTGGCTAAGCAGAGGAATGGGCCGACGGGTAAGGTGAATCTGGTGTTCCTAAAGGAGTTCACCAAGTTTGAGAATCGGACGAACGACCTGGGCGTGGATGTGATGGGCGGCGAGTGATGGGCGCCGCCCAATCGGACTACTTCGAGCGTGGAACGTGGAGCGACATCAGGATCAACGTGGAGTCGATCTTGCTGAACCAATGCGCAGTGCCTTCCGGGACGATGATGTAGTCGCCTTTGGCGACATGGCGCGATTCCCCGCCCTCGATGCCGGCGCCGGATAGATTTTCCGGGTTGGTTCGTTTTTCTTCGGTGAGCTTCCCGCCGGTGACCATGGTGGCGCTGCCGTCGATCACAAAGAATAGCTCTGCTTCTTTTTCGTGGATCGATGCCGGGCCTACCGAAGTGCGGTATTCCAGACTCACGTTGTAGGGCGCGAGCTGGAGGATGCGCTGGGCAATGAGCGGCTGATTGTCCTTGTGTTCGCTCTTCGCTTTCGCGATCAGGGCGTCGACGTCTGCGGCGGAAGCGAACGTCTTGGGAGCTTGGGCAGACGCAACGGCGGCCAGAACCGTCGTGGCCAGACACATTCCGAGTATTCGCATATCAACCTACTTTTTCGCGGGCGCGCCAGCCGGCGGCGGCCCTTCGTTATGGGTTACACGCTTCTTGAAGCGCCACCCCTCGGAAGTTTTCACAAGCTGGTCCTCGTACTTGGCGGCAGCTTGAATCGCTGGTGGGCGCGCGCTTACATCTACCAGCAGCAAGTAAACTGAACCGGCGGCGCCTTCCGGTGTGGGTGTGATGGTCAAGTTGGTATTCCAGTGACGGCGATTCTCTCCGCCCATGCTTTCACGCCAGCGATGGATGAAGCCGACCAGAGCGTCGTGCCCGTTAAAGGTGTTGAAGACGCCATCGGGGACGAAGGTTGCAGCGTATCCTTCGGCATCGCCCGAGTCAATGGCGTTGTTGTAACGCGCGTAGAGCTGTTGGATCTCGACGTAATCGTCCGCGGTCAATTTGCCGCGCGACTGTGCACGAACCCACGTCAGACTCCCCAGAATCAGCGCGGCGGCGAAGGCCGCAAGTGCTGTTCGTTTCAGCATTCGGAAAGCTCCTTTCAATACTGAATCATTCTATTTCATTCCCGGTTGGGCGGCGGAGGTAGGCACGCGGTTGCGTACACTGGAACAAATGAGCACGCTGGCCGATCCGGGCGCGCGTTCGTCTTTGTGCGAACGCGTCGCCAAACTGACGCCGCAGTCGCCGCGGCAGTGGGGCAAAATGACCGCGCATGAGATGATCTGTCACTTGAATGATTCGTTCCTAGTAAGCATCGGCGAAAAGTACGCGAGTCCCGATACGAACTTCTTGAAGCGGACTGTCGTGAAGTGGGTCGCTTTGCACACGCCGATCGAGTGGCCTCATGGAGTGGCGACGCGGCCGGAACTGCTGCAGGGGCAAGGCGGAACGGCACCGGTTGAGTGGTCGCGGGATTGCGACGCACTGGTGCGCGGGATTCCGGCGTTCGCGGCACGGGAAAAATTTGCGGCGCATCCGATCTTCGGCGAAATGCGCAAGGCCGACTGGCTCATCTGGGCCTATCGGCACATCGATCATCACTTGCGGCAGTTCGCCATGTAGGGACGGTCAGGTTTCGAGCAGGTTCGTCTTCCAAAGCTTCTGGCCGGCCAGGGACGTATAGCATCCCCACAGTGCCATCGCGAGCACGCAGGCCAGGATAAACAGATCGCCGCTGAGATACCACGCGCCGGCATGTAAAGTGGGCTGTATACTTTCGACGATGTTGGACGTGAAGACCAAGACCCCGACCGCGAGCAACCCGAACCGCCAGGCAACGAAAGCGATGATGGCGAAGGCGGCAAAGTCCTCGACGCCGTCGGCGAAGGGTCGCTTGCTTGCCAGCAGATCTTCAATCGCGAAAATCGCGGCGAACGCCAAACCGGTCACCCATTGATTCCTGAGAACGGCGCGTATCAGGAAGAGGACCAAATAGAACAGCAAGACGGCTCGAATGCTGCGCGGGATGCATTGGAAAACCACGCCCAACGTTCCTCTGAATCCCCATAAGACATCGACGGCGCTGGTGTGTGGCAGCAGGCCCCCGCCGAAAACGAGCGCGTCCACGCTTTGTGCGATGGCGTCGATGCCGAGGCCGCAGACAACGCCGACCAACACGTCGCGGCCGACGATGGGGTCGCGCCACTGGCCGGTTAAGGCAGCGCTCCAGGAAATCAGCGTGCGCGGCCAGCGGCGGCGGAGGTGCGGCTCGAGCGCGATGTACATGACGTAGATCACGCAACCGTAGAAGACAGCAGTGCTCAAGGCAAGAAGGAATATGGCGAACGTACCGATCGAGGTATTGAAGTGCGAGTCGCAGACCCAGAGCGCCATCATCACCACGCCGATCCAGGTGGCCAGCTTTGCCGCTCCTTCACGATCGCCACGACCGTGAAGGATATTTCGCCGCGCCAGCCAGCCACCTCCGATGATCATGACGAGGGCGAGCGCCGCGTAGTAGATCCATTGGAGCTGCCGGTCGCGAGACTCGGCCGGCATGCGGTTGGGTTTGGTCCACGGGCTGATCAGAGAGAACGCTACCGGGCTTCCTTGAAATGACGCGGCCTCGATTCGCAACGGTCGGCCGGACTCGGGCCAGGTTCCGGTCCAGGCGACGCGTGCGTCGGATGTCGCGAGCCAAGTCCATTGCGGATCGGCGAGTTGAAATTTGGACTGGTCCAGTCCCGCTGCGTCGAACAGCGGCCTCCAATCGATTTGAGGATGATTCGAGGCCTGAGTCTGGACTTGGTCGGGCACGCGCTCCAGGCGAAGCAGGCGGCCTTGCGGGTCCAATTCGAGGCTGACCATGCCGGATAGGATAGGCGGCGGGTCGTCCTGATCGACGACGCCCGGCGTCAGAAGATCGCTGTGGTAACCAAGGGCCGTGATCGGATAGGGGCTCTGGCGATATCCGAATTGCAGAGGCGCGGGGTGTTGGGCAAGGACTTTGCTCCAGTCGGGCGCGGGCTTGTCGTGGCTGTCGGCGTAGTCGATGACGCCGGTGTGCCACGCGAAGTTGTAGACCTCGTCAGCGACGTTGCCGGTGAATCCGAAGCCGTGCAGCATGTCGCGCGCCTTTTGCGCCATGATCTCGGGAGCATACGGCGGAAGAATTCTTCCGATCACGCCGCGTCGCGCCTCGAGGACGTACACGGCTGCTAGACACACTAGAGCTACACCGACCAACCCGACCGCGACTGATGGAGCGAGGCCGATACCTTGACCAGCGGCAGCGACCATCTTGGGCGATGGAGTTTCTCCAGCAGCCAGCGCAGCGGCGAGCGGATCACCACCTGGAAGCGCGGCGGCCACTGCAAGCGCGGTGGGCGGACGGCGGGCAGGCGCGGGATCGAGGCAGCGTAAAATGACACGCTCGACGGCGGGATCGAGGTCGCGGACCACTGAGGTCAGGTTTGTGGGCGTGGTCTCGCTCTGCGCGCGCACCAAGTCAGCCAGCGAAGACGCTTCGAAGGGGCGCTTGCCGGTGAAGATTTCATACAGGACAAGTCCGAGCGCATAGATATCGCTTTGGACCGTGACCTCTTTGCCAGAAAGCTGCTCAGGCGCCATGTAAGCGGGCGTGCCGTTGCGGATCTCGACGGCGCTGACCTGCTCGGCGGCGGTTGCGAGTCCGAAATCGGTGAGCAAAACCTGGCCGCGGCCATCTAGCATGATGTTGCTGGGCTTAAGGTCGCGATGCAAGACGCCTTTTTCGTGCGCGGCGGCCAGCCCAGCGCAGAGCCTGCGCGCGATTTCTACACCCTTGTCAGCGGGCAGCCGGCCGATGCGGCGAAGCAGCGAGGCGAGATCTTCGCCGTCCACGTACTCCATCGACAGGAAGATCTGGTCGTCGATCTGGCCGACGTCGTACACGCGGCAGACGTTGGGATGCGAGACCTGGCGAGCTAGGCGAACTTCGTTGCGGAAGCGGGCGAGATTGGATTCATTGCCGACAACTTCCTCGGGCAAGAACTTAAGCGCGACGGGTTGTTCGAGCGTGAGATCATCGGCGCGATAGACTTCGCCCATGCCGCCGCGGCCGAGCAAGGCGACGATGCGATAACGGCTAGCGAGCAAGGTGCCGGGCTCGAAGCGGGAACCGCCGCGCGCAGACGAGAACGACGTTCGAGGGTTGGGCGATCCATTGGAGCCGGAGGACCTGGCGGGCGCCGGGCTGGCAGCCGCCGGTTGCGGCGTCATGACCGTTCGAGTTTCGAAGGCGTCGGAGTTTACGCTCGCTCCGCAGGATGAGCAAAATCGGCTGCTCTCGGAAATATCCGCGTTGCAGACGGCGCACTTGGTCATGAAGTCACCGGAATCGAGGTAATCACAATGCTAACGCATCGAGCCGGGAGCTAACCGTGCTCGCAAAACGGGTTCGTGCTCGCGTACACTAGTAAAAACTTGCGCAAGAGCGGACCAAGTCGTTAGGTTTGCGCGATCATTCAGGAGATAAAAATGCGAAAACTATTGCTTTCGGTATTTTTGACTAGCTGCTTGGCGCTCGCGCAACCGAAGGTGGGCGCGGAGAAGGAAGCGGCCATGAAGGCCGACCTGGCGGGCCAGATCGACGGCATGAAGAAACAGGCGCAGGTGCTGGTGGATAGCGTCTTCAGTTTCGGAGAACTCGGGTTTCAGGAGTTTGAGACGTCGAAATATCTGACCGGCATCCTGGAGAAAGAAGGCTTCAAGGTCGAGCACGGTTATGCCGGAATTCCGACGGCCTGGGTTGCTTCGTGGGGCTCGGGAAAGCCGGTGATTTCACTTGGCTCCGATATTGACGACATCCCGCAAGCGTCGCAGAAGCCGGGCGTGGCGTGGCACGAGCCGATGATCGAAGGCGCCCCGGGGCATGGCGAGGGGCACAACTCAGGAGTTCCGTTGAATATCATCGCGGCGCTTGCGGTGAAGAAGGTGATGGAGCGCGAGCACTTGCCGGGTACCATCCGGCTGTGGCCGGGCGTGGCTGAAGAGCTGGTGGGAACGAAGGCCTACTACGTACGCGCGGGGATGTTCAAGGACGTCGACATCGTGCTGTTCTGCCATGTCGCGAATAATCTCGGCGTCTCCTATGGGCCGAGTCCGCAGAACGGTCTGGTGTCGGTGGAGTACATGTTCAAAGGCGAGAGCGCGCATGCAGCCGGAGCGCCGTGGCGTGGGAAGAGCGCGTTGGATGCTGTCGAGCTGATGGACGTGGGTTGGAATTTTCGCCGCGAGCATCTGCGGCTCGCCACGAGATTGCACTACGTTATCACCAATGGCGGCGACCAGCCCAACGTCGTGCCGCCGAACGCCGCGGCCTGGTATTACTTCCGCGAAGCCGACTATGACCACATCATGAATCTGTGGAAGATCGGCGACAACATGGCGCAAGCTGCGACGTTAATGACGGACACGACCTATACGTCGCGACTGCTCGGCTCGGCATGGCCGGGATACTTCAATCAGCCGATCGCCGAAGCGATGCACGAGAACATCAAGAAGGTCGGGCTGCCGCAATGGTCGGAGGACGATCAGACGCTGGCGCGGGCCTACCAACGGGAGCTGAAGGTGCCGGTGCGCGGGCTGGCAACCAAGATTCAGGAGATGCGGCCTCCGCAGGTCCAGACGCAGGATTTCAGCGGCGACGAGGGGCAAGGCATCGGGCCGACGGGCGGCGGGTCGGACGACATCGGCGATGTGTCGTGGAACGTTCCCACCGTGACGCTGCGGTATCCGTCGAACATCCCAGGCGGTCCCGGCCACAATTGGGCCAATGCGATTTCGATGGCCACGCCGATCGCGCACAAGGGCGTGATCGCGGGTGCGAAGGTCCAGGCGATGACGATGCTTGACATTCTTTTGCATCCTGAGCTCGTGCAGAAAGCCTGGGATTACTATCGCAACGTCCAAACCAAGGATATGAAGTACAAGAGCTTTCTGCGTCCCGACGACCAGCCCGCGATTTGGATGAACGCCAAAACGATGGAGATTTATCGCGATCGGATGAAGGCGTTCTACTACAATCCGGACAAATACGGCACATACCTGGAGCAGCTTGGCATCAAGTATCCGACCATCAAGGCCGGGACCGGGGGAACGCAGTAAGCCGGGACCGCGAGCGACTCCAGACTGTTCGCGGGCTGGGGTTTCGGTGTAGGCTGGCGGTATGGCCGCAGTTTCCGATTTGCCGCTCACGCGCATCGTCGATCTGCGCCATTTGCGCTCCGGCGATCTGGACCCAATGCTCGAGGAAGAGACGTGGGTCTGGCAAGAGAAGCTGAACTGGGATTTCCGTGCTTCCGCCGGCCTGGTTCGCCGGTTCCTCGACATGCAAGCGCTCAACGGCTACGCGTTGGTCGCCAACTCGCAGCCAGTCGGATACTGCTACTACGTCTGTGAGGAAAAGAAGGGGCTTATCGGCGATCTTTACGTGATGAAAGATTTTCTGTCCGTGGACCGCGAGCAACTGCTGCTGGGTGCCGTTGTGGACACGTTGGTGAAGACCCCGAGCGTGCACAGGATCGAATCGCAACTGATGATGCTGCGGAACAATCGGTCGATCATCCTTCCGCAACGTCAGTCGCTCAAGGTCTACGTACGCATTTTCATGGAAACGGAGCTGGACGCAATCAGTCGCTTGCCCGAGAGGAGGCCGTCGTGCACCGTCGCGATCGAAGGCTGGACCGAGCGGAAGCAGGACGGTTCGGCTTCCTTGATCGCGAACGCATATCAAGGACATGTGGACGCGGAGATCAACGATCAATACCGGTCGCCCGCGGGCGCGCGAAAATTCTTGACCAACATCATCCAGTTTCCGGGCTGCGGCAGTTTCTTCCAGCCGGCCTCGTTCGTCGCAATTGACCCTGTAACGCGCAAACTTTCAGGCATCTGCCTGGGAAGCCTGGTGCATAACGATGTGGGACACATCACGCAGGTCTGCGTTTCGAAATCGGCGCGAGGCACGGGCCTGGGCTACGAATTGATCCGGCGTTCTCTTGAGGCCTTTGCCGGCCACGGATGCAGCAACGCGAGTCTCACCGTGACAGCGACGAATAGTGACGCGATTTCGTTGTATGAACGCATGGGTTTCCGGCAGTCGCGGGATTTCGTGGCGTATGTGTGGTCGGATTTCCGCCCGCGGACTGGAAACTGAGCGGACGTATCCGGTTAAGGCCGCTTCGAAAGCATGTCGCCAACCGGAGCGTGATGTTCCACTGTGACTGCTCTCGCTGCTTTGAAGTCGGCCACCAGGCGCCTGGCGATTTTATCGGGCGACGTCAGCGCTTGCGCCAGGAATTTACCGCCGACGCTCTCAGCCGTTGCCGACCAGATTACGTGTCATCTTTGCTCACGAGGCGAACGGTGACCACAGCTTCATGTTTTTGCGCTCCTCGGTGCGCCGGCTGTCATTTTCGCCGATGGTGATGCCGCCGGAATGATTGCTGCTCGATGAGGAGCTGAGTCGCGATGCCTCGCTTTCGCCCGTGCCGAACTGCGAGTGCGCGTTGACCCACTCCTACGATTGGTAGGTGTTGGTGAAAACGTCGTCGCCAGAGCCCTTTAGCACGGCGTCGGCCTTATCCTCATCTTCGTTGATGATGAACTGCTTCGATGGCTGGAGGCTGGTCATAATCATGGCACGAATCTCGAGCGCGGCGTCGCCTCGAGTGAGAGCGCCGACCTAAGTCCGGCGAACTTTCGCCAATTGCTGTGCGGCTTCTTCCTCGGGTGTCAAGTCGTTCGACTTGGGACGATCAAGGAGGAGTGAACATCAACAACAGACACAATACGAGCACTATGCTTCACCCCTTCCCTCCCCCGCGAAACTCAACTTTGCGGCCGGTACGTGCCTCGGGACTGGCCAGAATAGCGCGGATATCGTCTTTGTCTACTTTGAAGATCATCGCCGGTTGCCGGCTCTCTTCGTCTTCATAGCCCCCGGTGAGAAAACGCATTTTGGAAAGCAGGAACAGCGGCGAGACCAAGACCGCTGCGAGATAGCGCCTATCGACCTTTTGCCTATACTCGATCAGGTTGATTTTGTCGTAGCGCACCCCGCCAGCGCGCGTTCTTGGAATAGAAGACGAAATATTCGGAGTCCACGGCCTGCACGTTTCCTTGGCGGCCGGAGGGAATCTCAAGGACGATGCCGCCGATATATTCGGCTCGGCTTCCGTGGCTGCCGATCAAAGCACGAGAGCGGTTCTTTCCG
>Ga0126373_10003409_pt1 | contig 11902 bp, 14 predicted proteins | sample PanSoiMetPlot_11_FD_92545 | JGI IMG/M metagenome (GOLD analysis project Ga0126373, IMG submission 92545) | Tropical forest soil microbial communities from Panama - MetaG Plot_11 | ecosystem: Environmental > Terrestrial > Soil > Tropical forest > Bulk soil | place: Panama | collected 2016-02-17
AGAGGGCTTGAGCCACCCGCGGCGACCAGGTTGCGGGAGGTGCATGTGCCGACTCTTGTGGTCGTGGGCAAGCACGATGCCCCCGATATCCACGCGATTGGCCAGTTGATTTGTGAGGGCATCACGGGCTCTCAACTAGTGGAAATCCCTGACGCAGGACACACGCTGCCCATGGAAAAGCCGGAGGAGTTTAACCGAGTGGTCGCAGACTTCTTACTATGACGCAACTGGCTGGAGTGCAAGACATGTCGGAAACACCATAGAGAGCTGCGGCCAGAGTAATCCGGCGAGAGACTGTTGGGCTAGGCCGGGAGGTGCATCTTCCTCAGCGACTCGATGGGGAGCAGATCGCGCACACCAGGTGATCCCAGTTAAGTCATGGCTTGAGGAGCGGGCTCAGACCTCGGCCGGCACGGACTAGCCAATCGGTTTCTACGAGCCCCCCAAAACCATCTGGGGTATGGTCACACGCCAAACCGCCGGTGAGTGCCTCCAGGGCTCAGAATATGTCGTCGATCGCTACACCGCAACCGATCTCTGTACGTTAGCCTGCGCACGACAGCACGGCGAGGGCGAACAGTCGGGCTCCCTTCAGCGAGGCTGTTTAGCTGACCTAATCGCCTTCCACGGAGACCCCATGACTGACGCGATCGCTGTCTTGCCAGAAACGCGGCCAAAGTTCACTATCGTTGGCGGAACGGTCGTTTCCGACCTCGATGATCTGTTGGAGCGAGCCCGAACCACGTCAATCAATTCTTCCGCGTAGCCGGCGTCTGAACCATCGAGCCCTTGGCGCAGGTTTATTCTTGCCCTTGTCGGAAGCGGGGAGGGAAGATGAGCGTCCCAACGGAAGCGCACCAGAGAGCTGACCTGCGCGATTACCTAGCGGCTGAACGGACGTTTCTTGCATGGGTTCGCACCGGTCTGGCGCTGATGGGCTTTGGCTTTGTTGTCGCGCGCTTCGGCCTGTTTCTGCAACAAATCCGACTCTTCGGCAACCCCCTCTCGCCTTCATCCTACGGCGTATCGCTGTGGTTTGGAACCGCGCTCATATCGGTAGGGGTCATCTTGAATCTCTCTTCCGCTTGGCGCCATGTTCGCTTGGTTCGTGAGCTCGACCGCGGCGAACCGGCATGCTCTCGCTCCTTAACCCAATCCGTTGTGACCGCCATCTTCCTGGCATTGGTCGGCCTCGCTATGGCCATCTATCTGATTTCAGTTCGTGGTTCTACGAATCTTCACTCTGAAGACACAAAGGAGACAACCGTGGCACCGGCAACAAGCAAGACAGCCCCTGAAACGGGCAATGGAATCGTTAGCAAGTCCAGTAACCACCCTGTTGAGCAAACCGTCGAGAAACTAAAGACCATTCTGCAGTCCAAGGGCGTTACGTTGTTTGCGCTCATCGACCACAGCGGAGAAGCAGAAAAGGTGGGAATGAAGATGCGCCCCACAAAGCTGTTGATCTTTGGTAGCCCCAAGGCCGGCACGCCTCTTATGCTCGCTTCTCCTAGCATCGCCCTAGACCTCCCGCTAAAAATTCTAGTTTGGGAAGATGGCCAGGGAAAAGTGTGGGTCTCCTACAACAGCCCTGAATACTTAAAGGCGCGGCACGACGTGCCACAGGACTTGTTGCAAAATATAGCTGTCGTGGAAAACTTGGCAGCCTACGCCGCGGAGTAGGGCTACCCTGCGTTCTGATCGGATTGTTAGCTATTGTCGAACTGGCGGTTCACCCGGTGGCCGTGTCAGGGCATCGACGTCCGTCCCCAGCGGCGTGCCGAGGCCTCACGGCGAGAGTCCTTGAAGCTCCGGCCGCTTGTGAGCCCAGGGGTGGGCGTCTTCAAACGCGGCTGCAGCGCGAAGAACGGTTGCATCTGCGAACCGTCGTCCCACAATCTGCAATCCGACAGGAAGCCCAGTTCTCGTAAAACCGCAGGGGACGGTAGCCGCGGGCTGCCCACTGAGGTTCCAAGGATAAGTAAAAGGTAGCCAGTCAGGAAACGGCGGGAGTGGGCCGGACGTGCCAGTCATTCCCTCTGGAGCGCCTCTACCCGCAGCGAACGCGGGTACTGGCAAGGTGGGCGAGAGCAGCAATTCAAACCGCTCAAAGAACTCTCGAGTCGCGTGCCAGAGTCCCGACCGTCTGGCTAGAGCTTCGCCGAACTCGCGTGGACCGAAACGCGACGCGCCCTCGACAAGCGTCACTAAGTCCGGGTCCATTCGGGACCCCCATTCCGTGAGCAATGCTTGAAAGCGCAGAGCGTAGCTCATGGTCCAGAGTACCGCGAAGGGCCTATGGTGACTCTCGAATCCTGGGTCCGCTACTTCCACATGACAGCCTAGCGTTTTCTCGAAAGACCTTGCCGCAGCATCGGTGATGCTGGCCACTTCCCGGTCAACCTCGGCATAGCCGAGCGTGGGGCTCCATGCCACACGAAACCCACGAATTCCACCCTCACAACCAGCTAGATAGTCGGTCGAATCGGCGGGGAGCGATAGAAGGTCTCGCTCGTCTGGCCCCGCGATTACGCCAAGGAGCAGCGCGGCGTCGCGAACCGTCCGTGTCATCGGGCCAACGTGGGACAGGAAAGGAACCGGATTCGGGGGATGTGCGGCAACACGGCCATAAGAGGGCTTCAAGCCGAAGATTCCATTGAACGAAGCAGGGATACGGATCGAACCGGCACCATCGGTCCCCAACGCGAGTGGGCCAAGGCCAGCCGCGGTCGCAGCACCTGCTCCACCGGAAGAGCCGCCTGCAGTTTTGCCAGGGTTCCAAGGATTTCGCGTAATTCCCGTGAGTGGGCTGTCCGTGACAGCCTTGAACCCGAACTCGGGCGTTGTTGTTTTTCCTATGAGAATCGCGCCCGCCGCAAGGACTTTGGCTACCGCTGGAGCATTCTCGTTGGGCACGTAATTCTCGCGCGTGCGCGACCCGGACATCGTGCGAACGCCGAGAGTTAAGAGCAAATCCTTGACGGAAACGGGAATGCCGTGAAGAACACCCAGCCGATCACCTCGTATGACTGCGGTCTCGGCTTCCCTGGCTGCCCCGATAGCTTCTTCTTCTGTAACCGTACAAAAGGCATTTATTCGATCGTTGGTTTCGTGGAGGCGCGCAAAGACGGCACGGACAATCTCAACTGGCGACAGTTCCTTTGCTCGAATGCCCGCGGCGAGGGCCGTGGCTGACATGTAACAAAGATCTTGGTCCAGCTTGGTCACGGACCAATTCTATGCACGAGTAAGCTCGAACAAAACTAAATTGGCGCCAACACCGCGCACAAGTCCGCGGGCCGGGAGCGATTCACAAGTCCCTGGCCTGTATCGGAAGCGCGCAAAGGAAGGGCTGATTGGGGGTACCTGTTTGTGCGCTTTCGATAAGGATTCGTCCAGTTGCCGAAGAGTCCTTTTCACGACTTGGTCTCGGCGGCGCCTTGGCTTTTGCCAGGTCCGATGCCAGTGGTGCCTCGGGTTTTCAGCCTGCCATGATTCTTCCGAAGATCGCGCGCTGCATCGGGCGGGGCATGAGGCGGTCAAAGAAAGCAGCAGCCTTGTTGAGGAAGCCCGGGGTGACCGTTGTTCTTCCCCCCATCATGGCGGCCAAGCCAGCTCTTGCGACAGAGTGCGGCTTCATGATCATCAGGCGCAGGAGCGGCGACATTCTCTGGCCGGCGATCTCGCCGAAGGAAGTTGCGGCGATCCCCGGGGTTAGCGTGGTCACGGAGACTCCGCGGGGCGCTAACTCCTGATGCAGCGCTTCGCCGAGCAGCAGAACGTAAGCCTTGCTTGCCGCGTAGGCGGCATAGCCCGGAACAGCCTGGTAGCCGAGCAGGCTTGCGAGCATTAGAATTTGTCCCTCGCGGCGCTTGACCATATCGCGCCCAAAAATGTGGGTGAGTTCGGTCAGCGCTAGCATGTTTACCTGCATCATCCCGGATATGGCTTCTAGCTTGTGGTCGAGAAAGCCTCCGTACATGCCGTAGCCGGCGTTGTTGACGAGGTGCCCGATCGCGATTCCCCGCGCGTCCAGATCGGATTTCAATTCCGCCGCCGCGCCCGGACGGGACAAATCCATTCCGATCACGACGATCCGGACCGAATGCTTGCGCGTGAGCTCCTCGGCCAGTCTGTTCATGGGCTCCATGCGGCGCGCAACCAGGACGAGATTTGCACGCCGTTCCGCAAAAAGCTTTGCGAATTCGACGCCCAATCCGCTGGAGGCTCCCGTCACCAGCGCCCACTTGCCTTGTAACGTTCTCATCCGAGTCCTCCTCCGAAACCAATGAACCTGCGTTGCAATCTTTTTCGATTCGCTATAAGGAGAAGCGGCGGGCGAAGACCGGCGGCAACTTCGCACTGCCTTGAATCCGAATCTTGCGCCGCAGCGCCCAGACGAGATTGCCCAGCGCCGTATGTTCCGCCACTTGCCTCATGGACAGCCCCTCGTTCAGACAGTGGTTGTATATACATCTATCTATTCGAAAAAAAAGCCTACGCAGCTGCGGCGCGGGTGAGCTCCGCCAACAACCCGCCCATCTCTGCCCAGCCGGGCTCACCCAATGCTTCGCGCAGGCGCCGTTGGGCGCGCTGCCAGTAGGGCTCGGATCGCATGAGTTTCTCCCGGCCCGAAGGCGTGAGGCACAGAAATTTCTGTCGCCGGTCCTCTCCTGCCTTCACGCCGATCCAGCCGCGCTTGGCCAAAAGTCTCAGCATGCGCGTCAGGCTCGTCGAGTCCAGGGCGAGCAGCTTGCCCAAATGCCCCTGAGTGATTTCCCCAGCGAGGTTCAGGGCCATGAGCAAGGTGAATTGCGTCAACTCGAGCCCGGTCGAGCGAAGCTCACGGTTGTACATCCTGGTGACGGCGCGGGCGCTGCGGCGGAGATTTGCGCAGGCGCAGGGCAGCAGGGGAATCGAGGGGTTCGCCTGCGGCGTCATCTTGTCTCGCACAACATGTGTATATACATGTAAGTACCTTTCGTCAAGGCCTACGGACAGGAAGCCCCGAGACTTGACCGACGGTTAGATGATACATATAATCTATACGAGAGCAACGATGCGATATTCGGCGCAGCACAAGCAGCAGACGCGGCAACGCATTGTCCGAGCCGCAGCACAGAGGTTCCGCAGTCGCGGCACGGAAGGAGCGACCATTGGGACTCTGATGCACGACCTTTGCCTCACTCATGGCGGGTTTTACCGGCATTTCGGCAGCAAGGAGGAGCTCTTTATCGAGGCGTTCGGCGAGGGCCTCAAGGAACTGTCCGACAAGATGCTTTCCGCGCTTGAGCATACACCACGGGGAGACGAGCTCGAGGCGCTCATCAGCCGGTATCTCAGTATCGGGCATTCCGGCGATGTCGCCGGTGGCTGCCCCGTTGCGGCCTTGGCGACAGAGGTTGCGCGCCGTCCGCCAAAAACGCGTGCTGCTTTGCTGCAGATTTTGAAAAGCCACATGGCGCAGGTCGCGAAATTCATACCAGGAGCAACCGAAGAGGAGCGCGAGCGTAAGGCGCGAGTGCTGTTTTCGGGCATGGCGGGGACACTGAACATGGCCCGAGTGATCGTCGACGAGCACCAGCGACGACAGTTCCTGGAGGATGCGAAGAAGTTCTATTTGGAAGGGGCGAAGAGGTAATCGCTCTTTTTTTGTACCAATAAGATGACAGTAATCATCCTAAAGATGCGAGGGAACGTTTTATGAACTTCGTGGCTTTGAGGATGCTGGTGGCCGACCGGGCCAAGTATTTCAGCCTGATCTTCGCGATCGCCTTTGCGTCCTTTCTCTTGGCCAATCAGATTTCGATTTTCATCGGCATCATGACCCGTCCTTCGAGTCAAATCCGCGATGTGGTGGACGCTGACATCTGGGTGATGGATCCACAAACGCTCTACAGCGACGAAGTCTACGCATTGCGGGATTACGACCTCTACCGCGTACGCAGTGTACCGGGAGTCGAGTGGGCGGTGCCTCTTTACAAGGGCACAGGTCGCGCAAAAGGCGAGGATGGAAGATTTCGCACGGTGATCCTTATGGGGGTCGATGATGCGACGCTTGTTGGTGCACCTCGCAAGATGCTTGTCGGCTCGATCTACGACCTGGACCAGCCGGATGCAGCCATCATCGACAAGGCGGGATTTCTATACTTTTTCCCCGGCGAGCCTCTCCAAGCGGGCAAGACGCTGCAAATGAACGAACGGCGGGTGTTGATTGTGGGTATCAGCGACGCATCCGCCCCCTTTCAAAGTTTTCCCGTACTGCATACGCGATACAGCCAGGCTCTCGGATTTGTGGGACGAGAGCGCAATCTCCTTTCCTTTGTTCTCGCCAAACCGGCGGCCGGCGCGCCAATGGGAAAGGTCTGCGAGCGAATTGAAGCGACGACAGGATTGAGAGCGAGGACCACCACGCAGTTTTCCCTAGATGCGTTTCTTTTCTATTTTCGCAACACCGGAATCCCGGTCAACTTCGGCATCACCGTCGTGATTGCGCTCATCGTCGGTACGGTTATACCCGGGCAGACTTTCTACATTTTCACGGTCGAGAACCTGAAGCAATTTGGCGCGCTGAAAGCCATCGGCGTAACCAATCGGCGGATCGTCGGGATGATTCTTCTGCAAGCGTTGGTTGTCGGCGGATCTGGGTATGCCCTCGGGATGGGAATCTCCGCGGCTTTTTTTGCGAGAACTCTGAACTACATGCCGACCCGCGGAATCATTTTCCCCTGGCAGGTCATGCTGGGCATCGGCGTGGTCGTGCTCTTGGTAGTCGGACTGGCCAGCCTGATTAGCATCCGCCGCGTTCTGGTGCTCGAACCAGCAGTCGTCTTTCGAGGTTAAGCGCATGGCCACAGATGAGATCGCGGTTCTCTGTCGTAGCGTAACCAAGGTTTTCGGACGTGGCGACACCCAGGTCCATGCTTTGCGCGGCATTGACCTGGAGATCCGCTTTGGTGAACTCACCATGTTGGTCGGACCGAGCGGAAGCGGGAAGACAACTCTGCTGAGTGTCATCACGGGTTTGCTTGACGCCAGTTCCGGCGAACTTGTCGTCTTAGGTCGTCGACCCGCCAATCTTTCCCAAGAAGAGCTCATTCTCTTTCGGCGAGAGACCCTGGGCTTTGTCTTCCAGCAATTCAATTTGATTCCAGCCTTGACCGCTGCCGAAAACGTAGCCGTGCCGATGATGGCCGCCGGAGTGAAAAGACAGCAGGCCGTCGCATGCGGAGAAGAGTTTCTGGGCACGTTGGGCATGGCTCATCGCGCCCATGCTCTGCCTTCGGAACTCTCGGGTGGCGAGCAGCAGCGGGTCGCCCTGGCCCGGGCTCTCGTTCACCAACCAAAGCTCGTCGTTTGCGATGAGCCGACGTCGGCCCTGGACGGGCGGACGGGCCATGCAGTGATGGAGCTTTTGAGCGCGACAGCGGTTCGACCCGATCGCGCCGTCATCATCGTTACACACGACTCTCGCATCTTCGAATTCGCCGATCAGATTGCCCACATGGACGATGGCCGGATCACTGCCCTGGAGGAAAACAGAAAGAACGGGCCGTTGACGAAAAGTACCCCGGTCTATGAAGCTGCGCCCGCGCAACCGGATCTGGGAGCTTCGCAAATGATAGGAGGCTAGGACATGAAGAAAACCGTACCTCTGATCGCCGCTGTCGCTCTTATTTTTGCTGTTAGCGCCGTTGTTGCCATGAAGCCGGTTCGCCATCCGGAAGCCCCTCCATCGGCTCCCCCGGTCGCCAAGTTTGAATCCGCGGTGGGGGCCGTCGGCTTGGTCGAAGCGAACACCGAAAACATCAACGTGAGTTGTGCCGTCTCGGGCATGGTCACGCAGCTCTACGCGAGAGCGGGCGACCGTGTCCAAAAGGGGCAAAAGCTGTTTTCCCTCGATGACCGTGACCTCGAGGCCGATCTCGCCGTAAAGCGCACGGCGCTCAACAACGCGCGGGCTCAGCTCGCCAAGCTAGTAGCACAGCCTCGCCCCGAAGAACTGCCGCCGCTCGAAGCAAAAGTGACCGAGGGGCAAGCGCTGGTGGCAGACGCCGAGGTGCAGGTTGAGCTCATCGAGAGCGTAACCGACAGCCGGGCGGTGAGGAAGGAGGACGTACTTCGTCGCCGACAGAACTTAGAGGCCGCAAAGGCCCGTCTTGCACAAGCCGAGAAAGATTTGGCTTTGGCTGAGGCTGGGGCATGGGGTCCAGACCTGGAGATCGCACGCACCCAGGTCGCGCTCGCGGAGGCAGTCGTTCATCAGGATGAAGTGAGCATCGAACGGCTGACCACGCGGGCGCTCGTCGAGGGCACTATTCTTCAAAACAAAGTCCGGCTCGGCCAATACGCGCAGTGCGGGCCACTCGATGAGCCGCTGATGATCCTCGGGAGTATCACGCCTTTTCACGTTCGCGTGGATGTGGATGAACACGATGCCTGGCGCATTCAAGAAGGCGCTCGAGCAGCGGGGTCGCCACGCGGCAATGGATCGCTGAAGATTCCGCTGCAGTTCGTGCGATTTGAACCTTACGTGATTCCCAAAAAGTCGTTGACTGGTGACAGCACGGAACGCGTGGATACGCGAGTTCTGCAGGTCATTTACCGAGTGAAAGACGAGGGCGCCCCGCTGTACGTGGGACAGCAAATGGACGTTTACGTCGAAACACCGATGGCCGCGGGGGCGCCTCGTTCACATGCCGATTCACTATCGGGACGTGGGCGATGAGACCGCGAGGCTGGGCCTTGGCCGTAGTCTCCTCGGTTGTTGCGGCAGGCTGTGCCGTGGGACCTACCTACGAACGGCCGCACGTTGGAGTGCCAGGCCGGTGGACGGTTTCGCCGGCTCGCGGAACCTCAGAAAGACCTGTAGAGAGGGACGACTGGTGGGCCTCCTTTCAGGACGCGGAACTCAACTCGCTAATTCAGCGCGCGGTGGCGCAGAACCTGGATCTCCAGTTGGCGTTGGAACGAGTGAAGGAAGCGCGAGCCGCCCGAGGCTTCGTGAGGTCCGGCTATTTCCCCTCGGCGGACGCGACGGCCACTGCCACTCGGAATCGGCAAGCGCTTATTGCGCCGATAGCGCCAGGAACAGTGAAGATCGTCCCCGCAGAATTCAACAATTTCGAAGGCGGGTTGGCTGCTTCCTGGGAGCTGGACGTTTTCGGGGGAATTCGCCGAGGTGTCCAAGCCGCCACGGCCGATGCTACCGCGGCTGAAGAGAGTCGGCGGGATGTGCTGGTCATTCTCTTAGCGGATGTCGGCAACACGTATGGGCAACTCCGGGGCTTTCAGAAGCGCCTGGAAATCGCCAGAAAAAACATAAAGACCCAACAAGACACTTTGGATCTAACCAGCGCCAGGGCCAAGGCAGGGTTGGCAACTGAGCTCGACGTCTCGCGCGCGGCAGCTCAGCTTGAATCTACCAAGGCTGTGGTTCCCACGCTCGTCAGCGGTGCGGATGTTTCGATTCACAGCTTAAGCGTGCTCTTAGGAGAAGAACCTGGCGCCCTGCGAAATGAGCTGGAAAAGCCTGCTCCCATCCCTCCGGCAGAACCTGATGTCCAGGTCGGGCTGCCCTCCGACGTACTCGAGCGACGCCCGGATATCCGTCGCTCTGAGGCCCAACTAGCGGCAGCGACAGCGCGAGTTGGCGAGGCGAAAGCAGAGTGGTTCCCACGCTTCGTGCTGACCGGAACGGCCGGACGTCAGGCCACGCAGCTTCACGATCTCACGCTGAGCGCGGGAAATTTCTTTTCGGTCGGACCGGGGATCAGTCTGCCCCTATTCACCGGAGGGCGCATTCGCTCCAACGTCGCGCTACAGACCTCACGCCAGCGCCAGGCGTTGATCAGTTACCAATCGACTATCCTCAACGCTCTCGAAGAGGTGCAGAACGCGTTGGTCAACTATTCGCAGGAACAGGAAAGACGGGATCGGCTAAACCAAGCAGCACAGCAAAGCCAACTGGCCGTGGAGCTCGCAACTGAACAATACACGGCGGGTCTTGTCGACTTCTTGTCGGTGCTCGATGCGCAGCGCCAACTGTATGCCGACGAAGACCTCGCCGTGCAAAGTCAAACCACCGTCACTACCGATGTCATTGCGCTCTATCGGGCCTTGGGCGGGGGCTGGAATGTGGCGCCTGCTGTGGCTACGACGAGGCCGACACCTTGAGTCTGCATCATGGGCATAGGCGGCAGCCGAAGCGTGCAGGGGTCGAGTTACCGAGTGACGACGGAGGTACACGAGATGTCCAACAAAATTGCGTCCACTGCCACAAACCCTTGGAGCACTCACGGCCTGACCAGCCTCGTGATGTTTGCTGCCTTGCTCGACAGCTCCCTTCTCGTCATCGCCTTCCCTAGCATTCGCCGTAGTTTTGCTCCGGTCTCGACGGCGGAGCTCTCATGGATCCTGAATGCTTACACCATCGTTTTTGGCGCTCTGCTCGTTCCCTTGGGGCGCCTTGCCGACCAGTTTGGACGCAAGAAGATGTTTCTCTGGGGCGTAGCGATCTTCACCCTGGCGTCGGCCTTGTGCGGTGTCGCGCCAAGCGCCGGGGGCCTGATAGCGGCGCGAGGGCTACAAGCTGTGGGCGCAGCAATGCTCATGCCCACCTCTCTCGCACTGTGCTGGCGGCGTTTCCGATAGAGATGCGAGCGATTGCCGTCACTTTGTGGGGCGCCGTGGGAGGATTGGCAGCGGCCCTGGGGCCGTCTGCGGGAGCCTTCCTTATCCAGTCTCTGGGTTGGAGGTCGGCGTTTTATATCAATCTGCCGATCGGGCTCCTTGCGTTTGTATTAGGAAAAAGGCTGCTCCGGGAATCGCAGGACGTTACCGCCCGGGTGCTGATCGCCCTGCTTGGACGTGATCCACGAACAGCAGGATTGGCAACCTTTCAGCATGTTTTTGCTCTGTTTGTTCTGTGCGGCCTGCTAACTTCCGCGGCCAGCATTGGTATTCGCACCGAGCCCATGGCCGAGGTACGAGCGGTACCCGAAGCTCGGGCTGTGACTCAAGGCGAGCGAGGTTAGTTCTGAACGGCCTAGGCAGTGAGGCTGCTACGTTCACTGTCGGGCAGTTTAGTAATCCATGCATCTAGAAAAGGGAGGAAACCATGAATCTTTACGGACCGAAGCAGTTGGCAGACGGCATGCGCACGGTGCGGAAGAATACCATCGTGATCGCCGAGGATATCCCAGAAAAGGATTACGGCTATCGTCCCACACTCCAGAGTCGGTCGGTGGCAGAGCTGCTTGTGCACATCGCCTCCCTGTCTCGTGTGGATCGTCTGATCCATGAAGAACAGCACGTCGCATCGCTCGAGGGCTTCGACTTCGGGCAGCTCCTTAAGAAATCAGAGACGGAGGAAAAGCGGCCACGGTCTAAGAGCGAAATCGTTGCGCTACTGCTGACAGAAGGGGATCGCTGGTGTCAATGGGTCGACGGGCTTCCAGAGTTGTTGTTGGCGGAACAAGTGGGCATGCCGGGCGGAGCTTCAAAGACCCGGTTTGAGATGTTGCTTGGGACGAAAGAACACGAAATGCATCATCGTGGACAGCTCATGGTCATCGAGCGATTGCTGGGCATCGTTCCTCACCTGACGAGAAATCGGCAGGCATCGCGCCAAGCAGCGGCGAATAAGGCCTCTTAGGAAACTTCGAGCGGTCCTCGGGTGAATACAGTTCTGCATCACAGGAGAAAAAGATGAAGCCCGTAATGACGCTGAGGGTGAGACGGATCCGATTTCTCGCCCTTGTCGTAATGTTGTTGGCCGCGGCTAAGGCCGTTGCGCAAATGAGTCCTCCGCAAGCAAACCGGCTCGTAATCCACGCGGGTCGCTTGTTGGACGCAAAGAGTGGCCGTTGGCTGACCAATCAGAACATCTTCATCGAAGGCG
>Ga0126373_10003412_pt1 | contig 11898 bp, 9 predicted proteins | sample PanSoiMetPlot_11_FD_92545 | JGI IMG/M metagenome (GOLD analysis project Ga0126373, IMG submission 92545) | Tropical forest soil microbial communities from Panama - MetaG Plot_11 | ecosystem: Environmental > Terrestrial > Soil > Tropical forest > Bulk soil | place: Panama | collected 2016-02-17
CACGTCCGCGGTGCCCTCCAGGATGCAGTACCAGGCGTCGGCGTCCGCATAGCTGCCCGGGCCATCCAGGCCACCGCCAAGACGGCGCAGCAGGGTGCGGTAGCGCAGCGCGATATCGGTGATATGCCGGGCGGCCGACCGCAGCAGCGCCAGGTCCTCCTCGTGGCCGGCCCCGGAGTAGGCCATGCTGAGCCAGCCGATGTCGAGCCGGGAGAGAAAGTCCGCGGCCCCGGCCGGGGGCCCGGCCGGGGCACCGACCGCGAGCGTGACGATCGCCTCCATGACGTCGGTGTAGTAGGCGGCCGCGCCGGTGCCGTGCTCGACCATGTCGATCAGCGTGCTGGTGAGCTGGCCCGGCGGCAGGTCCCACAGCGACAGGCTGGCCTCGTCCGGCCAGACGGCGGTGGACCGCGCCCCGGCGTCGCGGAGCACCCGGCGCACCCGGTCGGCGATCCGCCGCGAGTCCGCGCCGCCCTTGCAGTCCAGCACCACAAGCAGCGGCCGTTGCCCGGTCCCGGCGGCGTGCAGCTGCAGGCCGCGGGCCAGGAACCCGGCCCACAGACGCAACAACAGTGTGGTCTTGCCGGTGCCCGTCGTCCCGATGATCACCTGGTGGGAACGCAGCCGCTGGTAGGGGATCATGGCGAGGTCCCGCCCCGGGTGGCCTACCGCGCGAATGACCGCACCGGCCACGACGGCTCCGTTACGCCAAAGAAGCGGTACAGAGCCGGGAGCGGCGATCCGCGCCTTGGCGGTGCGGACCTGGCGCCGCCACTGGCGGGCCTGGAACGTCGCCGGGGCGGTGGGAAACCGGCCCCCGGAGTGGGTCTCCATCGCGTAGATGCGCCGTGACCAGGCCAGGCCGCCCACGGCCAGCCCGGCCGGGATCGCCACGGGGGCCATGGTCACCGCGGCGCGGAGCAGCGACCCGGCGGCCGCCTGGTGCCAGGAGGCGAGCCAGGCCAGGTACGGCGCGGCGGCGACCTGCCGCCAGGACCTGGTGGTGATCGCGGTGGCGGTCAGCCACACCCCCACCATGGGCAGGCACCACAGCGCCGCGCGGTACAGCCGCCGTGGTGGCCAGCCCCGCAGCCAGGCGACCGTCACGGCACCGACGGCGACCAGGGACACCGGCGCGGCCGCGATGACCACAAGCGCGACGGCGGCGTACTTGGCCAGCCTGCCCGCCGCGCGCACGACGGCCAGCACCGCGAGCAGGCCCAGATACCGCCGGATCACCGCGGGGCCTGCGGGGCGGGGGAGTCGCGGCTGGCGGCCGGCCGGGACGGCACCGGCCTGCTGGCCGCCGCCCGGGCCAGTTCGGCGCCGGGCGGAAGCGCGCGGATCTCGACCCGGCTGGCGGCGGCACCCAGCGCTGCCCTGGCCCTGGCGACCGTGGGCCGGGCGGCGGGGGAGCACAGGTAGACCACCCGGGCATGCCGGGCCGCGGCGCCGGGGACCCGTGCCTCCGCGGCGGGGCACCCGTAGTCCCCGGTCCTGGCGAGGATCTCGCGCATGATGGCGGCCGTCCGCGCGACCGTCTTGCGGGTCAGCTCGGCCTCGATCGCCCAGCATTCCCCGGCGAAGGCGACCGGCGACCCGTCCGGCCAATGCACCTCGCCGTCGGGGATGTGCTCGCGTAAACCGGCCCGGCCGCCCGCCTTGGCCCGCAGGCGGCGCTCACCGCGCCAGAACGCTCCGGCCGCCGCGTACCCGGGGGCCGCCTCGAAGGCCAGCCGCACCGAGACCACCGCGCGCAGGTGCGCGAGCCGCGATAGCGCCGGAGACGTCGCGGAGTAGGGAAGGCCGCAGGCGGCCAGACCGGCCCGGGTCAGCCAGACCCAGGGGCGGCCGGGCCCGATCCGGGCCGACTCGGCGTAGCCGGACCGGCGCCAGCCCAGCGCGATCGAGCCCGCCCGCGTCTGTGAGGTGCCAAGCACCGCGGCGAGCTGGTCGAGTTGCACGGCGTACATGTCGGCGACGAACAGCAGCGCCGCGATATCGCGTTCGGTGACATGGCCGGTGGCGGCGCCATGTTCCTCGCGACTGACGGTCATATTCCCACTACACCATGCTGACCGTGGCCCCACCACCCCGCTCAAGTTCATACGACACGCGAGCAAGAACTGGCGCAGACCTGGCTGGTGAGGCAGAATCTTCACCGGAACGTTTGCATAACGCTGCTTGAAATAACTACAGCTTGAAGCTCGGTACACCGGGCCTGCAGGCGAGTCGAGGTCGTTGGGGAAGACGCACCTCATCAGCTCGCAGGGAGGCCGGGTGTCCGTTCGCGGCGTTTTGTACGTCCATTCCGCGCCCTCGGCGCTCTGTCCTCACATTGAGTGGGCAGTGGCCGGGGTTCTCGGTGTGCCTGTCAGCCTGCCCTGGGTCGACCAGCCCGCGGCCCCGGGAATGCTGCGCGCCGAGGCCGACTGGGAGGGCCGCCCAGGCACGGCAGGCGAGATCACCTCGGCCCTGGCCGGCTGGAACCGGCTCCGGTTCGAGATCACCGAGGAAGCCAGCACCGGCTGCGACGGGATGCGCTTTAGTTACACACCCGACCTCGGCATATTCTCGGCCGTCATGATGGCTAACGGGGACATCGTCGTGCCGGAGAGCCGCCTGCGCGCCGCGATGACGGTTGCCTCGGCCGGCTCCTCGCCAGTGGTCCGCCTGGCCAGCGGCGGGGCGATGAGCGACCGTGCGGACCGGGCCAGCACGCTGGAAGAGGAGCTTTCCCGGCTGCTCGGCGAGCCCTGGGACGACGAGCTCGAGCCGTTCCGCTGCGCCGCCGACGGTGCCCCGGTCCGCTGGCTGCACGCCACCGGCTGACCGCCAGCCATCTGCCGCCGGCCCCCCGGTGGCGGTTCGGTTTCGAGCAGCGGCAGGTTGACCAGGCATGGGACACGGCCGGCCCGGCCGCCCTGGACGGACCGGTGCTCTCCTGGCCGCAGGCGGCCGAAGCCACGATGGAGTAGTGCCCGCCACGCCGCCCCGACGGCTTACGCCGTCAGGAGGGTCAGCTGGGCGGATCCGCGCCGACCGTCCGGGCCGGGCGCCAGTCCTTCTCGCCGGTGATCGGGTCGACCCGCTGCTGGCATTGATGCACGAGCACGTCGTCAACCCGCAGGCTTACGGTCCGGCTCCCCACGGCAGCGGATCCCGTTGTGCTGGTAACACCCATCACGGGCCGCTGCCCGGGTGGTAGGTCAAACCGCGCGCCGCATCTCGGGCAAACCCGAGCGTGCCCACCCATGGCTCCAGACTTCCACACAATGCTGGCTGCTGCCAGGGCCCTTGACCTGCGGATCTGGCTCCTGGCGCCCGATGTAGGGGTGATGTGGGGGGTATGTGGGGTTACGTCGCTGGGCTCGGCGCGGGCCAGACCGCAGGATCAATGGTGACCGGCAGGTGGCCGGTCACCCCACAAAAGGAAACGGAAATGATCCGCAAATATAACGCCGTCCGCGTTGCCCGCAACGCTGTGCTGTCCGCCGCCGTCGCCGGCGCCGGGATGGCAGGCCTGCTCGGCGCCACGGCTGGCGTCGCCCACGGGAGCGCCCACGGGACCAACGGCTTCGTCACTGTGACGAGTTGCAACAGCGCCAACGGCACCGTCAAGTAAAGGCCAAGGCGTTGCCGTTGCATGCGCCCGGGTCATGCCAGGGTCCGCACGGGCGCGGGCTGGTCCTGGACGCGGCGTTCGGCCCGCAGCCCGAGCACAAGGATCACGGTCAGCGCCGGGACGAGATAGACGGGTTCCACGACGGCGCCCATGAAGACAAGCCCCATCGCGGCCAGCGCGGTCGCCAGCCGGATGAGCCTGACCGTCCGGCTCAACTTCAGGGTCGGCAGGACGGCGCTGGCCAGCAGGAAGATGCTAACCCCGCCGTAGAGCGCGGCCCTGGGCCCGATCGCGATGGTGCGCGCCCCGTCCGCGGCGAGTATGGCGATGTGCAGCCCCGCGCTCGCCGCGGCGATGCCGGCCACCAGCGGCAGGTTGAGCGCGGTGAACCGCGCGACGGCCGGTGGCTCCTCCAGCGCCCGGTGGTCGGCCGTGGTGAGCCAGGCCCACCACAGCGAGGCCAGCGTGATCAACGCCGCCGCGAGCACGATCGCCAGCGGCAGACTCCACGGCCGCATGGCCGCGGCGCTGATCAGCCGGGCCATGGACTCGCCGAGCACGAACAGAACGAAGAGCTGGAACCGGCCGGCCAGGTGCACCGGGTTCACCGGTACCCGCCGGCGGGGCGCCAGCATTGCCGTGGACCCGATGGCGTCGGCGATCAATGCCGCGGCCCAGTACGCATACCTGGCGGTGCCGCCTACGGCGAGCGAGGAGAGCCACAGCGCGCCGCCCGCACCGAACCAGATCAGGAAGGAGTTGTACAGCGGCCGGGTGACTGGCAGATGGTGCCGGGCCCGCGCGTACAGCAGCAGTTGGAGGCCACGCAGCAAGACGAACGCGACGACGAATCCCGTGGTGTTGCCGGACAGCGCCCGCGGTCCGCTGGCGGCCAGGGCGATGCACAGGCCTATGGCCACCAGGAACGAGACCCGGTGGGCCGCGTCTTCGGACTCGTGCCGGTCGGCGTAGAACGACAGCTGAACCCACAGCACCCAGATCGGGGTGAAGAGCATGACAAACCGGGCCAGATTGCTCAGGCTGGGCTGGTCTTGGAACGCGCCGGCCAGCTGGCCGACGGCACCGGCGAAAGCCAGGTCGAAGAAAAGCTCGAGCCAGCTAGCACGGCGCAGGTCGTGGCTGTGGCCGTCGGCGGTCCGCAGCGGCGGCCGGCCAAGATGAGCTGCATATTGGTGTGCCAGGTACCGCGTCCGCGGGCCGGCCGGGCGGGCGCTGGGCCGCGCCGGCAGGTTGCCATAGCGGGCTGGTGCGGAGCTGAGCGTGGGCAGCACCGCCTCGGGCTGGCCGTGGCTCACCTCGATGACGCGCATTTGCGAAATTCCTTTCCTCATGTCCGCGCCGGTCTCCAGCCAGGCGGCGGCCCGGCTGGAGCGGTGGTCAGCGGGTGGCGTAGTTGTTTCTGCCGGCGAGGACCCTGGCCAGGTCCTGCAGCAGGGGCGGAGCGTCGTCCCAGCCGAGGACGGCCTCGATCAGGATCGGCAGGCCAGTGTCGCCACTGGCCGAGCGAAGAGCGGCTTCGAAGTCTCCCGTGGTCACCGCGCGCCGGCTGACCGTGAAGGTGTCCTTGGCCACCGTGGCCGGCAGGCCGGCCCAGTCCCAGGAGGGGATGTGGTGATAAGGGGCGGACGGGTGGTGGATGGCCCGCTCGATCGTGTAGCCGCCGTTGCTCAGGACGATCACGACCGGCGCGACGCCGTGGGCGAGCATCGTGCCAAGCTCGGACGCGGTCTGCTGGAAGGCGCCGTCGCCGATGATCAGGACGACCCGCAGTCCGGGTGCGGCCAGGGATGCTCCCAAGGCGGCCGGCAGCGTCCAGCCGATCGACGCCCACAGCGGCTGGCCCATCAGCGTCGCCTCGTCTGGCAGGGTGAGGCCGGCGGCGCCGTAGAACGCGGTGCCCTGGTCGGCGATGACAAGGTCGCTGGGCCGCAGGAAGTCCTGCAGGCTGGCCCACAGGTGCCGCTGGGTGAGCGGACCGGCCGGGTCGGCCGGTGCGGCCGGTGGCGGCGTTTCGGTGAGGTCCGCGAGATCGGTGCGAGGCGGGATGCGGCTGGCCCGCACGGCGGGTGTGAGCACGGCCATAGCCTGCCGCAGCCCGATGCCGGGGTAGACGGTATCGCCGATCGTGGCCCGGCTGGGGGCGAGGTCGATGCGCCGTGCCCCCGGGAGCTGGTGTGTCCCGCCGCCGGTGACGGTGTCAGCCAGCGTGACTCCGATCGTGATGAGAACGTCGGTGTCCTCGATCGCCAGCCGGACCGCCTTGGCCGACGCCGCACCGGCGTAGAGCCCGGTGAACCGCGGGTCGGACTCGGGGAATTCGCCTTTCGCCGTGGACAGCACGGCCACCGGAAGGTCACCGGCCGCGGCAAGTTCCCGTACCTGTGTGGTCACCCGGTGCCGGGCGGCCAGGTGACCAACCAGGACGCTGGCGCTGCGCGCGGCGCTCAGCACGCGGCGGGCGTGGTCGGCGAAGGCGGCAAGGACGGCCGGGCCGGCGCCGTCCTCCTGGTCGGCGGCCAGCAGCGGGCCGGACGGAGGGGGTACAGACGCGCCCGCCACGTCGGCGGGGATGGCCAGGTAGACCGGGCGGGAGGTGCGCAGCGCCACCCGCAGGACGCGGTCGATCTCGTCGCCGGGAGCGACACCGGCGCGCAGGTCCGCCTGGGCCGCGGTGATCTCGGCGGCCATCCGGGCGAAGTGGCCGAAGTCGCTTCCCGGCAGGTTGTGGTGCGCAGTGGTGCCGGTTCGCCGGGCCGAAACGGCCGGGGTGCCGACGATGTGCACTACGGGCACCGACTCGGCGTAGGCGCCCGCGACGGCGTTCATGGCCGACAGCTCGCCGACGCCGAAGGTGGTGACCAGGGCGCCGAGGCCGCGCAGTCGCGCGTAACTGTCCGCGGCGTAGCCGGCGCCCTGCTCGGTGGCCATGCCTATCCACTCCATGCTGGGGCGGGCGGCGATCGCGTCAAGCAGGCCGAGGTTGTAGTCCCCGGGCACACCGAAGACCGAGATCACCCCGGCTTCGGCCAGCCGGGTGAGCAGGTAGCCGGCCACGGTGGTAACCGCTGGCGCGGCGCCGTCGCCGGCTGAGGACGAGCGTGCTTTACGGCCCAGGGGTGAACTCGCCTTACCGGACGCCGGTGTGCTTGCTGTCGGTGACGAGGGCCCGGCAGCGGGCCAGTTGGGTGCCGTTATTCCGGCGTTGCTGGGCATGACGATGGTGTTCCTTCCTGGGTGAAACCGTCGGGCTCAGCCGGCGGGCTGGAGGGCGGCGTGGTCGCCCTCGGGTGTGACGGCCAGCGCTGGGCGCGCGGGCGGGACGGGGTGGTTGGCGCGGATCATGTCCGTGGGGTCGACCGCGGCTTTGATGCGGCGCAACCGCTCGTAGGCCTGCGGTGTCCAGAAGCCGCACGCCTCGCGGCTGGTGTCTGCGAGGTTCATGTACATCTGGCCCGCCGCCCACGGGGCCATGGCCGACGTGACGGCCCTGACTCCGTAGCCGACCGCCGACGCCGCCTCCGGGGTCGGCGCCATGCCGACCGCGAACAGGCCGTACTCGGCGTCCAGGGCGGCCAGCGCGCCGTTGCCGGGCCGGGCGCGCTTCATCTCGCCGCCGGCGTGGCGCAGTTCGACCACCTGCAGCAGCGATCCGGTCTCCGCGCCGGCCACGACGGTGATCTTGCTGACGGCTTCGGCCGGCAGGTCGGCGAGCATCAGCCCGTCGCCCACGCTGGGCACCGGGTGCTCTGGGTCCATGTGCAGGTGACCGAGCGCCGGCATGGAGATCGTCTGCACCGTGTCGGTGACCGGGCTCAGGCCGCGCAGCGGGGCCAGCAGCGCGTCCGCCTCGGCCGGCGTGCCCAGGTGGATCGCGTCGACCACGGCAAACCACCGGCCGCGCACCGGCTCGGGCACGTCGGGGAGCGCGGGAAAGCGCATGAACCGGAAGGCCGTGGTGAACTCGTCCGGCAGGCCGCTGTGGGTCAGCTCCCGCCAGGCGTGCAGTACCTCGCCGGCCCGGTGGATCGGCCACCACAGGAGCCCCGCGTAGACCTCAGTGATCGGGAACAGCCGCAGTTCGAGCGAGGTGACCACGCCAAAGCTGCCGCCGCCACCGCGCAGCGCCCAGAACAGGTCGGGCTCGCTTGCCGGGTTGGCGTACCGGAGCTGGCCGTCCGCGGTGACGACCTCGAATGCCTCGACGTTGTTGGCCGACAGCCCGTAGGTACGGCCTAGCCACCCCATGCCGCCGCCGAGGGTGTAGCCGGTCACGCCGACGCCGGGGGAGGAGCCGGCCAGGCCCGTCAGGCCGTGCCCGGCGGCGGGGCTGACCACGTCGGCCCAAACCGCGCCGGCCTCGGCGCGGGCGGTCCGGGCCACCGGGTCGATGCTCACCCGCCGCATCCGCGAGGTATTGATCAGCACGGTGCCGTCCAGCGGGCCGAGCGGGGCGGCGCCGTGCCCGGTGCCTTGCGCCGTGACCCGCAGGTCGTGGCGCCGGGCGAAGTTGACCGCGGCGATGACGCCGGCCGCCGACTCGGGCAGGGCGATCGCGGCGGGATGCTGGTCGACGGCCAGATTCCAGGCCTTCCTGGCCTCGTCCCAGCCGGTGTCGGCGGGGGTGAGAAGCGGCGTGGCCGGCGCCGGCGGGAACGTGGGCACGGGTAACTCCTTTGGGTCAGGCTGGTGCGTTTGCCGGGCGACAGAATCGCGATGGCACACGGGCCGCTGGGCGGCGGCATGCTGCGCCCCGGACGTCATCGACGCTACGGACGGCAGGCGCCGGGCAAATCCGCTGTTCGTACTGATATCGGCCGGCGTTACTGCGGGCGCGACGGCCCGGTATCGGTATGACTACCGAGGCAGCAGCCAGCTACCTGCGAGAAGTGCCCTCGGCCGGTGCGCTGGCAAGCTTGCGGGCCAGCTCGGCCCGGGTGCGCACGCCGAGCTTGCGGTAGATCGAGGCAACGTGCGTCTCCACGGTCCGCACGCTGACGAACAGCTCGGCCGCGGCGTCGCGGTTGGTGGCGCCGGTGGCGATCAGGTCGGCGACGCGGTGCTCGGTCGCGGTCAGCTCGGTGCCGGACCGCACCGCCGCGATACGCGGCAGTTCCTGCTCGATCTCGGCCAGCAGCGGCCGGTGGCCTATCTCAGTGGCCAGCGCCCGGGCCCGGGTCAGGGCGTCGCGGGACTGCTTGCGGGCCCTGCGCCGCCGCTCGATCCGGCCGAGCACGAGCAGGCTGCGGGCCAGCTCCACGCGCAGCGGCGACGCCTCGTGTGCCGCCACCGCGGCGCGAGCCGACTCCGCCGCCCGGTCCAGGTCGCCATCCTGGGCCGCGGCCAGGGCGTCGATCCGGTCGGCGTCGCCGGTCAGCGTGGGCCGGCGGAGCCGTTGGCCAACCTCCCGCAGCCAGGACGAGATCCGCCGTGCCTCCTCCGGCCGGCCCACCGCGACATAGGCCTCGGCCAATGCGGCATCCAGCAGGTTCCGCACCCCGGGGTCGGCCCATTCCGAGGCATCCGCGCAGTGGGCGGCGAGCTCGAAATGCCGCACCGCGGCGGCGGGATCGGCGCGCCAGGCACTGACCTCGCCCCGGACGTAAGCCGCCATGTAGCGCACGGTCAGGGTGGCGTCCTCGCCCTCAGGGAGGAGCTCACCGGCGATGCGGAGCGCGCCGTCCAGGTCGCCGGCCGCAATCTTCAGCCTGCAGTACGGTTCGAGCTGCCAGGGGTTCGGCGGCCAGTCATGCCAGGCAGCGAGCGCGTCTGCCGCCTGCAGTGCGTCCGCGGCGGCCGCGTGGTCGCCGGCCAGCTCCTCGGTCACCGCCAGGTAGCAGAAGAAGGTACACAGCTCGAAGTCATCGCTGATATCCCTGGCACGCGTGATGCAGCGCTGCAGCGCCGCCCGGGCGGTATCCAGGTCCTCCACGTAGCGGGCCCACAGCCCGCGGCACAGATCCGCGGTGTCGTGTAGCTGCAGAGAGGCGAGGCCGGTCTCCAAAGCGGCGGCCCGGCCGAGCAGCCCGGCGTCGAGCCCCTCGGCCCCGGTGACCTTGACGATGACCAGGTTGATAAGTGCCCGGTGCAGTGCCGGGGCCGCCACGTCACCCGCCTCCTCCGCGTAGCGGATCGACTCGGCCGCCGCGGTGCGCTTGCCGCCGCGAATGCCGTACACCACATCGGAGGCCAGGGCCAGCACCAGGGCGCGCCGGCGAGGCTCGTCCCCGGCGCGGCCGGCGGTGTCGGTGACGATCACGCTGGCCGCCTCGGCCCCGCGGACCGTGTCGGTTGTGTCGAGCAGCAGTGGCAGTGCCCGCTCTAGGTCCGCAGTTGCGAGCTGATCGAGGTCGAGCACCTCAAGGTGTTCGAGGGTCCCGGCGAAGTCGCCCGCCCGGCGCAGCAGTTCGGCCGCCCGGATCCGGCGGCGCACCAGCGCCGGACCGTCTGCTTCCGGGGTGAACCGCACCGCCTGCGCCGCGAACTGGCCGGCCGCGGCGCTGGCGGCCCGCGCGTGGGCGGCAGCCGCCGCCGCATCCAGCGCATCCGCGACTGCGGGGTCCGGCTCGGGCCCGGCGGCCAGCGCCGCGAAATGCGCGTATCGTTCCGGGTTCGGCGAGGCGGCGGCCAGCACCCGGTACAGCCGCACCCGGCGGCCCGGCGGCAGCGACTCCACGGCCGCGGCGCCGATCAGTGGATGCGCCACCGTGATCCGGTCCCCCGTCTCGACCACGACGCCCGCGAGTATCGCGGCGTCCAGGGCACCGGCCGGATCCTTCAGGTAGCCCAGGACCGCGAGCGCCTCGGGTACTCCAATACGCCCCGCCGCCGCGACTGTGGCCAGCACCTCCGCGGCGTCCGTGCTCAGCGAGCTGGTGAGCCGCCTGGTCAGTGCCCGGGCCAGTTCGGGGACGGGGGCCTTTGCGGAATCCAGGTCCGCCGCGATCTGAATGGCCCAGAACGGGTTACCGCGAGACTGCCTGGCCACCAGCCGTACCTGGGCGGCGGTGACCGTCCTGGGCAGAAGATTCTGGATCTGCCATAGGTCGAGCGGGGCGAGGCCGATCTCCTCCGCTGTGTGCCGCGCGGTCAGCAGCTCCCGCCATCTGAGCGGCGGCGCAGGGGCGCCCGCGGTCAGCGGATCGGCGGGCGCCTCGCTGCGCGCGGCCAGCAGTACCGACGACGGGCCGCTCGCCAGGCGGCGCAGCGCGAAGACCAGGGCGTCCAGGCTGGCATCATCCAGCCACTGCACGTCGTCGATCGCGACCAGCACCGGGCCCGCGGATACGCAGGCCCGCAGCGCCGCCAGCGCGGCCAGGCCGACCGCGTGCGCGGTGGGTGCCTCGCCGACGGCCGGCCGCAGCAGGAGGGCAACCTCCAGCGCCTCCCGCTGCGGGCCGGGGATCTCCGCCCCCACCTCAGGCAGCACCCCGGTCAGCAGGTCGGATAGCCCGGCGAAGGACAGGTTGCCGTCGGCCTCGGCCGGCTCACTGCGCAGCACCCTGTGGCCGGCGTCTGCGGCCGCTTCGACCCCGGCGCGCCACAGCGTGGACTTGCCCGCGCCCGCCTCACCCTCGATGGCCAGGACCGCGGGCGCGGCCCGGGTGCCGATGGCGAACTCCCGAACTCGTTGCCACTCAGCCAGCCGGACGATATCGCCGCGAACGGCACTCACAGGCTCATCTCATCACAGCAGCCCCGCGTCACGCGTCGCGAGGCTGAGCGGCAGGCCGCCAGCGAGCAGCGCGGCCGCGGCCCAGGCGGCGAGCACGCCCAGGCCCGCCCACGGGCCTAGCGGCAGGCTGCGCAGGCCGGTGCTGGCCTGGATCTCCAGCCCGGCGGTCATCGGCCCGATCTGCTCGAGGCGCCGCGCCGCACCCGGGTTGCCGACCCCCTGGCCGAGGATCGGGAACAGCTACAGCAGGCCGAGCACGGCCACGATGGCCACGACCGCCTGCCCCAGATACGTCCCGGTGAGGCTGAGCTTGGTGACGCCGACGTGGCAGGCAGCGGTGGACGTGCAGGACAGGCTCGCGGACACGGTCGCGCTGATGATCACGGTCGCCGCGACCACACCGAGCAGCAGCCAGCCGGTTCCCGGCAGCGTCCGCAGCTTCGTCCACTCGGCGCGCAAGGCATCCCGCAGTGCCACGTTCATGCGTCCCTCCGCCGCAGCAGGACGGTGGCCAGGCAGATGGCGAGCGCGGCCCACAGGCACAGGACGGCGAACCCGGCCCAGCGCGCGCGGGAAGTAG
>Ga0126373_10003413_pt1 | contig 11898 bp, 14 predicted proteins | sample PanSoiMetPlot_11_FD_92545 | JGI IMG/M metagenome (GOLD analysis project Ga0126373, IMG submission 92545) | Tropical forest soil microbial communities from Panama - MetaG Plot_11 | ecosystem: Environmental > Terrestrial > Soil > Tropical forest > Bulk soil | place: Panama | collected 2016-02-17
CCGCGGAAGTCAAAGCGCTCTATGAAGCCGGCAGCTACCAGGAAGTACCGCTCGACGGCATGCGCCGCACTATCGCGGCGCGCTTGACGCAAGCCGCGCAGACCATACCGCACTTTTCCCTGACGACGGACGTCGACATCGGCAAACTGATCGCGCTGCGCGAAGAAGCAAACAACGCCACGCCCAAAGATCGAGACGGTAATCCGGCATTCAAGCTGTCCGTGAACGACTTCATTGTCCGCGCCTTTGCACTCGCCTTGCAGGCTGTGCCCGCCGCTAATGCGGTGTGGGCCGGCGATCGGGTCCTGCGCTTTACACATTCCGATATTGGCGTGGCGGTCGCGCTTGACGGCGGTCTCATCACGCCGCTGATCCGCCAGGCCGAGACCAAGTCGCTGACCGTAATCTCGGGCGAGACCAAGGAGCTTGCGGCGCGCGCGCGCAGCAAGAAACTAAAACCCGTCGAATATCAGGGCGGCGCGGCGGCTATTTCCAATCTCGGCATGTATGGCGTGCGCGAATTCGCAGCCATCATCAATCCGCCGCATGCGACCATTCTGGCCGTAGGCGCCGCGCGGCGTCAGGCCACTGAGACAAAAGATGGTGGCGTCGCGTTTGCCAGCATGCTGAGCCTGACGCTGTCATGCGATCATCGCGTGGTGGACGGCGCGTTGGGAGCGGAGCTTTTGGCGGCGATCAAGCGATTGATCGAAGCGCCTGTGACGATGCTGGTGTGAGGATCATAATGAACGCAAGTAATCGCGAGATCATTCTGCTGGGACCCATGAAGCCGCTGATCGTCAAGGGACTCGAAGCGATCGGCACGCTGCACAAGAGCGCGGAAGCAAAGGATCTCCAGTCTTTCTATGCTTCACACGCCGATGTACACGCCATTGCTTGCGCCGCAACGAGTGAATATCTAGGCGACGCCTTCATACAACGCTTTCCGAAACTGCAAATCATTTCGAGCTTTGGCGTCGGCTACGACCATATCGATGCGAAAGCGGCGGGCGCGCGCGGCGTGATCGTAACCAACACGCCCGAAGTGTTGACTGAAGAAGTCGCCGACACCGCGCTGGCATTGCTGTTGAACACGGTTCGGGAATTTCCCCAGGCCGAGCGATATCTGCGCGCCGGCAAATGGTTGCAGAAAGCCTATCCGCTGACCAAGGCGACGCTCCGTAATCGCACTGTCGGCATCCTCGGCATGGGCGCCATCGGCAAAGCAATCGCGCGGCGGCTCGACGCGTTCGGCGTTCCGGTCGTCTATCATGCGCGAAAACTGCGGCCCGAAGTGTCTTATCGGCATTATCCGAAGTTTCTCGACATGGCGCACGAAGTCGACACGCTGATGGTGATCGTGCCCGGCGGCGCCGCAACCGCGAACATAATCAATGCCGAGGTGCTGGATGCGCTTGGCCCAAACGGCATTCTCATCAACATGGCGCGCGGCTCGGTTGTCGACGAGCCGGCTCTAATCAAAGCGCTCAAGGAAAAGCGCATCATGGCCGCCGGCCTCGACGTGTTTGCCAAAGAGCCGGAGGTGCCCCCGGAGCTGATGGCGATGGACAATGTCGTATTGTTCCCGCATCTCGGGTCGGCGTCCGTTTACACGCGGGACCGCATGGATCAGCTCGTGGTCGACAACATCGCGGCGTGGGTCGCAGGCAAACCGCCACTGACTCCGGTCGCGGAAACGCCGTTCGCAACTTGGAAATGATCTTTACCAAGTGATCTGGGGCCGGTGACTGAGCGAGTGACGGGTCATGACGCCGTGCAGCGCGCGTGCTAGCGTGATGTGCATGAGGGTCGGCAAATACGCGATTGTTGCGGCTTTCGCGGCGAGCCTGTGCGGCGGCGCAGCTTTGGCGCAACAAGCGCCGCCCAAAGCCGATCAACCGCAAAGCCTCGAAGGCGCAGGGGCAGACAATCCCCAGGCGCAAAATCCGCAACCTCCGGCCAAGGCGGAGGACGCCGCAACTGCGATGATCGGCACCTGGGAATTTTCCAATGCCGACCATAACAAAGTCTGCCGCCTCAGCTTCCGGAGCGAGACGGCTTCTGGCGGCCGCCGGCTCGATGTCGAGAAAAACTGTCCGAGCCTGTTTCCATCGACGAAAGATATTTCGGGCTGGGCCGTAGATAATTACGGCAATCTGCGACTGCTCGACAAACAAGGCGAAGCCGTGATTGAACTGACCGAAGTGGAAAGCGGCATGTATGACGGCTTCTCGCCCGGCGAGGGCCGCTACATCTTGCAGACTACGGCAGCCGCGCCGGTCCACTCGGCCGAAGACATGGCAGGCGACTGGGCCATTGCGCGCGGCAGCGGAAAGCCAATCTGCACGCTCACTCTCGCCAACAATCCCACGACCGGAGGCGCCTTGGCGCTGCGATTGAAGGCCGGCTGCGATCCGCTGGTCACGCGTTTCAATCCGACGGCGTGGCGCATGCAGGAAGGCGCACTCATGCTCCTCTCGGCACGCGGGCAGTCGTGGCAGTTCGAAGAGACTGAGCCGGATACTTGGCAGCGCGTGCCCGAATCGGCCGATCCGATCCAGTTGGTGCGGCAGTAGTAATCACGAGTGGCATTGCGAGGAGCAAAGCGACACTATCTCGCCAGTCCTAAACTGATTGCTTTGTCGCGCTCGCAATGACTGAAGTTGGAATTAGCAAAAAGCGATATCAGGTCGTCATTGTCGGCGGCGGGCCTGTCGGCGCGGCGCTTGCAGTCGAGCTTGGCCAGCGCGGCATTGCCTGCGCGCTAATCGAGCGCCGGCGCGAACCTCAGCGAATTCCCAAAGGGCAGAATCTCACGCAGCGTTCGGTCGAGCACTTCTACTTTTGGGGCATGGCCGATGCGTTGCGCGCCGCGCGGATTCTGCCGCCGTCATATCCGATGAGCGGAATTGTCGCCTATCGTGATCTGAACAGTGAATATTGGGCGGCGCCTCCGCTGCGTGAGATCGTCAATCCTTATTATTTCCAGCAGAATGAACGGCTGCCGCAATATCAGGCCGAATATGTATTACGCGCCCGGCTGGCGCAGATCGAGAACGTCGAAACACGCTTCGGCTGGGCCGCCGAATCGATCACTCAGAACGCCGCCAACGTGGAGATCGAAGTTGCGGAAGACGGCGGCTCCGAGCGGGAGATTCTCCAAGCGGATTACGCCGTCGGCTGCGACGGCGGCCACTCCATGGTCCGCGAGCAAGCCGGCATCGCCCGCGATGGCGCCGACTTTGCACAATTGATGGTGCTGGCGCTGTTTCGCTCGCGCGAGCTGCACGAGGGGCTTAAGCGTTTTCCGCCGCGTTCCACCTATCGCGTGATCCATCCCGATCTGAAGGGTTACTGGCAGTTCTTTGGCAGAGTCGACGTCGGCGAAAGCTGGTTCTTCCATTCGCCGGTGCCAACGAACACGACTCGCGACAATTACGATTTTCACGCTTTGCTGGAGAAAGCCGCCGGTTTTCCATTCGCCTGCGACTTCGACTATGTGGGCTTCTGGGACTTGCACATTGCGATTGCGGAGACCTATCGGGCGGGCCGTATTTTCATTGCTGGAGACGCAGCGCATTCGCATCCGCCATACGGCGCCTATGGCCTCAATAACGGTCTCGACGATGTCGCCAATCTCGGCTGGAAACTCGCCGCGACCTTGCAGGGCTGGGGCGGCGATACGCTGCTTACCACCTATAGCGAGGAGCGGCGCCCAATTTTCAAGGAGACGGCGGAGGATTTCATTGAAGCCGGCATCCGTCGCGACCGTGAATTCCTGCGCCGTCACAGCCCGGAGCGCGACGAGGCCGAGTTTGCCCGCGCCTGGCAAAACCACGCCAATTCGGTCGCGCCAAACGTCTTGACCTACGAGCCGCATTACGAGGGCTCGCCGATTGTGTTCGGACCGCCCGGCGGCAAGAGCGGCGCCGAGGGCGCGCACACATTCGAAGCGCGCGCCGGCCATCATCTGCCGCCACAGCTTTTATCGTCGGGCCGCAATGTCTTTGAGGAGCTTGGTAGTGCCTTCACGCTGCTGGCATTCGGCGCCGATAACGCAGCGGTGGCTTCCTTTGCGCAAGCAGGCAAGGTTCTCGGGGTGCCGCTCAAGATCGTGCGCGACAGTTATGAGGCGGGCCGGCGCGACTACAAAGCAAAATTCATACTGGTACGTCCGGATCGTTACATCGCCTGGCGCGCCGATGCGCCGCCTGCCGACGCCACTGCGCAATCGGTGCTGGCGCGGTCAGTCGCGCGCGAGCGGAATATTCCCCGCACTCACTAATTTGTGCTCGCGCTGATTGCTGCCGGGCGGGGAATAAATTTCGGGATTACCGGTCACGTCATCGACGGAAATAAACAAAGGGATAAGTGCCATGAACGGCGATACAAACGATATGACGGATTCGGCGGTTCTCGATGTTTCAGACGAAACGCTGGAAAGCGCCGCAGGCGCGATGCGCGAGAAAGCAGGTGCTTTCACGCTGGCATTCTGCTCCGGATTGGACACGTGTCCCTCCTGAGAGTGCGTCTTGCTCATAGCAGCCATCCCGGTGAAAGCCTTCGGTTGGTTCCGACACGCAACGACGTTACGGAGATAGATGAAGGAGACTGCGCCATGACTCTGACCAAAGCATCTTTGATTTTCGCCTTGGCGATTAGCGCGATCACTACGGCAACGAGCACTTTCGCCAACGCGCCTGGCGGTTCTTACATCCAGTGCGATCCGCGCAACCCGAGATCGCCTGTCAGATGCACCCCGGACGGGTGGTGAGCGACGGCGCCTAGCCTTGGCGAACAGTCAAGCGACTTCTGATAAAGAGGCAGACAGTACTCAACAATTGTATTGGGACATGCAATGCTGGCCTCCGGCAGCGAATCGAGGCTGGCTATGAAAATGCTCCAGATTGTCCCTAGCGACCGTACTCGCCTTTACGCCGCGATGATCAAAAAACAAGCAGATATCCGCCGCAGTGGGCGCGGCACGTTTTTGGGCGCGCGGCGACGCGGCGGCGTGAAATGGACGCATGTCCGCTACAAAGGGTCGATCAACTTGCAGCAGGGTGCAGAGGAGGGAGTCGAGGCCGTGATCAGGTCGCCCGATCGTGGTGATGAAGCGCGGCTATTGTCGTCGTTTCTCGGCTGGCTCGATCGGCACTTTGGCGAACACTTGGCGTGGGTCAACATAAAGTACCGACGAGCCTGACGCGGTTTCAGCTGGCGTTCACGCAAACCGCATAAACGGAGGCATTGCCGCTGCCGCCGTTACTCTTGAAGCTCACCTTCCAGGCGTTGTTGCCTTCCGGAGTGGAAAAATCAGTTGTATCGGCGGGACTGGGCGTCGAATAGCCGCCGCTGATCACGCGCTTGCCGGCTGGGCAGGTTGCGACGAGAACGACCTTGCCATTGCGCGGCAGCGTTCCGCGATTACGGACGATCTCATAGCCGCTGGCCGCGGTCGGCTCGGGCGGCTTGCTGTTGCTGTAATGGTTGTAGGACACGCCGGCGATCAGAGGTCCGACCCACCACGGCTTTTTTAAGAACCCGATCAACGCGCCCTCGGCCTCGTTATGGCGCGGTGTTCCTGCAAACCCGGCGCCGGGCTGCCCGGCTTTTCCGAATGGCTTCTTAAGGGGAACGACCCGCCCGTCCACTAGCAGTATGTGCGCTCGAAGGTTAGCGAACGGTTATGCGCGCCGGGAGCGATTGTCATTCCTCGTCGCGTTGGCGGGACGGCGCGCTTGTGCGCTTGCTTTGCAATTTAAGCTTCGCGCGCTCCACTTGGCCGAGCATATGATGGTTGCTCGGGTCGATGCCTTCTTCGCTGCCAGGCATGCCCTCGTTGCTCGCCGTCAGCATTTGACGCGCGTCCTGTTCCCAGATGTTCAGCGCATCGATTTTTTCCGCAAAGGAAAGATCACGATCGTCAATCAGTTCGTCGGGCGTGGCATATTGGGACTGCGGGTGTTCGATCTTGTCGGCTTTTGACTGGGGAATCCGAGGCATGGCGGCCTCCTTAGCACCGGAATATTCGGATAAGAATGCAACGGCGCATCACGGACGGGGTTCCGATTTTTGCATCGGCCAGCTGCGGCGTATTACAGCATCGACTCGCCCGGGCTCACTGATATCCTCGATGCGCAAGCCACTAAGCGTTCAGCGCACGGGAGAATTCGATGGCAACGTGGCAGCCCGATCCTAGTTTTTATCCGTCACCTCGTTTGGCAGCAAAAGCACCTCCGGAAAAAATTGCTTACGTCGCGGCTTTCAATCCGGAGCGAAAATCGCCGGACACCATTGCAGTGGTCGACGTCGATCCGAGTTCGCAGTCCTATTCGCGCATCGTCAACACCGTCACGGCCACGCACGCGGGCGATGAATTTCACCATTTCGGCTGGAATGCGTGCTCATCTTGCCTTTGCCCCAATGCGCCGCATCCGCATGTCGAACGGCGTTATCTCGTGGTGCCGGGGCTGCGCTCGTCGCGTATTTACATCCTGGACACCAAACCCGATCCGCGTAAGCCGCAGATCGTAAAAGTCATCGAGCCGCAGGAGATAGCCGAGAAGACCGGCTACACGCGGCCGCATACAGTGCATTGCGGCCCCGGCGGCATTTATGTCGCCGCGCTGGGCAACAAGGACGGCAAGGCACCGGGCGGCGTCTTTGTCATGGATCACGAAACCTTCGAACCGCTCGGCCGCTGGGAAGTGGATCGCGGCCCGCAGCAACTTGGCTATGACGCCTGGTGGCATCTTGGTTTTGACACCATGGTCACCAGCGAATGGGGCAGCCCCGACACTTTCGAAAACGGCCTCGTCCCGGAGATCCTGTTAGGCAGCCAATACGGCCGCCGTTTGCATTTCTGGGATTTCACCAAGCGCAAGCATTTGCAGGAGATCGACTTCGGCGAAGAGCACCAGCTCGTGTTCGAATTGCGCCCGGCGCACGATCCGACGAAGCCGTATGGCTTTGTCAATTGCGTCATCAGCTTGAAGGATTTGTCGTCATCGATCTGGACCTGGTATCGCGACGGCAACAAGTGGGCGGTGAAGAAGATCATCTCGATTCCGGCTGAGCCTGCCGACCCCGATCTGCTGCCGCCGGTGCTTAAAGGTTTCAAGGCGGTACCGCCGCTCGTCACCGACATCGATTTATCGATGGACGATCGCTTCCTGTATGTCGCCTGTTGGGGCACGGGAGACTTGCAGCAATACGATGTATCCGATCCGTTCAAGCCCAAGCTCACCGGCAAGGTGCGCATTGGCGGCATCGTGGCGCGCGCGACCCATCCAGGCGCGAAGTACGGCAAGCTCACCGGGGGTCCGCAAATGGTAGAAGTGAGCCGCGACGGCCGGCGCGTCTATTTTACCAACTCGCTCTACGGCGCCATCGATCCGCAATTCTATCCGGATGGCATCGATGGCTGGATGGTAAAGCTCGACGCCAAGCCCGGCGGCGGCCTCGCGTTCGATCCGAAGTTCTTTATCGACTGGCCGAAGGGACAGCGCCCGCATCAGGTGCGGCTAGAGGCCGGCGACTGCTCCTCGGATTCCTACTGCTATCCGTGATCGCTACAGCATGATGCTTTAACGCGTGACGCCGCCGGCTGACTCCAGCACGCCGTGGCTATGGCTAGCCATCGCCGGACTTGGTCTGTTCCACGGTATCAATCCGGCGATGGGATGGCTGTTCGCCGTCGCGCTCGGGCTCAACCGCCATAGCGAGCGCATCGTCTGGCTGGCGCTTTTGCCGATCGGGCTTGGCCACGCGCTCGCGGTCGCAGTCGTGCTCTTCGTCGTACTCGCGCTCGGAATCGTTCTCGAACCCGGTTGGCTGCGGCCGCTGGCGGCGGCATTCTTGTTCGCCTGGGCCATTTGGCACGCCGTTTACGGACGGCGGCACAAGCTGCGCTTTGGCATGCAAGTCGGGCTCGCCGGATTGTTCGTATGGTCGTTCCTGATGGCGAACGCGCATGGCGCAGGGCTCATGCTCGTTCCGATGGTCATTCCGCTCTGTCTTGCGGCTTCGCCGGTTCACGCGCTCACGTTCGACAGCTCCTTGCCGGTCGCGCTCGCGGCGCTCGCCGTCCACACCGCCGCCATGCTGGCCACGATCGGGCTTGTTTCGATCGTCGTCTACAAATGGGTCGACCTTGGCTTCCTGCGCCGCGGCTGGATCAATTTCGATCTGCTTTGGACAATCGTGCTCGTGGTATGCGGGATTATCCTGCTGGCGATGTGAATGCCTGCCTATGCGGCGAGCGCGCCGTACTAGGAGGGCTTGCGCCCAATTGCGTAGATCGCGTTTGTTTCCAGACGGTCGACCTTATTTTCTTTCAGCCAATTGACATTGTCCGCTTTGATCCGCGCCGCGGTCTGCGGTCCCATTTGATCGATTGCCCAGCGCAGCCCCGAACCGAGCGCAATTGTCCACCACTCGTCAGCCGCGCGCAGCGTCGAAAACCATCTTCCGCCGCCACTTCGCAATCGGCGATGCCGCCGTCGTGGAGCAAATGTCGAACCGATTCGACGTCGGTAATGCGATCCCAGGAGTTGAATGCGCTGTAAAGATCCGGCCGTTACCGCTTGATCGCCGCCTGCCAACGTGAATAGGCGGGCTCGAAAATGCGCGGACCCCGGGTGGTGACCACGAGCTTTCCGCCTCGCCGCACAATGCGCCACAATTCGCGGACCAAGCCCTCCACGTCCGGCACGAAGAAGACCGAGAACACGCTGATGACAGCATCGAAGCTTTGGTCCGGATAACCCGACGATGTCATATCGCCGAACCGGAATTCGACATTGGTCAGCCGCGCGCGGCCACCTTGGCGCGTCAAGCGGGCCGACAGATCGACAACCGACGACACGTCCGCTTGGTCCGACAGCCTGGGCAGCGCCGAGGCGCCGGTGCCGCAACCGACATCGAGTACTTGGGCGCTAAGCGACAGCGCGAGGCGCTCAACCGTTCGTCGGCCGATGCGATCCCAGAACGTTAGCGGCTCGTCGTCGAAATGGTCGACGGCGGCATCGTAAGTCGCGGCTGCTTTTGCCTTTGCTTGCCGTAGCGGATCGTCCAAGCAAGGCCTCCCCTATTGGCGACAGCACTGACTTTCACCGAACGAATTTATAGCGAAATCGTTCGCCGTCCGCCTCGACATGGCCCGCGGTCGGATGCGGAAAATGAATCGGCAGCACGAAGGTGCCGGTTCCGGCGACCTTGCCAAGCAAGCGCCGGCGCGAGCGCGCCGCGTCGTCGGGATCCCAATCGAAGATCGTCGACCAGCCCGGCTCGCGGCATTGCAAAGCGTGGTGCATAAGATCGCCGATGACGACCGCGTGCTGACCGCGCGAGCGGATATTGACGCAACAATGGCACGGCGAGTGCCCGGGCGTTGGCGTCAGCGAGAACGTGTCGTCGAGCGCGAAATCGTCGTCGACCAGCAAGGCCTGGCCGGCCGCGACCACCGGCTCGCAATTAAATCGCCAGACATTGCCGCCGCCGCCGGCGCGGGTCTCGCCGCGCTTGGTCGAGTCCTCCCAGGCGGCGTATTCGCGTTTGTGAAATATGTATTTTGCCTTCGGAAACGTCGGCACCCACCGGCCGTTGCGCAACATCGTGTTCCAGCCGGTATGGTCAATGTGCAGATGCGTGCAGAACACGTAATCGATGTCCTCGAAGCGCAAACCCTCCGCGGCGAAGCCGTCGAGCCACGGCTTTTTCGAGAAATCCATCGGCGGCGGATAGCCCTTGTCCTCGCCGGTGCAGGTGTCGATCAGGATCGTGTGCTTGGGGGTGCGCACCACATAGGTCTGGTACGTGATTACCATTTTGCCCGATGCCGGATCGAACACTACGGGATCGAGCTGGGCGAGATGCCGCCGGCCGATCTCGGGATCGTATTTCGGGAACATCTCTTCCGGCGTGCGCCACGGTCCATCGCGCTCGATGATGCTGGTGATGGTGACGTCGCCGATCTTAAGCTTGTTCATGCCTTCTCCTTCGCGCTGTCAGTGGCTCAAATCAACCGCAGTCCCTTCAATCTCGCATGCCCGTCCTTGCCGACGATGATGTGGTCGTGAACCGCAATCCCGAGCGAATTGGCTACGGCGATAATCTGCTGTGTCATCGTGATATCCGCCTGTGGCGGCGTCGGATCGCCGGACGGATGATTGTGCACCATGATAATGGCACTCGCCGATAGTTCGAGCACGCACTTGACCACTTCGCGCGGATAGACCAACGTGTGATCGACCGTGCCGACCTGCTGCACTCATCGGCAACAAGCTGATTGCGCTTGTCGAGAAACAGGACGCGAAACTGCTCGCGATCGGCAAAACCCTGCGCGCCGCGGCAATAGTCGAGGACGGTCGACCACGACGAGAGCACCGGCCGTTTTTTCACGGCGCCGCGCAACGGCCGGTTGGCGGCGGCCTGGGCGACCTTCAACTCGGTGATGGCAGCGGCGCCGACACTCTTCACTTCGGCAAGCCGCGCTTCCGGCGCCGCGATCACCTCGGCAAAGGAGCCGAATTTCGCCAGCAGGTTCTTGGCGAGCGGCTTAACGTCCCGGCGCGGCAGCGCGCGAAACAAGAGCAATTCCAGAAGCTCGTAGTCGGACAATTCATCGGCGCCGGCATCGCGAAACCGCCCGCGTAGGCGCTCGATGGCCGTGATAATGCGGCACCGCCTCGGCAAGACCGCCGTTACTGTCCCGCTTACTGTCCAGCTGGAGACTCCGGATAGAAACTTAGTTCGGCCGTGATTACGGCCGCCACCAAGGATGACCGGACGGCGGAATTTGCAATCGGCTTTGCGACCGGGCATGCGGCAGCCCGACCGCTCACTGCCGATACGGCGGTTTGTCCAAGCCCTTCGGCGAAAGCGTGAAGACCTCGACGCCGGTGTCGGTGACGCCGACCGAGTGTTCGAACTGCGCCGACAGCGAGCGATCGCGGGTCACGGCGGTCCAGCCGTCGGACAACACCTTCACATGCGGCCGGCCGAGATTGATCATCGGCTCGACGGTGAAAAACATGCCGGGTTTGAGCACGATGCCCTCGCCCGGCCGGCCGATATGCACGACGTTCGGTTCGTCGTGAAACAGCCGACCGACGCCATGGCCGCAGAAATCGCGCACCACGCTCATGTGCTGGGCCTCGACAAAGGTCTGGATGGCATGGCCGATATCGCCGGTCGTCGCACCCGGCTTGATCGCGGCGATGCCGCGCATCATCCCTTCGTAGGTGACCTCGATCAGCCGCTCGGCGCGGCGGGGAATCTCGCCGACCGAATACATGCGACTCGAATCCCCATGCCACTGGTCGAGAATCAGTGTGACGTCGACATTGACAATGTCGCCTTCGCGCAGCGGCTTGTCGGATGGAATGCCGTGGCAGACCACGTGATTGACCGATGTGCAGGTCGCCTTTCGGTAGCCGCGATACATCAAGGTTGCCGGAAACGCGCCATTGTCCATGCCGAACTCGAACACGCGGCGATCGATATGCTCAGTCGAGACGCCGGGCTTTATTTCATCGACCAGCATGTCCAGGCATTCGGCTGCAAGCCGTCCAGCCTTGCGCATGCCGGCGAAGGCTTCGGGGCCGTGAACCTTGATCTGCCCGGTTTTACGCAGCGGCGCACAGGCTGCATCAACATATGTCATGGCGTGTCGGGAGTTCGTGAAGGCTTAGGGCTCCAATGTAAGCATCGGCGCTGGCAACGCAAGCAAAGTCGGCCTTACCATTAATGCACGATTTTGCCACCCAATTCGTCCTCGATATGGACGCGAATGATCTCGTCAAAGGACGCTTCGCTGCGAAATCCGAGGCTGAGCGCGCGGCGCGGGTCGAAGCGGCGCGGCCAGCCGGCGACGATACGGGCAACCAGCGGGTC
>Ga0126373_10003414_pt1 | contig 11897 bp, 9 predicted proteins | sample PanSoiMetPlot_11_FD_92545 | JGI IMG/M metagenome (GOLD analysis project Ga0126373, IMG submission 92545) | Tropical forest soil microbial communities from Panama - MetaG Plot_11 | ecosystem: Environmental > Terrestrial > Soil > Tropical forest > Bulk soil | place: Panama | collected 2016-02-17
CTATACCGCGGCTTCCCGAACTCGTACGGCACGCTGGGTTACACGTTGTCACTGACGATCGAGCTGGAGCCGGTCAAGCCGTACGTGCATCTGCGCCACTTCAAGTTCACCGACCCGGCGGAGTGCTTCGCGGCCGTCGCGCACGTTGCGGCGGATGGCAGCTATGATGGCCACCGCGCAGACTTCATCGACGGCGTGGCCTTCGCCCTGAACGAGATGTACCTGACCATCGGGACGTTCAGTGACGTCGCGCCGTGGCGCAGCGACTACACGCGCGACCGGATCTACTACCAATCGCTGCGCGGGCCGCGGGAGGACTTCCTCACCATCAGCGACTACTTGTGGCGGTGGGATACCGACTGGTTCTGGTGCTCACGGCCGTTCGGCGTGCAGCAGCTGGCGATCCGGCGGCTCTGGCCCCGGCGTTACCGGCGTTCGGACGTGTACCGGAAGCTCGTGGCGCTGGACAGGAAGTACGGCATCACCCGCAAGCTGGATGCGCGCCTTGGCCACCCGGATACCGAAATGGTCATCCAGGATGTCGAGATACCCGTGGGCGAGTCGGCCGCGTTCCTTGAATATTTCCTGACCGACGTCGGCATGACCCCGGTCTGGATGTGCCCGCTCCGTTTGCGCGGCGAGATGACATGGCCGCTCTACCCGATGCGACCCGACGAGGTGTACGTGAACTTCGGATTCTGGGGCACAGTCAAGCTGCCGCCCGGCGGGAGCGACGGCTACTTCAACCGGCGCATCGAGGACAAGGTGACGGAGCTCGGCGGGCACAAGGGCCTGTACTCAACGTCGTTCTACACCGAGGACGAGTTCTGGGCCCGGTACAACGGCGCGGAATACGCGAAGCTCAAGAGCACGTACGATCCGCAGGACCGGCTCGCCGGCCTCTACGACAAATGCGTGCGCGGCGTCTGATGAAGCGAGTGAAGAGAGGTCACACATGACGTTGGCGGAGGTATTCGAGCGGGTCGCGGGCCCGGATGCCCCAGTCGGCTTCCAGGCTTTCGACGGGAGCACGGCCGGACCGGCCGACTCGCCGATCAAGATCACGGTCAAATCGCCCGCGGCGGTCTCGTACCTGGCCCAGGCGCCAGGTGCGCTCGGCATGGCGCGCGCGTACGTCTCGGGGCACCTCGACGTTGACGGCGACATGTACACGGCGCTGGCGCGGATGGCGAACGTGCAGACGCTCGACACGAGCGTGGCCGGGCGCCTCAAGCTGCTGCAGAGCCTGGGCGGGGTCAAGACGCTGCTGCCGCGCTTGGCGCCGCCCCCACAGGAGGTCCGGGTCAACCGGCGATGGCTGTCCGGACGACGGCACTCGAGGCAGCGTGACGCAAGCGCGATCTCGCACCACTACGACGTCTCGAACACGTTCTACGAGTGGGTTCTCGGGCCGTCCATGGCGTACACGTGCGCGTGCTACCCCAGCCAGGAGGCGACGCTGGAGCAGGCGCAAGCAACCAAGTTCGACATGGTGGCGCGCAAGCTCGCGCTGAAGCCGGGGATGCGGCTCCTCGACGTCGGCTGCGGCTGGGGTGGCATGGTGATGCACGCCGCCCGCGAATACGGCGTCAAAGCGCTGGGCGTGACGTTGTCGGCTGAGCAGGCGTTGTGGGCGCAGACTGCGATTAAGGAACGGGGTCTGTCGGAGCTGGCCGAGGTTCGGCACCTCGACTACCGCGAGGTTACGGAGACTGCGTTCGACGCGGTGAGCTCGATCGGGCTCTCGGAGCACATCGGCAAAGCCCAGCTCCCTGCCTACTTCAGGTTCCTGGCCAGCAAGCTCGTTCCGCGCGGCCGGCTGCTCAATCACTGCATCACGCGCCCAGACAACTCCGGTCCGGCCAGGGTCACCGGCGGTTTCATCTACCGGTACGTGTTCCCCGACGGCGAACTCGAGGGCCCGGGTTACCTGATGTCGCTGATGCACCACAACGTCTTCGATACCCCGCACACCGAGAACCTGCGTGAGCACTACGCCAAGACGCTCGCGGCCTGGTGCGTGAACCTCGACGCCCGCTGGGATGAGGCGGTCGCCGAAGTCGGCGAAGGCACTGCGCGGGTGTGGCGGCTGTACCTGGCAGGCTCGCGGCTCGGCTTCGACCGCAACCAGATCGAGCTCCACCAGATGCTCGGCGTCAAGCTCGGCGAAGGTGGCGAGGCGGGCATGCCCTTGCGGCCGGACTGGGAGCCGCCGCGGGACTTTCCGGCCAGCTATCCAACGGCGGGCTAGCCGGACTGGGACCGGTAGTTCTCGGCCACGGTGAACGCGAGGTCGAGGGCCTGGCTGCGGTTGAGCCGCGGGTCACACGCGGTCTCGTATCGCTGGTGCAGGTCCGCGGCGATGATCTCGTGGCTGCCGCCAACGCACTCGGTCACGTTGTCGCCGGTGAACTCGATATGGATGCCGCCGGGGTGGGTGCCGATGCGCCGGTGCACCTCGAAGAAGCCCTGGACCTCGTCGAGCACGTCGGCGAGCCGCCTGGTCTTATGCCCGCTCGGCGCCTCGAAGGTATTGCCGTGCATGGGGTCGCAGACCCATGCGACCGGAACGCCCTCGGCCTCGACGGCCTCGATGATCGGCGGGAGCAGGCTACCGATGAGGTCGGCACCGAGGCGTGTGATGAGCGTCAGCCGCCCGGGCTCGCCGTCGGGACTTAGTTTGCGGATGAGCGCCAGCACGCTGTCCGGCGTGGCCTGCGGGCCGATCTTCACGCCAACGGGGTTGCGGATCCCCGCCGCGAACTCGACGTGCGGTCCGTCCAGCTCCCTGGTGCGCTCTCCAACCCAGAGGAAATGAGCTGACAGGTCGTAGGGCTGTCCGCTGCGTGTGTCGATCCGCGTCAGCGCCCGCTCGTACGGCAGCAGTAGAGCTTCGTGGCTCGAGTAGAACTCGACGGTCCGCAGCTCGTCGGGGTCGGCGCCGCAGGCCCGCATGAAAGATAGCGCCCGGTCGATGTCGCTTGCCAAGCGTTCGTAACGCTGGCCGGACGGACTCTGCCGCACGAAGTCCTGGTTCCAGGCGTGCACCTGATGCAGGTCGGCGTAGCCGCCCGTGGTGAACGCACGGCAGAGGTTCAGCGTGACAGCGGCGCAGTGATAGGCGCGCAGCATGCGGTCTGGATCGTGGGCACGTGACGCGGGCGTGAAGTCGAACCCGTTGATCGCGTCGCCGCGGTAGGCGGGCAGCTCGACGCCGTCGCGCACTTCCGTCGGCCGCGATCGCGGCTTCGCGAACTGCCCGGCCAGCCTGCCGATCTTCACGATCGGGACACTCGCGCCGTACGTCAGTACCACAGCCATCTGGAGGATGGTCTGGAGCTTGGCCCGGACAGCGTCCGCGGTCGCGCCGGCGAACGTCTCGGCGCAATCGCCGCCTTGCAGCACGAACGCCTCGCCCCGGGTGACCGCGGCCAGCCGTTCCCGCAGCAGGTCGCACTCGCCCGCGAACACCAGCGGTGGCAGCCCGGTAAGCTCTGCGACTACCTGGTCAACCCGGCTCGGGTCCGGCCAGTCAGGCTCAATCGTCGTCAGCAAACGGGGGCGCACGGATCTCACGCTACTCACCGGCTGCAATCGCTCCGGCCGGCAGGGGACAATAGCCCGGTGGATTCCGCAAGCTACGCAGGCAAGCGCCGGGACATCATCTTGCTGGGCTCGACCGGGTCGATCGGGACGCAGGCAGCCGACATCGTCAGCCGCAACCCAGAACGCTTCCGGCTGACCGGGATCGCCGCCGGCGGCGGACATCCCGAGCAGCTAGCCCGGCAGGCGATCGAACTCGGCGTCGAGGTCGTGGCCGTTGCGAACCCTGCCGCCTTCGCAGACCTGCGCGAGGCACTCGCGGTCGCGGGCTCGGCTGACGGCGCCCGACGCAAGCTGCCCGAGGTCATCGCCGGCCCAGATGCCATAGCCGAGTTGGCCGCTCGGCCGTCCGATATCGTCCTGAATGCTGTCACCGGCGCCTTCGGCCTCGGCGCCACCCTCGCCGCCCTGAAGGCGGGCCGCGTGCTGGCGCTGGCAAACAAGGAGTCGCTGATCATGGGCGGGCCGCTCGTGGCTGACCTCGCGGCTCCGGGCCAGATCGTCCCCGTCGATTCCGAGCACTCGGCGATCGCGCAGTGCCTGCGCGGTGGCCGGGCTGCTGAGGTGAATCGACTCATCGTCACTGCGAGCGGTGGCCCGTTCCTGCACCACACCCAGGGCGAGCTGGCGAACGTGACGCCTGCGCAGGCGCTGGCGCACCCCACCTGGAACATGGGCCCGGTCATCACCGTCAACAGCGCCACCCTGGTGAACAAGGGCCTGGAACTCATCGAGGCGCACCTGCTGTTCGGCATCGGCTTCGACCGGATCGACGTCGTCGTGCACCGCCAGTCGGTGATCCACTCCATGGTTGAGTTCACAGACGGCTCCACCCTCGCCCAGGCGAGCCCGCCGGACATGCGCATCCCCATCGCCCTAGCGCTCGGTTGGCCGGACCGGGTCCCGGCTGCCGCGCCCGCGGTGGACTGGACAACCGCCCATACCTGGACATTTGAGCCGCTGGACGAGGAGGCGTTCCCGGCTGTGCCGCTGGCCCGGCAAGCCGGGACGGCCGGTGGGACCGTCCCGGCCGTGTATAACGCCGCAAACGAGGTATGCGTAGCTTCCTTCCTGGCCGGGCAGATCCCGTTCGCCGGAATCGTGGACACCGTGGCACGGGTAGTCTCGGAGCATCAATATGCAGCCGGAGGCGCCGTGGAGCTGGCGGATGTGCTCGAGGCTGACGGCTGGGCCAGGGACCGTGCACGCGAGCTGACGGGGAAACAGTGAGCCAGGCTTCGCGGGAAACGGCGACTGGGAAAGGAGAGGCCGGTTAATGGGGCGAGGCTGGCGTTGGCTCCGTTACCTCGGGCGGATCCGGATTCTGATCTTTCTGCTCGGCATTGTGGTGATCTTCCTCATCCTGGCCAGGCAGCGGTGGGAATTCCTGCTCGGCATTCTGATCTTCATCGTTGCCCTGCTCGGCTCCGTGATGCTGCACGAACTAGGGCACTTCCTGACCGCCAAGAGGTTCGGGATGAAGGTCACCCAGTTCTTCGTGGGCTTCGGCAAGACGCTGTGGTCTACCTTCCGCGGCGAAACCGAGTACGGAATCAAGGCGCTACCCTTCGGCGGCTTCGTCAAGATCACCGGCATGACGTCGATCGAGGATGTGGACGTCGCCGACGAGCCGCGATCATTCCGGAACCAGCCCGGCTGGCAGCGCATCATCGTGCTTGCAGCGGGCTCGTTCATGCATTTCGTGCTTGCCTTCGTCCTGTTGTTCCTGGTTGCGGTCGGGATCGGGCAGGCGGCTAACAGCAATCAGATCTCATCGGTTGCCACGTGCGTGCCGGCCAACGCGAACGCGCTCAAGAGCGCCAATCCGTGCACCGGCCACGTGGCGAAGTCTCCGGCCGAGCTGGCTGGCCTGAAGCCGAACGACAAGATCGTGTCGATCGCTGGCAGGCCGACGGCGACGTGGAAGGAGCTGCACAAGGCGCTCGCGGCGCAGAAGGCCGGCGTTCCGGTCCCGATGGTCGTCGAGCGCGACGGTCGCACCATCCACCTCGATGTGGCACTGGCGGTAATCCCAGGGCGCTCCACTCCCTACCTGGGGGTGACGCCCACCGTGGTCTACCAGCCAACCGGTTTCGTCGGGGGGGTGTCGTACGCCGGCAACCAGTTCGCTAACACGCTGACGGGCTCCGCCTCTGCCATCGCCAAGCTGCCCGCGGCTATCCCTGACCTGTTCGCCAAGAACCGGTCCACCACCGCAGCCGGCCAGGTGAGCAGCGTGTACGGGGTGGGCCAGGTTACCGGCGACGTGGTCGCGGCCGCGTTGCCGTGGCAGGCCAAGGCCAGCGTGGTGTTGCTCTTGATTGCCTCGCTGAACATTTTCGTTGGCGCGTTCAACCTGCTGCCGCTGCTCCCACTCGACGGCGGGCATCTGGCGGTGGTGATCTTTGAGCGGATCAGGGCATGGTTCAACCGGGTACGCGGTCGGCCCGATCCTGGGCTTGTCGATATCCAACGGCTCGTGCCGCTGAGCTTGCTCGTGTTTGCCCTGCTCGTCGGCCTCGGCACCCTGCTGATCGCCGCTGACATCTTGAACCCTGTCCACTTCCCGGTGTAAGGCGAGATCGCGACATGACAGTTGACCTAGGTGTTCCCCAGCTTCCGCCAGCGCCCCTGGCGGTCCGCCGCAAGTCGCGCCAGATAGTCGTCGGCACGGGCAAGCACGCGGTACCTGTCGGCGGGGGCGCGCCGGTGTCGGTGCAGTCCATGACCACGACCCTCACGGCCGACATCAACGCGACGCTCCAGCAGATCGCCGAGCTGACCGCCGCGGGCTGCCAGATCGTCCGTGTGGCGGTCCCGTCGCAGGACGACGCCGACGCCCTGCCAGAGATCGCCCGCAAGTCCATGATCCCGGTCATCGCCGATATCCACTTCCAGCCGAAGTACGTCTTCGCGGCCATTGACGCTGGCTGCGCGGCGGTGCGCGTCAACCCAGGCAACATCAAGACGTTCGACGACAAGGTGGGGGAGATCGCGAAGGCGGCGACGGACGCCGGGATCCCCATCCGAATCGGGGTCAACGCTGGATCGCTGGACAAGCGCCTGCTCGCGAAGCACGGCAAGGCCACCCCCGAAGCGCTGGTGGAGTCCGCCCTGTGGGAGTGCTCCCTGTTCGAGGAGCACGGCTTCACCGACATCAAGATTTCTGTCAAGCACCACGACCCGGTCGTCATGATCAATGCATACCGCCAGCTCGCTGAGCAGTGCGACTACCCGCTGCACCTGGGCGTCACTGAGGCCGGCCCGGCCTTCCAGGGCACGGTGAAGTCCGCCGTTGCGTTCGGCGCGCTGCTCGCCGAGGGAATCGGCGACACGATCCGGGTTTCGCTGTCGGCTCCGCCGGTCGAGGAGGTCAAGGTCGGCATCGCGATCCTCGAGTCGCTCGGGCTGCGCCAGCGCGGCCTGGAAATCGTGTCCTGCCCGTCCTGCGGGCGGGCGCAGGTCGACGTCTACACCCTGGCTGACCAGGTCACGGCCGCGCTGGACGGGCTCGACGTGCCCCTGCGCGTCGCCGTCATGGGCTGTGTGGTGAACGGGCCTGGAGAGGCGCGTGAGGCCGATCTCGGCGTGGCGTCCGGCAATGGCAAGGGGCAGATCTTCGTCCGCGGCGAGGTCATCAAGACCGTGCCCGAGTCTCAGATCGTGGAGACCCTGATCGAAGAGGCGATGAAGCTGGCAGCGGAGACAGTCGAGTCCGTGGAGGGCTAGCCGCGTCTGATCGCGGAGCCGTTAGGCTGGAATCGTGCTGCGCACCAAGCCATGGCGATCGGCGTCGTTGCGGCTGCTCACAGATCGCGATCGCGACGAGGTGCTGGCCCTGTGCGACCGGGACCCGATTACCAACGTTTTCGTGAGTTCGCGGGTCCGGTCCACAAGCCTTGACCCCTCGCGCCTCGGTGGTCAGCTGTGGGGTTATTCGGATGGCGGCCAGCTGACGGCGGTCTGCTACTCGGGCGCCAACCTGGTGCCGGTCGAAGCTAACTCGGACGCGATCGCCGCGTTCGCTGCCAGGGCGAAGCTCCAGGGGCGCCGCTGCTCTTCGATAGTGGGCCAAGCCGATGCGGTCGGTTACTTGTGGTCGCTTCTCGCGCCGTCCTGGGGCAGGCCGCGCGAGATCCGTGCGGCGCAGCCAGTGATGGCGATCAGCGGTCCATCACCCGTCGCGCCCGACCCGCGCGTCCGGATGGTGCGCCCGCACGAGCTGGACATCGTGCTTCCGTCTTGTATAGCCATGTTCACCGAGGAGGTCGGTGTCTCGCCGATTGGCGGCGACGGTGGCGCCGCGTACCGGTCACGCATGGCTGATCTCATTCGGGCCAGCCGGTCGTTCGCGCGGATCGAGCCCGACGGGCACGTGACGTTCAAGGCCGAGATCGGCGCCGTCACGCCTTACGCGTGCCAGGTCCAGGGGGTCTGGGTGCCGCCCGAAGACCGGGGCCGCGGACACGCCGTCCGCGGCATGGCCGCGGTGGTGCAAGCGGCGCTAGACCTGGCCCCCGTCGTGACGCTGTACGTCAACGACTTCAACGCGCCGGCCAGGGCCGCTTACCGGCACGCGGGGTTCAGTCAGGTCGGCACCTTCATGTCGGTGCTGTTCTAGCCGTCGCGTCTTACTGTGTCGCGCTTAACCGCACGACCGGCCTGGCGACCGCCAAAACTCGCGTGCCAATCCTCGTATCGCGGTGCTAGGATCCTCTGCCCTTGTGCCAGTTCCCCGTGTATCGAATGAGGTGATGAGCATGCCGTCGGCGGGTTCGGACGAACGAAACCCCGACAACATCTTGGCCGCCGAGCGCGAGCATCTACGCCGGTCACGCACGTTCCTTGAACTCATGCGGACCGACGTGCTTTCTCTTCGCGCCATGGGCGGCGACCCGGTCTCAGAGGAATACCTCAAGGCCGACCTGTACAGGCGTGCAGAGGCCCTGCGCGACCTGCCGGAGACGCCGCTGTTCTTCGGGCGGCTCGACTACCGGCCCGGTGGCCTCGCCCTGCACCCCGACGACACTCCGCAGCCGGCGGACGTCCCGGATAGCGAGCACTTCCACGTTGGCCGCCGCCATGTGCATGACCCGCACGGGACCCCGGCTGTCATCGACTGGCGTGCACCCGTGTCCCGGCCGTTCTACCGGGCCAGCCAGGCCGAGCCGATGGGCCTGGACCGTCGCCGCCGGTTCGGGTTCGCTGGCGGTGAGCTAACGGCGTTCGAAGACGAGGCATTCGGGGCTGGCGCCGCGGCAGTCGGGCCTAGCAGGATCCTCATCGAGGAGATCGAGCGGCCGCGCTCAGGCCCGATGCGTGACATCGTGGCCACCATCCAGCCCGAACAGGATGACATCGTGCGCGCCGCCGTCGAGCAGACCGTATGTGTGCAGGGCGCGCCGGGCACCGGCAAGACCGCCGTCGGCCTCCACCGGGTGGCATACCTGCTCTACGCGTACGCCCAGCGCCTCGGCCGAGGGGGCGTGCTGGTCGTCGGCCCGAACAAGGCCTTTCTCGCCTACATCGAGAACGTGCTGCCCGCCCTTGGCGAGCTCGACGTCGCGCAGCTGTCAGTGGCCGATCTGACCGCCCGGGTGCCGGTGCGGGGGAAGGACGCCGACCGAGCCGCGCAGATCAAGGGCGACGCCCGAATGGCGCGCGTGCTCGCGAACGCACTGTGGGCGCAGCTCGGCGAGCCGGCCGAGGCGATTGTGCTGTCCAGGGGATCACGCCGGTGGCGTGTCCCCGCCTACGAGATCGCCGAACTGGCGGACGAGCTGCGGGCGAGGGGCGTCCGGTACGGCACCGGCCGCGACATGCTGTCGCACCGGATCGCGCATGTGATCCTGACCCGGATGGAAGCGTCCGGCGAGACGTGCGATGACCGGACGCATGAGTCGGTTCGCCGCTCCCAGCCGGTGCAGGCCGCCGTGACGCAGATGTGGCCGAAAGCGGATCCGGTCCGGCTGGTCTTTGGCCTGCTGTCCAACCCGGAGGTACTCAGCCGGGCCGCCGACGGCGTGCTCGACGAAGATGAGCAGGTAGCTATCGCGTGGGCCAGCGCGCCGCGTGGCCCTGGATCCGCGCGCTGGAGCGCCGCCGACGCGGTGCTCATCGACGAGGCCGCCGATCTCATCGAGCGCACCCCCAGCCTGGCGCACATCGTGGTCGACGAAGCGCAGGACCTGTCGCCGATGCAATGCCGCGCCATCGGGCGGCGATGCGCCACCGGGTCGGCGACGGTGCTTGGCGACATCGCACAGGGCACGACGCCGTGGGCCACGAGCAGCTGGCCGCAGCTACTCGAGCACCTCGGCAAGCCGGAGGCCGACGTGCGTGTTCTCGACACCGGGTATCGGGTGCCTCGGCAGATTCTCGACTTCGCGAGCCGGTTGCTCAGCCACATCGCCCCCGGGCTTACGCCCGCCTCGTCGGTGCGCCAAGATCCGGGCGCCCTGATAGTCAAGGAATTGGGGGCGGCTGAGATATCAGCCGCGCTCGCGGTCGCGTGCGCTGACGCGCTCGACCGGCCCGGCTCGGCCGCCGTGATCGCCGCCGACGAGCAGATACCTGCCCTGGCTGCGGCCCTCGCTGCCGCCGCGGTGCCGCACGCGATCCTCGAGGGCGCCGCGACGGGCGACCGCATCACGCTCGTGCCAGTCACGCTGGCCAAAGGGCTTGAGTTTGACCAGGTCATCGTCTACGAGCCAACGCAGATCGCCGCGGCCGAAGCGCGCGGCCTGCACCGCCTCTACGTGGCGCTCACCAGGGCCGTCTCCCGGCTGACGGTGCTGCACGCGCAGCCGCTGCCCGCGGCGCTGACCTAGATCTCCGGCCGGCCACTGCGGTTCGACAGGGCTACATCTCCTTGAGTACCGCGGTCATGAGCGCTGCCGAGTTCTCGAACGACAGCGCGGTCGCGCAGAGATGGTTGAAGAAGACGTTGTACCGGTCCACCTCGTCGACGTTCTCGACCCACAAGGCGCTGGTCAGATCTTCCAGATAGACCACGTCGGGATCGGGATCCTCGCCGAACGAGAGGATGACGAACGGACGCCCCATCGCCGGGTGCGCGCCGCCGCGGAACGGGATCACCTGGAGCGACACGTTTCGGGTGCTGCCGAGCTCGCGCAGGTACTCCAGCTGGATGCGCATGACCTCCGGACCGCCGACCTCGCGCCGCAGCGCCGCCTCATCCAGAACTGCCCAAACTTTCGGCATGTTCGTACGGGTGACCTGCTGCCGCTCCATCCGCAGCGCGACGCTGCGCTCGATGTCAGTGCGCGGCTTGTCGACCATGCCCGCGGAGATGACCGCCCTGGCGTAGTCCTCGGTCTGCAGCAGGCCAGGGATGAGGTTGACCTCATACATCCTGATCTCTGACGCTGCGCTCTCGAGGCCGAGGTACGTGCCGAAGTGTGGCAGCACGCTGTCGCCGTAGGCATGCCACCAGCCCTTTTGGCGGGACTCCCGCGCGAGCTGCACCAACGTGTCCCGCTGGCTCTCGGGGACGCCGTAGATCTCGAGCATGTCGCGCACGTCGCGCGGTGAAACGGAGACCCGGCCCGTCTCGACCCGGCTGATCTTGGACGCAGAGCACTCCAGCCGCTCCGCGACTTCTTCGCACGTCAGTCTCGCGGCCTCGCGAAGCCGCCTGAGTTCCAGTGCCAGCCGACGCCGCCGAACTGTGGGACTCTGCGCACTTGCCACCAGGTCACCTCCCCGCGATGATGCCGACTGGTCGTTTACACGGGCGGTGCAACTCAGTGTGACCGTGAGGCACGCTTCCGTCCAGTCGATACTGTCGCCCGACGAGTAACAAGTGCATCAAATGCACGTGCAAATGGCCTGTGCAGGTTGCAAATGGACCCTTGAGCGATGCATTGTTTATCTAGGCCATTACTATATGCTGTACGTCGGCTACTGCGGGTGACATCATGAGCGTCGAAACCGGGCAAGCAATCACAACGGGTAGTCCCTCAGTCACCCAACCGGTCGACGTGTCGGCCGGCGTGAGCCCGGCGCGGCAGGCCAACATGGCGAGGCTTCAGGGTCTGGTCGACGAATTAGTCCGTCGGGGCCTGCGGGCCCGGATCATGACGCCGCCCGGTCGGGTGCCCAGCCTGCACGGCTGAGGGCGCGAGGTTCAACTGCTGGCGGCCAGGACGCGCTCGACCATGGCCGCTGCGGTCTCCGGATCATCGCTCAACGCGATCCGCTCCGCCCACGACCACCAGAACCACCACTGGCCGTCCTGGCCGCGGCCCGCGTAGACGTCCTCGGCGAGCGCC
>Ga0126373_10003415_pt1 | contig 11895 bp, 11 predicted proteins | sample PanSoiMetPlot_11_FD_92545 | JGI IMG/M metagenome (GOLD analysis project Ga0126373, IMG submission 92545) | Tropical forest soil microbial communities from Panama - MetaG Plot_11 | ecosystem: Environmental > Terrestrial > Soil > Tropical forest > Bulk soil | place: Panama | collected 2016-02-17
GATCGCGGTGGCTCAGACGTCGGCGTCGGCCGGTAGTTCGAGGCCGAGCGCGATCATGATCTCCGGCGCCGCGGCTACTACCCGCGGCATGCCCGTCTGCGGTGCTATCGCGGTCAGCACGCCGAGGATCTCCCGGGCTGTCGCGCCGGCGTCCAGTGCGGCCTGCACCTGGAACAGATAGGACGCGGGCGGGGCGTCGAGCGCCACCAGGGCCGCGATCTTCACCAGCGCGAAAGTCTTCGGCTCGAGGGTGCTGTCAGCCCGCAGCTGCTCCCGGATCTCCATTGCCTCACCGAGGATGCCGGACTCGCCCAACGCGAGGGACATCAGCATGTCGCCGGTCGCCTGATCGACATTCGCACCGGAACTGGGTACTGCCACGTAAGCCTCCCGCGTGTCGTTGGTCCTGTTCTGACGATGCGGCGCTGCCGTCCGGCCGTCATCACCCGCCCGGAGTGAACCGCTGCCACGTGTTCCGTGTCATGGTGGGTCACCTAGTACAAGTGCGGGGGATCGGGGACGAGCATGCTCAAGGGGATTCTCAACGTCATCTGGCTGGTGCTGGAAGGCTTCTGGATGGCGATCGCTTACGTTATCGCGGGTATTGTCTGCTTCATTCTCATTCTCACGATCCCATTCGGGATCGCTTCTTTCCGGATCGCTGGCTACGTCCTGTGGCCGTTCGGCCGGACTGTCGAACGGCGCCCCACGGCAGGCGTTGCATCGGTTATCGGCAACGTGCTCTGGCTGATCTTGTTCGGCTGGTGGCTGGCGCTTGGGCACCTGATTGCAGGCATCGCGCTGTGCCTGACGATCATCGGGATCCCGCTTGGCATCGCCAGTTTCAAGATCATTCCAGTCACTCTGGTGCCGCTCGGCACCCGGATTGTGCGGACGACGCAGGCGTACTCGGACCGGGCGTATCAGGCGGGCGCACCGAGCCGGCCGTACTAGGCGGGCGTACTAGCGGACGATCACCGCCGGGCCGGCGGGCTCGATGAGGCGACCGATGACAGGCGCGCCTGGAATTTCGCCAGCGACGACCAGGCCGCCGGAAGTCTGGGCGTCAGCGAGCATGATCAGCCGTTCATCACTGATGCTGCCGAAGTCAGCGTGCGGCCGCACCCAGTCCAGATTCCGTCGGCTGCCGCCCGGCACGTAGCCGGCCCGCAGCGCGGCGAGCGCGCCGTCGATCAGCGGCACCGCGGCGCTATCGATCACCGCCGTGACGCCGCTGGCCCTTGCGAGCTTGAATACGTGGCCGAGCAAGCCAAAGCCGGTGACGTCGGTGGCGCACGTGATCCCGGCGGCGAGCGCCTGCTGGCTGGCGTCGGCGTTGAGTTCCGTCATGACCTCAATGGCGGCCGGGAACACCTCGCCGGTTGCCTTGTGGCGCGAGTTCAGCACCCCGCTGCCAATGGGCTTTGTTAGCGACAATGGTTGACCGGCCCGGCCCGCGTCGATGCGCAGCAGTGCCGCCGGGTCGGCAAGTCCGGTCACGGCCATGCCGTACTTCGGCTCGGGATCATCGATGCTGTGACCGCCGGCGACGTGGCAGCCGGCCGAGGCGGCCATGTCCAGACCGCCGCGCAGCACCTCCGCCGCAAGGTCGGCGCTGAGCACCTCGCGCGGCCAGCCGAGCAGGTTGAGCGCGACCAGCGGAACGCCGCCGACGGCGTACACGTCGGAGAGGGCGTTGGCGGCCGCTATCTGGCCGAACGTGTACGCGTCGTCGACGACCGGAGTGAAGAAGTCCGCGGTTGCCACGACAGCGCGGTCCGGCGCGATCTGGACCACCGCTGCGTCATCGCCGTGCTCGACGCCGATCAGTAGGTCGGCCGCGGGCCGCTCGGGGATCAGCCGGGCGACGGCGGCCTCGAGCTCGCCAGGCGGGATCTTGCAGGCGCAGCCGCCGCCGTGCGCGTACTGGGTGAGGCGGACCTGCGCTTGGACGGTCATATGCGAACTGTAGTGACTGACAGGTCTTGCGTGTCTGGCCGCGGCATGGTGCCATGCGTACTGACAGGCGCGACACACCGGGTGACAACAGCGGTAACTGACAGAAAACGACGGAGGTACGGCCGTGACGATTGCGGAGCAGCGAGCGGCGCTGCAGGCGGTATGGGCAGGCCAGACGCTGTGCGACGCGCTGGCGGCCACCGCCGAGCGATTCGGCGACCGGCCGGCTTACTCCGACCGGGACGACGATGGCCCGTGGCAGACGCTGACGTGGGCGCAGACCAGGGACCAGGCGCTGGACCTGGCAGCCGGCTTCGTCGCACTGGGTCTGCAGCCGGGGGACAGAGTGGCGCTGATGCTGCCGAACCGGCTCGAGCATGTCCTCGCCGACTTCGGGACAGTGCACGCTGGCGGCGTGCCTGTCACCTTCTATGCCACCCTGGCGCCTGACCAGATCGCGTACATGGCGGCCAACTGCGACGCGAAGATCGCCGTCATCGACGGCGCCGACCAACTCGCCCGCTGGCAGCCCATCCTTGATCAGTTGCCGTCGCTGCACCATGTGATCGTCAGAGACGCGGCAGCGTGCCCGGCCGACTCATGGTTTGTGAGCTGGCGCGAGCTCCTGGCGCTTGGAGCGGGGCGCAGGGCTGACGACCCCGTTCCGGTCCTAGAACGGGTCGCGGGCATCAAGCCGGACGATCCGGTCACGTTGCTGTACACCTCAGGTACCACCGGCAACCCCAAGGGCGTCATCATCACGCACGCGAGCGTCCTGTATGAGGTTGAGACGGCCCGGGCCGGCGGGAACGCCCCGATGCACGTTCGCTGGGTGTCGTACCTGCCGCTTGCGCACATCGCCGAGCGCATGTTCACCCTCTACCTGGGGATTTGCAACGCCTACAACACCTACTTCTGCCACGACGCCGCGACCCAGCTCATCGCCACTATGGGTGCGGTGAAGCCCACTGCGTTCTTTGGCGTGCCGCGGATCTTCGAGAAGGTCATGGCCGGCGTCCAGGCGCTGCTGGCCGCCGAGCAGGACGAGGCCCGCAAGGCGGCCGTGGCCGCGGCCATGGCAACGGGCCTGGAGTATGTGCGAAGCTGCCAGTTCGGCCAGACCACCTCGCCCGAACTGGCCGAGCGCTTTGCCGCGGCCGATGAGCAGGTGTTGCGGCCGATCCGGTCACTGCTTGGGCTCGGCGAGACGGAGGTGGTCGTGAGCAGCGCCGCGCCACTGCCGCCTGAGGTCGGCGAGTTCCTGTGCGGGCTGGGCGTGCAGATCCTGGACGTCTACGGGATGAGCGAGACGACCGGCGCGTTTACCACGAACACCAAGCAGGCTTACCGCCTCGGCACTGTCGGGCGGCCCGTCCCTGGCATCGAAGTGCGGACCGCCGAGGATGGCGAGATCCTCGCGCGGGGCCCGCTCGCGACACCGGGTTACCTGAACTTGCCGGACCAGACGGCAGAGCTGATCGACGCGGAAGGCTGGGTGCACACCGGCGACATCGGGACTATCGACGCCGACGGCTTCCTGTCGGTCGTCGACCGGAAGAAGGAGCTGATCATTACCGCGGGCGGCGAAAACGTCTCGCCGGCCGCCGTCGAGAACCTCCTCGTCGCGCACCCGCTGATCGGGCAGGCGCTCGCTTATGGTGACCAGCGGCCCTACCTGGTCGCGATCCTGACTCTCGACGGCGGCGTGGCGCCGGCGTGGGCGAAGGCGCACGGGATCGAGGCGACGTCGCTCGCCGAGCTAGCGACCAACGAGGTCGTTCGCGCCGAGGTCGCGCGTGCCGTCGCGGACGCGAACGCCAAGCTCGCCCGCGTTCAGCAGGTCAAGTACTGGGAGCTGCTGCCGGTCGAGTGGACCCCGGAAAGCGAGGAGCTGACGCCGACCTTCAAGCTCAAGCGCCGGATCGTGCACGCCAAATACGCCGACGTCATCGACGGCCTGTACGCCAGCGCCACCGCCAGCTAGCCAGCAACAGCGGCGATTTACCCCGGCTTGCGGGCGGCGGTAGCGAAGTAGCCGGGCATGTACCGTGCCGTCGGCCCGGCGTGATGCGGGCGTTCGCGAAAGCCCGTGATGACAAAGCCGGCGTCGAGCTGGCCGCCGATCTGCTCGGTGAGCGTGTGGCTGTACTCGACCGGCGCGTGGGGTCCCCAGAGGCGCTCACGCTCGGCGATCGCGAGGTGCGTGACGTCGGAGTACGGCAGCGCGTGCCGGACGATGAGCTCATCGCGGTTCTCGCTGGCGTCGGCGTCGAAGATGAACACATCTGGATTCATGAAGCCGGTGAGCAACGTACCGCCCGCTCGTAGCACCCGGTGGCACTCACGCCAGACAGGCGTCAGCTCCGGGCAGAACACGTTCGACACCGGGTTGAAGACCAGATCGAAGCTCGCGTCGGCGAACGCGCTGAGATCGCGCATGTCGCCGAGCACCGTCCGCAGCTCCAACCCGTCTCGGTCGGCCACGAGCCGATCTTGGGCAAGCTGCCGCGATGAGTTGTCCAGAACCGTGACGTTCGCACCTGCCGCTGCCAGGATCGGTGCCTGCTGCCCGCCGCCGCTGGCGAGGCACAGGACGTCGGTGCCGGCGACCGGGTCAGGGAACCAGTCGCGGGGGACGGGGTCATAGCCGATCAGGACGACCGACCAGGTGCCTGCCCTGGCGGCCGCGATCACGTCAGGTTCGACCGGCACTGTCCACTCGTTGCCGCCTTCGACCTCGCGGTCCCACGCCGCCCGGTTGTGTGCTACCGGATCGAATTCGCTGGTCATCTGCCGGACGGTAGCGCTTGCGGCTGGCAGGCCGCACCTGGTTAACGCTTTAGATCAGGCCCCGGGCGGAAGATCATGCAACTGCTCGTCGCGTGCGCGTACAGCTTGCCATCGGCATCGGTCAGCCTGGCCTGCGCTAGGGCCGAGCGGGTGCCGCCGTGCAGCACCGTGCCCTCGCAGGTCAGCGGCCCGGTAGCGGTAGTGATGGGCCGCAGGAACTTCACGCTCAGGTCCACGCTCGTGTAATAGGTGCCCGCAGGCAAGAGGCTCTGCACCGCGCAGCCGCAGGCCGAGTCGCACACCGTGGCGATCATGCCGCCGTGCACCGAGCCGATCGGGTTGTAGTGAAATTCGGCGGGGGTGAACTCAAACACCACCACGCCTGGCTCCAGCGAGACCGGCCGGAAGTCCAGCGTGTTCGCTATCGGCGCGGCGGGCAGAGCGCCGTCCAGGATCGCCTGCAGAAACGCGACGCCGTCCTGCTCCCGGGCCGCGGCAGCCGCGAGTGCCGGGTCGTCCCAGCTGTAGGTGCGTACGCGCTCGGGGCTGGAGGGGTCGGCGTCACTGGCGTCACTGACCTGGGCTTCGCTGACGGAGCCCGGTTGGTTAGGCCGCAGGTCGGCCTGGTACACGGTTACCTCCGGCGTGGTTGGCGGCGTGGCGGTCGAGGCTGGGGAGATCGATGACGGCGGGCAGCTCGATCGGATGCCAGATGTCCGCCGGCCCGACCAGCGGTCTGAAGATGAGCGCATCGCGGGTGCGCTCCACGGCCGCGTCTGGCCACCGGTGGCGGATGATGCCGCGCATCTGTTCGTTCTCGGGCAGGACGTCAAGCACGAGGGCGTCGACGCCGCGCCGCGCCGCACGGCTCACCAGCATGGCGAGCAGCGTCGTGCCGAGGCCGCGCTGCTGCCAGGCATCACCGATCATCAAGCCGATATTGGTTTCGAGGCGGCCATCTGCGGCCCGGGCATCGGCGGCCATCCCGTGCCCGATCATCGCGCCGCGGCTGTCGGTCAGGAGCAGGATGTCGGCCGACCCGGTGGCGCCGCACAGCGCTCGCAGCAGTCCGGTACTGGGCGGACAGACGCTGGCGAAGAACCGGAAGTACCGCGACCGAGGCGACAATCGGCATACGAACTCCCGGATCGCGTCCGCATCGGCCGGGCTCGCGCTCCTGATCAGGCCGCTCCCGGGGGTTGGCCATAGAGTGCTGGCCAGAGTTCGTTCTATAGACCCAGCTATCATCCTCCTAGCCTGGCCTATCCTTGCTAAGTCTGTCAAGTAGACCTAGCATGCAGGGCATGAACAAGTCGTGGGCACTGGATTACGACACGTCGAACTGCAACATCGCGGCGGCGCTGTCGATCGTGGGGGAGAAGTGGACGTTCCTGGTGCTGCGCGAGGCGTTCAACGGCATCCGCAGGTTCGACGACATGCAGCGGCGCACGAGCGCACCGCGTCAGGTCCTCAGCAACCGGCTGGTCAGGCTGGTGGCCGAGGGCATCCTGCGGAAAGTGCGATATCAGGAGGAAGGGCAGCGCCCGCGCAGCGAATACAAGCTCACGGAGAAGGGCATCGAGTTGTTCCCGGTCATCGCCGCGCTGCTCGCCTGGGGCGATAAGTACGCTGCCTGGCCCGGCGGCCCGGCCGTCGAGCTGACGCACCGGAACTGCGGTGCGCCAGTGCAGCTTGAGCTCACCTGCGGAGCAGGCCACCTACTGGGCTCGGCCAGGGATATAACACCAGTGCCAGGCCACGGCGCCCGCCGGATCGCGTGACCCGCCGATAGGGTCTGATATCGGAGGCGTCAGGGCACCTGGTGGTCCCCCCGGTCTTCAAAACCGGTGGACGGCGCGCCGCGTCGTCGGCGGGTTCGATTCCCGTCCGCCTCCGCCACCTGCGCGAACGCGCCGGGATGGTGCCCCGGCGCGCTGCTGCTGATCTTGTAAAGGCTGATCATCCGCCGTCGAGATCATCACGGGTCCTGGCCGCTGGCCGGTCTTCCGCCACCGCTCCACCCGCGGCTCGGTCCACAGCTTTGGCTTCGTCTTGCCGGTGCTTCCCGGCATGCACGACTTCGCCAGCCTGCACGACGTCGCCTCGCAGGTTGACCTTGGCCCCTGGACCGAGGAGCGGTACGAGGCCACCTGTCGCCGGTGGGGCGAGAAATTCGCCGCTGGCCGTCGGAGAATCGGCTATCTACTGGCCGGCTGCGGCGACATCGCCCTAGCCGCGGGCCAGCGGCAAACCACTCGCTGCTAGCTTCAGTTCATGATGTCACTGCCTGACAGCGCCAGGGCCGTGCTGGAGTCCCCAGCCTTGGCGCACCTGGTGACCATGAACCCAGATGGCAGTCCTCAAGTGAGCATCGTCTGGGTCGGTCTCGACCGCGACGAGATCGTGGCAGGCCACCTGGCTGAGCACCGGAAGGTACGTAACGTCCGGAACGACAACCGCGTGGCGCTGTCCATCGAAACTGACAGACGCACCCCGATGGGCCTGAACGAATACCTCGTCGTCTACGGCACTGCCCGTATCTCCGAGGGAGGAGCCGCTGAGCTTCTACAGCAGCTCGCTCATACATATCTTGGGCCCGATGTCCGCTTCCCGCCTATGGACAATCCGCCGCCCGGCTACATCACCCACATCCAGGTGGACCGGATCTCCGGAGTCGGTCCCTGGGCATCCCAGCACTGAGAGAGAGGTTTACCGGGCGCAGTGCAGCCCGTGATTTCTCGTGCTGACCGGCTTCCTCAGGTCGCGGTCCCTGTTCAACCACGCCGCGGCACGCAGCTAAAGCAAGGATGGCCACTCGTAGCTGATCAGCAGCGCTGGCGCTGGCCAGGCCGCGACGATCGCAGCGATAGGCCCGTAGGCCAGGCCCGCGGCCACGTTCACGGCCAGCGTTTCCGCGCGTGCCGGTGGCTGAGCGAGACGGCCGCCAGCGCCACGACAGCCACGGCGCCGATGGTCGTCCTTTTGACTGCCTTGTAGCCGGTCATGTCGACCGACGCCCGGATGGGCACACCCGTGCATGCATCCACGTTCCTTGGCTGTCCGCGGGTGCATCTTGTGCCCGCGCGCTGACCAGGCACAACGAGGTTACGGACCGCTAACCTGGGGCGGCGGACAGCGGGAGCACCGGTCTTCAAAACCGGTGGACGGCGCGCCGCGTCGTCGGCGGGTTCGATTCCCGTCCGCCTCCGCCACCATCGCCGCCGCTGCCTGGCTACTCCGGCGTGTCTCGCTGGCTACTCCGTCTGCGGGATCTGCGAGGTGTCCGGGAACGGGGCGGGCTCGAATGGCGGCGCACCAGATGACTGGCTGACGCTAGCGGCGTACTGGCTCGGGTCGGACTGGCCCGCTGCGGGCGGTGTCGAGATGCCCGGCTGATAGCTCTCCGCGAGGTCCTTGGCTGCGACCATCGAGAACCTGCCCATGACTATCGCGCCGAGCAGCACGATCAGCACGCCGAGGCCCCTGAACAGGGCCACCGACTCGAGGTACGTCCGCAGATCGACCGCATGCGCGCCCGATGCTCCCGTCAGAATTGAGGCGCCCACGCCGATCGATCTGTGCAGAACGTTGGTAACGAAGCCGCTGCCGACGGCGAACCAGGCACCGCCCAGCGCTGCTAGCACTCCACCAGCTAGCGCCAGGCCGCGATTGCGGGTCAAGGTGATCACGACGCCGGCGAGCAGCGCGGCCGCGCCGGGGATGATCGAGTAGTAAAGCCGTCCGGAGTTGTAGGCCCAGGCCTTGTCCGGCGTGTAACCGAAGTGGAAGTAGGGGCCGACGAATGGCGCAAGGCCACCCCAGAGTCCGAGCAAGATCAGCAGCACTCCGCACACGGCACCGCGGTTGCGGGGTATCTGTTCCTCACCGTTCATGCTTACTCTCCCGGTTGTCGGATGCTTAAAGACTTGCATATGCACTGCGCTTGCCGACTGGTTCCTTAGGCAAAGTGCTGGTAAATCGGTCAGGAAGAGCTGCCCAGGTCTGGCCGGCTTATGCATCGGTACAGGTATGGTCGCGCTCGTGGACGTCCGCAGGCTCACACCGCGCACGGACACTGTCCTGGCCGACCCCCGACTGGTTGCGGCCGAGCAGCGGCTTGGACGGGCGATCGTGCTCTCGGCGGTGCGTCGCGCCCAAGAGCGGGCGCGGGCGGGCGAGATTGAGCCGGCGGCAGTGGCTGACACCGCGGCGGCTGACCTGCCTTCGCTGGCGGCGACGCTGACACCGGTTATCAACGCCACTGGGATCCTGCTGCATACGAACCTCGGCCGGGCGCCGCTGTCCGTCGCTGCACGCATGGCGATTCAGGCGGCGGCGGGGAGCACGGACGTGGAATTCGACCTAGCCTCGGGGCTCCGAGGGCGGCGTGGCCGGGGCATGCTCGCCGCACTGGCGGCGGCGGTGCCGGGGGCAGAGGCCGTGCACGTGGTCAACAACAACGCCGCCGCTCTCGTGCTCGCCGCGACGGCGCTGGCCGCGGGCCGGGAGATCATTGTCAGCCGCGGCGAGCTCATCGAGATCGGCGACGGGTTCCGGCTGCCGGACTTGCTCGAGTCGACCGGCGCGCGCATACGTGAAGTCGGTACGACCAACCGGACGACGGCTCGTGACTACGCGGCCGCCATCGGCCCGCAGACCGCATTCGTGCTGAAGGTGCACCCATCGAACTTCCGGGTCGAGGGGTTTACCGCCAGCGCCTCGGTGGCAGAACTCGCCGCTCTGAGCGTGCCGGTCGTCGGCGACATTGGCTCGGGCCTGCTAGTTCCGCATCCGCTGCTGCCAGCCGAACCTGACGCCGCCAGCTGGCTGAGCGCCGGTGCCGATCTCGTAACGGCGAGCGGTGACAAGTTGCTGGGCGGTCCGCAAGCCGGCCTGCTGCTCGGCCGCGCTGACCTGATCGCGACGCTGGCCCGGCACCCGCTGGCGAGGGCGTTCCGCATCGACAAGCTCACGGTGGCGGCGCTCGAAGCGACGCTGACCGGCCCGTCACCGCCGGTGGCGGAGCAGCTGGCGGCCGATCCAGCCAGCCTGACCGAGCGTGCCGAGCGGATCTGCGCGGCTCTGGCCGACGTGCAGGTTGAGGCCATCGTCGAGATCACGGAGGCGGCTGTCGGCGGAGGTGGCGCGCCCGCCGTAACGCTGCGGAGCGCCGCGGTGAGTCTGCCGACAGTGCTCGCGGACCCGCTGCGAGCCGGGACTGCGGTAAGGCGCGGCACCGTACCAGCGGTGGTCGGCAGGATCGAGGACGGGCGGCTGGTACTCGACTTGCGCGCCGTGGCGCCTGCCGACGACGAGTTGCTCGTGGCGGCTGTCGTGGCCGCCGCGGGCTGATGGCGGACCGGAGTTGGCTGCCATGCATGTAGTAGTGACCGCCGGTCATGTGGATCACGGGAAGTCAGCGCTGATCCGTGCGCTGACGGGCATGGAGCCCGACCGCTGGGCCGAAGAGCGCCGCCGGGGCATGACCATTGACCTCGGATTCGCGTGGCTCACCCTGCCGTCCGGCGAGCAGCTCGCCTTCGTTGACGTGCCCGGCCACGAACGCTTCGTCACCAACATGCTGGCTGGCGCCGGCCCGGTGCCGGCTGTGCTGTTCGTAGTTGCTGCCGACGAAGGCTGGAAACCGCAGTCGGCGGAGCACCTCGCCGTCATCAGCGCGCTCGGAATCAAGCGCGGCCTCCTGGTCATCACCAAGAGCGACCTCGTGGATCCAGCTGCCGCCACGGCCGTAGCGCAGGCGCAGCTCGCTAAAAGCAGCCTTGGCGAGATCCCAGTGGTCGCGGTCAGCGCGGTCACGGGAGCCGGAGTGCCATCGCTCGTCAGCGCGCTCGATGCCCTTGTCGGGAGCCTGCCGCAGCCCGATCCGGGCGCGCCTGTCCGGATCTGGGTCGACCGATCCTTCAGCATGACAGGCAGCGGTACAGTCGCGACCGGCACACTCCCAGCCGGAACCGTGCACCGCGACGACGAGCTTGTCATTACCCCGGCCATGCGGCCGGTCCGGATCCGCGATCTGCAATCACTGGGCGCGCCGGCGGATGCGGTTACGGGCACCGCGCGGGTCGCGCTGAACCTGCGCGGCATCGGCCGAGACGTACTCCACCGCGGGATGGCTCTCGTCCAGACTGGCCGGTGGACGCTGACCGACCTCATCGACGTGCGGATTGCGGAAGATCCGGATGAGGCTGGCGACGCGTCCGGCCTGGGTCGCGTGTCAGGCGCCATCACGCTCCACATCGGCTCAGCGCGCGTCATCGCGCGGGTTCGCCCCCTCGGTCCCGGCATCGCCAGGCTGAGCCTGGCCGACCCGCTCCCGCTGCACGTCGGCGACCGTGTGCTACTTCGCGACCCCGGCAGCCGCAGCGGCGGCGCGTGGCCGTCACTAGCCGGAGCGACAATCCTCGACGTCTCGCCGCCGCCGCTTGTGCGGCGGGGGGCGGCCGCTGCCGCCGCGCGTCAGCTGAGCACGTGGCCCGATGTGCCCGCGGCGGCCAACCTGCTGGCCAGGCATGGCCTGATGCGCGCCAGCGCACTGCTGGCGATGGGTGTCAGCGACCACCCGCGCCCGGTGGCCGGCGAGTGGCTCGCCGACCCTGAGCACTGGCGCGCCCTGAGTCATCAACTCGGCGAGGTGCTCGCCGGCCATGCCGCGGCCGAGCCACTGTCGGCCGGCCTGCCCATCGAGGCAGCCCGGGCCGCGCTCGAACTGCCCGACCGGCGGCTGGTGACGGCGCTGGCGAAGGCGCCGTTCCGTATCTCGTGCGGAGCCCTGCAAATCATGAAGCCGGCCGGCGGGCAGGCCGGACCGGACCTGCCGGAGCCGGTGCTGGCCGCCCTCCGTGTCTTGCGAGCGGACCTAGAGGTCGCGCCGTTCGCCTCGCCCGATGCCGACAGGCTGCGCAAGCTGGGACTGGACGCGCGGAGCATCGCCGCTGCGGTGCGCGCAGGCGAACTCATGCGCATCAGTGACCAGATAGTCCTGGCACCAGGAGCCGACGTCGCGGCCGCGGAGGTACTGGCCAGGCTCGAGCAGCCGTTCACGGCTGCGCAGGCGCGTGAGGCGCTCGGGACCACGAGGCGGACGGCGATCCCGCTGCTTGAGTATCTCGATTCAGCCGGGGTAAC
>Ga0126373_10003416_pt1 | contig 11895 bp, 10 predicted proteins | sample PanSoiMetPlot_11_FD_92545 | JGI IMG/M metagenome (GOLD analysis project Ga0126373, IMG submission 92545) | Tropical forest soil microbial communities from Panama - MetaG Plot_11 | ecosystem: Environmental > Terrestrial > Soil > Tropical forest > Bulk soil | place: Panama | collected 2016-02-17
AGTACCGCTAGAAAATGCCCAGCTTTTGTGAGGAAAAATGCCTTCCTCGTCGTATGACTGCGTCAAAAAATCAGACGTGGACAAGCTGGGAAAAGTCGCTGCCCAATACAAGAGAATGTCCAAGCAGCGCACGGTGAGGAGCGCCGCCAAGCAGGCCGGTGGCACGCTCCGCGACAGCATGGCGGGCCTGATCAAGGGCGACCCCAGCCTGAGAGATCACCGGAACATCGCTGACGCCCTGCACGTCTACCAGGACGAGAAGAACGTCCACGTCGGCCTGCCGGCGGATCATCCGCTCCTGCCCCAGGCTGAGCAGATGCACCAGAGCTTCCAGGTCAGCGACGTGGCGATGGATCTGGCCCAGCAGAGCGGCGAGATCGAGGAGAAGTTCATGCAGCATCTCCAGGATGAGTCGCGTGCCTGGTACCAGAAGTTCCTTGGCATGAGGGGGCCGCTCGGATGACCATGACCGACCCGCCCAATGACGTAGTACCCAATCCACCGTTCCTGGGCCTCTACACCGAAGAGGACATGGGCCTGAAGAACCTGCTCCAGGGCCTCTACGTCAGTGACCTCAACGCTCCCAATGAGACCCGCCCGGTGCCAGTGTGGTTTCACAACCCAGAACGTGAGGAGCGGCGCGTCACCTACCCGAACATCACGATTCGATTCGACAGCGAGCGGGTGGCGCACGAGCGCGAACACCGGGGCTGGGTGCAGATCCAGTACAAGTACCTCCAGAACGTCCAGTTCGACACCGACCCGTACCCTTCCATCAACTATCCCCTGCCGATGGACTTCGACTACACGGTCACGGCGTCGGCCCGGATCAACCAGCACATCAGCCAGATCTCGGGTCACCTGGCGATGAGCAAGCTGCACCCGCGCTTCGCCCAGATGGAGTGCCCCGGAGGCACGGTGCGCCGCATCACCGTCCTGGGTGTCTCTCGGACCAACACCATGGAGATCGAGAAGCGGATCTTCCGTCAGATCTACCAGCTTCGGATCTCCACCGAGATCGAGGACATCGTCACTCTGCTCCCCACCAGGGTGCGCCAGGTGGTCATCAACCTCCTGGAGAAGAACACCGGGCAGCAACTGTGGGGTCCGAGAAGTATCGCCACCATCACCCCTGCCAGCTACCTCAGTTCCGAGATACCCGGCCAGTACCAACCAGTGGAGGAATAGCCAATGCCCACCTTGACCAGGCCAGGGGTGTACGTCAGTACGTCGTCCTTCCCCACCTATGTCAGTTCCTCGCCGGGTACGGCGTCGGCCTGCTTTGTTGGAGTGTGTCCTCGCGGCCCCGTGATCCCCACCAGGGTGAATAGCTGGCGCGAGTTCACCAACCAGTTCGGTGGGTTTGAGACCGCCTATCCGCCCAGCTTGCTGCACCTGGCGGTGTACACCTTCTTCTCTGCTGGCGGCTCCAGCGCCATGATCATCCGGTCCTACCGGACTGACGCCTCAGGCCCCACCCTCGCTACCACCACGGTCAACGACCAGGCCACCACGGCGGTACCTACCCTCCAGATCAACGCCGACAACGTGGGGGCGTGGGGCAACAACCTGTGGGTCAACATCATCCCAGGGACACAGAAGGACAGCCTGGGGAGCATCACCAGCTTCACCATCCAGGTGATGTACAAGGGCAGCGCTCCTGCCAATGTGGTGGAGACCTGGCCGGATCTGTCCATGTCGCCGGGGTCCAGCGTCCTGGGCGTGAACAACTACGCCATCAACATCGTCAACAACCCCTACACCGGGTCGAACTACATCAGCCTGGTCGACAAGGCAGCCACCAGCGCCAACCCACGCAGTGTGGTTGATGGTGTGACTACGAATGGTTCGCCCAACTTCACGTCGGCTACTGCGGCCTTCGTCGCCTCCGACAAAGGAGGCACGCTCTCTGGGCCGGGGATTCCAACTGGCACCCTGATCAGCACCGTCACCAGTGCCACGGCAGTGGTCATGTCCAACAACGCCACGGCGACAGGGTCTAGCGTGCATGTGACCATCACGCCACCGGCCTACATCGACAACCCGGTGACCAACCTGGGTCCGATCAACTTGTCTGGTGGTGGCGACGGCTCTCCCATCACCTTCCAGGATCAGTTGGCCGCCCTCCAGTTGCTTGACCAGTACCCGGATCAGCCCTTCGTGATCAACATGCCGGGGCTGACCGCTGGCTCGGACATCACGGGCGTGGTGGGCTACGCCCAACAGCGTGGCGACAGCTTCGTGGTCATCGACTGCCCGCCGGCCATGAGTCCTGCTTCCATGGTGACCTTCGTCCAGGGCCTGTCGGCTAGCTCTCAGTGCGCCATCTACTACCCCCAGGTGCAGATCTCCGATCCGTACTCGTCTGTTCCTGGTGTGACCAGGATGGTGGGGCCGGGTGGCTTCGTCGCCGGCATGTACATCGCCACCGACGCCAACAGGGGGGTGCAGAAAGCGCCCGCCGGTCTGGGGGCCACGTTGCTGGGGGCCTATGGCCTGGAGAGAACCCTCACCAATGCTGACCAGGGCAGCTTGACCCAGGCCAATGTGAACTGCCTGATCTCGGTGCCAGGGTCCGGGGTGGTGATCTGGGGAGCGCGGACTCTGTCGCCTTACCTCGTCACCCGGTACGTGCCTGTCGAGCGCACGCTGCTCTACCTCCAGACCGAGTTGGCAGCTATGACTAAGTTCGCTGTTTTTGAGCCGAACGACTGGGTGTTGTGGAACTCGATCACCATGATCCTCAGTCAGTTCTTGACGTCCTTCTGGCAGAGCGGTGGCCTTCAGGGCACGAACGCCGCAGCGGCGTACTACGTCACCTGTGACGAGTCCAACAACACACCGCAGACCATCCAGCAGGGCATCGTCAACGTCGAGGTGGGCGTGGCTCTCCAGTACCCCGCCGAGTTCGTTGTCATCCAGATCGGTCAGTGGGCTGGTGGGCAGAGCGTCAGCGTCACGACCGTTTAGGAGGAACCATGACCACACGTCCACTGAACTCTGACCCGCTGCGGAACTTCCGCTTCTTGGTCACCATCACCTCGCCCAACAGCACCGCTGTTCCTACGACTATCGGTCGTATGGGATTCATGGCGGTATCGGGTCTATCTGTCAACAATGAGGTCATTCCTTACCGCGAAGGTGGGAACAACACAACTACGAGGAAGATGCCAGGACAATCGGACTTTGGCCCTCTTACGCTCACAAGAGGGTTCATGGCTACCCCGCTTAATGGCGGAAAAGGTGGCACCGATGAGATCTATCGCTGGTTTGAAATGATCTTCACCGTGACCGGTGGAGGTGGCAGTGGTACTGGCGCGCCAGGCATGAACTTCCGCTCTAGCCTTACGATTGACGTCCTCCAGCACCCCGTCACCAAGACCGGGTACGCTGCTGGCGTCGACAATCCACCGGCTATCAAGGCTCGCTTTGCGGTGGCAAACGCATGGCCCATGGGCTACAGCTTCAGTGATCTGGAAGCCGGTGGCAACGCCGTATTCATTGAAAACCTGACGTTAGCCCATGAGGGTTTTGCGGTACTAGCTGGCTCTATGGATCCGGCTAGTTTCATCGGTCCAGCCAAGATGCCGCCTGGTTGGTGATATGTCTAACACGCCCGATCCATTGGCTGAGTTCACAGCCACTATCATTGACGACCCGGACAAGATCAACGCCATAGCGAGGGATGTCACTAAGCCCCCGGTGCCGATGATGCCCTCGCTGCCGGCTGACACAGTGACTCTGCCCGGTGGCTTCCTGGATCAGGACGGCAGGCTGCACACAGAGGTCCGCATCCGGGAGATCAATGGCTCCGATGAGGAGGCCATGGCACGGGAGCTACGCAGCCCCACCGTCAATGTGCCCAAGGTGGTCGACCTCATCCTCAAGCGGTGTGTGCTGGGCGTCGGTGACCTGGAGTCGACGCCCAGGCTGTTGGGTCAGATGCTGACCGGGGACCGGGCCGCGCTCATGCTGGCGATCCGCGTCCTGACCTTCGGTAACGACTGGGAAGTGCCCGACTTCCCCTGCCGGGAGTGCGGCAAGACCTTCGGCTGCATCGTGGAGTTGGACTCCTCCATCGAGATCAAGAAGATGGACAACCCCATGGTGCAGGACATCGAGGTGACCCTCCGCAACGGTCATCTCGCCCTCGTACACATGCTCACCGGGGACGTGCAGCTTGAGATGGTGGGTGATGGCAATAGGACCGGCCCGGAAGAGGCGACCATCGCTATCGACCGCTCCATACGCTCGCTCGATGGCAACCCTGTCATGGGTCACATTGCCCAGAAGATGAGCATGGCTGACCGGCGCAAGATCATTGAGGCCATGGCTGACGGGCAACCCGGCCCCCGTATGGAGGAGGTGATGGTCACATGCACCGAGTGCGGACGGGAGGCCGGCTATCAGATCTCGCTGGTGGATCTCTTTCGTTAGCGACCTCACCCCCTTCGACCTCCTCTACCTCCAGTACCGGCGAATCGCGGAGCGGTTCCCCGGTTGGAACCTGTCCGAGATCAAGGCCATGAGCTACCCGGAGCGCCAGCACTGGGTGGCCGTCGTTCTGGAGAAATAAGTGCCTGATGGCTATGGCGTAGGGCTTTTCGATAGCAGTGGCCCGGAGAAGTTCGCCGCGTCCATCGGCAAGATCACTGCTGCCCTGACCGGGGTCCAGAGCGCATTCAACACCTTCGGTAGCTCAGCCGGTAAGAGCATCTCCAGCATCTCCCAGCTTGTTGACAGCCTGACCAAGAGTCTCTCCAGCCTCCAGAAACAAGTCCAGCAAGTGCAGTCCTCGATGGGTGGCATGGGTGGAGGCGGTGGCGGGGGCGGGACCAGCGGTGGTGGCGGTGGGTACGGCGGTGGTTCTGGTGGGACTGGTGCTGCGGGTAAAGGGGCATGGCTGCCGCCCGGTACGCGGGGTGATGCAGGGCCAGCGACCGGTGGTGGTATGGGGGGACCGGCGATGCCTACTGGTGGCGCTGGTGAGGTAAACGCCCAGCTTAAGGATCAGTGGGCCAGGCTGCCGGAAGGCACTGGTCTCGATGCCGCCTGGAAGGCGGCTGGGAAGATGACCAACGCCGGCAATGGTGGTCAGGCCGGTGGAGGTGGTCTAGGTGCAGGAGCCGCCATGGTCTCGGGGGCCATCGGTTCAGCCGCCAATGTCCTCTCCTCTTCAGCCGCTCAGAACCTGATCGCCAACGCGGTCCAGGGTCAGTTCATCGGTGCCTCGCTCGGGCCATCCTTCGGGCGGATGACTGGCAGGCAGCAGCAGGGTGCGTACGTCATCCCCAGGGGTGCCTTCGCCCAGAGCGCCGGGGACTATGCCCAGGCCAACATGTACATGGCGAACTACATGGGTGCTGATCCCTTCGGTGGTCAGAGCGTGGCGGGGCAGAACGCCAACGCCTTCAACCGTGGTGCCCAGCAACTCATGACCATGATGCCCTCCATGACCCGCCAGCAGGCCATGGTGACCCAGAACGCCATGCAGCAACCAGGCGTCCTCAATGCCGGCCTGATGTTCGGCCTGAACTTCAAGCCGGGTGGCAAGGCCATGGACACCCAGTCTCAGTTCGGCATGATCTACCAGAAGCTGTTCGCCGGCTTCCCCGGTGGCAAGCCCAACGGTGACCAGTTTGAGTCCTACATGTCGCCTGGTGGCCCAGGTGAGAACAATCTGGCGGCTCTGGGCATCACACCTGGGAGTGACGCCTACTCCGGGTTCATGCAGTACGCCCGCGCCAGGATTGGTATGGCCTCCCAGGGCAAAGACATCACCAAGGTGGATCTGGGCACGAAAGCAGGAGCCAAGGCGGCTGGCTTCGGTAAGACTGCGGCTTACGCCCAGCTAAATGCCCAGACGGCGAAGTCCCGGATGGAGTCACAGCTTGAGCCTGGCATCGCAGGAGCGGCCAAGAACCTGAACGAGGCAGCCGCTGCCCTGTTGAAGGCCGCTACTCCTCTGGCTTCTCTGGGTGGCAGCGCCATCGGCAAGCTGTTCGGTGGCAACCAGGGTCTGCTGGGCGGCATCACCTCGCACATACCGGGGATGGGCTTCGCCACCGGTATGGCGGGCCATCTCCCAGGTGTCGGTGGGATTATCAAGAGCATCTTCCAGCAGGGTGGCGAGGTACCCGGCAGTGGGCCTCAGCTAGCGGTCGTCCATGGCGGCGAGTTCGTCCTCACCAAAGAGGACGTCGAGAAGATGAGGGGCAAGAAGGGTGGTCACGGCGGTGGTGCCGGTATCAGCCTCACTGGCCTGGGTGCTGGCGGGGGCAAAGGCAGTGACAAGAGCATCCTTAGTTTGCTCGCCGGCAAGCCCACCGACAACGAGGTCTCCACCACTGTCCTGGGCATGTTGTTCTCCCCTCCACCTCCAGGCTCCATCCTCGCTGGATTGAGCAAGCACGGTGCTGACTTCGGTGTTGGTAAGACAGCCGCGCCGGCTCAGGGTGGTGGCAAGGGCAACGGTGGTGGTATGAGTCGGCAAGACGCAATGCGGTTATTCGCTGGTCTTCAGGGTCCAGCCGGTGCGTCGAATCTCCAGACGCTGCAACAACTCGGGGCAACTGCCCTGGGATTCGGTGGTGGCGGTGCCGGTGCAGCTACTACGAGTGCCGGCACAGCATCGAACGCCAAGGGAGCCGGGGCCTGGAACTACAAGTCGGCTGGCATTGGGCCGAATGACCTGTCGGGGATGTTCCTGGGATCAGGTGGCGGCGCGGCTAGCCAGACCTCTGATGGCTCTGGGAGTGGTGCGGGTGGATCGGGTGGAACAGGGTCCGGTAAGCCCACCAGTTTGACCGGTAGCGGAAACGCTCAGCAGGCGTACAACTTCTTCATCGGTAAGGGCCTGAAGGACTACATGGCAGCCGGCATCCTGGGCAACCTGGCTCAGGAGTCTGGCATCAACCCTGGTTCTGCACAGGCTGGCGGTCCTGGTCGTGGCATCGCCCAGTGGTCAGTGGGTGGTCGGTGGGACACCTTGGTGGCCTGGGCCAAGGCGCAAAATCGTGACCCCAATAGTCTGGCGACTCAGTTGGACTTCATGTGGTCGCAAGAGTTGAACGGTACCGAAGCTGGCTCCTTGGCGGCTCTGAAGGGCACCAGCAATGTCAGTGACGCTACGACGGTCTTTGAGCAGCAGTACGAGCGAGCCGGTATTCCGGCCATGTCCAACCGAATCAAGTTCGCCCAGAACATCCTGTCCTCCAAGGGAGCCGGTTACGCGCGAGGCACCCAGCTTGTAGCTCGTACCCAGCTTGCCATGCTGCACCGTGGTGAGGCGGTGGTGCCGGCGGCTGACAACTACTCTTCATCCCCCTACAACAAGGGTGGGGCCGTGGGTGGTAGCCCCATTGTGCAACTGAACTTCAAGCCAGGCTCAGTCGTCCTCCAGGTACCGGCTAATGCCAGCCAGCAGGACATGGATGCCATCGCCAAGCAGTTCGTCGCTGCGGTCTCCAAGCCTCAGAACCTGATGGCTGTGAGGAGTTCGTAATGCCCGTCCTGAACCCTCCTGACGTACCTGGCAGCCCCTACGCCAAGCCCAAGCCCCCAGCGGCTCCAGTCAACACCCAGATCGGGCAGCAGGCATACGCGGTGGCGAAGACCTGTCTCGGCGTGCCATACGCCTGGGGTGGCAACATGCCCCCGCCCCAGGGACCGGGCCTCGACTGCTCGGGCCTCATGGTCTACGCCTACAACACCGGTCCTGGTGCGCCTGGTGTGGCCCTGGGTGGTCGCATCGTGGGTCAGTTCTGGAACAACAACACCACCTTGACCAGGGTGGTCGACAACACTGGAGCAGACAAAGGTATCTCGGCGGCTGATCTGGAGAAGAGACTCCTCGTCGGTGATCTCCTCTGCTTCGGCCCCCCTGGTCTCAGCGCCAGCAGCACCGAAGGCCACGTTGTCATGTACGCCGGCAACGGCCAGACTATTGAGGAGCCGCACACCGGAGCGGTGTGCTTCCAGGGACCGATGTACGCCCCCGGCTCCCCTGGTGGCTCGGACATCTTCCTGGGCGCTATGCGTCCCAACCAGGAGGGCACTGGTGGAAGTGGCGATACCGGTGGCGGTGGTGGGTCAGGGTCTGGGTCAGGTAGTTCCCAAAGCACCACGGGAGCGACCTGGCAGCAGGAAGCGGCAGCGCAGCAGTCGATCATCGCTTCCCTCAAAGACCCACGGGACAACCTGCCCTTCTCCAAGTACTTCCAGCAGATGGTGCTGCAACCTGGCAACAATCTCGTCCGGGGTGGGATCGCGGACTTGACCACCAAGCAGTTCCGCCTCTACTTCATGATGAACCCTCAGCAGATCTCGATGGGTTCCAACATCGACACCCAGAACCTCACCTCGCCACTGCAACAGGATCCCACCAATATGCAGGTAGGTGGCTACTGGGTGACCAACCAGACCATCAGCTTCACCATCTATTTCAACCGCATGTATGAGGTGGCCTATGGCGGGGTCAAGGGGCCGTCTGACATTGGGTGTCGATGGGACATCCGCGCTCTGGAGCGACTGGTTGGCATCTTTGATGCCGTGGTTGACAATGGCAACGCGGTTGGCTTGGGCAACTACGGTGCCGGCGGCTACCCACCTATGACCTACCCCCTTCAGATCGTCTTCGGGGGCGCGAACTCGTACCAGTTCCAGGGCACTATCGCCTCGCTCGACTACACCTACACCCTTTTCAACTACAACATGGTCCCTATCGAGGCGTATGCCGACATCTCGGTCATGCGGATCTACCAGCCCAGCATGTCCAGCCCAGACCTCGTGAACAGCATCCCTCTGACCGCCAAGACCGGGGGCCAGTACCTCTCTTCTGTCCGGGCCACCAAGTCCACCTCCTCAGCGACCCAGCAGTTCAACCTCAAGAAGGGGGCCGGGACATGATCGTCCAAGGCTCCCGATACATGGGCCAGTCTGTTGTCACCGTGCCCATCGATGCTGTTGGCGACACAGCGGTGGCGGTGTTCGGTCCAGTCCCCACCGGTCCTTCCCTGTTCGCCTACTACACCGTGGTGGACGGTGACCGCTTCGACCTGATCTCTTTCAAGGTCTATGGCATGGCCGACTACTGGTGGAAAATCGCCAACGCCAACCCGGAGATCTTCTACCCCGACTTTCTCGTGACCGGCGCGATCATCAGGATCCCGACGTCGTGACCGTTCAGGCGTGTGCGTACATCACCTTCGACCCTGGTGGCATCGCGGCCAAGAAAACGGTCAACACCGTCAAGGTCATGATGACTGAAGGCATGCATGACACCGCCGTCATCACGGTGCGAGGCACGATGACTGACGCCCCGGAGTTACAGCCAGGAACTCCGGTCTGCATACAGTACGGTTGGAACCCCACTGACACCGACTGGTTCTACGGCTATATCGACCACGTCGAATCCTGCTACGACAAATCCCGGCCAGACCAGTCCACCTTTGAGGATGTGGTCTGCCTGGGGGCCAGCTACTCGATGAAGGATCCTTACATCGGGGCCTGGCAGTCGGTCCAGGCGTCCAGCCTGGTGCAGCTAATCGCTGGCACGTACTACCTGTCCTCACTGGTTGAGAACGACGACTATGTGTGGCCCCAGCTATCGAACCCTGGTGCTTCCGCCTGGTCGTTCCTCGTGCAGCTTGCCCAGAAGAATGGCTACAGCCTGGCCTGCAATCAGACCATGCTGCGCTTCATCTCGGTCGACGTCGCGGTGCGCTGTTACGGGCCAAGCATGCCAGTGTTCAAGACCCGCAACACCGCAATCGGCGTGGCCCAGCAGGGCGTGTCGTTCTTCCAGGCGACGACGGGAGAGTCCTTCACCACGCCAGGTGCTATTAGTTCAGTGCGTACCATCGGTGGCCTCGATCTCAACACGGGCCAGATCATCGGCGCGGTGAATGATGGCGAGGACATGACCATCCTGGGCCAGTTTTCGGTCTACCCCTTCTTCAACCAGCAGATCTCTGACGTCGTGGTCCCCAGTCAGGGCAGCGCCCAGCAGACTCTGGCCGGCATAGCTCAGCACAATCGCTTCAACTACCAGGCCACCGCCACACTCTCCGGTATGACCGCAGTCAAGCAAGGCACCCCCATCGTTCTCAACGGGATCGATTCCAGGAACGATGGTGTGTGGTGGGTCCAGGACGTGACCCACAAGATCTCGACGGTGGGCTACTCCATGGACGTGGGCCTGGGCCGCGACTCCAAGGGTGACAGCGGCATGCGTCCGGTGCAGATGCCGGCTGTGGCCTTCTCGCCCAGGAACCCCCTGTCCTATGCCATCACCAACGCCCCTCCCACCAGGCTCGTGAACAATCGCTGGCGCGCCCAGTTCTCCTCCAATGTCAACGTCAGTTAGCTCTCCCCCTCTCCAGCTTCCCGGTGTCTACCCGGCCAAGGTCTATGCCACCAATGATCCGCTCCATAAGAGTCGGATCCAGATGTACATCCCCCAGATCTACGGCAGCCAGCCAGTCAAGATCTGGGCACCTCCCATCTCCCAGGCGTCCAGTGTGCCGGTAGTCGGCTCTGTGGTCTGGTGCCTGTTCCAGGGTGGCGATCCCACATACCCCACATATCTGCCTCAGACGTCCGGTGGGACTGGCTCACCCGGTCCCACGGGTCCAACTGGCCCCGCCGGCCAGCCAGGCCCACAAGGGCCTGTAGGCCCCACAGGACCGGCTGGAGCGACCGGGAATGTCGGCCCGGTAGGCCCCACCGGAGTGCAGGGAGCGACTGGTGCTACGGGACCGACTGGGGCCACCGGCCAGGCCCCTTCCACGGTCAGTTGTCGGGTGCATCGCGCTGCTGCCTACAACCTGAATGCAACGACCACTACGACTATCCCGTTCGACACGGTTGACTGGGACACAGCCGGCGGCTTCAACACCGGCACCGGTTTGTACACCGTGCCCAATGGTGGCCGGTATCGGGTCACGGTGTCGATCATGGCGTTGTCTACTGCCGCACAGCAGGTTGTCGTTGGCTGGACGAGCCATGCTGTCCCTCCTGGCGCTTTGGCCGGCACTGCTCAGAACATCTCGGCTTACTCGGTGGCGACTAATGAGTGGATGACCTCCCAGGTGGTCGACACCATCAACTGCATCGCAGGAGACACCCTGGGCGCTCAGGGCGGAAACGCACAGGGCCTCGCCATGAACGTGACCGCCACCAACAGCTACATGACCATCGATTTGGTGGGTGGTCTCGGACCCACCGGTCCCACAGGTGCTGCCGGCGCAGCGGGGGCCACAGGAGCGACGGGTCCGACCGGGGCGACCGGGCCTGGCGGTCCCCCAGGCTCCTCGTACACCCAGAGGCTGGTGGCTCCCACCATAGGAGGGTCTCCCTACACCATCACTCACGGGATGAACACAACCACGCCCCTGGTGCAGCTATGGGATGCCACCAACGGTCAGTTGCTGGCGGCTGAGATCACGATCATCGACGTGAACAACCTGTCGGTGACCTTTTACAACACACCACCGCACGACGTGAATGTGGTGGTGGCTGCTGGTCTCCCCGGAGGAGGAGGAGGTACACAGACCTTGGGCATGCAGTACAACCAGGCCACCGCCAACACCATCTGGACGATCATCCACAACCTCACCTTCTACCCCAACGTGCAAGTGGTCGACTCGACGGGCCACGAGATCTACCCCGGTGACGTGCAGTACCCCAACTCCACCACCGTCCAACTGACCTTCTCCGCTGCCGTAGGCGGCACTGCCTATCTGAGTTAGGAGCTAAGCCGTGCCAGCTTTTTACGGAGCCATCGATCTCGTCAAGAACGAGCTTCGCAACGCCGTCATCCAGAACCTGGGTGCTGCCCCATCCTCGCCCCTCAAGGGCCAGGTCTACATGGACAGCACGGCCAACATTCTGTAC
>Ga0126373_10003417_pt1 | contig 11893 bp, 6 predicted proteins | sample PanSoiMetPlot_11_FD_92545 | JGI IMG/M metagenome (GOLD analysis project Ga0126373, IMG submission 92545) | Tropical forest soil microbial communities from Panama - MetaG Plot_11 | ecosystem: Environmental > Terrestrial > Soil > Tropical forest > Bulk soil | place: Panama | collected 2016-02-17
CGGACCGACCTGTACTTTTCGTCAGCTCGCGCAGCCATTCGAATGCCGAATCGAAGAGCATATCGTCGGTCGAGCGCCATCGCCAGTTTCCTTCGGCGCGGCCGGGCGTGTTCATCCGAGCCTCCTTGCCAAGATTCAGCAAGTCCTGCAGTGGCGCAAGGGCGAGCGCGGCAATAGAAGACCACGCCAATTCGATCAAGGCGTGAGCGGTTTGGCTGCTTCTAGCTCTTTCGCCCTGTACGTATTTCCAGATGCTTTTGCGTTGGTCGTCGGTTAACCCTTCGAACCAGCCGCGTGTGGTTGGATTGTCGTGCGTGCCCGTGTACGCCACCGTGTTTCGGACGTAGTTCGCGGGCAGATAAGGGTTGTCCTGGTGGCCGTCGAACGCGAACTGCAGGATGCGCATGCCGGGAAACTGAAACTGATCGCGTAACGCACCCACGTCGGGTGTGATTAGCCCTAAATCCTCGGCAATGAACGGAAGAGTGCCCAACTCCCTTTCCGCGGCGCGGAAGAAATCCGCGCCTGGACCTGGCAGCCACTCTCCAGACCGGGCGTCGGGCGCTCCTGCGGGCACGTGCCAAGCCGCCGCGAAACCCCGGAAATGATCCAGGCGAATCAAGTCCACGTGGCTCAACAGCGACCGCAAACGGTCGATCAACCAACGATACCCCAGCTGACGAAGAACCTCCCAATTGTAAAGTGGATTACCCCAGAGCTGCCCGAGGGCACTGAAATAATCGGGAGGTACACCGGCAACAAAGCGAGGCCGCCGATGCTCATCCAGCAGAAATAACTCAGGATGCGCCCAAACGTCGCTCGAGTCGGCAGAAACGAAAAAAGGCAAGTCACCGATCAATCTGACGCCCTGGGCACGAGCGTGGATCTTCAACCGCTCGGTCTGGCGGAACACCAAGAACTGCGCAAAGCGCGCCAGCCCGATTTGATCGGTAAGTTCGAGACGAGCCCGCTCCAGCGCCGCAGGCTTGCGCTGGACTAAATCGCCGGGCCACTCGGGGTAGGGAGCGTTGCCAAACTTTGCCTTCAGCGCACGGAAGAGGGCGTAATCATCCAGCCAATGACTCTGATCGCGGCAGAACTGCTCGTAGGCTGGACGAAGGTCGGCGCGAGCGCCCGCTTTGAAGTGACCCCAGGCTTTTTGGAGCAATGAATGCTTAAACGGGATTACCGCGTCGTAATCGACGGAAGCGGCTGAGAATCGAGGATGCGCGGTGTCGTTCGGCTCCAATAGCTCATCCTCGATGAGCCAATCCGGACTGACCACCAGCGCGTTACCGGCAAATGACGATAAGGGCTGATAGGGTGAATTGCCGACACCGGTGGGGCCCAAAGGAAGGGACTGCCACCAGCTTTGGCCGAATTCGCTTAGGCGGTTGATCCACGATATTGCGGGCGGCCCCAGATCTCCAATGCCATGCGGGGATGGCAGCGAAGTGATATGCAGGAGAAGCCCGGATGCACGATAGTCTAAGGAGAATGGCATCTAATTTGAACTACTCTTGATTTGCTGGTCCACCGGAATCTCGTTCACTTGCAGGGTAATTCCGGTGGCTCCAGCGTTGGATCTCGTTCTGCCCAGGGCAAAGCCTTTTCGATCGCGAACCGATCCACTTCCTGAGAAATCAAAAGGGCGGCCCCGCCGTTCCCAAGGTCGGTAAGCTAGCTTCGCCCCGAGATCATGCGCGTCCGCAGCCAAGAGCTCAGCCATTGGTTCAACTCCTCTCGTTCGAAACTGGAGGGCCACTCCAACTGAGCTACGATCACCGCCACGAGGGCGAGTCATGCCACGAGATGAACGGCGCCTCGAGCGGCACCGATGCACCGGCATGCTGTGGAACCAATCGCGGCGTATAGTCGGCTACAGGACGAGTCGCCGGAACTCGCACGGTGTAACTGAAGCCGCTAGCGGAGCCGACCAGGTGTTCAGCGCGGGTCGCGGGCTCCCGCGTCGGGGCGTGACCATCTTTGGCCTCAGCGTAGAGCTCCACGCTCACCTCATCTGGACCGAGTTCGCCGAGAAAGACTTGTACCTGGAAAACGTATTGCCCGTCTTTTTCTTCTACTGTCGCGCTGCCAAAACGCAGGCTTGACCAGTGCTGTGCGAGTCGGGCCTGCCAGGTGACCAAATCCGCTCCGAGCACACCTTCCTTTCCCGCACGTCGCCGATACGCCGAAGCGGCCGAAAGATAATGCTGCTCCACGTATTCGCGGACGACGCGGTTCGTTGAGAAGCGAGGCGTCAGCCTGCACATGCTCTCCCGCATGCGGGCCACCCAGGCGCGCGGAATTCCTGAATCATCGCGCGCGTAGAATTCAGGCACGATCTCTCGTTCAAGTAAGCCGTATAGAGCGTCGGCTTCGGTGGCATCCCAAGCCGGGTCATCGCCATGTTCTTGCCCGTCTCCTACAGCCCAGCCCACCTCGGGAGAGTACGCTTCCGCCCACCACCCGTCTAATTCCGACAAATTCAAGCCGCCATTGACCAGTACCTTCATGCCGCTGATTACGCTTGCTTCCCAAGGACGGCGCGGTGTGTTCACCCAAAGATCTACGCCCTGAACGAGTTGCTCCGCCATGAGCAGGTCGTAGTCGCTAAGAAAAACGACGCGAGATCGCACTTCAGGGCGGCCTACGAACGCGATCCAATGCCGGATCATGCCTTGTCCCGCCGGGTCTTGTGGGTGAGCTTTCCCAGCGAGGACGAGCTGGACGGGGCGTTCCCGGTTAGTAAGGATGCGCACAAGCCGCTCCGAATCGTGCAACAGAAGGTTTGGGCGCTTGTAAGTGGCGAAGCGCCGCGCAAACCCTAGAGTGAGAGTGTCCGGATCAAGTACCTGGGCGGCCTTCGCAACCTCTTCCGCCGAGGCGCCCCGGACGGCTACCTGTTGAGCGTGTCGTTTGCGCACGTAGTGCACGAGAGCGCCACGGCTGTCGGTCCGAAGCCGCCATAAATCGGAATCGCAAACTTTCCGGACATCCTGCTCCATGCTTGCTGCAGCTCCGTGCCAGCGGCCTTTCCCGCACGTGCCCTCCCACAGGTCATCCGCGCGCACAGAATCCCACGTAGGAGTGTGTACGCCGTTTGTCACGTGTGTCACCGGCACTTCGCTCTCCGGCCAACGGGGAAACAGCACTTGGAAGATTCGGCGGCTGACTTGGCCGTGCAACTGACTTACTCCATTGACGGCGCCACTGCCTCGGACTGCCAAATAGGCCATGTTGAAAGGTTCTGATGAGTCCGTTCGATCGCGGCGTCCTAGAGCCATGAGATCCTCGAGGGAAATCGACAGACCCTGTTCTGCGTAGTTTTTGAGGTACCAAGCAATCAGGCCGGGATCAAAGCGGTCAAAGCCCGCTTCCACAGGCGTGTGGGTAGTAAAGAGATTGCCAGCCCGCGTGATCGTGAGCGCCACGTTGAATGGCTGCCGGTTGTTCGCCATATACGACCGCGCGCGTTCTAAGACGGCGAATGCGGCGTGGCCCTCGTTGAGGTGGCAAACCTCCGGATGCAAGCCGAGAGCATCCAGAAGCCGCCAGCCTCCCATCCCGAGAACCAACTCTTGCTTTAGGCGCAGTTCCGAACCGCCTCCGTAGAGTTCGCTGGTAATGCCGCGATGCGCGGGGATGTTCGCTGGATCGTTCGTATCCAACAGATACAACCGCGCTCGACCCACCTGCACTTGCCAGGCCCGGATCCAAAGCTTGGTACCAGGCATGTTCGTGGATAAGCGCAGCCACTCACCGTTCGGCTCGCGCAACGGCTTGATGGGTAATTGGCCGGGGTCATTGTAGGGATATAGGGCCTGTTGCTGACCTTGGCCGTCGATTGCCTGTCGAAAATATCCCTGCTGGTACAGCAGCCCTATCCCGGTCACCGGGACGGCTAGATTGCTTGCCGTTTTGAGTTGATCACCTGCGACGTTCCCGAGGCCGCCCGAATAAATGGGCAGGCCCTCAGTCAGCATAAATTCCATAGAGAAATAGGCCACTCCCGTGAGGTCCGAACGCGGGTGGGCCTCCTGAAACCAGCCTCCAGAGCGCTCTGCCGTTTGCTTTTCACGATGCAGGTCCGCGACCAACCTTTGGAAGTCCGGATCGGCGGCAACGCTGCGCAGCTTTTCCTGAGAAACCGTTTGCAGAATGATCCAGGGGTTGTGCGTCAGCTCCCAAAGTTCAAGATCGAGCCGTTCCCAGAGGTGATCCGCGGAGTGATTGAATGACCATCTCAGGTCCAGCGCCAATTCGCTGAGCGCTTCCGAGATGGTTTTATCCAAGGAACGACTACCGATTGCGGGACTGCCCATAAACAGACTCCTCCCGGCACCTCAGCTACCTGCGGCTACGCGAGCGCTACGCTTGAGCGCATTCGAAACAATTGCCTGGGCTTCGTCCTCGATGCGCTGCAGATGATCTGGCCCGAGGAAGCTCTCTGCATAAATCTTGTAAATTTCTTCCGTGCCTGAGGGCCGCGCGGCAAACCAGCCATCCTTTGCGACCACCTTAATTCCGCCGATCGGATTGGCGTCGCCGGGTGCCGTGGACAAAATCTGCTGGACCTTCTGACCGGCAACCTCGCCAACGTGGACATCGTCTGGCGATAATTTTTCAAGAGCGGCTTTCTGCTCCGCGGTGGCGGGTGCGTCAATGCGCTCGTAAACGGGATTGCCCAAATCGCGGGTGAGTTCGCGATAGAGCTCACCGGGGTCCTTACCGAGGCACGCGGTGATTTCGGCGGAGAGCAGGCAAGGAATGATCCCGTCCTTGTCGGTGGACCACACCCTGGCGTTGCGGTCGAGAAACGAACAGCCGGCGCTCTCTTCCCCTGCGAAACCCAGCCGCCCGGACAATAGGCCTTCGACGAACCACTTGAAACCGACGGGAACCTCATACAGCCCGCGGCCCAGCCGCGCACTGACACGATCGATCATGCTGCTGCTTACTACCGTTTTGCCAACAGCCACGTTTTGGCGCCAATCCTTGCGATTCGAAAACAAGTAGTGAATGCAGGCGGACAAATAGTGGTTTGGTGGCAGCAGCCCGCTCTCCTTCGTAACGATGCCGTGACGGTCGTGGTCGGTGTCGCTCGCAAATGCAATGTCGAACTTGTCTTTCAACCCGATCAACCTCTGCATCGCGTAAGGTGAGGAAGGGTCCATGCGGATCTTGCCGTCCCAGTCCACGCTCATGAATCGAAAGGTTGGATCGATCGTCTTGTTTACAACGCTCAGGTCGAGGCCGTACCGCTCGGCAATCAGCGGCCAATAATCCATGCCAGCGCCGCCCAGGGGATCGACACCCAGCGTGATCTTCGACGAGCGAATGGTCTCGAGATCAATAACATCTTCGAGATCGCCGACGTAGGACCGGAGGTAATCGTATCGATGAATGGTCGAGGCCCGAAGTGCTTGCCTGAAAGGAACCCGCTTAACGGCTTGCAAACCGTTCCGAAGAAACTCGTTGGCCCGCGATTCGATCCACGAGGTCACATGCGAATCGGCTGGTCCCGCGTGCGGAGGGTCGTATTTGAAGCCGCCGTCATCTGGCGGATTGTGAGAAGGAGTAATTACGATGCCGTCGGCGAGTCCCGTTTTTCGTCCGGCGTTGTAACGCAGGATGGCATGAGACACTGCCGGAGTCGGCGTGTACGCGGTGCCTTCCGACAACATGACCTCGACGTCGTTTGCCGCGAGCACCCGCAACGCGCTCGAATATGCAGGTTCTGATAGCGCGTGCGTGTCCATTGCCAGAAAGAGCGGCCCATCAATGTTCTGCGCCTTGCGGTGATCACAAATGGCCTGGGTGATCGCCAGGATGTGCCACTCGTTGAACGCTCCGTCGAAGGCGGAGCCACGATGACCGGACGTGCCGAAGACAACCCGTTGCTTCGGGTCAGCGAGGTCAGGCTGCACGTCATAGTAGGCAGTGACCAGCTTCGCGACATTCACCAAGATTGAGGGATCCGCTGGTTTTCCAGCGGATCGGTCGATTTTCACCTGCTCACCTCGGCGTCCAAGCGAAATCCGAAAAGGGGGCCTTCGACGAAAGGATGCGACTTTGCCGGCTTCCTCTCGGTTACCCGCGCGCCAAAAGTATGGCACTCGATCGAGGTCCAACGCGAAAAGTAACCTGATCCCCCATCGACGGCTCCTTCCCCGGTTCGTAGAGATCCGCAGGCGCCGGTCGTGAAGTATCTACCGCGAGGCGCCAGACCTTATTGCCCGACGCGGCGGGAATTAAAAAATCGGACGGTGCGGTATCGGCATTAAACATGAGGAATAGGTCAGCCTCGGAATGCCCCAAAATCAGACATGCAAACGACTTTCGTTCGGGATCAGCCCAAGCGGGAGTTGTACCTTGCGGTCCAAACCATTGTACGTCAGCGTCGGTGTAGAAGGTCGGTTTTCTCACCACCGGATGGGCGCGGCGAAACGCGATCATTCCCCGGGCGAAGCGATGAGTCTCCGTGTGCTTTTCGAGAAAGCTCCAATCCACCCAGCTGACGGCGTTATCCTGGCAGTACGCGTTATTGTTACCTCGTTGCGTCCGACGAAATTCGTCTCCACCGAGCAACATCGGAACTCCACGAGAAATAAAGAGGGTGAGGAGAAAATTCTTGATCAGGCGATTGCGCAAGGCTTCGACATCGGCGGAATTGCTCGGGCCTTCAACCCCGCAATTGTCGCTGTAATTGGCATCGGTTCCGTCGCGTTCGTACTCGCCGTTCTCCTCATTGTGTTTTTGCTTATAGGAGACCAAATCATTCAGTGTGAATCCGTCATGGCTGGTGACGAAGTTGAGGCTGTTTTCCGGTCCTTTGCCTGATCTTTGGTATAGATCCGCGCTCCCGCTGATGCGGCTGGCGAACAGCCCCATCATTCCCGCCTCGCCGAGCCAGAAGCGGCGCACGTCATCCCGAAAGCGGCCATTCCATTCTGCCCAGCGGTTTTTAGAGAAACTTCCCACTTGATAGGCTCCGCCTGCATCCCAAGCCTCGGCGATGAGCCCGACATCGCGCAAGATGGGGTCTTCCGCAATGCTTTCGAGCAACGGAGCGTTCGCAAGAAGATTGCCATGCTCATCCCGGCCTAGCACAGAAGCCAGATCGAAGCGAAATCCGTCAACGTGCATGAGAATTACCCAGTAACGAAGAACGTTGATAATGAAATCCCTAACGACCGGGTGGTTCGCGTTGAGCGTATTACCAACCCCAGAGAAATTCTTGTAGTATCGGCGTTCATCCTCCTCGAGCATGTAAAAGATCGAATTATCCACGCCACGGAGGCAGATGGTTGGACCCAGTTCATTTCCTTCGCCGGTGTGGTTCAAAACAATATCCAGAATGACTTCGATGCCGGCGCGGTGAAAACTCTTGACCATTTCACGGAATTCGAGCGTCTGCCCTCCGGGCGATCCCTGGGTGCCATAAGTCTCTTTGGGGGCGAGGAAGGCGGCGGGATTGTAGCCCCAAAAATTCCGTAGTCGGTCTCTGCTTATCGGATTTACACGAGATAATTCGTTTTCGCTAAATTCCTGGACGGGCATCAACTCAATCGCGGTCACACCTAAGTCTTGTAAGTAGGGGATCTTTTCGGTTAAACCACGGTAGGTGCCAGGGTGGACGGCACGCGAACTAGGGTCGATCGTAAAACCGCGAGTATGCAATTCGTAAACGACGGCGTCGGTGGCGGAATGCTTGAGCGGCAGGTCGCCCTCCCAGTCGAAGTGTGCGTCTGTCAACACGCACTTCGGCGTGAGGCCTGCATTGTCCACAGTCGAGAAACCTAGATCGCCTAGACCGCTCGACGAATCGTAGGCTCGAGCAGCTTCAAAATCCCAGTTCTTGGTCCCGACAAGGGCGGTCGCAAATGGATCGAGGAGCAGCTTATGGACATTGAATCGGTGTCCGTTTAGCGGCTGATAGGGTCCATCGATCCGGAAGCCGTAGAGTTGCCCAGCGGTGATACCTCGAACCCACACATGCCAGACGTCACCAGTTCGATGCCGTGCCGGATCCAAATCGATCACCCGGGTGGGCGAGCGGTCATCCGGGCTTTCATAGAGCTCCAGCAGAACACGAGTAGCATGACGGCTGAATAACGCGAAATTGGCTCCTCCCCCGTGTTGGTAGGCCCCAAAGGGCAGGGGGCTTCCGGCACGCACTTCCCCGCCCGGCATCTCGAGATGATTGGACCTACCTTGTTTTGCGGCCGAGACAGTCATCCACAGATCGCCTCCAAGCCCGTACTGCTGATTAAGCTAACTTGCTGAAAAATAACTGCTTCTCGCAACAGGAAGCATCCAATGACTCGTGATCGAAAGCGGTCAACATACCTTCGATGTATCAAAGCGAGAAGGCGATGCAGGTTTTTTTGAACGCTCACTTTCACAAGAGAGCGGCGAGCGAACGGTTCCCATTCGCACTTTCCGTCGGCCAGGCCAGCATCCATTCAGGTGCCGAGGATCGACGCGGCAGACGCAAGGCGGCCCGTCAAATCAAACCACAACAGACTCCGCGTCGGCTCGACGCATCCATGCCTCGCCACCGATAGCAGTAACCCGGCGGCACCACCGAGCCGTCTTGTTCTTGCCTTGTAGGGAGCAAAACACACTGGGAACTAAAGCCTATTAGCGTCCGTATAGGTACGAAGTAGAGATAACCGTTGCCCCCTACTCGTCTTAGGACAGAAGGAGACCGACCATGAGAGACATAAAGATCTTCGTACCGAAGTGGATAACCGGAGCGATTTGTCTCGTAATGATTTTCCTGCTCGGCGCCGCCCCGGCATGGCCTCAGACCGAGAAGCGCACTGTGTTCACCGAATACGACTTCCATTGGCAGGGACACTTGAAGGCTGGTCAGACCCTCGAAGTCATCAATCGAAACGGGCAGATTGAGGCGAACGCCGCGGCGGGCGACGAAGTGCGAGTCGAAGGCCTTCGCAGGGGCAACGATGACGACCGCGCCTTGTTCATCGAAGTCGTTGAGTATTCCGACGGCGTCACGATTTGTGCCGTGCATGCCAACGACAAGACGCCCGGACGATGCCATCGTGGCGGTGTCTCCTCGGAATCCACCCTGTGGCACGGGAATCGCGCGAAGATAAACTTCGAAGTGCAGGTGCCGCGGGGCGTGCGCTTCAATGCCCTGACGACCAACGGAAACGTACTGGGCCGCAACCTGGCAAGCGTGGTCGAAGCGGCGACGACCAACGGCAACGTGGAAGTTTCGACGAGCGAGTGGGCTTCAGCCACAACCACCAACGGTGGAATCCGCGTGTCTATGGGCAGCGCGAAGTGGAACGGCGAGTTGCAGGTAAAAACTACCAACGGCAGCGTGGATGTGACCCTACCGGCGTCGGCGGAATTCAAGCTCGATGCGACCACTACGAATGGCGAGATTCAAACGGATTTTCCGATTACCGTACAAGGGAGTGTCCATTCGAAGGAGCTTTCCGGCACCGTGGGCGGAGGCGGCAGGGAGTTAAAGGTGGCCACGACCAACGGCACGATTAAGCTGACAACCAAAGGTGAGAAGACCTAGCGGGGAGAACGATACCAAGAAAAACATGCCGTCAGGGAGGGCTCCAGGTCAAAGCGTACCTTTGCCGTTGCTGCTGGTTGGCTGTCTTGTTTGCAGGCGCGTTGTGGGCGGCGGGCCCTTCCTTCCAAATCAAAGGATAACCTCTTGTCGTTGCGAGATGCCCCTTGCCCCCCAAAAGTTGCACTTCGCCTGCCTAAGAATTTGAATACGTGTCCTCAATTCTTTTCGTACTCGATTCGCGGTACTTTTCGCCACCCGAAGAGTCAAACTTTGATGTATGCGTTTTGCGGATGATTGTTGCAACGGTGGTCCGTAACGCTGAATACCAGCCCGCAGCGTCGTTTATCCGCAACCGCATCGCAACGTACATAAGGAGGCAGTGTGAAAAAACCGTTCTTGTTTATCCTTTTGGCGCTGGCTGGCTTCGCTGGGCTCATTATTCCGGCGAACGCTCAGGCCCAGGATCAAATCGTAGTGACAATACCTTTTCAGTTCGTGGCAGCCGGCCAAACCGTTTCCGCAGGCGAATACAGAATCGCTCGCCTCGACGATTCCGAGCCAACCGTCCTGCTTCTCAGCAGTCTGGAAAATCGCGCTAACATCGCCATCCTTCGCGCCATCACCAGACAGCCTGGCAATGGCAAGGCAAAGCTCGACTTTACGACCGTGGGCGATCAACGTTTTCTGAGTCGCATTGAGACTGCAAACAACGCCTACGATCTCGTCGTGCCCGGCAGCGAGGCTCTCCAGGCTGCGACCGCACGGCTTCCGTCCCCCGAGAGCAACTAATTCCACCGCTAACCAGCCCTCGCTCGAAGGCGTCCAGGCAAAAGCACCCGCGCCGCCATACCCTGGACGCCTGAGCCGCCAATCGCAACAACGCCGGGCAAAATGCCGGCGAACGAAGTGGCGGGCACTCCCGGCATCATCGGTATCGGAATCCGGAGACAACAAGGCCGCAGTGATCCCGAGCGACAGCCTCGAAGCATTGGGATCGTCAAAGGCCGACCTCAGGGGAAGACCATCGCGCCGTGTCGAGGTGGCCAGGCATGGATAGTCACTCTTGGCGACCCCATCGAGTTTTGGGGACGCTGCTCCCCTTGCGACGGGCGGCTGGTTACAGTTGGGTTCCGTTTAGAAGGAACCCGACGGGCGCTGTTTTGCGTCTGCCTGAGGGCGGGCATTTCTGAAAGTGCCCACTAGAATTGTTCACCATCGACGGCTGCAGTCATGCCTATGGCAACCGCGTTACGCGAAAGACGCGGCCCGGGATGCAGTGCGCCTCTCTTCTCGGTTGCTTGCCGGCAGCGTGGCTGCTGGGAACTTACAATGTGTTAATCCTTCCATCGCAGCGCCTCTTTTGTGAGATGGTGGTGGGTCCTAATACCCAGGGTCTCCGCTGGTTAAGGCTCAGATCGTGTTTGCGGTTTCACGGCGACTCACCGCGGGCCCGTCGGTTGGCTCCGGCGACTCCCGCACTCGCGGGCCCGCGCCGTGGGCTTTCAAACGCGTCGGAAGGTCTGGTGTGTCTGAGCGTGGCTTGCGCCCGACAGAACTGCCGTGCCGATTCTCCGGGTGGAACGCCGCTCGAGGACACTCGCCGCTTTCGGAACGAGATTCGTCCGGAAACGATCCGGGCGGGTCCCGCAAATCCCAGTATGACAGATCGTTAACGAAACAGCTCGTCCGCGCAGGAGGATGCCATGAAAAAATCGATCGGCGACAACATGATCCCGACGGGTTGGAGTTTCGAGCAGGGGCTCGAACTGGTCAAGAAGGCCGGATACGACGGCATTGAGCTATGGCTCGGCGAGGTCCCCTGGTTCCAGATGAACACCACCGACACGCAGGTGACGGAGTTGCGCCGCAAGGTGGAAAATGCCGGCTTGGTGGTCTCCAACGTTTCGACCGGCCTTCATTGGAAGACTCCGCTCTCGGCGCGTGATCCCAATGTCCGCGGCCAGGCGATTCGCATCGTCGAGCGCGAGCTCGAGACCGCTCAACTGTTCGGTTGCGATGCCATCCTTGTGGTGACGGGGCTAGTGACCGAAGAGGTTCCGTACAACGAGGTCTACCAGCGCTGTCTCGACGTTATGCAGCAACTTGCGCCGGTCGCAACCAAGGCCCGAGTCAAAATCGGTTGCGAGAACTGTAATTCGGAACAACGCTTCCTGCTGACGCCCAGGGAGTTCTGGACATTCCTCAGTGAGGTGGACAGTCCTTTCGTTGGCATCCATCTTGACGTTGGAAATATCCACGACACGGGCTTCGCCGAGCAATGGATTGAGATTCATGGCCCGCGCATAACGCGCATTCACCTGAAGGACGTCA
>Ga0126373_10003418_pt1 | contig 11892 bp, 7 predicted proteins | sample PanSoiMetPlot_11_FD_92545 | JGI IMG/M metagenome (GOLD analysis project Ga0126373, IMG submission 92545) | Tropical forest soil microbial communities from Panama - MetaG Plot_11 | ecosystem: Environmental > Terrestrial > Soil > Tropical forest > Bulk soil | place: Panama | collected 2016-02-17
ATCATCAACCTGAGCGAGGCCGACGGATACTTCTTTGCGACTCGTAGTGCCGAGTTGACTGCGGATTTTGCAGCCAAGCTGCGCACTGCGGTGGTCGGCCGACTGGTGGAAATCGGCAGGTCATTCGACGTCGATGTGATCGAGGTCATCGGTCACACCGATGAACGCCCGGTCGCCAGTGGCCTTTCCAACCTTGATCGGCAACTGTCGTCAGTGATGTCTGGCGCGAGTGACGTCGGACTCCTGCAGCCCGCCGACAATGCCGGTCTCGGTCTTGCTCGCGCGGTTGCCGTGGTTAAGGTACTATCCGCAGAGCCGCGTCTGAGTGCCTTTCGCATCCTCCCGCTGTCAGGTGCGCAGCTTGTGGGAACCGACGGTCGGCTGACGCGGTGGGATGAGCGGGGGGATGTGCGGGAACTGCGGCGCATCGAAATTAGAATGCGCAAATCAAACTAGTTGCTCAATCCTTCTTGAGATCCATGTCATGCTTCATGGGCGCGCCGCGTGGACGCGTGTTTGAAATCGCCAAACGACTTTGCGGAAACCAAGACTGAAATAGCAGGGTCGATGTTTGGCGGGCGTTGCCGTCGACAACCCTTTGCGGGCGACGGGGCCGCGTTCTGCGTGATCGTGACCCGCTTCACCCGTACAAATTGTTATGGCGTCTTCCCTGGCGGAACCCGTTATGTTTGATCCGGCGCGGTCAAGAGTGGGCATCCGCGGGGCTGGTCTCTCGAGTTGGGGCACAGCGAACCATGCGGTCAATCGCAGCGCCGCCGGCTCATTTTGGCGTCAATCGCGATAACGCCATAATTGGTCACCCTACTGGTCCGATCAAGAATTCGGCCGGAATTGTGACAGGCGCCGGCCATGGACGGGACCGGCGCGAGGCTGCACTGAGGCGTTGCCTGGCCGTTCATTGGCCGCCCATTGTCGGAAATCTGCATGCTACAAGCGTCGACGAACGAGATATTTCGGCCCGATCCCATTGCGCAGCCGCTGAAAGATATTCTGCGCTATTTGGCCGAGATGGTGCGGCTCGATGGTGGCCAGGTGAACGGCCGGTTCCCCGACGATCGACGTTTTGTTCTGCATCAAAGTGAATTCGAGGGACTTCCAGGGATCACCCGCAACACGCGCGACGAGGATGGCGCGGTGTGGTTGGCCGTGGAGCGGCTCACGGATCTTAGTCCACCAGAACCTGACGCGGATCTTGGCAACTGGATCGATGTGTCTCGCGACCCGGAACAAAAACCGCAAGTGCGAGACAGCATCCTAGTCACGGTCGGGAGTGCCGAGAAAGAGCGTTTGGTCGCGGCTGGGCGCGCTCGGACGCAAGATTGCGCGCCGGCGGTAGCAGGGTCCGAGAGTGCTGGCGGCGTCTGGCATGTGCGGTTGCGACTCGCCGATCATCCAGACGTCGCCCGCAGGTCGGAACGATTTATCGAAGAATCATGGGCTTCTTGGGCGGAACCCGAACGGCCACGTCGAAAGACCATGGCAATCTATCAGCGGCTGCTGGACATCGTCGCGCTCATACAAACTGCCGACGCGGATCGGCCGGTCGAGCTTGTGTGGGGTATCGGCATTCTACGAAGCCAGGAGAGTGAGCAGCCGATCCTCGAACGCTTGGTCGAAATTGAGGTCATCGAGAGCCAGAACGGCGAGATTAGAATCCGCCCACGCCTGGTTGCAGGAGTCGAGCTAAACGCGCTTGCATCAATACCGACCCCCTTGCATTCGGCGGACGCGGCAGGCCCGCAAATTCCGCCGGAGTGTAACAGCGAAATTTCGCCATTTGTACGAGGCAGCTTTGAGCCGCTTCTTGACCAGATCGGCTTGCAATTGGACGTTCAGAGCGTCGATGCGCCTACGAGCGGCGCGCCTGAAACAGAACAACAACTATTTGAAATCAACCCGAAGCCGATTGTTTCCGATCGCTGGATGATCTTTCCGCGGCCACGATCCAATCGCTTGGTGTTGCGCGATATTGAACGCCTGAAAGATGCGATCGATCGCACGCCGTGGAAAGAGCGAGCGGTGACGGGGGTGGCCCGGGTTCTCGCTCTGGGCCCGCATGAAGATGAACGAGACCGTGGGCACAAAGCTCTACCCAGTGTCATCGGTCGCCCAATCGACCTAATGCCAGCTCCGGAAGAGAACCTGGCAAACCATAGCGAGCTGTTTTTTCCATTAGCGTATGACATTGATCAAATCGAAGTCGTCCGAAGCCTGGAGAAGGCCGAAGGGGTGACGATTCAGACGGGCTCTTGCACCGAGACGCTTCCCGTCATCACCAACGTGATTTGCCACTATCTTGCGCTCGGTCAACGCGTGCTCGTGGTGTCCCGGGAGGCAACGCTGCTTTCCGGGTTGCGGCAGCGGCTTCCATTGGCCATCCGTGATCTTGCCATCGGGCCGGCCGACAGCGACAAGGAGAGAGCACGGCAAATTACGATTGCCATCGGCCGACTACAAGCGATTGCGGAAACGCTGCGGCCTCCGGATCAGGCGGCGCTGATTGACGAATTAGAGCGCGATGCTGCTGCCACGCGCCGGCGGATCGACGACATTGATGATGAAGTCGCAAGCATTGCGCGAGTCAATCTTCGACGACTTCCGGGATTTGTCGATGTGCCGCTGGATGTTGCCAAGAAGCTCATTGCCGAACCGGATCCGTATGCCTGGTTTGACGATCGGCCGGAGCGCTTGCTGAGCGAGACCGCCCTATCGGTCGCGGCTGTCGACGCTGTCCGCGACGCGCGGGTCCGCGTGGAGCAGCAACTCTCACATATCGATGCGCAACTTCCGGCGCTTGCCGACCTTCCCCATCCTGAGGCGCTCGTGCGTCTTCACGCCGATCTCCGGGAAGCCGAGGCGCCGTCACTCGAATCGAGCGAGGAGCAATTTGCTCACCGTGTTATTGCGACGTTGGGTGTCGACGACGCCAACAACCTCGCGGCCGATCTTGAGGCGCTCAGTGCCGGCTTTCGCTTGCTGGCCGATGAGCCCTGGATTGCACCTTTGTCTTGGCTGAGCGAGCGTCGAGGAGGGGCCATAGTCAATGTTGCGTTGATTGTTGATTTGGCGAGGGATGTCTCATCTCAGTTGGCTCGACGCGTCGCGTTCTTAGCGCGTCCGGTAGATGCCCCGGTAGATGCGTTCCTCAATAACCGGTTGGTCGCCGCGGTTGACGGATTGGCAAACCGCAGGCCGATGTCCAAACTGCGCGCCCTGGGGAAGGCCAATCTCAAGTCGGTCCTTGCTGCCATAACGGTCGGCGGTATCGCACCGTCAGGTTCCGATGATTGGGCCCATGTTCATGACTACCTGATGTGGCGACGAGAAATTCACGGGCTCAATGCGCGTTGGATGTCGCTGGCGGCAGAGCTGGGCTGCGCTTCTGTCGAGGGGGAATTTCCGCAGACAATTCTCAATTTGCAGCGCGTCGAAACCTGCGTCGAAGTCGCTGTGGTGGCGCCGATTATCGCCAAGCGAACTGTCACCAGAGTGGCGAGCTCGATGCTGGCCATGTCGCGCGCCGAAATCGAGGCGATGCTCGCAGATGGTCAAAGACTTCATCCTCTTGGGAAGGCGATCAAGACTGCCACGACGAGGCTCGAAGCGGCGCGTGGCGAACTCGCTCGGCTCAACCGACTGTTTTCTGGATCTGGGGTGTTGACGGCCTCGGTCCGAAACGAAGTCTTGGCGCCAATTGGCAAGGATCACCTTACCGCCGATCAGCTCCGCTCCGATTGGATCAAAGTCCGCGAGCAAGTTGAGGCAGTTCATGCTCGCCGCGACGATTTCGGACTTATTAGCGCCGTAAGCGAACTGATCGCGCAAGCGGGCGCGCCACGTTGGGCCCAACGGATTCGAACCCAACCGGCGAATGCCACAATCGACGACCCGGTACTCCCGACGGACTGGGCGGCGGCGTGGAACTGGGCGGTGCTCTCGCTTCAGCTGGAGGAGGCTGGCCAACTGCCACGGCTACGGATGCTGGGAGATCAACGCCAGAACTTCGAGGCCAGACTTCGCCAATTGTCCGAAGCAATCGTGGCGGCACGCACGCAGCTGGCCCTGGCGCGGGTGATGACGGCGCCGATCAAACAGGCGCTGACCGACTTCGTGATCACGTTGCAAAAAACCGGACTCTCCGCACGTGATGCGATTGGGAGCCGAAGTTTAGCACCAGAGACGCTTGAAGGTTGCTGCCAGGGTATTCCCTGCTGGATCATGCCAAGTTCGCAGCTTTCCGAACAGCTTGCAGACCAGGCGATCGGAGCGTTTGACTTGGTGGTCATCCAGGAGGCCTCGCACTGCGACGCGCGAGATCTGACGGCATTGCTGCGTGGTCGAAAGGTTCTGGCTGTCGGCGACGAGGGGGCAAGCTCGACCCCAACGAGCTTCGAGAGCGCGACGATTGAACAGCTTGAGAAGCGTTTTCTGCGTTCCGTCCCTAAGACCATTCGGCCGTTCCTATTGCCAGGCTCATCGCTCTATGACCTCACCAAGCTGCTGTTTCCCTGCAAGCTTATGAGTGTTGAGGGTTCATCGCGCTTACCTGCGCGCCCTGGCGAGCCCAGTCATGTCCATCATGCAACAAGCAAGCAACCCGAGCCGGCGATTGGTGATATCCTCGCGGCCGGCGGGGCCATCCAGACGGCATCAAAGAGTTTGCGACACGACGCGCAGTTTGTCGTTAGCAACGCCGCGAACGCCCGAACATTGACCCCGGCCGCCATCGAGCCGGAAGCGGCTCACTTGCAGTTCCTGAAGCCGGCCGCGACGCTCGGAAGCCCCGAGTTAGGGTTGGGTGACACTTTTGGGAACGGCACGGGAGGCCAGGCCAGCGGTTCAGCCGACGTGGCTGTCAGTACGGCTCGCAAGCTCGAACCGGCGACGCGACGACGCTATTCGCGATTGCTCGGTGGCGCCGAGTCTCGGCCCAAGCCCCACCTGACGCCGAGTGACGAAGGTTTCGGGGACCGCGACGATTCCGGCGAGAAACGTGAGGAGCCGACCGCCGGTCCAGCTAGACCCGGGCGTACCGCAAACGCGGCGATCCGTCGCGACGACGAGGTCGACATAGCGACGCAGCTCGCGTCGCACGACCCGGTGCATGAGGATGCCCCGCAGCCCCGGCGGTCCGTTAATGGGCTTGCCGCGACCCTTGGGACGGTCTCGATCATTGCGGCGTTGTCGATGTTCATTGCTCTAGCAGTCACGGTCTATGGCCTCTTCGGTCCGAATACCGGTTCGGAGGTCGCGAGCCCAGCTGTGCCATCGCCGCCGAATACGACGTCGGCGTCAGCGAAGATTTCTGATCGGATCGCGCAAAGCGTGCCGCAAGCCCCCACCAGCGACCAGGTCAAAGGCAGCGTGGCCGCGCCGGTGCCGTTGGTTACGCAGCCGGCTGTGCTCTACGAGGAGGACCCGTCTGATCCGAACGGTAAGCAATACTCCGGTACGGTGACGTGGCAGGCGGACTCCACCTCGTCGACGGGAGATCTAGCACCCGAAATCGTGGTTAAGGCTGATCTCGAGATCCCGCAGCGCCAAATGTCGGTCGCGATGGCATTCCGGCGCAATACTGACCAGACGGTGTCCGCAACGCATGTGTTCGAACTCCGGTTCAATGTGCCTTCCGATCCCCCCCACGGCGAAATATCCAAGGTGCAGGGGCTAGCGCTAAAACCATCCGAGAAGGTCCGCGGGACTCTGCTTGCTAGCCAGGCCCTAAGGCTCACACCCGGCTATTTTCTCGTTACGTTGTCCCCCGCTCAAGCCGATATGCAGCGCAATTTGAAGCTTCTCAAGGAGGATTCTTGGTTTGATATCATGTTCCTCTACAGCAATGGAAATCGAGCGATCTTGGCGATCGAGAAGGGAACGGCTGGCGAGCAGGCATTCGCCCGGGCATTTGGCCAGTGGGGTCAGTAAGGCCGTTCAAAGCGAAGGTGGTGTTGACTTGATTGCGAGGTAAATCGGGGTCCGAGCGCCAAACCATCGTGCGTCAGGAATCGAATAAACTCTGCGTGCAAAGCGCCCTGTCGAGACATTAAGAAATTCAGCAAATTGCCGTAGGAGCATCGATGGTCTCCGAATCACATCCGGTAAAGTGCGCAGGATGTCACCGGACGGTGCTCGTCGCCGTAAGCAATCTGCATCCGCCCTGTTTTCGCGATTTCGAAGAACAAGCGGAGTGTCCGGAGATTCGAGCACGCAGGCGATCCGACGACGGAAAGCTGCTTTTGTTGATGTGCAGCGCTCTAAAACAGTCGCTCACTGAAAAATTCGAGAGCGCCGAAGTCGAACCGTCCGTCCACCGAGGAGGCTGGCGCGTTGTCTGCCGCACCCCCGGCGATAGTGGGCAATTTTTCTCTCCTAATCAGGCGCGTCGGCAGGCGGAATTGTGGGACGGCTATGGCCAAACGAAATTGGCTGGTGCATTCCGCGAAGCTGCGGATGAGGCCGAGCGTCGACGGTTCCGCGCGGAGGGCAGCATAGGGAGAAAAATGCCCAAGCCGATTACAGCTATCGGTTTCGGTGTGATTGCAATAGCGATCGTAATCAGCATTGTTTGGTATTTGTTCATGCGACAATCGGCTCAATCGGTTGTCGTGACCGTCGCTTCGGACTCAAAACCGGAAGCGACCTCACCGGCGGCGGTGGAAGCGTCGTCATCGCAGGCCCCGGCGACCATACCGGAACCGCCGCCGATCAAGCCAGTCACTACGCCGGAAATGGTGTCGCTTCCTAGTGGAACGTTTACGATGGGGAGTAGTACCGATGAGTCGGAGACGCCAGTCCACCGAGTAGCAATCAAACCCTTCGAGATAAGCAAATTTCCAATCACCATTCGCGAGTGGAACGAGTGCGTTGCCGCCAAGATGTGCCAGTACGTTCCTAGCGGCGACGACGATGCTCCCGTAACAAATCTGAGCTGGAGCGATACCCAACAGTTTCTAACATGGCTTTCTCAGATTACGCAAAAGAGCTTCCGGTTACCCAGTGAGGCAGAGTGGGAGTACGCTGCCCGAGCGGGCACCGATACGAACTATTGGTGGGGGGACCAGCTCCAAGAAGGTATGGCGGATTGTAAGGGGTGCGTCGACACCTACGATTCCACACAACCGCTCAAGGTTGGTAGCCTCAAGCCAAATCCCTTTGGTCTTTACGATATGGGCGGTGATGTCGATCAGTGGGTCGAGGATTGCTGGCACAACGGCTATCAGGGCGCACCGGTCGATGGTTCACCGTGGACTGAGGATAGTTGCCTTTCCCACGTCGTTCGGTCCGGGTCATGGAAGAATGATCCGAGTTATGTTCGGCCTGCGAGCCGTGATCACTACGACACGGACGTCCGGTATCCGACACATGGATTCCGTATCGCTCGCTCACTATAGAGAGGACGGAAACATCGTGCAGATCGTTCGGTTGGTCATGTTGTCCGTGCTGCTGGTCGGCCTTTCGGACACAGCATATCCGCAGGCCGCGCCGCCCAAGGGGGCCCTTCTGTATATTATCTCCCCTGCCGACGGGGCGACCATTAAGGGGGCGTTCTGGTGCCGCTTCGGCCTGCGCAACATGGGGGTTACCCACGCGGGCGACGATTTTCCCAACAGTGGTCATCATCATCTGTTAATTGACGTGGATGAGCCACTCAGTCCAAACGAGCCAATCCCGCATGACAAAAAGCATCTTCATTTCGGGGCAGGGCAGACGGAAGCCCTGTTGGACCTGCCGCCCGGCAAGCATACGCTGCAGCTGGTGCTAGGTGACGGAAAACATCAGCTTTTCAATCCACCTCTTGTTTCCAAAAAAATCACCATTACGATCAAAAAGCCGGAGAACCGAGCACCAGAGAAGACCAATCCGACTCCCTAGACGAAGCGCGACCAAGCTTTGAAGCGTTTGCTCTCTGCGCGCGCGTTAGGTGCCGAACACTATGGCGACTTTGCCAAAATGCTTGCGGCTGGCCATATAGGCGAAGGCCTCCGGCGCTTGTTCGAAGGGGAAAACCTTATCGATCACCGGCTGCAGCCGGTGAAGGGTGATCGCATCGACCATCATTTGGAAATCTTCGAGCGAGCCGACCGTAACGCCCTGGAGCCTTAGTTGTTGCATTACGACAATTGGGAGTCGCAAATCGCTTCCAGGGTCAGCGAGTACGCCAATCATGGCAATAGTGCCGCCCACGCGTGTCGCTCGGATCGATTCGTTGAGCGTTCCAGCGCCCCCCACTTCAACCACCAAATCGACGCCGCGACCCGCCGTAAGGGCGCGGACTTGGCTGCCCCAATTCGAGGTTGTTGTATAATTAATTGTTGTGTCAGCTCCAAGATTCCGCAATTTCGCAATCTTTTGATCGTTTGAAGAAGTTGAGATAACGCGAGCGCCAAGGAGTTGAGCAAATTGCAAGGCAAATAGGGATACGCCGCCGGTTCCTTGGGTAAGGACGGTGTCGCCGGGGCTCAGACCGCCAAACTTGACGACCGCACTCCATGCGGTGAGGCCAGCGCAAGCCAACGCCGCGGCGGCTGGATCGGACAGATGCGCCGGAGTATGCAGTAGGGCGTGTTGTGGGAACACGCGATATTCACTGAGCACACCGTCGACCTGACCGCCAGGTGCGCCAGAGAACTTCTGTTCGCTCGGTTCGCCTGCGAGCCAATTGAGGAAAAAGCCATTGATGGCGCGGTCACCTGTCTTGAAACGCGTAACTCCCGGACCAACAGCTGCCACGACCCCGGCCGCGTCAGAGAGCGGAATCAGCGGCAGTTTCTGCCGCGAACCGTAGCCGCCCCTGATCGTGAGCAAGTCACGATAGTTAAGTGTGGCTGCCATGATGCGAAGTAACACTTCGTCACGGCCCGGGCTCGGCGTCGGGCGCTCCAAAAGCTTAAGACTGTCGATGCCACCGGTATTTTGCAGCTCATAGAGACGCATCGTCGCATCCTTCGGCGACTTTCTCGAGTTGGTGAGCCCAACGGGAAAACAACATTGTTGTATCCGTCGTCAGTTCCGAGATGGCGGCGGCCGCATGTGCTTTGCGGGCGTCGTTTTGAACGACGTTCGCGTTGACTTTTTTGGCGAATCCGCTTCTTGTCATCGAGCCACCTGTGCAACGTAGCGTACACGAGTCTCGGTGAGTCGCACTATGCACGTCGCCCAGACGAAGTTGCGCAAGAATGTGGCTGGACGATCGGCTCTAGAATAGCCGATGTGGCGATTGGCGTTCCAGCCGGGAATAAAGTTCTTGGCAGGTTTGGGCGCCCGCTACTGGAACGGCTCATACTATCCGCCGTCGTGTCGGCAGCCGTCGAGAAGGCGGCCCCGTGCTGCACATCTGCGTACCTCAGGTCGGCACTCTGCCGTGTGCCTTGACGGCGGCGTGTGCGGGGGTTCGGTGCTTATGTTTCAGCGGTGAGCGCTGGGGATCATGCTCATCTGGAGTGTTGGATCCTATGATCATCGGCACACAGGAACCTAGGGTGAAGACATTTCGACGACTCGTGCGACAAAATCCCGTCAACTGCATCCTGATGGATCGATTGCCGCAACTTGAGCTGAAGGATGCATGGCTCGTAGCGGGGAGTCTGTTCCAAACGGTTTGGAATTTGCAGTCAGGCCGGCCGCCGACCGAAGGCATAAAGGACTATGACGTCTTCTATTTCGATAGCGATGATCTGTCGTGGGTGTCCGAGGATAAGCAAATCAGGCGTGTTCGCGATGCTCTGAGGGATGTAGGCGCAAATATTGAGCTGAGAAATCAAGCGCGTGTGCACCTGTGGTATGGCGAGCGCTTTGGTTCAGGGTATCCACGGCTCGAGTCCAGCCGTGATGGTATTGATCGCTTTCTCGTTGACTGCACGCGTGTGGCGATCCGACTTGGTGGAGCCGATGGTGAGTTGTACGCTCCAAGTGGATTGGACGACCTTTATGCCGGCGTGTTGCGGCCAAATCCGCTCAATCGCCGGCCAAAACTCTTCATCGAGAAGGCGGAAAGCTATCGTGCACGATGGCCTTGGCTCAAGGTGGAAAATCAGTTGGCTTGCCGACGATCCCGGGCGCGGAACCGCCTGAAGGGTAAATCATGACCATCGGCAGGGCCCGGCGGATAGAGGACGCGGCGCTCGCTTGCCGCGCCTCGTGCATGGTCGGCGGCAGCGATCATCTCGTGGGCTATTTGGCCGCGGCCTTGCCGTCTTCCGGTCGCGTCAACGCTTTGACCTGCTGGCCGTCCACAACGTCTGCGGGCGGCGTGAGTGCGACGCGCTCGCCGCCCTGCAGACCTTCGCGCAATTCGAGCGTCGTCCCATAATCGCGATAGACGCTCACATTGTGCATGTGCACGCGACCAGTGTCGTCGACCGTCGCCACACGCAGACCATCCGCGTTAAAGAGCAGTGCTTCGGTGGGGACCACGACCGTGGGGACCTGGCGTGGAATACTGAAGTCGACGTTGACAAAAAGCCCGGCCCGTAACGCCCCGTCAGGGTTGGGGACATCGACCTCGGCCACCATCGTCCGGGACGCAGCATCCAGCGCTACCGAATTGCGTGCCACCTTCCCTTCGAAAGTTCGGCCCGGCAGCTCCGGCACATGGACCTTCGCCGGCAGTCCGTCTTGCAATCCGACTGCGCCGCTCTGGGGCACGTTCACCTGAACCCGCACAACGTCGTCGCGCTGCACTGTAAATAACGAGGTGCCGCCGCTGTTGTCGTCGGCCTTGACCAGATCGCCATTGTCAACATTTCGAGCGGTGATCACGCCATTGAAAGGCGCTTCGATCTTTTCATATTGCGTTAGTTGGAGGAGCCGCTGCACCGTCGCCTGTTGCGCCCTCACATTGGCTTCGGCGACTTTCACGCCAGCTTCGGCATTGGCGACCGCCGCAAGCTTCGAGGCGAGGCCAAGACGGGTGTTATCCGCGTTCTGCTTGCTTTCCCAGCCCTGGGTCGCCAAACGCGCTGTGCGCGTATTGGTCACATCGGCCAGCGCTGCATCCTGTCGGGCCTGTTCTGCGCCGGCACGTGCCTGCTCCATTGCGGCCTCAATCTGACCGAGCCTCGCTTCGGCCTCCGACAATTGGTGATCGAGGTCGGGCGCCGCAATGCGTAGCAGCAGATCACCCGCCCGCACCCGACTGCCGATATCCACGCGCCGCTCGGCAACATAACCGGTGGCACGGGCGTAAATTCGCGCTCGGTCGAACGGGAGTACGGTGCCGGGAAGGGTCAACGCCATGGGGCCATCCTGGCGCTTGACAGTCGTCACCCGAACCTCGGGCACGAAATTGAGCGTCTGCCGTTGCGTCTCAATCGCCGCCTCATTTCGTTGCCATCGACCGTAGGCGCCCCACGCCAATGCGAGCAGGATTCCGGCGGCCACGACCACATACAGGCGGCGCGAGGGCGGTCGCGTATCCCTAAGCGGGAGTTTCACCTCTCCGGTCGGTATGGGTTCGCGGACGTTCATACGTAGTCCTCCAGCGGCCTGACCTCGCCTCGCCGCAGCATTGAATAAAGGAACGGAACGAACAACAGCGTCGAACAAGTACCTATGGCGATGCCACCGAGCACCGCTTTGGCGAGGACAGCATTTGCTTCGCTGCCGTCCGCGAGCCCAAGGGACATCGGCAGCATACCCACAAACATCGCGCCGGCCGTCATCAGAACCGGGCGCAGCCGCGTCTGGCCAGCCATGATGGCGGCTTCAACAGCCGAGCAGCCGGTCTCTTCACGGTATTCCCGGGCAAAGGTGACGAGCAGAATGGAATTCGCCGAGGCGACGCCAATGCTCATGATCGCACCCATCAGCGAGGGAATCGAGAAGGTCGTCTGCGTAATGAATAGGCTGCCGACGATACCGCAGAACGCGAGC
>Ga0126373_10003419_pt1 | contig 11892 bp, 5 predicted proteins | sample PanSoiMetPlot_11_FD_92545 | JGI IMG/M metagenome (GOLD analysis project Ga0126373, IMG submission 92545) | Tropical forest soil microbial communities from Panama - MetaG Plot_11 | ecosystem: Environmental > Terrestrial > Soil > Tropical forest > Bulk soil | place: Panama | collected 2016-02-17
CATCGTCTTCCTGTCCGAGGCTTTCACGCGGCCGAAGCCGATGCACCAGCTCGCGAAGCTCGGATTCACCCAGTCGTACACCTATTTCACCTGGCGCAACGACAAGGCCGAGCTGACCGACTACTTCACCGAACTGACCCGCGGCGAGGCACGCGAATATTTCCGTCCCCACCTTTTCACCAATACGCCCGACATCCTGCCGCGATTTCTCCAGACCGGCGGCGCGGCGGCGTTCCGCATTCGCGCTGCGCTTGCGGCCACGCTCGGCGGGCTTTGGGGCATCTATAACGGTTTCGAGCTGTGCGAGAACCGCGCGCTGCCCGATTCCGAGGAATACGCCGATTCCGAGAAATACGAATACAAAGTCTGGGACTGGAATCGACCCGGCAACATCAAATCCTTCATCGCCGAACTCAATCGCATCCGGCGCGAGAACGTCGTCTTCATCGACGGACTCAATCTCGAATTTCTGACGGCGGACAATCCGCGCATCCTGTTCTATGCCCGCATGGCGGCAGACGCGCATGAGAGCGTTTTCATTGCGGTCAGCCTCAATCCGGACGCCGACGAGGTGGCGACGATCGAAATGCCTCTGACGCGGCTCGGCCTGGGCAACGATGCGCGTTTCGTCGTCCGCAATCTGTTCACCGACGAGACCTTGCAATGGGCCGGCCCGCGGCAGTCGATCTGGATCGGGCCGGGACAACCGATCTTCGCCTTCAAGCTGGCGGGGCCCGGCGATGCCTGACGTCACGGCGCGGACCGCAATATCCGAAGCCCGGGTCCAATCCGATGCGCCGGACTGGTACAAGGACGTGATCATTTATGAACTGCATATCAAGGCGTTCTTCGATGCCAACAACGACGGCATCGGCGACCTCCCCGGCCTGATCGCCAAGCTCGACTATCTTCAGGATCTCGGCGTAACCGCCATCTGGCTGCTGCCGTTCTTTCCGTCGCCGTTCCGCGACGACGGTTACGACGTCTCGGATTACCGCAACATCCATCCAGGCTACGGCACGCTGCGCGATTTCGGCCAACTCGTGCGCGAAGCGCATCGTCGCGGCATGCGCATCATCGTCGAGCTAGTTGTCAATCACACGTCGGATCAGCATCCGTGGTTCCAGCGCGCCCGGCACGCGAAACCTGGTTCGGTCTATCGCGACTATTACGTCTGGAGTGCGACTGAGGATAAATACAAGAGCACGCGCATCATCTTCAGCGATACCGAGAAGTCGAACTGGACGTGGGACGCCGTCGCCGGCGCGTTCTACTGGCACCGGTTCTTCGCGCATCAGCCGGATCTCAATTTTGACAATCCGCATGTCATTCGCTCGGTACTGAACAACATGCGGTTCTGGGCGGACCTCGGCGTCGACGGGTTCCGCCTCGACGCCGTGCCCTACCTTTGCGAGCGCGAAGGCACGAGCAACGAAAATCTTCCGGAGACGCACGCGGTCATCAAGCAGATGCGCGCGCAGCTCGACAGCGAGTTTCCGAATCGGTTGTTCCTGGCCGAGGCCAACCAGTGGCCGGAGGACGTGAAGGATTATTTCGGCAACGGCGACGAATGCCACATGGCGTTCCACTTTCCGCTCATGCCGCGCATGTACATGGCGATCGCACGCGAAGACCGCCACCCGATCACCGATATCCTGCGTCAGACGCCGGAAATCCCCGAATCCGCCCAATGGGCGATCTTTCTGCGCAATCACGACGAGCTGACGCTCGAAATGGTGACCGACAGCGAACGCGACTATTTGTGGTCGACCTACGCTTCGGATCGCCGCGCGCGGCTGAATCTTGGCATCCGGCGGCGGCTCGCCCCGCTGATGGGAAACGACCGGCGCCGTATCGAATTGATGGTGAGTTTGCTTTTGTCGCTGCCCGGCACGCCGATCCTCTATTACGGCGACGAAATCGGCATGGGCGACAACATTTACCTCGGCGACCGCGACGGCGTCCGTACGCCGATGCAATGGACGCCCGACCGCAACGCGGGCTTTTCGCGCGCCGACCCGGCCACGCTCTACCTGCCGCCGATCATGGACGCCGTCTACGGTTTTCAGGCGGTCAATGTCGAGGCGCAGTCGCGCAACCTGACGTCGCTGCTCAATTGGATGAAGCGGCTGATCGCCGTCCGCAAGTCGCTCAAGGTCTTCGGCCGCGGTACGCTCACCTTCCTCTACCCGTCGAACCGCGCGGTTCTCGCCTATCTGCGTCAGTACGAGGATTTCACCGTCCTTTGCGTATCGAACCTGTCGCGTTCGGCGCAGGCGGTCGAGCTCGATCTGACGGCATTTGCCGGTCGAATTCCCGTCGAGCTGCTCGGTCAGACGGCGTTTCCGGTGATCAGCGACGGCGGCGTATACACCGTCACGTTGCAAGGTCACGGTTTCTTCTGGTTCCAGTTGGCGCTGCCTGTTCAGGGATCGGCGGCGGCCGTTCGCACGCGCGACGTCGATACGCTCGTCGCGCTGGGCGGCTTGGTCAGCGCGCTCGAAGGGCGCAACCGCGGCATTTTCGAGCGCGATATCCTGCCCCAATTTCTCGCCGAGCACCGCTGGTTCGCCCATAAAGGCGAACGCACCTTCACCACCAGCGTCGCATGGTCGACGACATTCCGGCTCGGCGAGCGCGATTGGCTGTGGAGCATTGCCGAAGCGCGCGGCCGCCACTTTACGGCGCGTTATTCGTTGCCGTTGATGGACGAATGGCAACCACCGGCGGTGCCGGCGCCCGCCGTCACGCTGGCCAAGCTTCGTCACGGTCCGCGCGAAGGATATTTGACGGACGCGCTGCACAACGAGGCCTTCGTTGCCGCCACCATCGCCGCCGTGCGCGACGCGCGTACGGTCGAGACCCCGCACGGACGACTGGCCTTCCGGCCGAGCCAGGCGTCCACCCAAAAGCCATGGCCCGAACAGCCGGTCATCCGCATCGGCGGTGTCGAGCAATCGAACAGCTCGGCGGTCGTCGAAGGTGCGGCAATCATCAAGTTCTATCGTCAAGTCGCGCCCGGTATCCATCCGGAGATTGAGATCGGCACGTTCCTTACCGAGCAGATCGGCTTCAAGAGCGTGCCACCGGTTCTCGGTCATTTCGCGTTGGTCGAAGCGGACGGCCGCGAGACCGCGCTCGGCGTGCTTCACGGCTGGGTCCAGAATCAGGGCGACGCGTGGTCCTATACGCTTGGCTATCTCGCCCGGTTCCTCGAGGAATCACGGGTTGCGCCGGTGGTCGAGCAAACCGCATCAAGCGACGCCCACGCCGTTTATCGCTCGCAAATCGAACAATTGGCGCTGCGAACGGCCGAGCTGCATCGCGCGTTCGACGTCGAGACCGGCGATGAAGCCTTCCGTACCGTGCGCGCCTCACCGTCCGAGGTCATGGCTTGGGGCGACGACATCGCCCGCACGGTTGGTGAAACATTCGAGCGGCTTTCGCGCAGCCAGACCGCGTTCTCGGGCGAAGCCGGCACGTTCGCCACCGAGCTTCTTCAACGCAAGGATGCGATCGTCGCACAGATTCGCGCGCTCGCCGCGGTCGACGGCGATATCGTCCTGTCGCGGCTGCATGGTGACTACCATCTCGGCCAAATCCTCGTCGTGAAGAACGACGTCGAGATCGTCGATTTCGAGGGCGCGCCCCAGCTGCCGCTCGATCAACGCCGCCGCAAGCAATCGGTTATCCGCGACGTCGCCTGCATGCTGCGTTCGCTCGACTATGCGGCTTGGACGGCACTTGAACACGCCACCGCCAATCAGCCCGATCTACGCAACGACCTGCTCAAGGCCGTCGTGTTATGGCGCGACGACGCCACCCGCAGCTTCCTCGACGCCTACCGCCGCGCCATCGCCGGATGCAAGCTGTGGCCGGCTGACGAGGACGTCGCACAGCGCCTGCTCAGCCTGTTCCTAATCGAGAAGGCCGCCCTCGAAACCGCGTATGAGCTCGGGAACCGCCCCGACTGGATTGCGATTCCGTTGCGAGGGCTGAAAGCGCTGATCGCGCCATGACGTTTGCATCGTCCACCCTCGATCGCGAGGCCGATGCGATTCTTCGGGGCGACCACACCGACCCATTCGCCTATTTGGGACCGCATCTAACAGATTCCGGCTTCGTCGTGCGCGCGTTCCTCCCCGATGCAATCGGCCTCGAGCTCATCGATCCGACAACCAATGGCGTGCTGGCATCGGCGCGCCCCGTGCCTGGGAGCGGCGGGTTTTTCGTCGTGCCGCTGGCCGCGCCGCCGCCGCACCGGTATCGCTTCCGCGCCGCCTGGCGCGACACCAGCAACACAGAGTTCGCCGATCCATACCAGTTTGGCCCATGGCTCGGCGAGATGGACCTTTATCTCTTGCGCGAGGGAACGCATTTCGAGGCCTATCAACGGTTCGGCGCACATTGCGTGACCGTCGACGGAATCGCGGGCGTCGTTTTTTGCGTCTGGGCGCCGAACGCCAAGCGCGTCAGCGTTGTCGGCGACTTCAATTTCTGGGACGGGCGGCGTCACGTCATGCGGCTTCATCCGGGCGCCGGCATCTGGGAGCTGTTCGTTCCGGGGCTCGACGAGGGTGTGCGCTACAAATACGAGATCAAGGATCGCGTCGGCGCGATCCTGCCGTTGAAAGCGGATCCGGTGGCATATGCCGCGGAACGGCCGCCGGCAACCGCTTCGGTCGTCGCGAAAATCGATCAGCACCGCTGGAAAGACGGCGCGTGGATCACAGATCGCGCGAGCCGGAATCCGTACGGCCGACCGATGGCAATTTACGAAGCGCACCTCGGCTCATGGGGTCGGCGCCCGGAGGAAGGCAATCGCGTTCTAACCTATCGCGAGCTGTCCGAAATTCTCGTGCCATACGTCAAGGAAATGGGATTCACCCATCTCGAGCTTCTGCCGATCACGGAGCATCCGTTCGACGGCTCCTGGGGCTATCAACCCACCGGGCTCTACGCGCCGACAAGCCGTTACGGCAGTCCGACGGACTTTCAATTCTTCGTCGACGCTTGCCATCAAGCCGAGATCGGATTGCTGCTCGATTGGGTGCCCGGCCATTTCCCGAACGACGCGCATGGTCTTGCCGATTTCGATGGCACGCACCTTTACGAGCATGCCGATCCGCGGCAGGGATTGCATCGCGACTGGAACACATTGATCTACAATTACGGCCGCACCGAGGTCACCGAATTCCTCATCAACAGCGCGTTGCACTGGCTCGATCGCTATCACATCGATGGCCTGCGCGTCGATGCGGTGGCGTCGATGCTCTACCTCGACTACAGCCGCAAGCCCGGCGAATGGGTGCCTAATCGTTTTGGCGGCAACGAGAATCTCGATGCCATCGCTTTCATCAAACGGCTCAACGAAATTTGTTTCACACGTTTTGCCGGCATCGCCACGATTGCCGAAGAGTCGACCGCATGGCCGTTGGTCTCGCGACCGACTTACAACGGCGGGCTCGGCTTCGGCTTCAAGTGGAACATGGGTTGGATGCACGACACGCTCGAATACATGGCGCTCGACCCGATCCACCGGTCGCATCACCATGAGAAACTGACCTTCGGCCTGCTTTACGCATTCAACGAAAATTTTGTTCTGCCGCTCTCGCATGATGAAGTCGTGCATGGCAAACGTTCGATCCTGGGTCGGATGCCCGGCGATCGGTGGCAGCGTTTCGCCAATCTGCGCGCCTACTACGCCTTCATGTACGGGCATCCGGGAAAGAAGCTCCTGTTCATGGGCAACGAGTTCGCTCAGGAAAACGAGTGGAACCACGATCAGAGCCTCGATTGGCACCTATTGGCCGACCCGCTGCACCAAGGCGTCAGCGCACTCATCCGCGACCTCAATCGACTGCATCGGCAGCTGCCCGCGTTGCACGAGCTCGACCACGAGAACGACGGCTTCCAATGGATTGACGCCTCCGACCGCGCTGCCAGCGTGTTGTCGTTTCAGCGCAACAGTCGAACGCCGGGTCGCCATGTCGTCGTCGTTGTCAATTTCACGCCGGTCGTCCGTCAGGGATACCGCATCGGCGTTCCGTCGGGAGTGCCCTACCGCGAGATCCTCAACTCGGACGACCCGCGTTACGGTGGCAGTGGCGTTCAGAACGCCGGCGTGCTCACGCCGGATCCGTTGCCGTGGCACGGTCGCAATCAATCGCTTGCTTTGACGCTGCCGCCGCTGGCGGCAATCTTCCTGGCGCCTGCGGCGGATTGACCAATGGCAGCGCGATTTGGGGCCGGGCGGCCCTATCCCCTTGGCGCGCATTGCGATCCGCGTGGCGCAAACTTCGCGCTTTTTTCGGCCCATGCGGAAAAGGTCGAGCTTTGCCTATTCGATTCCAACGGACGGCACGAGACCGAGCGCCTGCCCTTGCCGGAAAACACCAACGGCGTCTGGCACGGCCATTTGCCCGAGGCCTATCCGGGATTGCTTTACGGCTACCGCGTCCACGGGCCGTACGCGCCGGAGCACGGGCACCGCTTCAATCCGAACAAGCTGCTGTTCGATCCGTACGCGCGCGATATCGTCGGCGATCTACACCTGAGCGACGGGCATTTCGGCTACCGCGTCGGCAGCGCACGCGGCGATCGCTCTTTCGATCGACGTGACAATGCGCGGGCGATGCCGAAATGTCGGCTGATCGACGACAATTTCCATTGGGGCGACGACCGGCCACCGCGCCGGCCCTTGTCCGACAGCGTCATCTATGAGCTGCACGTCAAGGGTTTCACCAAACTGCATACCGGCATCGCCGAATCCATGCGCGGCACCTTTGCGGCGTTGCGCACGCCGGAGGTCATCGACCATCTGCGCCATCTCGGCGTCACCGCGGTCGAATTGCTGCCGGTGCACTATGCCGTCGACGACCGACTTCTGCTCGAACGCGGGCTGCGCAATTTCTGGGGCTACAACACGATCGGTTATTTTGCGCCCGACCGACGTCTGCTCGGCGGCGGCGACGGTGAATTCAAACGTATGGTTGCGGCGCTGCACGCCGCCGGCATCGAAGTCATCATCGACGTCGTCTACAACCACACGGCGGAGGGCAACGAGCTTGGACCGACGCTCTGCTTTCGCGGCATCGACAATCTTTCCTACTACTGGCTGTCGCCCGACGATCCGCGCCGGTACATGGATTTCACCGGCGTCGGCAATTCGCTGCGCATGAACCACCCACGCGTGCTCCAGCTTGTCACGGATTCGCTGCGCTACTGGGTCGAGGTCATGCACGTCGACGGCTTCCGCTTCGATCTGGCGACCACGCTGGCCCGCGGGCCCAACGGCTTCGATCCGAACTGCAGCTTTCTCGACGCTTTGAGCCAGGATCCGGTCCTGGCGCAGGTGAAGCTGATCGCGGAACCGTGGGACGTCGGCGAAGGCGGCTATCGCCTTGGCGCATTCCCCCCCGGCTGGAGCGAGTGGAACGATCGGTTCCGCGACGATTTGCGGCGCTTCTGGCGTGGCGATGGCGGCGTCATCGGTGCCGTGGCTGGACGTATCGCCGGCTCCGCCGACATCTTCCGGCACGACAGCCGCAAGCCGTCAGCGAGCGTCAACTTCGTCACCGCACATGACGGTTTCACCCTGACCGACCTCGTCAGTTACAACGCCAAGCACAACGAGGCCAATCACGAAAACGGCGCCGACGGCGCCAATGAGAATCTGAGCTGGAATTGCGGCGCCGAAGGGCCGACCGACGATGCCGCGATTGTCGCGCTGCGCAATCGCCAGCGACGCAACTTTCTGGCTTCGCTGCTGTTATCCCTGGGCGTGCCGATGCTGCTGGCCGGCGACGAGATGGGCAATAGCCAAAGCGGAAACAACAACGCCTATTGCCAGGACAACGAGATTGGCTGGGTCGATTGGTCGGGCCTGTGGCGCCCCGGCAGCGATCTGACCACGTTTATCCGGCGCCTGATCGATTTGCGCCATGACCGACACCTGACGCGCGACCGGTTTCTCGACGGCACGGCGATTGCCGACGGACGCAAGGATATGACCTGGCTGCACGCCGACGGCGCCGAGATGACCGAAGCCGATTGGCAGGTACCCGACGCTCGATTCCTGGCGGCCGTGTTCGACGCGACGCGCCAGCCGTTGATGCTCTTGATGAACGCTCACAGCGAAGCCGTGACGTTCACCCTGCCCGAGATCCCCAACATCAAAGCCTGGCACGTGCAGATCGATACGGCCGCCGACAGCGGCTTCGGCAACGCCGTTTTAGCGCCTGCCGATCAGCTGGCCGTGCAGCCGCGATCGTTGATGGCGCTCGTCGGTGAGCAGGCCTAGGCCGCCGTGCGGCGCCAGCATCGCATGGCGTTCGGTGCATCGCTTGACGCGCAGGGCGCGGTGTTCCGCCTCTGGGCGCCCGCGGCGCGGCGCGTCGCCTTGCATCTACCGGAGACGCGGCGCGATTTCGCCTTGAATGCGGCCGATGACGGCTGGTACGCCCTGCGCGTGCCGAATCTACTCGCCGGCACCGCCTACCAGTACATCGTCGACGACGCGCGTACCGTGCCCGATCCGGCGTCGCGCTTTCAGCCGAGCGACGTCGACGGCCCGAGCGCGTTGATCGATCCGGAAGCCTTCGATTGGCCCGACACGGCATGGCGTGGCCGGCCATGGCACGAAGCGGTCATTTACGAGCTGCATGTCGGCGCATACACGCGCGAAGGCACCTTCGCCGCAGCCGAAGCCGACCTCGCGCGGCTTGCCGCGCTCGGTGTCACGGCAATCGAACTCATGCCGCTTGCCGATTTCGCGGGCAAGCGCAATTGGGGCTACGACGGCGTGCTGCCCTTCGCGCCGGATTCACGATACGGCACGCCGGTCGCGCTCAAGCGCTTCATCGCCGCCGCGCACGGGCTCGGCCTGATGGTCTTGCTCGATGTCGTCTACAATCACTTCGGGCCCGAGGGCAATTATCTCGGTCTTTATGCGCCCGGATTCTTCACCGATGCGCAGACCGGCTGGGGTCCGGCGATCAATTTCGCCGTGCGGCCGGTCCGCGATTTCTTCATCGAGAATGCACTCTATTGGATTCTCGAATTCAATATCGATGGCCTGCGCCTCGACGCGGTGCATGCGGTTCACGACGACAGCCGGCCCGACATTCTCGAAGAGCTGGCGGCGCGCGTGCGCTTGGCGGTTCCGGCCGATCGGTACGTCCACCTCATTCTCGAAAACGACGCCAACCAGGCGCGCTATCTGCACCGCGACGCCGACAACCGGATCGCCGCCTATAACGCCCAGTGGAACGACGACTTTCATCACGCCGCGCACGTCATTCTGACGGGCGAGAACGAAGGCTATTACGTCGATTTCGCCGCCGATCCGATCGCAAAATTCGGCCGGGCGCTCGCCGAAGGGTTCGCCTTCCAGGGCGAGCGTTCGGCCTATCGCGGCACGCCACGCGGCGAGGCGAGCGGCGACCTGCCGCCGCCGGCGTTCGTCAATTTTCTCCAAAACCATGACCAGATCGGCAATCGCGCGTTCGGCGAACGCCTGACCACGTTGGCCGAGCCGGCGGCGCTTGAGGCGGCGACTGCGATCCTGCTCCTCAGCCCGTCCCCGCCGCTGCTGTTCATGGGCGAGGAATGGGACGCCACCACACCGTTCCTGTTCTTCTGCGATTTCGCCGGCGCACTCGGCACCGCCGTGCGCGACGGCCGGCGGCGCGAGTTCGCGAAATTCTCGGCCTTCGCCACGAGCGAAGCAATGGCGGCTATTCCAGACCCCATTGATCTGGAGACCTTCACGATGAGCCAGCTCGGCACGCACCCGCCTGCGACGCCGACGATCCGGCGCTTGCTCGACATTCGTCGGCAGGAAATTGTACCGCGGCTTCCAGGGATGCAGAGCGGCGCCCGATACACCGTCGAAGCGACTCGCCTTGTCGTGACGTGGCGGCTCGGCGACGGCAGCGCACTGACGCTCGTCGCCAATCTCGGTCCGGCTGCGACAGCCGCACCGACCCGCTCGCCCGCCGGCCGTATCCTGTGGGGTCGGAATGTGAATGCGGCAACGCTGCCTCCGTGGGCCGTGATCTGGACACTGGCGGAGGTCGCGCCATGAGCGAAAGCAGCATGGCGGTGAAAGACCTGATCGAGCGCGACTATGACGACGCGCTCGGCCGCCATCATCATATGTCGGACGCAGTGGCGTCGCGGCTGATGGCCGCGCTTGAGCGTTCGCATCACGGCGCGCGCACGGCGACGGCGCCGCCGCGTCATGGACGCTGTTTCTTGCCGGACTGGCAGCGCGGCTGGGGCATCGCGGCGCAACTTTACAGCCTGCGCTCGGCGCGCAACTGGGGCATCGGCGACTTCACCGATCTGCGACGGCTGGTCGAACTCGCTGCGGGCGCGGGCGCGGATTTTGTCGGCGTCAATCCGCTACACGCGGTTTATGCCGCCGATCCAGCGCGCATCAGTCCTTATTCGCCGTCGAGCCGCGAGTTCCTCAACGTGCTCTATCTCGATCCGCTCGCAATGACCGGTTATGTCGATGCCGGCGCGGCGCGTGCCGCCGTCGGCGGTCACCGCTTCCAGGCGCTGCTGACGGCGCAGCGCGAACGGCCGACGGTTGACTATCCCGAAATCGCCGCCATTAAGCACAGTATCTTCCGCGTGGTTTTCGAGGCTTTCGAACATCGCGTGCGGACGGCGCCGCGCGACGCCGCCGTGCACGATTTCGGCGACTTCGTGCGCGTCCGCGGCGCGCCGCTCCGGCGCTTTGCCCTCTACCAAGCGCTATCATCACTCGCCGGCTTCGGCCCCGACTGGATGAATTGGCCGGCAGAATTACGCGACCCGGAAGGACCCGCCATTGCCGCGTTTGCCGAGCATCACGCGCGTGATTTGCGCTATCACGCGTTCCTGCAATGGCAAGCCGACCGGCAGCTTGCCGCCTGCGCGACGACCGCACGCGCGGGGGGCATGCGTGTCGGGCTTTACCTCGATCTCGCGCTCGGCTGCGCACCTGACAGCGCCGAAGGCTGGACGGAGCAGGACAAGCTCATTCCCGATTTCCATGTTGGCGCGCCGCCTGACGACTGGAACGCCAACGGCCAGGACTGGGGCCTTTTTGCCTATAACCCGCAGGCGACATTGCGCACGGGCTGCGCCGATTATCGTCGCGTCGTCGCCGCCAACATGATGCATGCCGGTGCGCTTCGGATCGATCACGTGCTCGGCTTCAATCGCCTGTTCCTCGTGCCGGCGGGTGGCCAACCGATCGATGGCGCCTATCTACGCATGCCTTTCGATGCGCTCGCCGCCGCCACCGCGACCGAAAGCGCCGCACGACGCTGCATCGTCGTCGGCGAGGATCTCGGGACGGTGCCGGCCGACCTGCCACCGCGCCTCGCCGCCGCGGCTATTTTATCATACAGGCTACTCATCTTTGCGCGCCGGGACGGACGCTATCTCGATCACGCCGACTATCCAGCGAATGCGCTGGTGGCGCTCGCGACCCATGACCTGCCGGCCTGGCGCGGTTTCTGGAACGGCCGCGACATCACCCTCAAATTCGGGCTGGGTATTCAGCCGGTCGGGCTCACGCAGGAGCAAGCGCTGGCGATGCGGGCGACCGAACGCGAATCGATCCGCGACGCCTTTTCGCGCGCCAGTCTCGACACCAGCGACGAGACCGCGCTTGCCGTCTCGGCGCACCGTTTTCTCGCACGTACGCCCAGCCGCCTGGCGCTGGTGCAACTCGAAGACCTGGCGCAAGAGACGGAACAGGTCAATTTGCCGGGCGCGCCGGCCGGCGCCTATCCCAGCTTCGCCCGCAAGCTGAGCCGCGACCTCGACGCCATCTTCGCCGATCCGACGGCGAACGCCATTTTGGCGGCGATGCGCGCCGAACGGCCGCGTTGA
>Ga0126373_10003420_pt1 | contig 11892 bp, 14 predicted proteins | sample PanSoiMetPlot_11_FD_92545 | JGI IMG/M metagenome (GOLD analysis project Ga0126373, IMG submission 92545) | Tropical forest soil microbial communities from Panama - MetaG Plot_11 | ecosystem: Environmental > Terrestrial > Soil > Tropical forest > Bulk soil | place: Panama | collected 2016-02-17
GCTGCTCCAGGAAAGTGCGTTCGCGCGTGTCCCAGACGCGATCGGCGATCATGTCCATCGCAGTTTCGAGGTCCAGTTCTTCCCATTTCGTAGAGTGTGGTCTGCGGTACTTTATGCGCGTTAGGCGATTTGCGTGCGTAAGGAGTTCGAAACTATCGGAACCTTTTGGGCAGAGGCGGCCGCGGGAAATGAAAGAGTCCGGGTCGCCTTCAATCGATACCAGTTTTCCGTCTTTGTGATATACGAGCTGGCCGCACCCAACCGCGCAATACGGGCACACCGAACGCGCCACTTCGGCGCCCTCGTGTTTCGGAGCAAGATGCCGCGTACGCTCGCTCATGGCTTCCACGCCGGTGCCGTCACCGCGCGTCAAGATCTGCCGTATCAGAGGCCAGCGTGTCAGAAGATCGTTTGCCATATCCGTTTTCCCTTCCGCGGTCCTTCCAAAATTTCGCCTACTCGGAGCAACGTCATAATTGAAGGTCTCATTGCAGTCATTTTGGATTGCCACCTGCCGTTCGCAGTTGCGTTTAGTTCATCGGCGCGACGGCACCATACTCAAGAGCGACCTACACCCATACTTTGGCTCCGAGCGCCAGATCCACGGTGATGGCATATGTGCAATACATGAGCCAAATTCCCGTGGTAACTTGCAGCAGACCGACGAGCCGCGCTCCTGGACGCCACGAAAGCAGGCGCGTGGGAATTTCGACGGCGTAAATCAGCGTCAAACCGACGAAGATGATCATCACCGGGATATCCCCCGCACGGCGAAAAACATCCACACCGAGCAGGCTGAGAAAGAGGAACCCGATCGCCATCCAGCCATCCGGCACGTCGCTTGAGGCCACGTAGCGACGATGAGCCATCGCAAACCAATGGATGCCGTAGGCCGTAAAGGCTAACCCCGCCATGTATAGCGGAGCTGCGTTTCTGAACACCCCAAACCATGTGAGACCCACGAGGAGGTAGATTCCCGTGAGGAATTGCATGAAGCCCGGCATCCAAAATCCCCACATACCCATGGTTTTGTTTACTTCGGGGCTTGGCTGCGGAAAACCGAAGAGGGCCTGCCCACCCCAAATGAAGTAACCGGTACCAAGACCAAAGAAACCGATTGCAACGGGCACGAACTGGGAAGCTGCGAACGTTAACGTTTGTGTTTCCATGTTTCCGACTCCTCAACAATCCACGCACATTGCCTTTCAGCCGCTACAAGGGCGTACGGCCCATACGGCCCGTAACCCATCAAGCACTCGCCACTGTGGATGCACGAGGCACGGCGCGTTCCACAGATTTTCGCCGGACGGTACTCGAGCCAGCCAGCCAATTCAACAAATAGCCAACTTCTCCCTGACGCGGACAACCTACTGCACGTCCAATTGGGGTTAGGAAGCCGCAACTGCTTTTTGCCCAAACACTCTCAGAAAGGCTTGGGCCGCGGACGTCGCAACTGCTTTTTGCTCGAGCACTCTCAGGAGGGCTTGGGCCGCGGACGTGGATGATGCGGAGTTTTGGCCGGTGATGAGACGACCATCAACTACGTAGTGAGGCTGCCAGTTCTTCAGCTTCTCAAAGCTAGCACCCAGCCGCAGCAACTCATCCTCAACGAGGAACGGCACAACACTTGTGAGCTGGACCTCTTCTTCTTCACCGTTCGTAAAGCCGGTTACGCGTTTGCCCTTCACGAGGGGCCCGCCCTTGTGGGTCACGTGCCGGAGTACACCGGACGAGTGGCTCACCAAGGCGATCGGCTTGCCTGAATTGTAGAAAGACTCGAGCAGGGCGATCGAATGCCGATCTTCAGCCAGGTCCCATATGGGCCCGTGGCCGCCGGGGTAGAACACGGTGTCGTAGTCTTCCGCTTTTACATTTGCGAGCTTGACAGTTTGGGAAAGCTCTTCTTGTCCCCGCTTGTCTTCCTTGAAGCGCGCCGTAGCGGGAGTCTGATTCTCTGGCAGATCGCTCTTTGGGTCGATCGGAGGTCGGCCTCCTTCCGGCGAAGCCAACGTGAGCTCGGCACCTGCGTCCCGGAAGACGAAGTACGGGGCGGCGAACTCCTCAAGCCAGAACCCTGTCGGCCGTGTAGTAGCGCCCAGTAGACCGTGCGAAGTTAACACCATCAAAATCCTCATCCGTTTCCTCCTTGATCACGCCGCATCTCTCAAACATTGCAGCGCAACTAACTGCGATCAAATCAAACGGGAGGCAGCGGCACAATTGGACGAAGGTGTTGGCGATACCTTCGTATAGACAAGGCGGCAAGCGGAGCGCAGACCCAACCAGTAGATACAACAGATCGCGTTTGTCCACAGACTGCATGAAAGTGCGGGCAATACGTTCGTCCAATTGTTTTGTCTTGGCGACTCTGACTCAAATCAGAACTCTCGAGAGCGGTAGCGAGGCGAATCTAGAAAGGAAGAAGAGCGTGCCACAACAAGCGACGGGACTCATATCCGTGCGGCTACAATCCGACGCCTACTGGCGAGTCACATTCGACATTCCACCTCTCAACGTCTTTGGACCGGCGAACATCCCACAGCACGAGAGTCGTGTCCTCGCTCGAAGCTAATGACCGCGCTAAGGTTGTGGTGTTTGACAGCGCCGTCGATGGCTTCTTTGTGACCCACTACGATTTCCTCGCGAAACCGGCAGAATCCGCAAAATTCCCTCCGGGCCGACGGGCTTACAGCCTTTGCCGGACATGCTTGTCCGAATCAGCCGGGCTCCCGTGGTATCCATTGCGTTGATTCGTGGACGTGCAACAGGTGTCGGCAGCGAACTCGCTCTCGCGAGCGATATGCGTTTCGCGAGCCGAGAAAAGGCCGCGCTCTCGCAGTGGGAGGGTGGGGGCAGGTTTGGTTCCAGGCGGCGGACCCATGGTACGACTACCACGCCTGATTGGTCGGGGGAGGGCTCTAGAAGTTTTGTTGGGAGCAGATGATATCCCAGGTGATCGAGCGGAGCTCTACGGTTATGTGAACCGGTCCCTGCCCGACGCGGAGCTGGATGAGTTTGTGGACGCACTCGCTCGGCGAATCGCATCATTCGACAAGCAAGCTATCGCGGAAACGAAACGTCTAGTGAACATCGCGAGTCTTCCTCCAGATTCCGAAATATGCCCTGAATGGAGCGCTTTTGTCAGTTCGCTGGGTCGTGCCGCGGCTCAGGCGCGCATCAAAAAGCTGATGGACCGTGGCTTTCACCGACCCGGTGATGTTGAAAATCGGCTCGGATACTACGTTGGAGAAATAGCCGATTGACGTTCTGCAGTACCATTGCGAATGAACCAGGAGGGCAGATGCGAAACAATCGGCAGAAGACGATACTTTCGTATGGGTTGACGCCCTCGGTTCTTATGGGCATGATCAAGTATTCATTATCAGGCGGACATAGCCACCTGGAGGCTGGCGAGGCACGGCCACGGCAAGTTGCTAGGCGTGTGCGGCAAGTACGAATTACAATATCGCCCAAATAACAAGTGGGCGGAACATCTCGCCGCTGGCGGGCAATGCCAAAGACTTACCGGGGAAGGCAGAACGAAAACGGCTAGCGACGGTCGACTGCGTGAAAGATGTGTGCGTGGTGTTTCTCGACGGCGGAACGGTCATCGACGAAAAGAAGTCGCGCACCGCTCGTACGCTCTTGCTCCTTGCGATCTTCTTCCTCTCTTCCGTCGGTTGGATGACTGCCCTTAGCCCGTCGCACCGAATCTCGCAGTATGGGCATACTTCGTGGAAAATTCAGGACGGATATTTCGGTGGCCAGGCAGTCTCTATTACCCAGACGACAGATGGGTATCTCTGGGTAGGAACCCCCACCGGACTTTTTAGATTCGATGGCGAGCAGTTCGTTCCCTGGACTTCGCTGGCTGGGGAACAGTTGCCATCCAACGAAGTCCCTTTTCTGCTTGGCGCAAGGGACGGTAGCCTTTGGATCGGAACGAATTCTGGTTTGGTCCAATGGTTAAACCAGCGTTCGATCAGGTATCTGAATGGAAAACGCATAAACTTCATCATTCAGGACGAAAAAGGTCAAATCTGGGTTACGAAAAACGTGCCCGGCGATTACTCAAACCCAATTTGCCGAATTGTCGATACAGACGTTCGTTGTTACGGTTACGGAACCGGCGAGGGAGCAGTTCTGGCCGCGCCGGTGCCTCTCGCGGAAGACGCTTCGGGCAATCTTTGGGTAGGGCACGATACGGCACTTGTTCGGTGGAGCTCGGGATCACTCAAAGTTTATCGACCTGCGGCGTTGCAATCCCATCAGGGAATTGGCGGCGTGGAGGCCCTGGCGGCCGCTGACGATGGCTCAGTCTGGGTTGGAGTGATCGCCCCCGGCCACGGAGGAGGGCTGCAACACATGGTAGACGGCGCTTTGAAGCCGTTTGCCGTCCCAAAACTAAACGGCGAAACCCTGGAGATCGGGGCCCTTTTGATCGATCGCCAGGGCAATCTCTGGGTCGGTACAAACAATCAGGGCGTCTATAGAATCCACGGTACTGACGTCGATCATTTTGGCAGCGTGGACGGCTTGTCCGGCGACTCCGTGAACCAATTGTTCGAGGATCGAGAGGGCAACCTCTGGGTCGCTACATCGAAGGGCATCGATATGTTCCGCGACCTTCGCGTGATCACCGTCACCAAGAGTGAAGGGCTAAGCGAAGACAACGCCGAATCGGTTCTTGCCGCGCGGGACGGCACCGTCTGGATCGGATCGGAACATCTGCAGGCTCTTGGCCGGGACGGCGTATTTTCTGACCTCGGAAAAGGTCTGCCGGGGAATCAAGTTACATCCCTCCTCGAAGATCACGCCGGTCGTTTATGGGTCGGAATGGATAACACCTTATGGATCCGTGAAGGAGGGAAGAAAAACGGAAAGTTCCGTCAGATCAAGAAGCAGGATGGCAGTGCGGTCGGGATGGTCATGGGGCTGACTGAAGACGCCGAGCATAACATCTGGGTCGAGACCCACGGGTCACCCGCAACGCTCATCCGCATTCAGGGTCTGACAGTTCGGGAAGAATTCCCGGAACCGCCGATACCATTAGCGCGCAAGCTCGCGCCCGATCCGCAAAGTGGGATCTGGATGGGTCTGGTGGATGGCAATCTGGCACGCTTTCGATCCGGCAAGACAGAGATTTTCACCTTTGCCAACCACCCGATTACCCGGGTCAAGGCGCTTTTTGCGGCGTCTGACGGGTCGATATTAGGAGCGACCGAATTCGGAGTAGTGGGATGGAAGAACGGAAAGCAACAGATCCTCACCGTCCGTAATGGCCTGCCTTGCGGCGACATCAACGCCGTCAATTCGGACGATCACGGCGACCTTTGGCTTTACGCGGCGTGCGGACTGATCGAGATTCCAAAGGATGAAGTGCAACGGTGGTGGGAAGAGCCTGAAGGCAAGCTGAGGGCGAAAGTCTTTGATGCGTTGGACGGCGTCCAGTCGGGGGTAAGTCACTTCAATTCGAGTTCAAAAGCGCCTGACGGACGATTGTGGTTTGCCAACGCCAGCGTAGTGCAGACGGTCGATCCGGCAGATATGACCGGGAACACTGTACCGCCGCCGGTGCATGTCATTGGCGTCGTTGCGGATCGAAAGAGCTACCCGCCACAGGAAGCGGTTAAGCTGCCTGCGCTTACCCGCGACCTTGAGATTGACTACACGGCAACAAGCTTCGCTGCGCCGAAAAAGGTGCTGTTTCGCTACATGCTTGAGGGCCACGACGCAGGCTGGCTGGAACCTGGAACACGACGCCAGGCCTTTTATAATGATCTGCGTCCAGGCCGCTACCGCTTCCATGTTATTGCCTCCAACAACGACGGCGTTTGGAACGAGGCCGGGGCATTTCTGGATTTTTCCATCGCTCCGGCTTACTATCAGACCACTTGGTTCCGCATCTTGTGCGGGGCTGCTCTGCTATTATTGCTGTGGTTCATCTATCAATTCCGCCTTCGGCAATTACAACACCAGTTCAACATTGGGCTGGAAGCCCGTGTGAATGAGCGTACGCGCATCGCACGCGAATTGCATGACACGCTTTTACAGAGTTTTCAAGGTCTCGTGATCCGCTTTCAAGCGGCTCGCAATCAACTCCCGCACCGTCCCGAAGAAGCATCGGAGGCCCTAGATAGCGCGCTAGTTTCAGCGGATCGGGCAATGGAGGAGGGCCGCAGCTCGATTCAGGAGTTACGCTCGGAGCTACTCGAGAAAAGCAACATCGAGCAGATGCTGCTGACAATGGGTAAGGAACTGGTGTCCTCGCAAAATGGCGAATACAGTTCTCCGCCTCTGCGAGTCATTGTAGAGGGCACCCGACGAGCGATGCGGGCGATGATCACGGAAGAGATTTATCGAATTGCACGAGAGTTGCTGCGAAATGCCTACCGTCACGCACATGCCCGGAGCATTGAGGCGGAACTACGGTACGATGATGATGCTTTTGTGTTAATCGTAAGAGATGACGGAAAAGGGATAGATCCCATAGTGCTGAAAGGTCGCGGTCGCGCCGGTCATTGGGGCCTGCCGGGCGCGTATGAGCGCGCAGAGGGAATTGGCGCTCGCTTGGATATCTGGAGCGAAGCGGGCGCTGGCACAGAAGTTCGATTGACAGTTCCCGCCGCGATCGCCTATGAAAAATCCAGCCATGGCGGTAGATTTAGGCTGTTCCGGAAAACGAGGATTTTATGAGCACGGACCCTAGTTCGATTCGCATCATGACGGTTGATGATCATCCTCTCTTGCGGCAGGGCATCGCAGCTCTGATCAAAGGCCAGCCAGATATGGAATTGGTAGCGGAGGCTTCCGATGGGGAGGAGGCCATCACACAATTTCGAAGGCACCAGCCCGACGTTACCCTAATGGATCTGCAAATGCCGAATGTGAACGGTACGGAAGCGATTAGCTGCATTAGAAGCGAATTCCCTGATGCCAAGATTCTCGTGTTTTCGACGTATGCCGGCGACATACAGGTCCTACACGCCATTAAAGCCGGGGCGCGGGGGTACCTACTGAAAGGAAACGTGCGCACGGAGCTGTTGGAGGCGATACGCACGGTCTATGCCGGACGAAAGCGAATACCGGCGGAGATTGCGGAGGAATTGGCTGAACACGCCGCCGACGACCAGCTGACTTCGCGCGAAATTGATGTGCTTCGTTTGATTGGCGCCGGCAATGCCAACAAGCAAATCGCCGACAAGCTCCGCATCGGAGAAACGACAGTCAAGAACCACATCTCCAGCATACTTTCCAAGTTGGGTGCCAATGATCGGGCGCATGCGGTTACCATCGCGCTGCAACGCGGGATCATCGAGCTTGAGGCGCGCCAGAGGTCACGCTCGTAAATCCTACTTTTTACCCTTTCGATCGCTTCCAAAACCCAAATAGCATGAGACGAGTAGGAAAGGCTCTGTGTGCAGCGTCTTTTTTCCACGTTCGCCGAAGGCTGGCCTGGCGCTGGTCTTTTGGTTCAGCGCATACTGACAAGTTCGGTTCTACTTTATTTCGGCATCACACATTTCCTGGAAACCGGAGGAGTTGACCTGAAAAACCTTCCTTATCTGATTGCGGCTGTCGCCGGGCTATTTCTGCTTCTTGGCCTTTGGACACCATTTGCTGGGATTACGATTGCTCTTGCAGAGGTCTGGATACAGTTGGCATGGCGCGGGTCTTCGCTAACCCCAATCATGCTCGCTGGCTTGGGCGGAACAATCGCAATGATCGGGCCCGGATTATGGTCGATCGATGCCAAACTTTACGGAAGAAAGCACCTCGAAGTCCCGAGATACTAGGCGTCTATCACCTAAAATGCAAGTTGAATCCGAAAGCAGTAGCGCTCTCAATCCCCCCAAAAGTAGGAAAGCTCCCTCCCCAGATAGTACAAGCATGAGCCCGCACCATATTCCCAGACCACAACCTCCCGATCTGACCTTGTAACCAAAGCTCACTCATCGCAGACTTCTGCCATGATCAGAACATCGTAACGCAATTTTCGAGTTGGGAGGAAGGTATGGCTTGCGCTAGGATAGCTTTCACAAACCCAAAGTTTACGAGAACCAAAACCGTGGTACCGCAAACGATGCTGGACTGGTATCGCATCTTGCGAGTGCACTATCACTGGCCTCTGTTTCAGGTGATCCGATTTGCGTTGTGGCTCGCACGCTAGATTCGGATCCCAGGCCAAGTGTGCTCTGTTTGATGGTGAACGGTCTCACTAAGGGGGGAATATGAGTACGGCTGCAATTTCTTTGGGACATCCCGCCGACTCCGCGCAGGTTATCGGGCGTACATTTAGATCATCGTTTGTCTCGGACGCCAGGCCGATCATTTTTGTGCTCGATGAAGACGCCTCCGTACGCGAATCACTGGAACAATTGGTCCTTCGCGAAGGCTGGCGGTGCGAGACACTTGCGTCCGCTCAGGAACTTCTCGCACGCTTGCCAGGCGTCGTTCCGAACTGTCTTGTGGTTGACACTTCTGTTCCAGGCACCAATGCTCTTGATCTGCAAAAGCGTGTCGCTGGCGAGTTCTCAGGCACATCAGTCATCTTCATCGCGGCCCAGATCGATGTGGGTACGACGGTTAAGGTCATGAAGGCGGGAGCTGTCGGGATTTTCATAAAGCCACTCAGCAACCATGCGCTGTTGGCCTCCATTCAGGAAGCGCTGGAACGCAGCCGTGTTGCGATCGCTCGCGAGGCGGAGGCCCGGGCGCTCCGCGACCGTTACGCGTTACTTACTACCCGCGAACGACAGGTCATGGCGCTGGTCGTGTCGGGGCTGCTGAATAAACAGATTGGCGGACAGCTCGGAATCAGTGAAGTCACAGTGAAGGCCCACCGGGGCCAGGTGATGCAGAAGATGAAGGCCGATTCGCTTGCGGGCTTGGTAAGAATGGCTGGGAGGCCCGGGCTCGCCTCGGTGGCGGAATCCGAGATTTGTCGCTGAATCGTTTTTTGGCTCTCCCCTGTGATTAGCTCTGTCTGCTTGACGAAGTTCCTCACAACTTCTGCAATCTCGTCCGCAGCCGTATCCAGTTCGAAATGACCCCCGTCGACGATATGCACCTCATTTTGGATCCCCTTTTATGCGGCGCTAAGTGCGTTTGGATTAAAGCACTTCGAAAATCAGTTCGAGCGCGACGGGCGAGCCGAGAGGCAGACTTGCGACACCGCTGATGAGGCGGCTCGGGTTTTTGTCCTTACCGAAAATCTCTTGCAGCAAGTCCGAGGCTCCATCGGCGACTTTTGGGTGCTCGCGACAATCTTCCGTTGTGGCCAAAGACACGCCGAGTCGGACGATGCGCGTGATTCTATCAAGTGAGCCAAGGTATTGGCGTGCGACCGCGAGGCCATTGAGCGCCGCAAGGCGAGCGGCTCGACGGCCTGTTTCTACATCGAATTCGCTACCGACGCGGCCGATGAATTTGGCCGCGAACCCCTCCGTGGGGAGCATTCCGCTGAGGAAAAGAAGGTTGCCGGTAAGGACTGCCTCGGCGTAGGTACCAAAAGGCTGTGGCGGTGACGGAAGTTGGATACCTAGCTCCTTCAGGCGCTCCTCGGCGCTTGGTAGCCTTGGTGTAGCACGCAACCGTCGAGGAGATGCGGTAGCGTTTGGAGCTCCTAGTTGCATACCGAGTTCCCTTTCCATGCTGCTTTCATTTTCAGACGACGAGTCGATAAGAACAAAGTCACAAAAGCTAAGCAATTGAACGAAGGTATCGCCGATACCTTCGTCCGATTGTTTCCTGCTCGTCTCGCTGGCTTAATCGAGGATGGTTAAGGCACGGTCGAAAGAAAGCGAAATGGCAAGGAACAAGACAGCAATTGCTATGGGAGCGCAGCAAGCAATTGGTGCCGGGCTCGTCGACGGCTTTCTGGAGAGTGCCTACAGCGTCGTCGCGACGTCGCTTCGCGCTAGCGAACCATTGCGGTCCACACCAGATCTGTCGGGATGCGTGATATCGATCTCTGCCGCGCTCGCCGATAACGCGATCGGCGGTGCAAACGGCTCTTTCTCAACGATCACGAAAGGCGAGCCGAACACCGTCACCCGCCATCTGGCGATTGAACATGCGAAGCAAGGCACCCGCTCCAATGCTGTTGCACCCAGCGTCGTGGATACGCCATTGCACGAGGGCAGCCCTAAAGAGCGTCTCCGTGCGTTGCTGCCGATGATGAGCACAGCCCAGACCAGCGGCGTCGTCGCCGCCATCTGTATCTGTGTGACGCACGCCGAGTTATAGGCGAAGATCTTCACGTCGCCGGTGGCGATCATATTGGGTGTTGCTAGTCGGAGGCGGGGGAGGGCGAGGGGAAAGCCATGCTTACTATAGAGGTTCAGCCAGTTGCCAATACGCTCGACGGCCGGCCGCCCGCCGCAGGAAGGCAGGATTTGCGGGACGAGCGTTGCCTCGTGGCGAAGGCCAAGTCAGGCCATAAAGACGCGTTCGGAGAGCTGTATGAGCGTCATCATCGCAAAGCGTATCGTACGGCTCTTCGCATCCTTCGCAATCAGCAGGATGCGGAGGATGCAGTGCAGCAAGCCTTTCAGCGGGCGCTAGTCAATTTGGAACGTTTCCGCGAAGACGCGACGTTCTCCACCTGGTTTACACGAATAGCGATCAATGAAGCCTTGATACTCCTGCGCCAGCGCCGCAGACGAGAGCCGCTTCATGCACATAGTCTGGATGCCGCAGAACGCGATGTCGGCGTCGAGATTGCCGATGGTGGACCTACACCAGAAGAAATGCTTTGCCAAACCGAACGCCACGCAACCTTGCATCAGGCAATTGGACGGCTTCGAAAGAACCTGAGGATCGTCGTTTTGCTCGGTGAGCTGCAAGGTCTGACCCGCGCCGAGACTGCTCGGCGCCTCGGCTTGACCGTGAGCGCCGTTAAGGCGCGTATGTTTCACGCACGGAGAGTTCTGAGGAACCGTCTTGAACGGAGCTTCAGTGGAGCAGGCGCGCCAAGCAAGCTGCAAAAGGGAAAGGCAATGAAAAGCAAGGTGGCTCAACATGGAAGCGAAAACAAAGTTAGAACAGTCTATACAAGAAGATCAAATCCGTGCAGCCCTGAATAAACACTGGCAGGCGTCCGCAGCCGGCGATGCAAACGCGGAACACGACATTTACCACGACGATGCCATTTGTGATTATCCTCAGTCGGGTGAGCGAATCCTTGGGCGAAGTAACTTGCAGGCCTTGCGGAGCCATCATCCCGGCAAGCCGTCTGGCTTCGAGGTCAAACGAATTCTCGGAAAGGATAATCTCTGGATCACGGAATACACAATCACGTACCAGGCGCGACCGGCATACACGGTGAGTATTATGGAGTTCCTCAACGGCAAGGTTGTCCACGAAACACAATATTTCGCGGATCCCTTCGAGGCGCCAGCCTGGCGGAAGCAATGGGTTCAGCAGATCGCGTGACACCGCGCTGAGGTGCGGAAAACGCAATGAAGGGGTTTGAAGAATTGCGACGCGTTATCGACTCAACAAAGTTGTCGAAAAACGAGCTTCCCGGGTACATCGGTCCTGAAGCGTTCCCCAAGGATTGGCACGGCGTCTCTTCGGCAATAGGAAGATTCATGCGGGAGGAATCCTAAGGGTATGGCTCGGCTGCTATCGGTGAACGTTGGGCTTCCTCGAGACATCGAGTGGAAGGGTCGCAGTGTGCACACCGGCGTCTGGAAAAATCCGGTGACTGGTCGGTGTCGCGTCGGGCGACTGAATCTCGATGGAGATGGCCAAGGGGACTTGGCAGGTCATGGAGGCGAGCACCGAGCCGTCTTCGTCTATCAGATTGAGTCGTATCGTTATTGGCAGGAGCAACTGAAGAGGACCGATTTCGTTTATGGGCAGTTCGGTGAAAACTTTACGATAGAA
>Ga0126373_10003421_pt1 | contig 11891 bp, 8 predicted proteins | sample PanSoiMetPlot_11_FD_92545 | JGI IMG/M metagenome (GOLD analysis project Ga0126373, IMG submission 92545) | Tropical forest soil microbial communities from Panama - MetaG Plot_11 | ecosystem: Environmental > Terrestrial > Soil > Tropical forest > Bulk soil | place: Panama | collected 2016-02-17
ATTCTTCTGATTCCCGTCTTCCCACTGTTAGCGGTGATCATTAATGGCATCTTGGGAACCAGGTATTCCCATGAATGGGCCTACTGGTTGGCGTGCGGCTCGGTCGGTGCCTCTTTCCTCTCCACTATCGCAGTCTTCGGCGACGTCCTCAGGACAGGGACATCCCACGAGGTCATCGCCTACCAATGGATCTTCGGCGGCGATCTCACGATCAATCTCGCCTACCTAGTTGATTCGCTCACCTGCATCATGCTGCTGGTCGTGACGGGCGTGGGGTTCCTCATTCACGTTTATTCGATCGGCTATATGCATGGTGAAACCGGATTTACGCGCTTCTTCACCTATATGAATCTGTTCATGGTCTCCATGTTGCTCCTCGTGATGGGGAACAACTACGCCGTCCTGTTTATCGGCTGGGAAGGCGTCGGCCTCTGCTCCTACCTTTTGATTGGCTACTACTACGATCGAGTTTCGGCAGCCAAAGCGGCCACGAAAGCTTTCGTCATGAACCGCATCGGCGATGCAGGCTTTCTACTGGCGATTTTTCTGGTTTTCATCAATTTCAAGACCCTCGATTACACCAAGGTCTTCCCCCAAGTCAGCCAATTGTCCCCAGAGGTAGTCACGACGATCGCGCTCTGCCTGTTCGTCGGCGCGATCGGAAAATCCGCGCAGCTTCCTCTCTACACCTGGCTGCCGGATGCCATGGAGGGTCCGACCCCGGTCAGCGCGTTGATCCATGCCGCAACCATGGTCACAGCGGGCGTCTATATGGTCGTCAGGAACCACGCGATTTACGATCTTTCGCCAACCTCCATGGCGGTGGTCGGCATGATCGGAGGATCGACAGCTCTCTTCGCCGCCACCATCGGCTTGGTCCAGACTGACATCAAGCGGGTCCTGGCCTATTCGACTGTCAGCCAACTCGGCTATATGTTTCTCGGCTGCGGAATCGGCGCCTATACCGCGGCGATCTTCCATCTCATGACGCATGCCTTCTTCAAGGCATTGCTGTTCCTGTCCGCCGGATCCGTGATCCACGCGCTCTCGGGAGAGCAGGACATTCGTAAGATGGGCGGACTGAAACATAAGATTCCCTGGACCCACTGGCTGTTCTTCATCGGCACTGTAGCCATCGCTGGCATACCGCCGCTCGCAGGCTTCTGGAGCAAAGACGAGATCATGGCCCACGCGTTCACGCACCATCAGTATCTGCTCTACGGGATGGCTGCGACCGGCGCGCTCTTGACGGCCTTCTATATGTTTAGACTGACGTATCTCACCTTCTACGGCCCATCGCGGATGGACCATCATACGGAGGAACATGTGCATGAGTCGCCGATGGTCATGATCGGGCCATTGGCTATCTTAGGAGGCTTGTCCCTCGTGGGCGGTTTCGTGGGATTTCCGCCTGAGCACGGGTGGTTCCAGCGCTTCCTTGCTCCAGTCGCCGGCATGGGAGCGGAGCATGTGGCGGCGATTGGACTTGTTGTCATGCTGATGGGCATCGCCACAGGCATCGCGGTGCTTGGGTGGGGGATCGCCCATTACTTTTACAGCGTGAGCCCCGCGACTCCAGAACGGTGGGCGGTCAAATTCTCGGCGGTGTACACGACCCTTCTCAATAAATATTACGTCGATGAATTATACGATTTGCTCTTTGTCGAACTGACCAAGAAGCTTGGCTGGCTGCTCGACTGGTTTGACCGAATCGTGATCGACGGAATCGTCCGAGCGGTCGGCCAACTTGCAGAGCTGGGGGCAGCTGGCTCGACGTGGTTCGAGAAGCACGTGATATACGGCAGTATTAATATCGTCGGTTACGGCAACCATCTCGCTGCCAGACAATGGCGACATTTGCAGAGCGGGATGGTCCAGCACTATGCGGCGATGATCGTGGCGGGGCTTTTCTTGCTCGCCCTGGTGATCCAACTGGCGCTGCAACTCTAGAGTCAGGCGATGTTGGAAGAACTGGTATCAGCTTTCCCCATTCTCTCGTGCATTCTCTTTTTGCCGGTTGCCGGAGCTGCCGTGCTGTGGCTCTTCGACGATGAGGACCTGATCCGTACCTCGGCGCTGACGATCACACTGGTTGAGTTCGCCCTATCCCTCTTCGTCCTGGTTCGCTTCGTTCCTGACTCGGCCTCGATGCAATTCTCCGAGCACGTACGATGGGTCCCAGCCCTCGGAATCAGCTATCACCTGGCGGTCGATGGCATCAGCGTTCTGTTTGTCGGACTGACGGCCTTCCTCACGATTCTCATCGTCATCTATTCTTGGGACACCGTCCGGCACCAGGTCAAGCTGTACATGATGGCCCTCCTGGCGCTTGAAACGACGACGATGGGTGTCTTTATCTCCGTCGACCTGATCCTCTTTTTCGTGTTTTGGGAGTTGATGCTCATCCCGAGCTACTTCCTCATCAAGCTCTGGGGTGGAGGGGCGGAGCGGCACTATGCGGCGCTGAAATACGTCCTCTATACCCTGTTCGGGAGCGTCTTCATGCTGGTCGGGATTGCTCTTCTAGACATCAACTACCACCAATGGGCGACGCTGCATCACCTAGAGCCGGCCTATTCGTTCGACCTGCTTGAACTGTTGACCGTGCCAATCCCTCTCCAACAGCAAGTTCTGATCTTCTGGTTCATGTTTCTCGGCTTTGCTTTCAAAGCTCCGGTGTTTCCATTCCACACCTGGTTACCGGATGCGTTATTCGAGGGCCCGATCGGGATGGCCGTCGTGTTGTCCGGGTTGAAATTGGGCACGTTCGGCTTCATGCGGTTCAGCATTCCTCTGCTCCCTGAGGCTTCGAAGAGCCAGATGGTCGTCTCCGTTGTTATGGCGCTGGGTCTGGCTGCCATTCTGTACGGCGCGATTATGGCGCTGATTCAACCTGATTTTCGCCGCTTGTTGGCCTACAGCAGCATCAGCCACCTGGGCTTCATCGTGATTGGCCTTTTCGCACTCAACTACCAGGGTCTCCAAGGCAGTCTGCTCACAATGATTAATCTCGGATTCAGTACGGCGGGGCTGTTCTTTATCGCCGGGTTTCTGTATTCGAGACACCAGACGACTCAATTGGCGTCTTACGGCGGCATGGCCAAGCAGGTCCCGTTGCTGGCGACGTTTTTCTTGTTCATCGGCCTTGCATCGATCGGCTTACCAGGCACCAACGGATTCGTGGGAGAATTTTTGATCCTCCTCGGAACTTTCAAGGCCCATTGGATCTATGGCTCCGTCGCAGTGCTTGGGGTCATTTTCGGGGCAGCCTATTTCTTGTGGTACTACGAGCGGGCGATGATGGGACCGCTCAGTAAAACCGTCAGAACGTCGATTGGCGATCTTCATTTTCGAGAAATTGTGATCGCCTTGTCGTTGTCCATCATGATTCTGTGGATCGGGCTTTATCCCGCTCCATTCCTGAAGATGATGAACGGATCAATACAGGCCTTGGTCGATCGGTTGGATCGGGGAACGGTCGCCTCCATGAGTAGGGGGCCCGCCGTCAGGGTGGACTGAATCATATGAGCGAATACCTTCTTCTCTATATCTTGTTCGCGCCGTTCGTGGGGGTAGCCGCACTCATCTTTATTTCGAACCGACAACTGATGCTCGTCCGCGGGGTCGCCTCAGCATCTGCCGGACTCTGTTTGCTGGCGTCGCTCTATCTCTTCTTCCTCTACGACCCCGCGAAGGGTGGTTTCCAGTTCGTCCAGAAGTTTGAATGGTCGAAGCAACTTGGCATCTCCCTTTATCTCGGCGTCGACGGTGTGGGGACACCGCTGGTCTTAGCCTCGGCAATCCTTTTGTTCGCCGGCATCTTCGTATCCTGGCACATCAAAGACCGCACCAAGGAATTCTACATCTGGCTGCTGATTCTGGCCGCGGCAACGATCGGCGTGTTTATGTCGCTGGATTTGTTCTTCTTGTACTTCTTCTACGAAATGTCCGTCATCCCGATGTATCTGCTCTTGGGCATGTGGGGAAGCCACACGAAAAAGTACATCGAGATGACGGACCCAGAAGGCCTCAAGCAGCGGGATTCCGTCGGGTTCATCTTCAACTTCGCTTCGAATAGCAAAGAATACGCCGCGATGAAACTGGTCCTCTTCTTGTCCGCCTGGGCGGTGGTCGCGCTGATGGGCATCCTGCTCATCTACAAATACTCTGGCCTGAACACCTTCGATATTCTGGTCCTCCGGGAACAGGCGAAGCTCATGAATATCCCGGCACTTGGGACAACTCTCGACAAGATCATTTGGCTGCTGATCTTCTTCGGCTTTGCCTCGATCGCTCCGCTTTGGCCTCTGCACTCCTGGTCCCCCGTCGGCCACGCAGCCGCCCCGGCTGCGACAAGCATGTTGCACGCGGGCGTTCTGATGAAGTTGGGTCACTTTTCTATCATCCGTGTGGCATTCGAAATTCTTCCTGAGACAACGAGAGAACTCATGCCGATCGCTGCGGTCCTCTGTATCTTCAGCATCATCTACGGGGGATTCGTCGCCTTTTATGCGAAGGACACAAAGTACGTTATCGGCTATTCCAGTTCCAGTCACATGGGATACGTCTTCTTGGGCATGGCTGCGTTGAACTATATAGGGCTGAGCGGCGCAGTGATCTATATGTTCGCCCACGCGATGGCGACAGGTATGCTCTTCGCCATGGCCGGGTGGGTGTACGATCAGACGCACACGCGCGACATCCCGTCGTTGGGCGGTTTGTCAAACCGCATGCCCTTCATCGCCGGTTGCTTCGTGGTGGCCTGTATGGCTTCGATCGGGATGCCGGGGACTGTCAATTTCATCGCAGAAATCATGATCATTGTGGGGGGGTGGGAGAAGTATCCCTTCCAGGTAATTGTCGCCGTCATTGGAATTGTAATCACCTTGGCCTATTTGTTCCGGATGATGCGCGGGGTCTTCTATGGAACGATGGATCAGAAATACAGCCATTCGCACGACGCCGTTGCTGTCGCCGACCGTCTCCCGTTGCTGGTGATGATTGCTGTCAGCATCGGGTTTGGGGTGTTCCCGATGCACCTATATAACGTGGTTCGATCTGGCATCGATCCACTGGTCGCGAGGATCACTCACGTCGTGCCGATCGCCGCCGCGGCCGACGAACCTAGCCGTCAGCCATCAGCCGCGACCCACCAGATTACGTCTCCGAGGAGTTCTTCTCATGAACTGACGGCGAGCCAGCTGCATGCTGAAGGCTTTGAAAAAACACCGTGACCTTCTCATTGACGATATCACCCGCCGACCTCATGTTGCTCCTGCCGGAAATGATCCTCACGTTCTGGATCTGCCTGGTCTTGACCGTCGATTTTGCTTTCCCTCGGCTGCCGAAGGAACAACTGGCCTATCTCAGCATCGGAGGGCTTGCGATCACGCTGGGTTGCCTCGCATGGTTCGATGCGACCGGCATCACCGGTACGCTCTTCGCCAACATGTTCGTGGTCGACCGGATGGCCTTGTTCTTCAAGATGCTTATCGTGGCAGCCACCATATTAGTCATTATTGCCTCTATCGAATTCGTTCAGCGCTTCACATTCTTCCGAGGGGAATACTACTTCCTGGTCGTGATGTCGGCACTAGGCATGATGTTCATGGCCTCGGCGAATGATCTCCTCTCCGTCTTTGTAACCCTTGAGTTCTCAACCTTCGGGTTCTATATCTTGGTGGCCTATCTGAGGGAAGACGCCGCGTCGAACGAAGCCGGGCTCAAATTCTTCATCTTGGGGGTATTTGCGGCTGGCCTTCTCGCTTACGGGATCAGCCTGGTCTACGGCGAGACAGGAAAGCTCGTGTTCTCGGACATGGTGTCTGCCCAGGCCACGCCAGGGTTGGTCATCGGTTATTTGCTTATCTTCGCCGCGTTGGGATTCAAAATCGGGGCTGTGCCGTTCCATTCCTGGATTCCCGACACCTATCACGGATCTCCGACACCGGTAACCGCGTTCCTATCGATTGCGCCCAAAGGGGCGGCCTTTGCAATTCTCCTTCGGATGTTCTATGTCGCGCTCGCCAACTTCAAACCCACCTGGGTGCTCATGTTGGTTGCGGCCTCGATTTTGTCGATGACCTACGGCAACATCGTGGCAATCGCCCAGAAGAACATCAAACGACTACTGGCCTATTCCGGCATTGCGCAGATCGGCAATGTGCTCATCGGCCTTGCTGCCGGGACGAAAATGGGAAGTGATGCGATTTTGTTCTACCTGTTGACCTACCTGTTCGCAAACTTAGGAGCCTTCGCCATCGTTATCGCGGTAAGCCAGGCGATCGGCAGCGATGAAATCGAGGATTACAGCGGCCTAGGTCGCCGGTCACCCTTCCTTGCCTTCGCCATGTTGATTTTTCTGTTGTCACTCGCCGGCGTGCCTCCTCTCGCCGGATTCATCGGCAAACTCTATATTTTTATCGCAGCAATCAAGGAAGGGCTTTATACACTCATTGCGGTCGGAGTGATCAACATCGTGATCTCTCTCTACTACTATCTGATCGTCGTGAAGAGGATGTATATTGTCGAGCCTCATGATCCATCGCCGGTGTCGATCTCGGGTCACATGAAGGCTGTGGTGTATGTGGGGCTCGCAGGAACGCTCGTGATCGGCATCTATCCACAACCGGTGATCGACTGGGTGGTGGCCGCATCGTTGATGTTTTCCAATCTGGCCGAGCCAGTGGCGTCGACTCCGCTCCTTCCGCCGTTCGGAGGATGACCATCCCTCGTCCTCATGCCGCTTCCAGCGGCGCTTCTGCTAAAATATTTCTTGCAGGGTACCATGGGGCAGAGTACAGTTCTGTCACGAGTTTTCCCCCTAACGTCTCAGCGTGGGTTCTGCGTCTATTATGGGATTCGTCACTCAAGATAATCCCACCGTTTCAACGGCGTCGGAGCCCGTCCAATCAACGTCGTCCCCTGAGAAAAAATCCATGCCTCAATCGCTCATGGCCAGAGCCGTGCGGTGGTTTGCCAGCTGGTCGATTGAGCAACGTGTGCTTGGAGGGTTCGGGCTCGTTTTTGCGGGTATCGTCGTGATCAGCATCGCCTCTTATCGCAACACAGCGGTGCTCATCGAGAACAGCCGACTCGATACCAGGAGTCACGAACTCGTGCAGCTTCTGGGTTCGATCGGAGAGACTTTGGATGAAGCCGAGCGCGGACACCGTCGCTATCTTGTGACTGGTGATCAGGCCTATCTCAAAGGACACAAGACACTCTTGGAGCAGATGCCGGTGTTCTCGCAATACCTGCAGGGTTTGACGGAAGGCACGCCCGACCAAGAGGCACGTGTAGCAAGCCTTGTGGAATTAATCGGGCAACAACTCGCCGCCGAGGCAGCGGCCATTTCAGCGCGACAGACAAGTGGCTACGAGGGAGTTCGCTCCATCGCTCTGTCGGGCGCAGCAAAACTAGAACTCGAGGCGATCCATCGCTTGATCATCGAAATGGAAGGGGCTGAGCAGAAGGCTCTTCGAGCCCGTGTTGTTCAATCTACCGGAAGTACGAGAAACACAATCGTGCTCCTTGTCCTCGGCGCTCTGTTGCAACTTGTCTTGCTCGCTTCTGTGTATCATCTGATCCATCACGACATCACCGAGCGCCGTCGCGTCGCAACAGAACTTCGCCGTCGAGGCGAATTGCTCCAGGCGGCGAACAAGGAACTCGAAGCCTTCAGCTATTCCGTCTCGCATGATCTGCGCGCACCACTTCGCCATATCGACGGCTATGCCTCCTTGCTATCCAAGACGGCTGGTGAGTCGCTCAACGATAAAGCCCGAAGATATCTCCAAACCATCTCCGATTCCGCGAAACAAATGGGCCAGTTGATCGACGACCTGCTGATATTTTCTCGTATGGGGCGGCAAGAAATGCTGCGGACCAGAGTGAACCTGGATCAACTGGTCAAGACTGTCATTCACGATTTAAGACTTGACTTGCAAGGACGGACGATCTCCTGGACAATTGGGTCATTGCCCGAGGTCTACGGCGATCCGGCGATGTTGCGTCAGGTGTTCACGAACCTGCTCTCGAACGCCCTGAAGTTTACTCGACATCGCGCCGGAGCGAAGATTGAGATCGGCGCCACCCAACCGACCGCGGGTGAAACCGAGATCTTCGTCCGGGATAATGGCGCGGGGTTCGATATGCAGTACGTGAACAAATTGTTTGGTGTGTTTCAACGCCTCCACCGAAACGACGAGTTCGAGGGGACGGGCATCGGACTCGCGAATGTTCGACGGATCATTCATCGGCATGGTGGCCGCACTCGGGCCGAGGGGGCAGTCGACCGGGGAGCGACATTTTTCTTCACCCTCCCAACGAAGAGAGTTGTCGGATGACCACCCTGAAGCCAATACTCCTCGCGGAAGACAATCCTCGTGACGCCGAACTGACCTTGGCCGCGATGGAGGAACATCACATTGCCGACAAGGTCGTCGTCTGTCATGATGGCGCCGAGGTGTTAGACTACCTCTACTGCCGAGGTCCCTATAAGACACGACGGCATGGGAACCCAGCTGTAGTTTTTCTCGACCTCAAAATGCCGAAGGTGGACGGAATTGAGGTCCTGAGAACCATTAAGAACGACGCTGACCTACATCATATTCCCGTCGTCATGCTAACGTCGTCACGTGAAGAGCGAGATCTCGCCCAAAGCTATGCCCTGGGAGCCAATGCATATGTTGTCAAGCCGGTTGAGTTCCACCAGTTCATCAATGCCGTGAAAGAACTAGGCGTCTTTTGGGGTGTGATCAACGAACCACCCCCGGAGGGCCTGACATCCACTCAGTAGCCTCACAGTCGAGGACCCGTGAAGCCCCCGCTGCGCCTCCTGCTCCTCGAAGACGATCCCGTCGACGCTGACCTCATCACAGCGACCATGACGGAGGGAGGGATCTCCTGTGTATCGCGCCGCGTCGACACACGTCATGATTTTATTGCTGCGCTCAAAGAGGGTGAGATCGATCTGATCCTTGCAGACTACTCCATCCCAGGTTTCGACGGTTTCAGTGCCTTGACCCTTGCCCGACAACACCGCCCGGAAGTACCCTTCATGTTCGTATCTGCGACGATCGGTGAGGATCTGGCGATCGATGCCATGCACCAGGGCGCGACAGATTATATTTTGAAGCAACGGTTAGGTCGATTGGTCCCCTCCGTCCAACGCGCCTTACGAGAGGTGGAAGAACGAGCTGAACGACAACGCGCGGAAGAGGCCCTCGAGCAGAGCGAGAAGCAGTTCCGACAAGCTCAAAAGATGGAAGCGGTCGGACGATTGGCAGGCGGCATCGCCCACGACTTCAACAATCTCCTCACGGTCATCATGGGATACAGTCAGGTCCTATCGACCGAGCTGGGCCCTGAACACCCGCTTCGCAGCAAGATTGAAGAGACACAGAAAGCAGGGGAGCGAGCCGCGGGACTGATTCGGCAACTGCTCGCGTTCAGCCGCAAGCAGTCAATGGACCCGAAGGTGTTGAGTCTCAACACCGTCGTCACCAATATCGAAGGTATGTTGCGCCGTTTGATCGGGGAAGATATCCGCCTTGTGACCAAGCTTGACCCGGGAAACGTCCACGTACGCGCCGACCAGGCACAACTTGAGCAGGTTCTCATGAATCTCGTCGTCAATGCACGAGACGCGATGGCGAAAGGAGGAATTCTCACGATTGAAACTGCCCAGATTGAACTTGCCCGCAGCCCCGTCCATCATCTCCGCCCGTTGGTTCCCGGCCCCTATGTAAAGTTGTCGGTCATCGATACAGGGTGTGGGATGGACCGCCAGACCCAATCGCACATATTCGAACCGTTCTTCACGACGAAAGAAGAAGGAAAAGGGAGTGGGCTCGGTCTCTCCACAGTGTTTGGAATTGTCACCCAGTGCGGTGGTGGCATCGACGTAGCCAGTCGCGTGGGCCATGGGACAAAATTTGACGTGTACCTTCCCAGGGTTGAATCCGATGTGCCGACCGCCGCACTACCCCAAGACCAGGGGCAACCGAAACGGGGGACCGAAACCATTCTTCTTGTGGAAGACGACCCGAGCGTCCGCAATCTCGTGCGAGATGAACTGCGCAAACTCGGTTATCGTGTGCTGGAGGCCAAGAACGGCGTCGAGGCCTGCTTATTGGCGACGCAGCAAGCGAGCGCTCTCGATCTGTTGTTGACGGACGTCGTCATGCCGGGTATGGGCGGTCGAGAGTTGGCCCAGCACCTCTCTGTAATCAAACCCAATCTAAAAATTCTCTTCATCTCCGGCTATATCGACGATGTCGGCCTCCATGCTGGACTTGAGGAAGGCTCCACCAGTTTTCTGCAGAAGCCCTTCACGCCCGAAGCTCTTGCGCGGGCCGTCCGAGAGCTCCTCGACATGCGGTTGCGCGCCGGGAAAACCAATGCCACCTCGCCCGCTCCACGAGCAGTGTTGCACTGAGGGTCGCGGCCCCGACGAGGGATTCTCACAGCCAGCCTGATTTGACGGTCCGCGCCTCGCCTCTCTATACTCGATTAAAAACGATGATGAATCTCCCCTTCGAGTACCGTCGGCTTTTCTCCAGTTTTGCCACTACGTTTTTGATCGGAACGGCATGGCTAGCAATTGGCTCGCCTCATGAGGCTGCTACTCAAACGTTGACCTGGGACCCAGTCGCGGAGGGATTGTCGGCAGCGGTCTGGACACCTCAAGCACCTTGCCAAGAGGTCCCGCCGTTTGTTGCCATCGATATCGATCCGGATCGCTATCGCTTTTCGGTCCACTACTATCAGCGAGAAGGGATGGCAGTCCCACCAGATATCCATCAATGGCAAAAACAGACAGGGCACGACCTTGTTTTCAATGCCGGTCTATTCCGCGAGGACTATTCGTATCTCGGTCTGTTATATGCCAGTGGGCGTTCGATCGGCAGTAAGCGTCATCCGACCTGGATGGGGCTTTTTGTAGCCGAACCCCTAGTCTCAACGTCGCGCTTGGCGGGAGTCCTGGACCTCGCCGTAGATACGTTTGATGAACAGCAACCCCCATACCAAGAAGCAGCGCAATCGCTGATGCTCATCGACCGGACAGGAAAGGTGCGTGTGCGTCAGACGGGCAAACGGGCTCGACAAACGATTCTCGCGGAACTCGGCAACGGACATATGCTGCTGCTCAAGAGTACAGAGGCGGTGTCGCTCCATGCGATTGGCCAATGTGTACGGGATACCTTTCCCGCAGTACGGCAAGCGATGGCGATGGATGGAGGGTCTTCGTCAGACGTGGTACTGAGCACGGCCACCACACAGAGGACAAATAAGGCGGGCATCCCGCAGCCGTGGCTTTCCCAGTTGAGTGACAACTCGACAGCTCATATCGGGCTACCGGCTGTCATCGGCATCAGCCCCCGTCACGCCACGCCGGCAAATCAGGCTCCGCAAGAAAAGCCTGCAGATCGATAGGCATCAGGGTTAGCGGCCCGGTGTCTCGATCGGAAAGCCTGCCTCCTCCCAGGCATTCATGCTGCCGCTGACGTTATACACGTGGCGGTAACCAAGATCGGCCAAAGTTTCCGCGGCGATGTTGCTCCGGTGCCCGGACTGACAATAGACAACAATGTGGTCGTCCAGCTGTGCACCAATTTCGCGGTGACGCGTTTTGATTTCGCGGAAATCGATATTGAGATCGGTACCGGGAATGAACCCCGTTGCATGTTCTTCCGGGGATCGGACGTCGATCAGAACGAACCCCTTTTGCGCTGTCGAGGGAGCCTTCATCAATCCCGCCCGCAGTTGCTGAACCGTGAGCAGGTAGGAATGATGGGCGGACACCGTACCCGTCGTGATCAATAGGGCCAGCGCTGCACTGATGGCCAGGATTGCTATCGATTTCATGGCTATCCTCCTGTATCGTA
>Ga0126373_10003423_pt1 | contig 11889 bp, 16 predicted proteins | sample PanSoiMetPlot_11_FD_92545 | JGI IMG/M metagenome (GOLD analysis project Ga0126373, IMG submission 92545) | Tropical forest soil microbial communities from Panama - MetaG Plot_11 | ecosystem: Environmental > Terrestrial > Soil > Tropical forest > Bulk soil | place: Panama | collected 2016-02-17
AACGTCGCCGAGACCGTGATCGTGGGCGGTCCCATGGCCGTGACCTGCGTCTCGGTCGACGGATCGGCCTTCCGGGTGATCTGGTAGTTGCCGCCCTGGCCAGGCGCCGTCTTGAGCGGCCCCGGCGGCGGCACCGCGCCCGGCAGCCCGACGAGCGTCATCCAATCGTACGGACCCGCATGCGACGGGTCGAAGAACGAGCGGAGGACGAAGTTCGAGACGTACATCCCGCCCCCGGCGACGACTTCGTAGCTCTGAACCTCCACTGGATCGCAGTTATGCACGAATACACCAGATCCAATCGCGAAATTCCTGGTCTGCGGGACCGTGAGGTCAAAAACTCGCGTCTTGTCGTCACACTCAACTCGAGCTACAACTTTTGCATGGGCGAATGCACTGTTGACGGATGTAGGCGACCCCTGCGAGCCAAGGGTCTTTGCGCCACTCACTGGGCCCGTATGCGCCGCCACGGTCGACTTGACGCCGGATTTCGAGCGTCCGATTGTGGAGCCTCGACGCTTGAGCAGCGCTTCTGGTCGCGCGTGCAGAAGAGTGTCGACGGGTGTTGGCTGTGGAGTGGTGCCAAGAGCTCTACGGGATATGGACAAATTCGTAGCGGCCGCACCATGTTTGCTCACCGATTCTCGTTCGAGCTGAGAAACGGCCCGATCCCCCCTGGCATTGAGGTGTGCCATGCGTGCGACACGCCCTTGTGTGTACGTCCCGATCATCTCTTTCTTGGGACGCATGCCGATAACATGCGGGATGCTGCGACCAAGAATCGGATGGCCGGCAATGGCGGCCTGTTCGGAGAGCAGGCTGGGTCTGCCAAGCTGACGGATGCTGTCGTTGCCGAAATCCGCGGCAGCCGGGAGGCTGCCAACATTATCGCCGATCGCCTTGGCGTACACGTGTCGACCGTACATCGAGTCCGTCATCGCAAGACGTGGCGACATGTGCTGTAGTGTCTGGCCAGGAGTCAGGAGCCTGGCCGCCATATAAAGGCCGGACGTCAGCAGCACCTTGTGGTCAGGAGTGCAGCGTAAGCTGGTGCCGTCCGTAAATAGAACTCGCAGGGTTTCTGCGGACTGATGCGTACATCGGGCGTGGCCGCCTCGCGAAGCTACGGTCGCCCCGCTGGCGGCGTCGAAGGACGCGACGTCGAAAAAGCCTCCGCGATCCGCAAGTGTCTCTATTGAGACCCTGTCTCCGTTTGCCATGCAAACGTCTGTGTCACCAGATATGCAAAGCTCGTGCGCGTATTCGGTCCCGGTCCCGTCGTCCGCCCAGAGGTTGCAGCCCTCGTCGCCGACGATCTCCGCGAGCTCGTGGCTGATGGCGACGGAGAGGCTGTTCCCCGGGCCGGTGAGGGTATTGGATGCGGTGATCGCGTCGAAGGCCACCGCGAGCCCCGACCCGTCGACGGCGTGGTAGGCGACAGCTCCTGGCGCCTGCGGCATGGCGGGCAGGATCGCGAAGACGATCTCGCCCGGCTGGAGATCCTGGCCGGCGGAAACGCGGACGAGGCAGGGACCGCCACCGTGCTCGGAGGCGACGTCGCGGTTGAGATAGGTCTGGCAGCCGCTCGCGATGGCGGAGAGCTTGGCCGGCGTCAGCGTCTCGCCGTTCGAGGTGCCGACGCCGCCGGTTTCGTCGATGAGGACGAAGGTACGGGCGGTCATCGGAGGGGCACTCCGTGGCGTTCATTGTAACGAGCCCAGTCACGGAGAGCGTAGGCCCTTTCCGTCTCGATGCGACGCCGCGTCTCGGCATCGAGTTTGGGGTCGGACAGTTTGCGGTCGCAGGCTTCAACGATGGGAGCGAAGTCGATCATGGGTACTTGACTCCCGCGTCGCCCTCGCGCGCCTCGCTCGCCTGCTTGCTCGCCCAGATGCTGACGACGCTCGCGACGTCGGTCCCGCACGCGGCAGCCGTTTGCGCGGTGCAATCGGTCCACGGCGTCTTCGCGACGATGCAGGCGTCAACGTGCTCGTAGACGCATTCAACGACCGCGGCGATCGCGGGGACGGCGGCCTGCTGTTGGGCGGCAGAGCAGCCCTGGCAGGCGAGGAGCGGGGACAGGCTCACCGCGAGAATGGCGAGAGCCCGCTTCACGACTTCACCGCCTGATGAGTCAGGATGCCGTCAGCGATCTTGAGGATCGCCGCGGCGCCTCCGAGATAGCTGGCGATGACGGGCTCGACGGGAGCGATTGCGGCGGCGGCGCCTGCCAGACCGGCGATGAGGCCGGTCAAAACGAGATTCAGGGTCACGCTCATGAGGTTCACCTCGCGAGCGGATTCTACCGCTTCTTCGCGGCCTCTGCCACGAGTTCGGCCTCGATGTCAACCTGCGAGGCGACTTTCGGGCGGGGCGGCAACGGAGTCGTGATGACCGCGGGCGGCGGAATGGTGACGGCGCCAGACGCGATCATCTCGGTCGCCTCGTTGTTCCACTCAATGCCGACGCTCTGCTTTTTCAGTTCGTGGTCCTGGCGATCGAGGCGTTTCGTCGTCCGGCGATGGGTGTACCAGAGCGCGGCGAGGTACCCGACGCCCTGGACGATGTCCTTGCAGTGGTCCCATGTGACCCAGGAAGGGAGCATCACTCCTCCGGCGGCAGGCTACTGTTGCGCTGCGTCGTCTCCCGCCCTCGCATGGGGCTTGTCAGCGTCCGAACTGCTTCGTAGCTCGCCGTAGCTCGATCGGCGGCGTGCTGCGCTTCGATCTGAGCAAGTCGAGCCGCTTCAGCGCTGATTCTAGAGTCGGTCGCGATCTCGTCGACGCGGCGCTGGAGCATGAGGACAGCATTGACGGTGCGCTGAGACGAAGCAGTGGCCGCTTCGATCTTGACCTCGAGATGCCCGAGTCGCGTCGCGAGCTCGGCCACGGCCCGGGTGAGGTTCTGTAGTTCGGCGGCGATGCTCCCCAGAGTCGGTGACGGCTCGAGATCGCCAGTAAATCCGACGGGCGGCTCTGTCGACATTCGGTTACCTCTCAGCGGTGATCGTGGAGCCAAGCCAAGGGTCTACGGCACTACCCCCGAATCCACCGCTCGCGATGGTGCCGTCGATGTGAGCCGGTGTCAGGGTCCGGCCGCAATGCCAGACCGCCGGGTCCCCGGTGACATCGATCCCGCACGCGGTACCGATGTTTGAGAAGTTTCCGAAAAAGAAGCCTCCGGTCTGCTGAAAAGCCTGCGTAGCGGTCAGTCCGGTCTGCATCGTGAGCACGACTCCCGGACCGACCTGCAGTTCGCCGGGTCCCCATATCACTCCTGGGCCGACGTTATGACCAATCTGAATAAACTCTTTCACTAGATCCAGGAAACTCTTCACGTATACGTCACCAAGAGCGCCACCGGTCATAAGCACGAAACCGTGCAGGATGATCCCGCCGTCCAGGATATACATTCCGTTGGAGGACCCCTGATCGCTGTAGGACTCGCTGGCGTAAAGGATTCCTCCGATCAGGTTCGCCGAATTGAGCGACGCCGTTGCGCTGGCCTGAGCCCCCCCGTTCCAATTGTCGTTGAAGTTGTATACTGCCTCGAGCGATACCTTTTCAGACCTGAAATAGGCTGTCGGGTCGATCCGGGAGAGCGTGGCCTGGGTTGTGGCGTTGAAGTCGAAAGAGCTTGTGCTGGGTGTCCCAGATAGATCTGGAACCCAGATGTTCTCGAAACAAGACTGAATGCTAGGGACGAGTGTGTTTATGGGGAGCGCTGGGTTGAAACTGCGGACATTGACTTGCGATGGCTGGATAATCTGGAACGTGTCCCCTCCGGTCACTGTATCCGATTCGCTAGAAACGAATATGCACTCGGCCGTTGACGTGAACGGTTGCGACAGCACGGCTGTCGTGCCCGAGCTGGAGGAATCAATCCAGGCGTATACGCTCTTGGTCACGTCCTTGAGTATGAGCCCGACGAAGGGAGCCACGGACTGCCCAAGATTGACGCTCAAGAGTTGGCCGGTGGCGCGGTTTCGCTGCGTAGCGCTCGATAGCGTGCCGGATCCGACCGTTGATAGCGTTCCGGTCATGAAGAACGACCCAGCCGCCGTGACCGCTGGAGTCACGTAGAATGGCGGCTCATTGTCGTTGGACAGGAAGGTCACGCGTGTTGACTGCGCGATGGTCGGCGATGCGGTCCCCCATCGATTGATAATCGACGCGTAAGTCGAGCACGGGCCGACGCCTATCCCGCCGCACGTCGCCGATTGACAGGTGTTCCCGTCCGAGGCGCATCCGGTAGTGTTCGACCCATCGATGTACCAAGCCGGGACGGTGAATGCGGAAGACACCATCGCCATCGCCATCGAGGGCTTCGGCTTCGTCTGATGCTCTCCGGGCGATGGGCGGCAAGCGATGGCCCATAGGGCCGCGACGAGAATCAGGGCTTGACGCATGCGCATGGGTCAAATCGTACCATGCGGATGAGTCAGGTCGCCAGTCTCCACTGCAGCGACGCAAGAGAGAACCTCCACACCTGCACCCCAAGCGAGACCACCATGACGCCGAGCAGTCCGTAGGGACTGCCTGATCCGTTCCACGCAGGGTTGGCGAGGCTGACTCCGGCATCGCTGCACGTCACGCGGATAGGTGCCGAGGGGGCGACCCCGTAGATGTCGGCCACCGCGAAAAGCCATCCCTCTTGGGCCGCCGTTGGGGCCGCCACGGTGACCTGACCCGTGCGAAGGTCGCACGGGACCCAGAGCATGTTCGTGGCCTGGACGATGCCGCCTGCAGGCGTCGCGTCGGGCGCCGCCGTGAATGCGCCTGGACCGCCGGGACCAGGGATCCCGAGGAAGGGGACCTGGATCTGATTGCTCATCGCGTCATATCCTTGCCCAGACGTACCAGGTGCCAGCCCAAACGGTCAGGGGATCGCCGCCAGGGGGCGTAACATCCACCTGACCAAAGAACCGCGCGGTCCGTTGCCCCGGCATGATCGACAGAGCCAGCGTGTCCGCACCCCGGATATTCGGCTGCGCGGCACACACCACGCCCTGCGCGCCCGGGATCGTCACGAGGGAGATCGAGCTCCCGCGCGCGCTTGGAGATCCGATCGAACAGGTAATGAGTTCGGTTCCGTCCCCGTAGTTCGCTCCGAGCGCGAACCGCGCTCCGTACCCGGCGATCGAAAACGGTTGGTAAGGTTGGACCACGAACAGCGGGAAGGCAATCGACCAGGCTCCGCCCTGCATCACGCGAAAGTCTTGCGTGAGTAGCGGTTGGTCAGTCGGCATGGCACAAGCGTAGCATGCGAAGGTCTCGGAGGTTCTCCAATGTCAAGGCAGATGATCGTGGCGGCGATGGTCGGATTGTATGGATGCGGCGCCGGAGCTGGATCTGAGGCTCGGTCCGTCCCGGTGTCTTCCGAGTGCTGCAACGTGAACGGCTCGGTCTACTGTGCAGGTCCGTCGACCGTCGTGCAGTGGATGAGCGGGACCGTGTCCACGTGGTCGGACAGACCGGACGAGGTCGCGACGAACGGTGAGTGTACATCGGGTGAGGCATGTACGGCGTACACTCCCGTGGACGGAGGTATCGCCGTAATCGGTAACGGGGTCTGTCCCTAGAGATCATTGCGGCCACGCCGTGGCTCGCAGGACGATGGCGTTGGCCTGGTACGATCCATCGAGCGATAGAGTCTTCGTCAACGTTGCGTTGGCCTCGAGGCGCAACTTGAAGTCAAAGAACCCGCTAAACGGACACTCGACGAGGGCGCGCAGGTGGATGGATCGGATGTCCTGATATCCGCCTGAGGCAGGAACGAGGACGCTACTATCTTGGCTGGCATTCGCCGTCGAAAAGGACGGAGAGCCTCCGGGGACCCAGTTCGCGGTATAGAGCAGATTGCTGTACCGGGTCGAGGATGAGTCGCCAGAGTTCGACGTGACGTCGAAAGACGTGACCACGTCTACGAGGACCAAGTCATTGGCTTCGACCGCAAGCGAGTTCGGCGCGACTGCGTTGACGAACGGCATGATCCCACCACTGCTCCAGTCGAGCGGCGTGAGCGCGGTGAAGCTCGCGATCGTTGCCCACGAGTTGAACGGAGTCCCGCCGAAGGTCGAGAAAATGTTCACGATCTTCCAGCCGCCCGTCATGACGGCGAGCTTCGCCGTTCGATCGGCAAGGCACGACATGCCAGGGATGTACGTGCTCGCGTCGTAGGGATCGCCATTGACCGGGTTGAGCGAGATGTTGCCGGTGAAGACGATGGCCTGCGTCGTGCCGGTGGCGCCTCCGACGCCGCTCCCGGTCGAGCCCACGAGTTGGACGTGGGTCGAGTCGTTGACGATGACGCGCCACTGTCCGTTTGCTGCGGTATTGACCTGGTGACCTGATACGTCGATGATGTCCCCTGTCAGGCAGCCATGGGCTGCGGCCGTCTGGACGACAATCGGACTCGCATTCGTCGACGACTGGATGTTGACGGCGGCCGGGGCTGCGACGTTTGCGGAAAGGCCGTTATACGGTGTGCCTGCCATGGGTCCTCAGTAGGCCACGTACTGGCCCTGGACGATTCGATAGCCGAATTCAGGGTGAGACTGGTAGTTCGGAGAGCCGAAGTTTTGCGCGCCAAAGGCTCCCGGTACAGGGAGCACGTTCGTGATCCACGTGGCCTGGTACTGGCCGGAGACGATCTTGTACCCGTACCCCCAGTCGCCCGCCGGATTGTGAGAACCGTCCGCTCCGAAGCCAGGATTGATCAAGGACTGGGAGAAGGTGATCAGGATCCAGCGGATCGCCGTCTGCTTCGATCGGAATGTCTCCAGAATCGCCCGCAGTGAGTTCCAGAAAGCAGGCGCCACGTTCGTGAATCCGAGGCTCCCTGTCGTTAGATTGCCGAGCGTTGGCTGACCTCCCGTGCCAAGGGTGGGCCACTGCGTTGCGAACGCAGTCGCGCCGACCGATTCGACTGACATCCATGTACGCCACCAGGCTTGCGCCGGCGTGCCACTGTCGGGGCTCCCTGGAGGGATCGTGGTATCCCACTGCCACGTCTTGACCGCATGCCATGGTGGCTGCGTCAGGTCAGCACCAGCCTCGAACCAGTTCCAGACCCAGGAATTGCTCACGCATCGGATCCGTGGCTGCGTTGCTCCGTTCAGGCCCGTGAACTGGGAGAGCGCCTGGATCATGATGCCCCAATCGTTGCCAGAGAATGTTCTCCACGTGTCCGTCGCGGCTCGCAGGCGCTGGCGATAGGTCGCCGTCGGTTCGTTCGGACCTTGCGTGATGAGGCGGTCGTTTCCGATAAGAGGAAGCGCCGTCGCGTCGGCCTTCATCGGCATACCGGCTTCGGCCGCAGCCGAAGACTTTCCCGTGAGCTCTCCCGACAGCTGATCGATTGTGGCCCCGAAAAGCTGCAACTTCAGCTTGCCGATCGCCCCGAGAAGCCAGGGGGGTGCGACGCCAGGCGTGGTGAGAAGATCCTTGAACATCAAACCCCCTGCACGGCGATGTTGAGAGACGAGATCACGGCAACCTGGGTCGGTCCCATCGAGAGGTCCGTTCCGGACCCGTTGATCAGAAGGCCGGCAACAGACATCGAGTACTCTCGACCTCCGGTCGTTCCCGCCTGAAGCAGAGTCTCGATCAACTTCGCATAAGGGATCACTCCGTTCGTCGCGCCGTCAATGCCGGTAACCCCGCCGATCGGTAGCGAAGCAATGTAGCTTGTGAGCGCGACAGTCCCCTTATTCGACGCCGGATTCGTCCCGTAGTCGGCGAGGAAAGCAAGCGGCACGTAGACCGTCGCCACGATCGTGACGTTGAGCGCAGCCGCGGATTGGACTACCGAGGTGACCCCGTTCGGGGTGGCGTACGCCTGAACAATCGAATCGACGAGACCGATATCCCCCGCTTCGAGCTGGCCGCCGACGGTATAGGCCCCGTTGCCGGTCGACCCGTTCAGGGATACGTGGGTACCGTCCACGAAGGTCATCGTCCAGTACCCGTTCGCTGCGGTGTTGCCCTGGACGCCGGTGACGAGACCGACCATGCCGGTCGTAATGCCGGCCGTACTGGCCATCTGGAGGACAATCGGGCTCGCATTCGTCGCGCCCGTGATCACGACCTGCGCAACACCGGGAACCGGACCCGAGGCGTTGGCGACCGTCACCGTGACCGTGCCCGTGGCAAGACTGTTCGAGTCCGTCTCGCGCGTGATCGCGCTTGTAAGTGTCTTCGCGGGCGACTGCGCCGCGAGGAGCTGAGAAGATGTCAGGGCTGCATACGAATAGGCCCCCTTCGGTCCGTTGAGACTCAGGCTCCCAAGTTTTGCCCGGCACCGGCTCGCGAGCGCGATGTTGCTCTCGTACGGCGATCCTGAGAACGCGAGGAGGTTCGTGACGAAGACGCCAGGACTCGCGGTCACGAGCGTATTGATCTGCGTCGGCCCAGCGTTCGAGCTTGGCCCAATGACATCCGCCGCGAATCCAAGTGAGACGGGCTGGTAGACGCGACCCGCGGTTCCTGCGTACGAGCCCGTGCCGATCGTTCCCGTGAGCGAGAGCGTGTTCGCGCCGGTTGGGTGGGCGAGGTAGAAGCCGTCGGGAAGGACGGAAATCCCCTTGAAATAAAGCGTCGTGTCTGATCCGATGCCGTGAGCCGCCAGCGTCGTGACGACGACGGGACTCGCTGCCGTCGCCGACGACACGGACGTGCCGAGGACCGTCGAAGCCGATCCAGTGAACGACGCAGAGTTGTTATAGGTCGCGCCCGTGAAGCCGTTGGCCGTGTGAAAGGTGCCTGCGGGAAGGGTCCCGATGCTGGATCCGCTCGTGTTGGCGAAGAGGAGGTTCCCTGAGGCGAACGTCGCCAGGTTTCGTTGAACGTTGTAATCCGAGTCGGCAAGAACATCGAGCCAGGTCGTCGCGCCGTTCGGATTCTGCGCAGGGATCGATGGGTCCGGCGAGACGGGAACGGTGATCGGGGCGCCGCTCGGGTTCGCGGGATCGGGGAAGACGACCGTCCCCGTCGCGCAGAAGTCGAGGAACGCCGCCTGGGCGTGCATCGAGATATTCGCGTCGCTCACGGCCATGCCCACGGCCGTGATCATGAGCTCCGTCCACGCAACGCCGCCCGACTGCCACGAGGTGACGGGCAAGTTCAGCGCGGATCCGTTCTGAACCTCGTTGAAAAGCCACGTCGAGGCCGCGACCGTCGTCGGCGTGACTCCGGCGACGACACCGCTCGGAAGCGGGACGAAGAGCTGGGAGATCGTGAAGCTCATGGGAGCTGGCCTCCGAGAGCCGTGATGATCGTGGACGTGGACAGGACGAGCTTGAAGGGGCCCGCCGCGGTGAGGACGTTCGAAATCGTGACGATCGATCCGGCGGAGTAAGTGGCGACCGTCGTCGACGAGGTCACGCGCTCATCTTTTACGAATTCGCGATCGATATTCGAGGCGATGCGCCCGAGATCGGACGTGTCGATGTCGTCGTCGACCTCGCCGACGAGGTCGTAACCGTAGTTCGGGTCCCCGATAAGCCCCCCGAGCGGGCACTGGAGCCGGCGCACAAGGGCACGAAGCAAGTTCGCGAGGCCTGATACCTCCGACTGAACCGGGTCGAGGTCCGTCAAGAGGGCCAGGTCATGGCCGAAGTCGGGGAATATCGACGGCTGGGTCATGCGGACGTCAGGGGGGCGACGATGGGAAGGGCGATCGTGACCGGACCCGCGCTCGTCGTCATGGTCGAGTCAAGGATCATGGTCGACGTGATGTTGACGTGGAGAACGGTCGGGCGCGACGGATCCTGATTGATGAACGCCACGAGCACGTTCTGTCCGATGAGCGCAAGGAGCGTCGTCACGCCGATGTTGCCGGCCGGTGCGAGCTGGATCGGAGGCAAGCCGGCTTTCGTCGGCTGCGCGCTGACGCCGAGGGGCGTCGCGGCGATGACCGTGTACTCGTAGATCCCGGACAGCGAGAGTTCGGGAATCTCGCCTCGCTCAAGGTTGCGAGACGGAGTGAGGATCCGATCAAGCTGGGAAGGCGCGTTGCTCACGAGACCATGACCCGCATGCGGGCCCTCCCGTCGTTCGTCAGGACATGGCGGACCGAGGAGACGGTCTGCCTGGGGACGGTCGCGCTCGCGAAGGTGACTCCAGGTTGCCAGCTCGCGACGTCGTCTGCAGCGATTGTCAGGATGCCCGCTCCGCCGTCCCATTCCTCAGCCTGGAAGGGCGTCAGGACCGCACTGCCGGTGCGCGGGGCTACCTGCATGATGCCGGACGAGTCGACCCACCAGGAGGCACCAGCGGCAGCGCGCAGGGTGTTGCCAGCGCGGCCGGCGGGGCGGGTCCAGAAGTTGCCGATCGACCCATCCGTGACGACGTTGACCTGCTCTCCCACCTCGAGCGCGACGTCTCGCAGAACAAGCGACCGGAGAATTCCGGAGGGAAGAGAGTAACCGCGGGCGACGACGGACTTCGACCAGCCCCCGAAACCGCCCGCAAGCCGAGCCCTCGTTTGACCCCCGAGCGCGCCCTGACGGTAGACGGACCCTTGGAGCGTCAGGTTGCCGAAGACGAGCTGGCCGGTCGACGGAAGCGCCGCATCGGTGGCCATGGCCACGTCGGCCGTCCAGATGCCGACCAAAGGAAGGCTCAGGCTCATGGCGACCATCCGGACGCCGGCGAAGGAGGCGTAATCGCTCATGGCGGCGCCTGCGCTTTCGTGAGCTCGACGCCGATCGCCTTCTGGAGCGTCACGTCGGCAGGGTCCGTGTTGACGCCGGGTGGCCGGGCTGAGACCGGAGGCGTGGCCTTCGACTTGACAACGGTCGCGGTCACGTTGACGGGCGGCGTCGGAGCGAACTCGATGAGCGAGACTCGGACGAGGTACTTCCCGATCGACTCCCGGAAGGGTGCGCCGACCTCCTCACAAATGAACGACTTGAGCCCGATCATCGCGAGCGACGGGTGGTAGACGTCGACCGCGGTCGGCTGCGTCTTCGTGGGGTCGTACTGGAACTGCTGCGAGAACGTGAGCCAGTCTTCGAGGTCCGTGTACTGGCCTCCCCGAAGGTCGGGTCCCGCAAGCAGGATGAAGTCGATCGACACGCGCGCCAGAGACGCGCCCGTAAACGTAAGCGTCGCTTTGGGCTGGCCCTTGCCCTTTTTCTCGTCCCACACGTGCTTTCGCTTCACCTCACCAACGATGGCAAGGCCCGGGTTTTTGACACCCGCGACCTCAATCTTGTCCCACGCGAGCGGGTTCTGGATCGGGTCCGGGGGCCACGAGACCTGGGGAGCGCCGGTGATGCCGAAGATGGTGACGTTCGACTGACTCATGCCGGCGCGACTCCCTGGCTCAGCGCCCATCGCTCAAAGAGCGACGGCAGCCGCTCCTCGAGCTCGTCGACGACCTCGCGCGCCTGCTGATTATCGCGCGCGTAGACCTCGATGTGGATGTCGTTACGCTGGGTCACGCCCGCGCCCGATCCAGCTTGGGGAGCGCGAGCCGCCGCGCCGGCCATCGACACCGCGGCCTCTGTCACGCGCGGGACCGATTGTTCGGTGCCGATGGCGAGACCTTCGCCGACGTTTCTACCGGCTTCGATCATGAGGCGCGAGGGCGAGCCCAGGTGAAGGGTGCGTTTGACGGCGTCCCAGGCTGCAGTTCCCATGCGCTCGACGGCGCCGACGACCTCGGAGATCTTCTGTTCGATCCCCTGGACGAACCCCTTGACGAAGTCGGTCGCGGCTTGCGCGCCCTTCGTCGCGAACTCGACCAGGTGAAACGCAGCGTCGCCCATCCACTCGCCGACGGACTTCGCCCATTCGCTGAGCTTTCCGAGGCCGGTCACGATGAGGGCGATCCCCGCGATCGCGCCTGCCGTAAGAGCTGCAAACGCGGCTGCGACGACGCCAA
>Ga0126373_10003425_pt1 | contig 11885 bp, 16 predicted proteins | sample PanSoiMetPlot_11_FD_92545 | JGI IMG/M metagenome (GOLD analysis project Ga0126373, IMG submission 92545) | Tropical forest soil microbial communities from Panama - MetaG Plot_11 | ecosystem: Environmental > Terrestrial > Soil > Tropical forest > Bulk soil | place: Panama | collected 2016-02-17
AATCCATGGAATGGAGAAAATGAGTCATGGGATTGTCTCGCAGGCGGTTTACTCGGGAGTTCAAGTTGGCCGCAGTGCAGCGGCTAGAGCAAGGAATTGCCATCGCGGAAGTAGCGCGGGCGATGGAAGTCAACCCCAACGTGCTGCATCGTTGGCGCAAGGAGTTCCGGCAAGGACCAGGCACCGCGCTTCGGATTGACTCTCCATCCCTGGCGGCGTAACTCTTGGGTGACGCGCGGCCGTCCGTAGCATGGCCACTCCAACGCGATGCGCTGGATCGCGTCCCGCAACTCCATGTCGCGATCGCTACCCGTCTTCCGTTCGGGATCGAAGCGGTAGAAGCTGGGCCGAGAAACCCGGCCCAGCTCCACCATGCGTCGAATCGTCAGTCCACGCGCAGTCTTCATTGCTCGTAACTAATTAGAAAACACGCGACACGGATGGCTCCCTGAAGCGCGTTCAGAGCACATACGGGAGACGTCATCCGAATCGTAAAGGTTCACCTTCGTGCGCGGGCGTTTTGACGAAAAAGTCGTTCAGCATCTCTACATCGGAAATGAACGTATCAAGACGGAGGATCTTCTGGCCACCAAGGTGACAGACCGTTGTGAGGTACTCATCCAAAATCATGCTGTCACGCTTGCCGGTATTGTGCAAATGCAATGCAACGTCGCGGAACCCATAAACTACGTGCTCGATTTCGATCTTTACCCCATAGGCGTGGAGAATCTCAGAACGCTTGAGGATCGCATCCACGCCGTGCGCTTCTCCTGACATGGCGCTGCTTCCCGGCAAACTCCAGACAATGTCATCGGCCAGGATTGACTGGAGGGAACTTTTGTTGCCGGAACTCAGCGCGGCGATGAAATCCTGAGCGATTTTCTTTTTTGCGTTGTCTGTCATGCGAATCTCCATTGTGCGTTTCAAAGTGAAGGCCGAAGATCAGTGCGGCGCTGGATCAGGCGGAACAGGGATGGGAATATCCGTAGTCATCTTCCAACCGTTTGCCGTCCTGATCCAAAGCAACACCATGACGAATGGCTTGGGAACCGGGTTCTGCCCTCCGTAGGCCACGGTGATGCGAACCGGCGCATATGTCTCCGCTATATCCGGCGTGATGAATACAACTTTTTCCTCGTCGTACGCGGGATCGATGCGAAAAGGGGTTTGGTACATGTCGTGGAGATGCTGGATCACATCGTCGATGCCCCAATAGCCGTGCCATCCTACAGGAGCTTTCGCGACGAACAGGGTGGAAGGCGACTCCCAGACAAGCTTCCTGACGGCTTTAAGATCGTGACGATTTTCGTCATCGATCAGGTCTTTGTACAGACGTTTGAGTTCCCGCTCGTTACCGCCAGCCGATGCGTATCCGCCGACGGGAAGGACAGAAAGAAGGAACAACACGGCTGTTGCGTGGCGCGCGAGTTTGGCTAACGAGATCAAGTTGGGCCTCCGGGATGACGTGGGAATACCTACTTCGCGTACCAGTTGGGCAGATATTCCTCGATATGTTTGCGAAATTCAGCGGTTGCGTAACTTTCTGCCTGGCGAGCCGCATCGGATTCCAAAACGGGTTGAAGTTCGCTGCGCTTCAGGCGCAAAGCCAGGGTTAACGGACGCACGACTGTGGGTTCGTTGGCCGCAACCTGTCGTGCGATCTTCAGTGCTTCGTCGTGCACGGTTCCTCTTGATACGCTCCTCGCTACTAGGCCAGCTTCGAAAGCCTCCTGGCCCGAGAAAGGCGCGCCGGCGACCATCAGCAATGTGGCTTGCTGCGCGCCCACGAGCTTGGGCACAACGTAGGACATCGCCATTCCTGGGTACAAACCGAGTGCGGCAAATGTGATCTGGAAATTTGCGGTTTCGTCCGCGACGCAAATATCGCTGGCGCAGGCGAAGATCGGCGCGACACCGATGCAATCGCCTTCAATGGCCGCGATCACGGGAACCGGGATTTCCAACAGCGACAGCCATTTGTCATAGAAACCAAGCATGAAGTCATGCCGGACTGTCTCTGTCATCGACGGCGCCGCGAGTCCCGTGAGCATCTCGCGGTGACCGCCGACTGAAAAGTGCTTGCCTGCGCCGCGCACCATGACCGCTCGGAGATTTCTGAGGGTCTTCGTGCGTTCCACAGTCGCGCGAAACTGATCGCCCATCTCCGGGCTCATGGGATTGCCGAGTTCCGGGTCGTTCAAGACGACAATGCCGATTGTTCCGTTTTCCACCAGCGTGAATTGCACCTTCTCGGCGGACACGGTGCTGTTTGCAGTTGTTTCAGTCGTGGACTCTCGAACTGTTGCCATAAGGCACCTCTCCATTCTTGTGTGTTGTGATTGATTCATTACTTCCCGTTCGCTTGTTGAAACGGCAGCACCAGGTAAAGGTCTGTTCCATGTGGAAGGTGCGCGACGTAGGGCATTCCATTTGAACCGTCATGACTGAGGGGACGGAGCTCATCCTGGTACGCGTGGGGGCTGACAATCATGATGTGCGGGCCGACATGAAAGTCATCGCCCGCGCCGTTCCCGGATTTATTGGGAACCCACGCGCCGACATACATGTAAGCAATGCCAATGCGCTCGATGTGCGGCTCCTTGCCAGCCAGGCTATCTTTAATCCATTGCATGAACGTGACATCGAAGCAGCCGGGTTCGTCGTGGGAATAGCCGGGGACGCCGGGAAGGCAGGTCCATTCGTTCGTGCCTTTCCGTAAAACACGATATTCGCCTCCGGGCGTGGCGGGCCAATCGAGAATGGTCGCGTTGCTGGTGATAAATTGCGGGCCAGCGCGCAGAGCATCGGCAATCCTCTCCTGATCCGTCATCGGGTGATGGGAGGAGGAGTCCGCTTGCGCCAACGAAGCGCCGTTCCCCATGCCCAGGGCAAAGCACAACGCGAGAAAAAGATGCCGGATCATACGACCGGAGCCTTTCTGAATTGTTGCGTTCATTGCAGTTCCTTTCAGATGTGTTGAATTGGGCCATACTGCGCCCGATCGATCGAAAGCTCTATCGTGCTTTTAATTCCGTGCCGACTTTGTGCAGTGCGCTCTCATAGTCACGCAGCCAGTCGGTATGGCCGCCGATGCCCCAGTCTTCGGCCTTGAGTTCGACGATCGTTACCCAAACCCTGTTCGCATCCTCGGAGAAGTTGGACTTGCCCTCCGCTAGCATGACGATTTTCGTGAAGTCTAGGATCAGATGCTGTTTGGTCAGCAGGTCGAACCGGCCGGCGGGAAGGCGTACTTCGATGAAGTAAAAGGGATCCTTGTGGTCCGGACTGCCGCCGTTGTAATCGGAATCTTCGGCGACCTCGTACACCCATCCCTTCATCTTCTTTCGCGCTTCGGGCGTGTCGGGAATCTTTTCCCAAAACATCAGCGCATCTGTCAGCTTGGCCATGACGGCATGCTGCGTTTCCTTGCTAAAGGCTCCGCGTCGAACGGTTAAGTTGATCCAAGGCATCATTGCTCCTTCTCGCGCGGAGATTGATTCTCACGCGATATCCAATCTCGAATGTATTGAGGGCAGTGGATAATCTTCATGCCGTTTCTCTGGCAAGCCGCTAAGAAACGAACGACATCGACATCCACGAGCGTTACGTCCTTCAAGTTCAGAAGCATTCGCGGCCGGCGCTCTTCGAGCTGCGTCTTTAGTTCCGCGATATGCTCACGATGAAAATCACCACTCATCCGAATCGTGACCGCTCCACCGTGCGAAACCTTCACGATCTTCATGATTCACTCGGGTCTGATTCGGGGTACTTGTCTCTGCGTAGTGCAACGGGAGTGCCAAAGAAGAGTGATTTAATTTGAAGAACTTAAGCTCCGAAACTCTGCTGAATCATCAGGAATCCTGATGAGTCGGTATAAATTCGAAAGGAGGGGTTCGCGTAGAACCGGCCGCGGAGAACGGCAGGCGGAATGTGCTAAGGAATGTCTGTCTTGGAAGATCGAGCCTTGAACCGGCGCTTGTCTATGCCCAGGCTTGCGATCTTTGACTCCAGGGTCTGATGCGGGATTCCCAGCCTAGCAGCCGCCCCGCGAGGTCCCGAAATACGCCCGTGACACTCTGCCAATGCGTCTTCGATTGTTTTTCTTTCACGAGCGGTAAACTGCTTTTTATCCTGGGCCAGGATACCGGTGCGGGAGAAACGCCGCCCAGCGGCCTTTTCCCCTGGGCGCAGCCAAGTCTCGTCGACAACGAAGGTATCCCCATCAGAGAGGATTACCGCACGCTCAACGACATTTTGCAGTTCTCTGATGTTCCCCGGCCAGTCGTAGCTTCGGAAAAGGTCCGCAGTTTGTTTACTTATTTTGCTGATTCTCTTTCCAGATTTCTTTGAATAGCGCTCGACCAAATACTCAACCAGCAGAGGGATATCGTCACGCCTCTCCCGCAAGGCGGGCACCCTAATTGGAAAGACATTCAGTCGATAGAAAAGGTCCTGGCGAAATGTGCCAGCAGCCACGGCAGCTTCCAAGTCGCGGTTCGTGGCTGCAAGCACCCGAACATCGATGGAAATCGGTCGACTGCTCCCAACCCTTTCGATCTCTCGCTCTTGGAGGACTCGCAACAGCGCAATTTGCGTTTCGGGCGATAGATCGCCGACTTCATCCAGGAAAATCGTACCCCCATCGGCAGACTCGAAACGCCCTGCGCGACGGGTGAGCGCGCCTGTGAAGGCACCTTTCTCGTAACCGAAAAGTTCCGACACTATCAATGATGTTGGGATCGCAGCGCAATTTACGCGAATGAAGGATCGTCCAGAACGGGCGGAGCGCTTGTGAATCGCGCTGGCAATCAACTCCTTCCCAGTCCCTGTCTCACCCAAGATCAAAACAGTCGAATCCGTTGGGGCCACCCTGTCAACCTGAGACAGCACTGCCCGCAGCGGTCCGGACGAACCAACGATAGCTTCATACATCGAAGAACGATCGATCTCTTCCCGAAGAACAAGATTCTCGTTTTGTAGTCTTTCCTCGCCGCGTCTGCGATCATCAATATCCGCGCCCGCGGCACACCAGCGGACCACACGTTTGCTCTCGTCGAACAATGGGTTGTAGCGGATAAGAAACCAGCGATATTGACCATCATTTCGCAACACCCGTAGCTCGTTTTCCCAGGGGACTTTTCCGGCGAATCCTTTTCGCCTTGTCTCGCGAAGACGCTCCAAATCCTCCAGATGGAAAACTCGCTCCCGGAAGTCGCTCTTCATTAGTTCATCCACCGAGAAACCGATGTAATCAAGCACGGTCTTGTTAGCGTATACAACACCTCCATCCGGACCGAGCACCACGATAGTTTGAGGAACGGCGTCTACTACCTGTCGCAGCTGGGCCTCTGATGTCTTAATTTCATCAAAAGCGGCGGTTAATGCGACTTGTGCCTTGTCTCGCTCGATCGCGATTCCAGCAATGCGACTGGCGTGCTCGATCAAACGAATCTCTGACGCCTTTGGACTGCGGACTTCGCGATAATACATACCGAAAGTTCCCAGCACTGTCGCATCATGCGAGACGATCGGACTCGACCACGCAGCACGGAGTCCGGCCAAAGTGGCGGCATCTCTTAATGGCTCCCATTTCGGATCGGAAAGAATGTCAGCAACGAAGACCGGCTTCCCAAAGTAGGCGGCCCTGCCGCATGATCCCGCATCCGACCCGATACTAAGCCCATCGGTGGCAGCTCGATACGGCTCAGGTAGATTTGGAGCCGCCGCATAGTGCATGTGTTGGCCATCTGGATCAATAAGGAAGATCGTACACAGCATTCCTTCGCTGTGGGCCTCAATGAGTCTTGTTACACTTTCAAGAACGCTGTTCAGAGGAGCCCCGAACAGAATCATCTTAAGAGCATCGAGCACACCCTCGGCGGACAGCTGTTCTGCTGGTAATGGTGCCAAAGCTGTTTGGCTTTCGTTGGCCGGAGTCTTGATATCCGCCATAAACCACCATGAAGATAGGAAAAGTATCGCATAAGGACACCGAATCGTTGGAAGCGGCAAAACTCGTCGCTCCAGGGGAATCGGTTTTCAAAGGGGGTGTAGTTCAGCTGATTAGAGCGCCTGCCTGTCACGCAGGAGGCCGCGGGTTCGAGTCCCGTCGCTCCCGCCAAACTTTGCACACTGACTCGCACCCGAGTTGCTGTCATCGACTCTCAGACATTTGGTCTGACGGGCTGAATCATTCCACGTCGCAACGCCCGTCGTTTCAATAAGAGGAAGAACACCGGCACGAGAATCAGGACATGAATTGTGGAGGTGATCATGCCTCCGACGATTGGAGCGGCGATCGGCTTCATCACGTCCGATCCTATCCCGGATTCCCAGAGTATCGGAGCCAAGCTCAGAATGACTGCGGTTAGAGGCGGCACTCGGCCGCATTCAAGAGGGGAGTTTCGGCCAATGTCTGCCCTGCAGGAACGACATTCACGAGAATGGGCTACAGCCGTGCTGTGGACGCCCTACTGCATTCACTGTCAGGAAGACTCCGATCGGTGAAACGGATCGACTGCCCAGCGTCCTACTTTGGAGAGCCGTTGTCCCCGGCCCCAGAGAATCTCACGTGAGTGGCTGGCAAGGATTTCTAAAAGTGAAAGCCTAGTTGCGCGGTATAGGTTCGCGGGCTCACGTAGTGTGTGCCGCTGAACGTGGAGAGGAAGTTGTACAGCGCCTGCTTATTGGTGAGATTGATCAGAGTAAATTGCAAGCTCCAGCGGTAGCGATCCGCGTGGAAGAGGTTGTCGTCGCCGAGCGCCAGATCGAACAGATGCCGTGGAGCAATTCGCGGCGGGTTGTGATCGGCATTCTCGGTGCCGGGCGCGGGAATCGTCAGCAAGGTTGATCCGTACGCGGATGCGGGACAGAGATTCGCACCCATGGTTGAGCTGATCGGCGTGGTGGGCGTGGCGCGGACTGGCCCGCAAAACAGCCCCGCCTGGAACTGCTGATCGGGGCTGATGATGGACGCATCCACGACGGCATCGCTGCCGGCCGGACCGTTCGCGCAGTCGCCTCCGGCGCAAGGCACGGCTCCGGCAACCATGCCGCTGTCATACCGCCAGTTGAATCCTACCCAGGGACCGCGACTCCAAGGCTGATACTGCAGATGCGTGGTCTGATTGAATTTCTCGTCATGGTCGATACGGAAAACTCCGCCCGGGGCTGAGGGCGTCGCGCCCGCCCCACCCGTTTGGGGCAGGAAAAATCGGGCAGCCACGCTGGAAAAGACGGTGAGCGCGGAGAAGCCATGAAAATTGGGGACGCTGACGCGGCCGGCCAATCCCGGGATCTTGGAGTTTTGCCACTCGATGGGAAAGGTGATCGGCGTACTTCCCAGCACGCTGAAGTCATACCCGTTGTGCGTGTACTTCCAGATGTACTCGCCCGAGAAAACCACGTACTTTCCGAAAGCTTGTTGCAGCCCGGCATGAAATTCGTTGCGCCATCCCGGGGTGAGCGGCGTCAGCCCGAACGAAGAGCAGCCGAGCAGCGGATTCAGCACTGGAGACTCGCATCCGACGCTCGATAACACCAGGTTCTCGTTGAATGGAGTCTCTAAGACGCGCGCGTAGGAGACACGCAGGACCGTATTGGTCTTCTTGATGTCGTAGGCGACGCCAAGACGCGGTTCCGCTTCGCGATGTACGGTCAACCCGTTATAGAAGTCTGCACGCAGCCCGAGGTTGAAATTCCAATTTCCCTTCGTAATGGAATCCTGCACGTACAACGCCAGCTCTTTGACATCGGTGTGGCCCTGAAAACCGAACAGAGTTCCACCCTGCGTCAAATCGTAGGGGGCAAGATTCGGATTGAAGGTGGGGCTCGCCGGATCGTTGAACAGTGGGTCAACAATGCCGAGCCTGTCGTTTTCATTCAAGAAGGTCTGCTCGTACACGGCGCCTGCTTTCAGGTTGTGACTGCCTTTTACATACGAGACATTGGAACGGAGCCCCGCGTTGGTAAGCGTGCGGTCCTGGCCGACGCTCTGCGACTGGAGACTCGGCGCTAGATCGGCAAACGGATTGTTGCTCGGGTAGTAGTTGTAGGCATCGCGGCGGACATAGGTGCCCAGCGTAAACACCGTGTCATTGCTGATCAGCCGCGTCCACGACGGAGCGATGTTGAAGGTTTTGATCTGGGAACGCTGCTCGGCCGGACCGGCCAGCAGACCGTTCGGGCCAAGCCCGCCGTTATCGACCACTACCCCGTTCCAGGCAGTCGCATTCTCGGAGTCAAAAGAGTTCGGCGTCTGGAACCAGGAGCGCGTGAAGCCGAGATTTACGTGCAACGAATCGGCGGTCGAAAGCTGATAGTCGATGCGGTCAAAGACGTTTTCCTGATTCCCCTTGTCGTGCATCACGGTGAACTCAGGCGGATCGAGAAAGCGCCCGGTATCCAGCCCGCTGGCTGCAATGAAATTGCCCCACTTGTCGCCGCCGTAAGCGAGATCGAACTCAATGTTGGCGGTTCCGAATGATCCGTACGAAGTTGTGACTTCGCCGGTTGGCCGGGTGACCCCCTGGCCCGACCGCGTGGTTACGTTGATCACGACGCTGGTCTTGTCGCCATACTCCGCAGGCGGCGCGCCGGCAATCACCTCCATGGACTGCACGGAATCGAGCGGAATCTGGTTGGAGAACACCTTGCTCTGTTGATCGGTGATCGGTTGGCCATCCACGGAAAATGAGTTCTCCGCATGGTCTCCCAGGCCATGAAAGAGGCCGTTGGAATCGGCGGCCACTCCAGGCGAGGCCATGGTAACCAGAGAACTGATGGACGACGAGGTGCTCTCCAGCGGAAGCTTGTCAAACAGCGCCCGGTCTACATCGGTGTGAAAGGTGGGCTCGGTTTCTACCAGATCGCCACCGCTTTCCACGGTGACGCTGGTGCTTGAGCCTTCGACCTTCAAAGAGACGTTGAGCGCCAAGGGCACCGCCGATCGAACGTCCACATCCCTTGCGTAGGGCGCAAAGCCGGTGACTGTGACGGTCACGTGATAGGAATTGAACGGCAGGTTCTGGAAAGCGAACTTGCCTGCGGCGTCCGTCATCGTGGAGTGTTGGTACTGACTTACTGGGTTCGCAACTTCAACCGTAGCGTTCGGAACCACAGCGCCCGATTCATCGATGACGGTTCCGGTAATGGAGCCAGAATTGCCCAATTGTGCGAACAGCGGCGAGGCAGACAGAAACATCAGAAACACCAGAAACACCAGCAAAAATGCCCATGAATGGCAACGTATGGAAGCCATGGAACTCCTCCTCCAGAGGATGAAAGTCAGTCGAAAAGCCAGTTGGGAGTGACGCGGCTAGACCGACGGAGGAGGACGAACGAATGGAATGCGGATGGCTTGGAAGAATTCAGCAGAGGGTTCGGCCGCAGCCCCGAGGACAGATAGGTCGAGGGCTGGCGCCGCAGTATACGTGGAGGAAGCCAGGGTGCCCGCATGCGCGATCGAACAAATGGAGCAATCGTGGCGGGCAGAATCGGCATGAACGTGCGTAGTCTGTACGGTGGCTGCAAAGAAGATGAGGAACATGCACAGGACGCTCAGTGCCTGCGCGAATCCGCTCCGCTCTCGATTGAAATGCAGCGACACGCTTCCAGTTCACCCAGAAAATATGAAGCTATCCGATACTATCGCATCCCGACCTAGTGTCGGTAGTCTAAAAGGGCATTGGCCTACGGGTATCGCTCAGCCCCCTTCTTTAATGGGCCACGCATGAACAGAAAACAACTCTTAGATTCATCCCGCCCGTCCTCCGCTGTCGATAAGGGAGGGATTGTTGTGGAAAAGGGGAACACGATCAAGAGGCTGCCTTGAGGCCAGATTTGAGTTGATGTCTTCTTGCCAAGCCGCGCAAAAATATGAGAGGGCATGTGCAAAGCATGTGGAGAAGAGGGCGCAATTTTTGCGTACTGCCGGGCCGCCGGCAGTCCGAGTTCCGCCAGTTGTCGCCCGCAGCCTCATACAGAACCGTGTGGTTCTTGGCCGCGCCTGGAGCAAGCGTCGATTTGGCCTCGTTTAGCTTCCAGGTTCCCATGTTTGGATCTTCGGCGAAGGACACAGCTACCCCGACGAAACAGAGTAGTAGGCTGAGGACGATCGCTATAACGAGTGGACGGGCAAGTTCGATGGGAAAGACTATCCCGTTACCGGCGATCCGAATTCGGACGCGCGGTCGTACACGAAGATCAAACGACCGCACGATGGGGTTCAACATCAAGAATTGCGACCGCCAGAACATAGGCATTAAGCAGCCCCGCAGTCGATAGGCATTCGCTCCTGTGATTCGGCGCTCCATCATCATGCTTATCCCGAGACCTGCTAAGAAAGAAGGATCTTCACCGGGGGAACGTGATCCAGATCACAGACCGGACCGATAGTCTCCTGTTTTCATCCGCCACATGTGGGGTTCCGAGCGGATTTCGTTAAGGTTGGTGGTTCAGCGCATCTCTCAGGCAGGAAAATCTCGTTACCGCCTCATCGCATACGGCGATGGAACCTATCGTCCAGTGGACCTCGAGTCGCGCGATGAGATGTTGTTGGCTGTTCGGCTCATCGTTCCAAATTTCAGTGAAAGGTCGCTTCGTGAACAGGACGAGTCGCTCGATGCGCAGATTGTGTACGCAGACGAAGTGACCGTTGATTCACAGCAGCTTCGGCTGGTGGGTCTACGAGCGCAAGCCGGCCGAGGCAAGCTTGGTCTCGACATTGCGCGGCTAAGCAGAAATTAGCTACACGTTCTGCATTACCAAAGTACATGACTAGAGATTCACTCCGCGCGAAAGTGTCTCACCGTATCACGATTGAGACGTAAGTTTTCCGCCGCAGTCTCAGCATGAGACAAGGACGCGCGCTATGAAAGACCTGTACTACTTTGCCGCTTGGACTGACAGCGGCTGTCTCCTTGGTTGCGACCACCACCACCAGACGGTTGCATCAGCTGCTGCCTGCATCTCGTGTGGCGGTGCTTACGTTATTGCCGTAGAGAACGGAAAGTACCGAGCACTGAACAATGTCGAGGAGGCCGAGTTCCAAAAGGCGATGTACGGAACGGAACCGGTACAAGCTGAAACCGCCCAGCGAGGTCTGCTGATTCAGGTCAGCGCGTTCATACGAATTCAGGTTGAGCCCAAAGCGTGAGCTTTTGACTAGCAATCTGGCACGGAATTTGCACGACTGTATTCACAAATTCCACATCAGAGGAGATTGTTCATGCTTTCGAACCTCCGCTCTCTCTGGATAGACGATCAGGGTCAAGACATCGCAGAGTATGCGGTCATGCTGGCCGTTATCCTCGTCATCGTAGTCGGGACCATAAGGATGATCGGTTCCAACGCGAACACCGTCTTCTCCCAAGCTGCCAGTTCGATTCAGTAGTGTGGTCTGTCCGTAGGATTGTTGGGCCAACGCAATAAAAATGATGGCTGACCAAGCACCAGAGTTGCTTCGCGACGGCGAACATCTCGCTGCTGCTCGCATAGGTTTTCGGCGGCCGGTTCTGAATCTACTTGCTCGAGTTTCTGGAAAAACTCGGCCATCGCCTTTGGGTTGAAGCCCGCTTTGTACATGATGACGGCACTCACCGCGTCGGCTTGTGCCTCGTCGTCGCGAGAGTACTTCATGAGTACCGTGCCGGCCCCTATCCGTATTCCGAGTCGCGCGAGATTGCCAGCCGTGCTGCCCGGAAGAATCGCCCCCAGAATGCCCACAATCCGTTGTGCCAGGGATGATTTTCCCGCTTGCTCCGCATAGCGCTGCATGCAGACATGGGCCATCTCATTGCCATGATGCCAGCCAGTTCGGTTTCGTCGCTAGCAGCCTGGGTAGTGCCGATGTTCACGAAAATTGGCCCGCCGGGCAATGCGAAGGC
>Ga0126373_10003427_pt1 | contig 11883 bp, 9 predicted proteins | sample PanSoiMetPlot_11_FD_92545 | JGI IMG/M metagenome (GOLD analysis project Ga0126373, IMG submission 92545) | Tropical forest soil microbial communities from Panama - MetaG Plot_11 | ecosystem: Environmental > Terrestrial > Soil > Tropical forest > Bulk soil | place: Panama | collected 2016-02-17
CACGCTGCAACATCCGGACCGGCTCTTCATCGACGGGCGCTGGGTCGAGGGGTCTTCTACGCGGCGGCTGATGCCCGTCAACCCGGCCACCGAACAGCCGATCATCGCGGTCGCCGCAGCGGTCGAGGCCGATGTCGATCAGGCCGTCGCGGCCAAGGACCCGCATCGAATGCTCGGCGTGCTGCCGCGAATGAGTCCGGCCGAGCGCGCTCCTTACCTGCTGCGGCTCACCGGTGAGTTGCGCAAGCGGCGTTCCGAGCTAGCCGCTTCCTTTGTGGAGCAGGTCGGCGCGCCCATCTGGATCGCCGAGGGCCAGATGCAGCTGATGTTCGGCATCTATGAAAAGCATGCCGCCCTGGCCGACACGTTCCGCTGGGAAGAGCCGCGGCCGACCATGTATACGGGGGACTATGGGCTGCTGGTACGCGAGCCGGTTGGCGTCGTGGCAGCCATCGCGCCCTGGAATGCGCCGCTCCTGACAGTGGCGAACAAGGTCGCTCCCGCCCTGATCGCCGGTTGCACGCTGATCCTGAAGCCGTCGCCGGAAACACCGATCGACAGTTTTATCCTGGCCGAGTGCGCCGAGGCCGCGGGACTGCCGGCCGGGGTATTGAACCTGGTGCCGGCGGACAGAGCGGCTTCCGAGCACCTGGTGCGCAACCCGGGCGTAGACAAGGTCAGCTTCACGGGCAGTTCGGCCGTCGGGCGGCGGATCGCGGCGCTATGCGGGGAGCGCATTGCGCGTTACACGCTCGAGCTCGGTGGCAAGTCGGCCGCGATCGTGCTCGACGACTTCGACATCGGTGAGGCCGCGGCGAATCTCGGCTTCACCCTGTGCATATTGACGGGCCAGAACTGCGCCAATCTCAGCCGCGTGCTCGTGTCCGAGCGCCGGCACGATCAGTTGGTCGAAGCGATGGCGGCCACGTTGAAGACGATTCGCGTGGGCGATCCCTATGAAAGGGAGTCGGTGATGGGCCCCTTGTCGATGAAGCGGCAGCTCGAACGCGTGCAACGCTATGTCGCGACAGGGAAGGCGGAAGGGGCGCAGCTCGTCGCCGGAGGATCACGGCCCGCCAGCCTCACCCGCGGCTATTTCTTCGAACCGACGATCTTTGCCCATGTAGACAATCGCTCGACGATTGCCCAGGAAGAGATCTTCGGCCCGGTGGTCAGCGTCATTACGTATCGCGACGTCGAAGAGGCCATCGCTTTGGCGAATGACTCGATATTCGGTCTCAACGGTGCGGTGTTCACGAACGACCTCGAGCAGGCTTACCGCGTAGCACGCCGGATCAGAACCGGGACCATGGGGCAGAACGGCTCCAGGGTGGATTTCAACATCGCATTCGGTGGCTTCAAGCAATCCGGCATCGGCCGTGAGGGCGGCCCGGACTCGGTGCTGCCGTACCTGGAATCCAAGACCGTGGTGCTGCGAAGCGCTCCGGCACATCTGAGCGCGGGTCAGCCATGAAGCATCAGGTGCGGATGCAGTGGGGAGTCAAGATCCCGATGCGCGATGGCGTCCGACTGAACGCCACGCTTTATCTTCCCAGGGATCAGAAGGAGCCGCGGCCGGCCATATTCACCTTTACGCCATACATCGCAGAGGGCTACCACGAAGAGGGCTACGATCTGGCGGCGCACGGGTATCCCTACCTCGCCATCGACGTGCGCGGACGGGGAAATTCGGAAGGGGAATTTCAGCCGCTTTTTCAGGAAGGGGAGGATGGTCACGACATCGTGGAGTGGATCGCCAAACAGCCGTACTGCAACGGCAAAGTGGCCACTCGTGGACACTCCTATGTGGCGTTTGATCAATGGGCCGCGGTGCGTCACGCGCCTGAGCACCTTGCAACGATCGTCCCCTCGGCCCCGTGCTACGTCGGAGTGGACTATCCGATGCGCGCCAATGTTTTCCTCAACTTCCTGGGGAACTGGCTGGCCCTCTGCTGGGGCAAGACCTTGCAGAAGCAGATGGTGGATGACAATCCCCGGTTCTGGGCCGAGCAGCACCTTCGGTTTCTGGAATCCGGTCTGCCCTTCAAGGATCTGCTCAACTACCTGGGATTCGAGTCCAAGCCGTTTCAGGAGTGGCTGCAGCATCCGCATCAGGACTCGTACTGGGATCGCGCCAACCCGACGGTTGAGCAGCTCGCGGAGCTTTCAATTCCCGTGCTGTCGCTCACCGGAGCATATGACGGCGATCAACCCGGAACGCTGGAGTTCTATCGCCTGCATCTGCAACATGCCAAAAAGCCGCCGGAGCATTATCTGATCATCGGGCCCTGGGATCACGAGGGCGTGCGGCGGCCGAAGAGCAGCGTCATCGGCATCCAGTGCGGCCCGGAGGCCGCGCTGGATGCGCACAAGCTGCATCGCGATTGGTACGCCTGGACCATGGAAGAAGGGCCCAAGCCGGAATTCCTCAAAAAGAAAGTGGCCCATTACGTAACGGGGACGAACAAGTGGCGCTATGCGGATACGCTCGCGGAAGTCACCGCTCGTGTCGAAACGCTCTACCTTCACTCCACTGAGAATCCGTCGGATCCATTCCATTCGGGGACGATGTCGACCAAGGCCCCGGGCCGCTCGCTGCCTGCCCACTATATTTACGATCCCCGCGATCTCACCTTACCCAAAGGCGAAGCGATGGCGCTCGGCGTGAGTGTCGAGGAGCCGCCGATGGAGGCCGCAAACGGCGAGGATGCGCAGCATCTTTTCTTCCATAGCGAGCCTTTCGAGAAGGACACCGAAGTCAGCGGCATTTTCAAGCTGACGGCGTGGATCTCGTTGGATCAACCGGATACGGATTTCATGCTCATGATCTTCGACGTCGGCGACGATGGCGCGGGCGTCTACCTCACACAGGAGGTATTCCGTGCCCGCTACCGCGAGGGGTTGCGCGTCGAGAAGCTGATCGATACGACCGAGCCGCTGCGCTACGACTTCGAGCGTTTTTTCTTTGTGTCGCGCCGGATAGGGAAGGGCCACAGGCTGCGGCTCATGATCGGGCCGAACCACAGTGTCTACTGGCAGAAGAACTACAACAGCGGCAAGCCGAACGCCGAGGAGACGATGGCGGACGCCCGCACGGTCACCGTGAAGCTGGTGCACGACGCCGCCCATCCAAGCGCGCTCTATGTCCCTATCGGTCACGCCGAGGACTGAAACGGAGTCCGCGGGCCCGCCGACTCGGGTCCCCCCGGTTTGGATGCTCGCCCTTCCATGGCTCACGTGGGGCATGGTGGGAGGCTTCGTTGTCGTGACGCTGCCGCAGATGCTGGTCGCGCGGGGCGTTCCCGGAGACCGCGCGGCAATCGCCGTCGCAATCATCCTGTCACCCGTGTTCTGGAGCTTTGTTCTGGCGCCGTTTTTGGACGTCCGCTTCCGGCGCCGGACTTACGCGCTCGTCTTTGGTGTGATGGCGGTGATCGCGGCGACAGTGACCGTGATTTATCACCCGGTACTGGCCGAAGTCGAGACCGTCATGCTCCTCGGCTTTCTCTCATGCTGTATGTTCCAGTCCGCCATGGGCGGCTGGGCCGGCAGTCTGATCGGGAAAGGGCACGACAGCCTCCTGGGCGCCTGGAGCGGTATTTACAGCGTCGGCGGCAGCGGCGTTGGGATCCTGATCTCCGACTTCGCGTTGCAGCACTTCTCGCGCACTGCCGCGGCTGTCCTCATCTTTGCCGCGTTCCTGTCCCCGCTGGTCGTGTTTCCCGTCATTCCCGCTCCACGACCGCCCAAACTGCCGGCCTCTGCGAGCTTCAGCCGCTTCGCCCGGGAGGTCATTGCCCTCTTCAAAAACCGCGAAGTGCTCGTAGCGCTGGCTCTGTTTGCTCTTCCATCGGCTTCCTTCGCTCTCACGAACGCGCTGGGGGCCTGGAGCGAGAGCTTCCATGCCACACCTTCTTTGGTGGGCGTCATTGGCGGTGTGGGGATCATCGTCGGCAGTATCGCGGGCTGTGCGCTCGTCCCGCTCCTCGCGAAGAGGAGTCCATTGCGGCCGCTTTACCTGTCCATTGGACTCGTCGGCGCCGCATTCACTGTCGGCCTCCTGTTCCTTCCGCACGTGCCCTGGACTTTCGGCCTCGCGTTCGTGGGCGAAAACTTCTTCCAGTCCGCAGCGGCGGCGGCCGGCCTGGCGATCATCTTCGAGGTCATCGGGCCCGGCAATCCGCTCGCCGCCACTACTTTTGCGCTCCTCTGCGCCGCGTTGGATCTGCCGGTCGATTACATGGAGTTCGTCGATGCACGCGGGTACCACTGGCATGGCATCACCGGTGCCTTCCTCACCGATGCGCTGGTCAGCGGCAGCGCCTGTCTCCTGCTCGCGATCGTCTTGCGCCGCAGGCTCTTTCCCCGTCTCAGATCTCGAAATCGGCACGGATCGTGCGCGCCGCGCGCAACATGAACCACCCTGTCGGATAGAAGGCGAGCAGCGTCACGATGATGCCCCACCGCAGGCCCTGCTCGGGGCCCATGGAATGGCCGATGTGGTCGCTCAGCAACCCTGTCACCACGGGTCCGCACGTGACTCCCACGAGATTGGAAATCATCAGCGCGATGGCGTAGCCGGTCGCGCTACGCTTGGCTCCCATTACCGCCAGCAGGCTCGAGATGATGGGCGGCAGGATGCCGAACATGATGGTGCCGGCGATGGCGCTGAAGATCGTGTAGGTCGTGAGGGTCGTCACCAGGTGGGCGGCGGCGTAAAACGGAAAAATGGCCATCATTCCATAGCCCGGTACCTTGCAGAGCCAGCCGATATCCCGTTTGGAGAGCCTGTCGGTGATGATGCCTCCGATGACGCTCCCGGCGATGACATAGGTGACGGCTATCAGTCCGGAAGCGAGGCCGGATTCGGCGAGCCCGACGTGCAGGTCACGAATGACGTAGGCCGCATCGAAGACGAGAGGCCCGTTGGCGAGGAACTCGAATACGGTCAATGCGAGTACGGCATTGATGAAGGTAGGCTTCCTGACGAGCGCACGACAGGCATCCAGCATTCCTTCGGCGCCGGAGGTCGCGACCGGGAAGCCGTGCCGCGTGCGCGGATCCCGCAGCGCGAACCAGGCGATCACGGCAAGGAGGACGCCGGGCAGGCCCGAGGCGATCAGAGTGGTGCGCCAGCCGTAGTATTGCGCAACGTAGCCACCCGCTATGAGTCCCAGGACCGCGCCGGTAACGGTGGACATCGTGACGACGCCGACGGCTTTGGCGCGGCGCTCCGGTGGAAAATAGTCCGCGATCAAGCTCATCACCGGCGGACCGGTACCGCCTGCCTCGCCGATTCCGACGCCGATCCGAAAGAGGAAAAGCTGCAGGAAGGAGCGTGCCCACCCGGAAGCGGCAGTGAAGACGCTCCAGAGTCCAACGCATATGGTGATGAGCAGCCGGCGATCGCCGCGATCGGCGTACCGGCCGAGCGGCAGACCGAGGACGGCGTAGAGAATGCCGAACGCGACTCCGGTCATGAGCCCGAGAGCGGTGTCGGAGACGTGGAATTCCTGCTTGATGGGCTCGAGCAGGATGGCGACGATGGCACGATCGATGGCGCCCGATGAACTGATCAGGAACAGCACGAACACCAGCATCCACCGCTGGCGGTCGTTGAAGAGCTCCCAGCTGTTCGCCTTCGGCGGCGCGAGGATGTCAGCATCGGAAGGGGCAAGGGGGGCCGTTGATGCTGACATGCCGGGTCAGTCCATCACTTTGAGGTTTTCCGCATAGCGAGCGCCGCGTTGCCGATATTCTTCGGCGCTGTGTCGGATGAGCCGCCGCTCCGCATCCGTGAGCGGGCGCTGCGGTCTGGCCGGAATACCGAACGCCAGGAACCCGTCCGGAATGCGAGCCCCTCCCGTCACGAGCGAGTTTGCGCCGATGATGCAGTCGCGCCCGATCACTACATCCGTCAATATCGTTGCGTGAATCCCGATCAGTGTGCTGTCGCCGATATCGCAACTATGAAGAACCGCCGCATGGCCGACGGTAACACCAGCGCCGACGCGCAGGGGGAATCCGGGATCAGTGTGCAGAATGCACCCATCCTGGATGTTGGAGTCCTCCCCGATGGTGATCGGCTCGTTGTCGCCGCGCAGCACGGCGCCGAACCAGATCGTGACCCGCGAGTGGATCGTGACGTCGCCGATCAGGGCGGCGTTTGGGGCTATGTAATGACCACTACCCAGGACACGTACGCGCCGATCGGACAACTGGTACTTCATTCGAGCCTCACGAGCCTCGCGCAGCGGGAATCAAAGCGTCGGCAGGACCGATCGAACGTGAGCCTCGAAGCGGCTGATCAGGCGGGAGGGGTTGCGCCGAGCCGTCTGCACCGTGATTCCCACGGAAGGAAGCGGCGGCAGACCGGTGGAGGGAGGCAGCACCTGAAGATCGGGTGGTACCCCGGTTTGCGTGAGGACCGTGATCGCCTGCCCGGAGCGCACGACTGCCAACAGGCCGGCTACGCTGCCGCTGGCATAGGCGATGCGATAGCCGCGGCCGGCCCGCTCCAGGCTTGCGGTGGCGGCGATGTAATCCAGGGCGTCCGCATCGGACAGCGCCAGCTGCAGCGGATCGAGGTTGAATGCTTCACTCCCTTTGCTTCCCACCCACACGAACGGCTCGCAGCGCAGAAACTGGTCGCGCTCCGGGCTGTCCGGTCGGGAAATGATGGCGATGTCGAGGGCCTGGTCCTTCAAGCGCTCGAGGAGGCGGGGCGTGGAGGCGCAAACCACCTCCATGAATACCTGCGGGTGCTGGCGGGAGAAGCTCTGCAGCAATCCCGGGAGGAAGACGCGCGCATAGTCGTCCGGGCAGCCAAAGCGGACGCGCCCCGACAGGGTCACGCCCGTCATCTCAGCGACCGCCTCGTCATGCATGCGGAGAATCTTTTGGGCATGAGCCAGCAGGCGCTCGCCATGTATCGTGAGGGTGACGCCGCGTCCGTTGCGGATCATCAGCGGCTGCTGAATCGCTTCCTCGAGCTTCTTGATCTGCTGGCTGAGCGCGGCCTGCGTTCGCCCGACTTGTTTTGCGGCCCGGCTCATGACCGCGGCGTCGGCGATGGCCACAAAGTTGCGCAGCACATCGATATCGAGTCGGACACTCACGGAGTTCATGCTACCTTAATCCAGGCCACAGAGCTATTAGCGGCCATTAAGTGCCTTGCGCGCAGTTAAGCGCCCCTTATGAGCCCTATTAGCCGGGATTGTGGCGCTCTCGCGCCAGCGGCGGCGCCGGGACGGCCGCCCGGCGCCGATCAAAAATATCTTACAGTCAACATTAGCTCTATTGATTATCGGTACGCGGGATGCGGCCGGTAGAATGACTCGTCACGAGCGAGTCACGGTACGGATAGCAGAATGAATACCGCCATCGAAAGTCTGATCCGGTTGCGTATGTCCACCGCCGACGGGCACTACGGCGGCGGCCTGGTGGATGGAGCGCGGATCGCTGCCCTGTTTGGCGATGCCGTGACCGAGCTCCTCATCCGCAATGACGGCGACGAGGGGTTGATGCGCGTGATCGAGACCGAATTTCTGGCGCCCGTGCGCAGCGGCGATTACATAGAAGTCCGAGCCCGGCTCCTATCGGTCGGCAAGTCATCCCGCAAGTTCGAATGCACTGCACACAAGGTCATCGAGGCTGTTAGCCTCGAGGATTCCGCCGCGAATTTCCTGGCTGACCCGATACTGGTGGTCAAGGCCACGGGAGTGGCCGTCGTGCCGGTGGAGAAGCAGCGCCTGGGTGCGAGATAGTCTCGTGCCGTGTCCGTACCCGTAGCGACATCGCCCTGCATAGGAGTATGTAGGCTCGGTCAAGCGGGCATCTGCGTCGGATGCGGACGGTTACTCGATGAAATCGCGGCCTGGACCCGGATGACGGATGACGAGCGGCGTGAGGTACGAAGAAAGGCCGCCGAGCGTCTGCAAGGGTGCAGTGCGCCTCCTCCCGCTGCGGCCACCGAGGAGTAAAGGCGACCTTATGCGGCACATTAAAAGTATTGGATTTTCTTTTGGGCCGGGTGCCATCCAGAATGGCGCCTCCAAAGAATCCAAGAGAGGGTGTCGCAGGTGAGCAAGCCCAAGCGGCCGCTACGCGTCGTCGTAGCGAAGCCCGGACTGGACGGGCACGATCGAGGCGCGAAAATCATTGCGCGTGCGTTCCGCGACGCCGGAATGGAAGTGATCTACACCGGGATCTTTCAGACGGTTGAGATGATCACCAGGACTGTGATCGAAGAGGACGCCGACGTTCTGGGGCTGAGCATTCTGTCCGGGGCGCATCTGCATTTCGCGGAAGAGTTGTGTCGGGCGCTGCGCGAGCAAGCGGCCAAAGACGTGCTGATCGTAATGGGCGGAATCCTGCCGCCGGACGACATCCCAAAGGTCAAGGCTTTCGGGGTGGCCGAGGTGTTTGGACCCGGCACGCCGACCACGACCATCATCGACTACGTGAACAAATGGCATGAGGCGCAATGAGCATCCTGGAATACGGCACCGTGCCGCGCCTGGATGCTCTTTTAGCGCGCGCCGCCGCCTCTGAGCCGCGACGGCCGGCGGTCATTTTTCAGGGGGCCGCACAAACCTACGCCGAGGTGTGCGATCGGGCCCGCCGTTTTGCGGGTGTTGCTGCGGCGCATGGGCTCCACAAAGGCGATCGCGTTGCGTTCTGGGCCGCGAACCGGCCGGAATTCGTGGAGGTGCTCTTTGGGGTATCGATGCTGGGTGGCATCACCTCGCCGCTGGATCATTGGTGGAAATGGGCGGACGCGTATGTTGCGTTGGAGCAGATACGGCCCAGGATGTTGATTTTGGGCGGCCCACAGGCCCTGGAGGTCTCCGGTCACCACGATGCGCTGCAGGCAGCAGGCGTCGAATGTGTGCTCTGCCTCGATGAGGACGGAGGAGGGCTGGCATGCGAGCCCTACGAGGTTCAGTTGCGGTCTGCGACTGCGCTTCGTACGCTGATACCGGTGACGCCCATCGACCCGGCCATGATCCTCTTTACTTCCGGGTCGACGGGACGTTCGAAAGGAGCGGTTCATACGCACGGCAGTCTGCTTTCCGCAGCCGGCACCATGGCTCTCGAGCTTGCTCTCAGGGACGGAGAGCGCACACTGCACTTCCTCCCGCTCTTTTCTTCGTGTCTCGAGCATCTCATCCCGCTGACCCTGATGCGGGCGACCCACATCATCATGCCGCAGTTCGACGCCTCCGCGGTATGGGAGGCGATTGACGACTTCGATGTGACTCATTTCGACGCGGTGCCAACGACGCTTCGCCGGATTCTGGAGGTGGCGCCTCCCAGGATGCCAGGCTCGTTGCGGTTGGTCTCATATGCGTCGGAACGGATGCCGGAACGGCTGATCACGGCACTGATGGAACGCATGCCCACGGTCGAGTTCGTCGAGTTTTATGGAATGATGGAGCAGCTGTGCCTGACCGTTCTGAGCCATTCCGAGCAGCGCCGGAAGATCGGGACCGTGGGCCGGCCGATGATCGGTGCGCAGCTCTATCTTCAATCCGCGGACGGTAGCCCGAGCGGTCCCGGCGAGGCAGGCGAGATTGTTGCGCGCAGCCCGACGCTATTCGCCGGGTACTGGCAGGATGCCGCCGCGACGGGGCAGGTCATGCGAGGGGAATGGATGAGGACCGGAGACTTTGGCCGCTTCGATGCCGACGGATTCCTCATGTTGGAGGGTCGAATCAAGGAGGTCATCAAGTCCGGAGGCGTCACGGTCATCCCGACGGAGATCGAGGGCGTGCTGATGCAGCATTCGAGCGTGCTTGACGCGGCGGTAATCGGGGTTCCCGATGAGCGCTGGGGCGAGGCGGTCCATGCTTTCGTCACGCTATCGCCCGGCGCAGCGGCGTCTGAATCGGAGCTGAAGTCCTTCTGCCAGGAGCGGCTGACGGGGTATAAGCGTCCCAAGGCCATTCATATAGTCCCGGAGCTGCCGCGAACCGGCATCGGCAAGATCGCACGCCGCGTCGTGCGTGCCCGGGCAGCGGCAGCGTCATTGGATTGAACGACTGCATGAGCGACATCAACAAACTCCTGGAAAGAGCTCGGACGGGCCGGATTGCGGACACTGCGCGGCTGCTGTCGATCGTCGAGAACGAGGAGCCGGGAGCGGCCGACGTCGTGCGGCAGACCTACGCTCAGACGGGGCGCGCGACACTGGTGGGTTTCACGGGACCGCCGGGTGCGGGTAAGAGTACTTTGGTGTCGGCACTCACGGCCGCGTACCGCCAAACGGGGGCTCGCGTGGCGGTCGTGGCGGTCGACCCCTCGAGCCCATATACCGGCGGTGCCATTCTCGGCGACCGGATTCGAATGCGCGATCAGAGTCTGGATGCCGGCGTATTCATCCGCAGCATGGCCAATCGAGGACAATCCGGCGGCCTGGCGCGGGCTACGCGCAGAGTTGTCGGCGTGCTGGACGCGCTTGGGTTCGATGTGGTTCTGGTGGAAACGGTCGGAGTCGGCCAGCACGAAATCGAGGTTGCGCGGGCGGTGGATACCGTCTGCCTGCTCACGATCCCCGGAGCGGGTGACGACATCCAGGCAATCAAGGCGGGAATCATGGAGATTGCCGACCTCCTGGTGGTCAACAAGGCCGACCGGCCCGGCGCTGATGAGACAGTGAAGGACCTGACTCAGATGCTCAACCTGGGAACCCCGCGAACGTCATGGCGGCCGCCCGTCATCAGGACATCGGCAAAGGATGGAACCGGCATTCAGGACCTGATGGCAGCGGTGCAACGGCATCGGGCATGGGCCGCGGAAAGCGGCGAGGCGCGGCGACGCAACGTGGAGGCGATGCGCAACGAGATCCACATGCTCCTGCAGGAGAGAGTCCTGCGTGAGTTGCGCGAACGTCTCGACAAGGGAGGGCTGGACGACATCGTATCCCGGGTCGTGGACAAACATCTCGATCCTTATGGCGCGGTCGACACCCTGTTGGAGGGCCGAGGACGGGGCTGAACGCACGATGAAGCTGGAGTTCATCAAAGCGCCGAGAATTGCGGCGCAGGTGGTCGATGCCTCGATCAGGGCCACGGTCGAGGGGATTCTCGCCGAGGTGCGTGGGGACGGCGACGACGCTCTGCGAAGATTCTCGAAAACGTTTGATGGAGTGGATGTCGAGAATTTCGAGGTCAGCGAAGCGGATCGGAAGAAGGCCGTAGAAGACCTCGACAGGCAGACACGCGCCGACACGGAATTCGCGATTGCTCAGGTCCGGGCGTTTGCGCGTGCTCAGCTCGCTACGATGGCGCCCCTGCAGGTCGAGCTGTTGCCCGGGGTTCACCTGGGCCATCGCATCATTCCGATTCAGAAGATCGGCGCCTACGTTCCGGGAGGGCGCTTTCCGCTCCTCTCTGCGCCGATCATGAGCCTGGTCCCCGCAAAGGTGGCCGGATGCGAGGAAGTGATTGCATGCCTGCCGCCGAATGCTCATCGCGCAATGATTGCGGGGTGCCATCTCTCGGGGGCGGACCGGATATTCCGCGTGGGCGGGGCGCAGGCGATTGCAGCGATGGCCTACGGGACCGGGACGATTCCCGCAGTCGACAAGATCGTCGGGCCGGGGAACGCCTACGTTAATGAGGCAAAGCGGCAGGTCTTCGGGGCGGTTGGAATCGACCAGCTGGCCGGTCCGAGCGAGATATTCACGGTTGCGGATCACACCGCGGACCCGCGGCTGATAGCGATCGATCTGCTCGCGCAGGCAGAGCACGACATACACACGCGGGTCGGACTCATCACGACCGATCGCGCGGTGGCAGAGGGGACTTTGGCCGCTGTTGCGGAGGAGCTCCCCAGGTTGCAGACGGCTGCAATCGTGGCTCGCTCGTGGGCCGATCGCGG
>Ga0126373_10003428_pt1 | contig 11882 bp, 11 predicted proteins | sample PanSoiMetPlot_11_FD_92545 | JGI IMG/M metagenome (GOLD analysis project Ga0126373, IMG submission 92545) | Tropical forest soil microbial communities from Panama - MetaG Plot_11 | ecosystem: Environmental > Terrestrial > Soil > Tropical forest > Bulk soil | place: Panama | collected 2016-02-17
GACGGCATTGGGCCCGAGGTCGTTACCGAGGCTGTCAAGGTCCTGCAGTCCGTCGGCACTCTGGCCATCGAGCCCACCAGCTACGACCTCGGATCGCAGCGCTACGGCCGGACCGGCGAGGTGCTGCCTGACTCGGTACTTGCCGAGCTCGCACAGCACGACGCAATCCTGCTCGGCGCGGTGGGCGACCCAAGTGTGCCGAGCGGCGTGCTGGAGCGTGGCCTGCTGCTCAGGCTACGGTTCGAGTTCGATCAGTACGTCAACCTCCGACCCGTCCGGCTCTACCCTGGCGTCGCTTCACCGCTGGTGGGCGTGCGCTCCGAGAGTGTCGACATGCTGGTGGTCAGGGAAGGCACGGAGGGCCCGTACATCGAAGCTGGCGGGATCATGCGCAAGGGAACCCCGGCCGAGGTAGCCACCCAGGAGAGTATCAACACGGCCTACGGCGTCAGCCGCGTGGCCAGGTACGCGCTGCAGCGAGCGGCCGGGCGGCCGGAGCGCAGGCTAACCCTGGTGCATAAGAGCAATGTGCTGACCTACGCCGGTGACCTATGGCGCCGGACCGTTACTCAGGTCGCTGCGGAGTTCCCGGACGTGACGACCGACTACTGCCATATGGACGCCGCTGCCAGCTACCTGCTGACCGAGCCTGAGCGCTTCGACGTCATCCTCACCGACAACATGTTCGGTGACATCCTGACCTCTGTTGGCGCGGCCGTGGCAGGCGGGATCGGGCTGGCCGCGAGCGCCAGCATCAATCCTGGCCGCACCGCGCCGAGCACCTTCGAGCCCGTGCACGGTAGTGCGCCGGACCTGGCCGGCAAACAGCAGGCGGATCCGACCGCGGCGATCCTGTCGGCGGCGATGCTGTGCGAGCATCTGGGCATGTCAGCCGAGGCCGCCAGGATCGAGCAAGCGGTCTCCGAGGATCTGCTCGAGCGACAGGGCGCCTGGTCGCCGCGTTCAACGCCGGAGATTGGTGACGACATCGCCGAGCGGGTAGCGAGCTAGCGTCAGAACTGACGGGTCTGCGCAGCGCGGCCGGGCCCGGACCAGGAAGGACGTCCATGACCGCAGATGCCGCGGACGAGATCCCGTTCGCGATCCACCCGTCGGCCAATCCAGTCCCAGCGCGGTCGCGGACCGAGCTGCTGGCCAGGCCCGGATTCGGCCAGGTATTCACCGACCACATGGTCACAGTCAGCTGGTCCGAGGAACGGGGCTGGCATGATGCCCAGCTTCGCCCGTACGGGCCGTTGACCATGGACCCCGCCAGCGCCGTCCTCCACTATGCCCAGGAGATCTTCGAGGGGCTCAAGGCCTACCGGCAGGTGAGCGGCCCCATCGTGATGTTCAGGCCGAGAGCCAACGCCGCCCGGTTCAACCGGTCGGCCGTCCGGATGGCCATGCCCGAGCTGCCGGAGGCTGCCTTCGTGCAGGCTCTGGAGTTGCTGGTGAGCTACGACCGGGACTGGGTGCCCGGCGCGGGCGCTTCCCACGCGGCAGAGCACAGCCTGTACTTGCGGCCGTTCATGATCGCCACGGACGTCGGACTTGGCGTCCACAAGCCGTCGTCGTCGTATCTGTTCGCGGTCATCGCCTCGCCAGCCGGCGCCTATTTCTCCGGCGGTGTCCGGCCGGTGTCCGTCTGGCTCGCCGGAACCTACACCAGAGCAGCGCCCGGCGGCACCGGCGCCGCCAAAACCGGCGGCAACTATGCGGGCGGGTTCGCCGGCCAGCTCGAGGCACTGGCGAACGGCTGCCAGCAGGTGGTCTGGCTGGATGCTGCCGAGCACCGCCTCGTCGAGGAAATGGGGGGAATGAACCTGTTCTTCGTCTATGGTTCCGGCGCGGATGCCAGGATCATGACTCCTGCCCTGACGGGAAGCCTGCTGGCCGGCGTCACCAGGGACTCGCTGCTGACCCTCGCGCCGGATCTCGGCATACCGGCGGAGGAGGGGGCGATCTCGGTCGAGCAGTGGCGGGCGGGCTGTGAGTCCGGTGAGATCACCGAGGTATTTGCGTGTGGGACCGCAGCGGTGATCACGCCGGTAGGCACGGTGCGCGGCGTGGCCGGCGAGTGGAGCGTCGGGGCAGGCGAGCCTGGTCCAGTGACGACGAGGCTGCGCCAGCACCTGCTGGGAATCCAGTTCGGATTGCTGCCGGATTCCTATGGCTGGGTGCACAAGATCTGCTGACCGGCCGGCGTGGCCAGACTGCTAGGCAGCATCCGCGCGCCGCGCACCCGCGGCGACCGCCTGCGCGAGCAGCTGAAGGCCGAACTCAAAGTCTGCCTCAGGATCATGCCCTTCCAGCTCCGCGCTCCACGGCCTGGCGCCGGCGACGCCTGCTCCATCGGCCAGGCCCGGCGCAATGCCGACTTCCCGCATAAGCGATCCCATGATGTAGGCGAGGAAGGGCCGTAAGATCCTGACGGCTTCCTGGCCTTCGAATCCGGCCTCTACGAGATCGGCCAATGCGGTTTCGGCCGGGCGCACGATGCTGGCCGACGTCGGCCGCCTGGACACCGCTACCATCGCGCACCGCGGGTGAGTCCTGGCGATCTTGCGGCTCCGGCTCAGCTGCACACCGCGAACGTACACCGTACGTCCGACACCGCCGCGATGCCGACGGTGCGGGATGCAAGGATGGGCGAAGCCGCGAGGAAGGACCATCAGATGGACGACAAGGAAATCCTCCGCAACATCGATGATCTGATTAAAACCGAGCATGGCCTGCGTGAAAGGCTCGCTTCCGGAGAGCTGACTACCGACGAGGAGCAACAGCAGCTCAGAACGGTCGAGGCGCAGCTTGACCAGTGCTGGGACCTGCTGCGGCAGCGTCGGGCCAGGCGGGAGTTCGGCGAGGATCCGGGCGGCACCACGCCACGGCCGGTCGATGAGGTCGAGAGCTACCTGCAGTAGGGCGTGATCAGTTTCCGAGCTGGGAGCAGGACATGCGTATCGCGAGGTTCGCCCTCGAAGATGAGGTCAGGTACGGAATCGTCCAGGACGATGACGTCGCGGGGGCGGATGGCGCCGCAGGCGCGGAGCATCCCGGCCAGGGCCACGCCGATGGGGGACGGCCCGGCGGGCTGAGCGTAGCGGAGATCGCCGGCCATCCGTTCGGCCCCGGTCCGGAGAATGTCAGGCTCACTGGTGCCCGCTACGCAGTCGACGATGTCCGGCTGCTCGCGCCGATACTGCCGAGCAAGATCGTGGCTGTCGGCCGGAACTACGCTGAGCACGCCAGGGAACTCGGCAACGAGCCGCCAGCCGAACCCCTGATCTTTCTCAAGCCGTCGACGGCAGTAATCGGACCCGGTGACCCGATCGCCCGGCCTGCGGCGTTTTCCAAGCGCGTCGACTTCGAAGGCGAGCTGGCCATCGTATTCGGGCGGCTGTGCCGCGATGTCCCTGAGGCCAGAGTGCCGGAGGTGATCTTCGGCTATACGTGCGCCAACGACGTCACCGCCCGCGACCTGCAGGCCCGCGACGGTCAGTGGACCAGGGCAAAGGGCTTCGATACGTTCTGCCCGCTGGGCCCATGGATCGAGACCGGCCTCGACGCGGCCGACGTACGCCTGAGCACGACGGTGAACGGGGAGATCAAGCAGGACTCACGCACGTCCCTGCTGATTCACGGGATTGCCACGCTGGTCAGCTACGTGACGGCGGTGATGACGATACTGCCGGGTGACGTCCTGCTGACCGGGACACCGGCGGGGGTCGGTCCCATGGTGGCGGGCGATACCGTCTCGGTCTGGATTGAGGGGATCGGGACTTTGACTAACCGCGTCGTCGATGGCAGCTGACGGACACGTAATAACCAGACCCGAGGCTGGAGGCAGTCATGCTCGTCGCCGGCGTCGACTCCTCGACGCAGTCCACCAAGGTGCTGCTCTGCCAGGCCGAGGACGGGCGGGTGCTGGCGCAGGGCAGCGCGCCCCATCCGGCCGGGACCGAGTGCGACCCGGCCGCGTGGTGGGAGGCGCTCCAGGAGGCTGGGGCTGGCCTGCTGAACCGTGCGGATGCCATCGGCATCGCCGGACAGCAGCATGGAATGATCGCACTCGACGAGGCTGGCGAGGTCGTGCGGCCAGCGCTGTTGTGGAACGACCTGCGGTCCGCGCGCGCCGCTGCCCAGCTGGTCGATGAATTCGGCGGTCCGGCCTGGTGGGCGGAGGAGGCCGGCAGCGTCCCGACTGCGTCGTTCACGGTCAGCAAGCTGCGCTGGATGGCTGACCGGGAGGCCGCACTTGCTGCGAGGACCGCGACGGTACTCCTTCCGCACGACTGGCTGACTTGGCGGCTTCGGCAGTCCCGTGGCGCGAGCATCGCCGTGACCGAGGCGACCACCGATCGCGGGGACGCATCGGGCACCGGGTACTTCTCGCCACGCACCGGGAGATGGCTGCCCGAGGTAGCCGAGGCAGCCATCGGTCACCCAGTTGAGCTGCCCCAGGTGGCCGCCCCCGCCTCGGTGGTGGGGGAAACCGGCTGGGGTGCTGTGCTCGCTGCTGGGACCGGCGACAACATGGCTGCCGCGCTCGGCCTCGGCCTGGAACCCGGCGACGTGGTCATCTCCATTGGCACATCGGGCACGGCATTTGCCGTCAGCGCTCTGCCCGCTGCTGACCCGTCAGGTGCCGTCGCTGGTTTCGCCGATGCGGCGGGTGAGTACCTGCCGCTGGTATGCACCATCAACGCGGTCGGCGTGCTGACCGCGACGGCAGCGCTGGCGGGGAGCAGCCTGGCCGAGCTGTCCGATCTTGCGCTCGCCGCGGAGCCCGGCGCTGGTGGCCTGGCCCTGCTGCCCTACCTTGACGGCGAGCGAACCCCGGACCGGCCCGATGCCTACGGTGTGCTGGCTGGCCTGACCACTAGTAACGCATCCAGGCAGAACCTCGCCAGAGCCGCGGTAGAGGCATTACTCGCCTCGCTGGCCAGCGCTGCTCAGCTGCTTGCCGCGCAGGGCGTGCCCGGCCGCCGAGTGCTGCTGATTGGCGGTGGTTCCAGATCAGAAGCTGTCCGAGCCCTCGCCCCTGGCATCTTCGGGATGCCGGTAGCTGTTCCCGAGCCGGCCGAATATGTGGCTGTCGGCGCCGCCCGGCAGGCCGCGTGGGCACTCGCGGGTACACCGGTGCCGCCGACCTGGCGGCCCCGGCGACCGCCGGTCGAGTACACCGGGCGGCTGCAGCCGGAGATACTGCGACGGCACGCCCAGCTACGGGATGAGGCGGCGGGCTGGCACCATGCCTGACCTACAGTTGGCCAGCGGGAGCTGGCCGGACCGATTGGCAAGGGTCAGGGATCCCTTTGGTCCGTACGTGCGGCTTCGGCTACACTGCACTGGCTAGACCGCACCGGCGCGGGCGGGACGACTCGAATCGCGCTACCCATGGGGTATGGGGTAATTGGCAGCCCGACGGGTTCTGGCCCCGTTAGTCTAGGTTCGAGTCCTGGTACCCCAGCGATTTGCGCATAGCGGCGATTTTCCGATCGCGGCGATTTACGATCGTCTCGTTTTGATGACAGCAGCGCGCCCGCCCACGCGGGCGGCCGCGCTTTCTCGATGGCTGGCTAGATCCGGCGACGGGACCTGCCTCGCTCCAGGCCGGTGACCCGGAGCAGCAGCAGAACCACGATGGCCCCCAGGATCGATCCGATGATGCCGACTGTCCTGAAGTGATGGGTCTCAATGTGGTGGAACTCGATGAGCTCCCAGAGGAATCCGCCCACGAATGAGCCGACGATCCCGAGCAGGACGGTGCCGATCAGGCCGATGTTGTCCCGGCCCGGCACCAGCAGGCGGGCGATCAGGCCGACGATCAGGCCGACGACGATCAGTACAACGATGAATTCGAGCATGGCCAGGAACTACCAGCAATCTCCCGGTTTACTCATGGCCAGACTAGTTTGGAGAATCGCGGCGGCGCCGCCCGGTTTGGCGCGGGCAAGCGCGGTGCGCTAACCTAATGGCCCGACAGGCGGTCCGATAAGGAACGCGTGACTGTCGGATTTTCTTGCGAGCTACCGGTCGCCTGGCTGGGCGGGGTGTGGTGCCGCGGGAGCAGCGAAAGTACCTGGCCCCGTCGTCTAGCGGCCCAGGACGCCGCCCTCTCAAGGCGGTAGCGCCGGTTCAAATCCGGTCGGGGCTACTGAAGTAGTAGCAGTAGGTCAAGGGCCTGACCGCGCGCGGTCAGGCCCTTGATCTTTTGCAGGGCAAAATCAAGCCCCAACGGAAGCGCTGTTTTAGCGGCCGGACGCGCGGGTAGAGCGCGCGGGACGACGCAAGCAAGGCATCCATGGAGGGGGAGGAGCCATGCCTGACGTGTTCGAGGTACTCGGAGCAGACCATGCCGACGTGAAGGGCATGCTTACGGTCTTGTCCGAAAGTCCCGGCCATACCGACCCGGATAAGGCGGTCCAGGCAGCCCGTCAGGATGTGGTCGATTACCTGGTCATGGACTCTTCACGCCATGAGGCAGCCGAGGAGCAGTACTTCTGGCCGACGGTCCGCCAACGGGTAGAGAACGGGAACGAACTCGCCGATAAGGCGATCAGCCAGGAAACCAAGGCGAAGGAAATCCTGGCCAAGCTGGACAAGGCGTCCAGCCGGGATCAGGAGTTCGACGAACTCCTCGTCCAATTCATCCCCGCCGCACGGCAGCACATCGCGTTCGAGGAGAACCGCGTATGGCCCAGCCTGCGAGAAGCCTTGAGCCCGGCCGAGTCGGAGGAACTCGGCGACAAGATCCAGAGAGCCGAGGAGAAGGCTCCAACCCGGCCGCACCCGCATACGCCGCCCAGACCAGGCGTGCTGAAGACGGCGGGTCCGGCAATGGCCCTGATCGATCGCCTGCGTGACGCCGTCAGTGCGCGAGGCCGGACGGACTAATCCGCCGACATCTGCGTTCCTGCCCCAGGGCAGTAGCACAGTCGAAGGCCCGGTGACCGCGTGCGGTCACCGGGCCTTCGGCAATCTGTCCCTAGCCCTTGCGCGAAGGAAAGGGCGCGATCGGGTTAGTTCTTCAGGGACATGGCGTGGAGCATGGACTCATATCCCGAACCCTCACCGGAGGGTGCACCGTTGTAGTCGGTGATCAGACCCGGGCCAGAGGCGCAGTTGAAGTCGCTGTTCCAGGTCCAGGCCATGTAGTTGGCGCCCTTGGAGTTCAGCCAGGTCACCAGCGGCGTGATGTAGTGGCCGGCGCAGTCATTCTCACCGATCTCCCCGGCGACCAGCGGAACCTTAGCGAGCACCGGAGCGATCTGGCTGTCCCAGCATGACTTCGTGCTGCACGCGTTGAAGTTGTAGGAGTGCCAGGACGCGGCCAGGTTGTGGTCGGGGTCGACAGGCTCGTGGGCCAGCCAGCCGTTCAGGTCGTTGGACCAGGTCAGTCCGCCGAGCATCAGCACGTTGTTCGCGCCAGTCGAGCGCACCGCGTTCACCATGTCCTGCATGCCGGCGACCTGGTAGGAGAAACCGGGGCATGCGCTGCCGCCGTGGAGCCAGCAGTTCCAGCCCTCTGTGGCGTTGGACTGGTACGCCTGCTCCGGGTACGGCTCGTTGAACAGGTCGAAGATGACGCTGTCGTTGCCCTTGAACGTGTTTGCTACCGAGGTCCAGAACGGGACGGCCCCAGCCTTGTCTGGCATCGGCTTCTGGCAGGTGGCCTGCGAACCCGAACAGGCTGACGCCGGGCCGGTGTAGGTCCCGTCGGTCCAGTGCAGGTCGAGTACGACCACCATGCCAGCGGCATTGAGCCGCTGCACGAAGGACTTGATCGCCGCCTGGTAGTGGGTGCCGGAGTCGGCCGGGTTGACGTAAGAGTCCCCGTTCCAGCAAGCCTCGTTCAGCGGGACGCGGACCGCGTTGATCCCCTTCGACTTCATGATGTTCACCGACGCTTGGTTGACCGGGCCGTCGAAGATCCCGTGATTCTGCACGCACATGAACTCGGAACCAGAGCGATCGACCCCGTGCAGCTGCACGCGCTGCCCGTTGGCATTGACCAGATGGTTACCGGCCACGTGTAGCTGCGGAGCAGATCCGGAGCTGACCATCGCGACTTGCTGCGCACCCAGGTTCTCCTGGGTGCCCTGCGCGCCGCCGCCGGACAGGCCGAGTGCGGTGCCCGCTACAACTCCGGCCGCAGCGAGGGCAGCAAGTCCGAGGACTGCCTGCTGCTTTCCCGGCCGCCTTAGCGCCCAGTGACGGGAGTCGGACTGATTCGGTGTAGCCGGATCATCGGCTCGCGTGCGCTGTATTTTGCTGAGGATTGTCTGCGGGAGTTTCATCTAGCTCCAGTGCAGGTCTCGGGGGGAGTCTGGCGACGCGGCAGATTTGGATTTCTGCCTCACTTACTCGAAGGGCGGTCCGCAAGTGCGATCTGAACGGCATTGACGCGGGCCGCCTCCGACCAGGGGCCGGATAAGTGCATTGCCAGATTCCCGGCGAAGATCGCAGTCATCGCAGAAACCCTAGGCAGAAGCCATGCGGAAATCGTCGTACTCGTGAATGGATTCGGAGCCCATCAAATGGCTGATGCCCGCCTACCACAATTGAGGTAGACCGGGCACGGGCGTGGTCAGCCCCTAGCTCAGAGAGGCGAAGGGGCACCGATGGCGTGGGTCAGCAGGCTCCCAGGGAACGGGTGTTGAGAAGGGTCAATCCGAGGGCGGTCCATGCCCCGCCGTAGTAGCTCGGATAGCTTCGCTGCTGCGCTACCGCTTCCTGGAGCAGCCGCTGCGCCGCTGCGCCTTTCCCGGCTGCTTGTGCTGCGCTGGCCGATGCAACCAGGGACAGAGGTCCCTTTACCGGGTTTAGTACTGCTCCGTGGAGGCTTAGCGCGAATGCCCTGGCACGGTGATGAATCCTCAGCAGCCGCCACCAGCGCGCAGCCAGGGCCCTTGCCAGTGGGTGGCAGGATTTCGCAAACCAGACAATTGTCCGCTGGGCGTCCGGGCCATACTGGGCTTCCGGCACGCCGCCGTTAGGCGAGGGCACGGGCCGCACTGCCGCGTCGGGTCCGTCGGTGTCGAGCACTGCCCAATCTGGCGGCAGCAGCCGACCGTCGTGAGTGAGGGTGAGCGTAAGGCTCAGAGCACCAGCCGCCAGACGATCCCACTGCGAGTTGCCGGTCAGTTGCGCGAGGCCCTCAAATGCGGGCAGCGACCAGTAGCTGGGATTTAGGCTCGCGGGCGGCCCGGCGGCCCACGGCCCCGCTGTGAGGACCAGCGTCCCGCCGGGTCCCGAGATTACCTCGTGGGCCAGGATGGCGTCCGCGACGCGGTGCCCGTCCAGATGCCAGGCAGCTGCTCCTGGCCCGCGATATCGCAGCAGCGCCCAGGCGATGAGCACGTCAGCGTCACTGGCAGGCTCGGGGCTGATGACCTTACCTGCAGAATTCGTATGAAAAGCGAACAATCCGCCGGTGAGCTGCAGGTGCTTGCGCGTCCACTTCCAGATCCGGTCTAGGGCGCCGTAGTCGCCGAGTCCCTCGGCTAGCAGCATGCCGTAGGCCTGGCCCTCGCTGACCGTGTCCCGGCCCTGGTCCAGCCGAACGACCTGACCGTCCGGACGCACGTAGGTGGACAGGAATCGCGTTGTCGCCTGTGCCTGTATGCTCGGCCCGCTTGAGCAGCCTGCCGCTGCCGCGCCAAGGGCGGCACAGGCGATGACAGCGGCCAGCCGCGACGTGGCGTTCGCGCGCACCTTAGCCGTCGCTTCCCCCGATGTGATGAGGCACTGTTCGTAAGGCTGCCCCAGGGCCGACAGAATGCATGCCGCAGGCATGTAAAAGCGTTGGCTATAACCGGTCAATTAACCCGCGGAAGCCCAACTGTGAGGCCTTGGCGACTGCGTCTAGCTGTGACCTGGCGCCGAGCTTGGTGAGGATCGATCTGACGTGCGTGCGTACCGTGGCGTAACTGATATGGAGACGCTCGGCCACGGCCCGGTTATCGGCGCCCTCCGCCATGAGAGCCAGGATTTCCTTCTCCCTGGGTGTCAGGCTGGCGAGTACCTCTGCTTGCCTGGAGTGCTCGCGGGCGATCTCGCGGTCTCTGGCCAGCGCGTCGGCAATTGCGCCGGCTGGAATGAGGTTCCGGCCGGCGGCCGCCGCGCGAATGGACTCAACGATCTCGTCGCCGCTCGCTGACTTGAGCAGGTAGCTGCTAGCACCGGCCTCAATCGCTGTCAGCAGGCGCGTGTCGCTATCGTCGGCACTCAGGAAGACGATCGCGGCGCACTGAGAACGGGCGCGGATGCCGTCTGCGGCGTCGGCACCGGTACCGTCGGGGAGATGAAAGTCGACCATGGCGACGTCGAAGGCGACGTTCTCGGCCAACGCCCTCGCCTCAGCTACTGACCCGGCGATCCCCGCGACTCTCAGGTCCGGGTAATCCTCCAGCAGGGACGAGAGCCCTTCGGCAACAACCGGGTGATCTTCTACGATCAGCACCCGGACAGCGCCGGTGCGGTCAGGCGGCGCGCTCACGGCCTGCCCCGGGCTGCTCGGGCGGGTTATCGAGCGGCACCCAGAATTCCACAACCGTCCCGCCGCCTGGTGCGCTCTCGATCCGGGACCAGCCGCCGGCGAACTCGGCCCGTTCCCGCATGAGGGTCAAGCCGAGATGGCCTGGCCGCTGCTCTACCTCGGCTGGACTGTATCCGACGCCATCGTCGGAGATCCGGGTCAGGCAGCCGTCGGAGACGTCACGGAACTGGACGCAGACCGTCTTGGCCCTGGCGTGCTTCCGCACGTTTACCAGCGCCTCTTGGGCGGTTCGGTAGATCAGCATGCTGGTGCCGGCCGGAATATCCGCTCTGCAGGAACCCTCTACACGGTAGTCGATGCCGGTATCGGACCTCATCTCCTCGAGATAGGCCCGCACGGCGGCGGCGATACTGCCCTGCTCAAGGGTCGATGGCCGCAGGTCGAAGATGAGCTGGCGCAGGCGGCCCAGGGCCAGGCTGACGGTGTTCTCAAGCTTGTCCAGAATCTCCAGCTCAGCCGGGTCATCCAGCCGATGGCGGAGCTGCTGAAGCCGCAGATTGGCAGCGCTGAGGATCTGGATTGTGTCGTCATGGATATCAGCGGCGATGCGGGCGCGCTCGTGCTCCAGGGCGTGGATGAGGTGATCCAGCAGGGCCTGCTCGTCCCTCTCGGCCGACCGCAGGACGTCCAGGCCCAGCTCAAGGGCGAACTGAGCGCGCTGCGCCTCGGATAGGTCCTTGATGCTAACTAGGGTCTCGGGGCCTTCGGCGGTTTGTATCGGGATGACGGCGACATCGGCAGGGAACTGGGTGCGGTCGCTACGCCTGCCGACCAGTTCCAGGTGCCGTCCTTTCGGCTGCGGCCGGTCAGCGCCCGGAGGCGGAGTCCAGGTCATCTGCTGGCCGGGGAACAGGGTTTGCGCGAACTCGCCGGCCACCTGCTCGCGCCGATAGCCAAACAAGGACTCCGCCTGGGCGTTTGCCTGGCGGATCCGTCCCACTGAGTCCACGACCAGCAGGGCGTCGGGGGAGGACTCGAAGAACTGACGGAACTGTGTCTTCATAACACCGGTTTATCACTGGCGTCGCGAATGTGCATTTTCAGCACACGCTGTCCGGTACGGCGCGTAGTCACGGCCAGGTACTGCCCGGCACATCAGGACCTGGCCCGTGACGAGTGGCCTTTCGGCACAGACGGCTGGCTTTCAGGGACGGAATCCTGCTGCGACCGGGGCGACGGCACATGCGCGGGGGTCTTGGCACTGACCTGGTCATGGGCCAGCGAGGGCATAACTTCAGCTACCGGAGCCGCGAGCACGTCGAACTGACTTCCGATCACGTCAGCCGCCGCGACCGCCGCGGCTGCGTCCCAGGCGGCA
>Ga0126373_10003429_pt1 | contig 11882 bp, 10 predicted proteins | sample PanSoiMetPlot_11_FD_92545 | JGI IMG/M metagenome (GOLD analysis project Ga0126373, IMG submission 92545) | Tropical forest soil microbial communities from Panama - MetaG Plot_11 | ecosystem: Environmental > Terrestrial > Soil > Tropical forest > Bulk soil | place: Panama | collected 2016-02-17
ACAGTTCCCTTGCGCGGATGAGGACGCGAGAGTTGTGGGGAGATTCAACTCTGGAGAAACCCTGACGCTTAGCGCCATTGCGATTCCATCCTGAAAAGTCTGCGTATTTGCTGTCTGCGCACGAATCTAACCAGCTCGGGAGAAGAGATCCGTTTGGTCTTCCAGTAACCCTGGAGATACCCGAACAGCATCAGTACCCCTCCCACGAGATACGGCCGCTCAAAAGTGCGCCAAACGGCCCGCGCGATCATAAAAAGCGGTGAGTATCCGATTCGGAATGCTACCCGTCCGGTCGCGATGCGGCTTCTGCACAGTCCGGCCGCACCGCCCTGCGGACGATGGTGGAATGCGCGAAGATGCCGAAAGCTTCTGCTGCTGAAGTCGAGCATCATGGCGCGAACTTCGTCGATGGTGTCCCAGCCCGGTCCGCTTTCCAGCCCTCCGATCGCGGCGAAGCAGGCGCGGGAATAGAGCTTGGCAGCGCCTCGCGTGTGAAACCCGGGGGCGAGAACCTCATGCCATTCCTCGCCTGCGGGCTCGTACAGGGTCGGGCCTGCGATGCCCAGCGATGGATGCCGGGCAAATTCCGCCATCAACCCCTCCAGCAGCTCGGGGCCGAAGGAGAGGTCGGCGTCGAGGCGGAAAAGGTAGTCGTACTGCTCCCAGGTCTGGCGCGGCAGAAACTGCATGATCACGGACTCCCCGCCTTCTTCGCGGTGTAGCCTCGGTGCCAGGTGGTGTGGTTCGATCCAGGGATGCAGCTGGGCCGCCTGGTCGATGATCCGGGCGGTTGCGTCCGTCGACCCGTCGTCAATGATGATCCAGCGGGTCGGCCTGACCCTCTGATTGACCACTGATTCAATCAGAGATGGCAGGTACTTCTCTTCGTCCTTGGCCGGTGTAATCGCCAGGTATCTGTTCATACAAGAAATCCGTATACGACCGTGCCGAGAACACGGGTTGTCCAGAGCGGCAATCGTCGCCAAGCTTGCGACAAGATCGCGGCTGGTCCGCTAAGCACCTCCGAGCTGATATTGCGCGGCGCGCGGGGAAAATAGGCATAGGGTAACGGCGTGGAGGTCGCGCCGAGTCGTTTCTTGAAATCCCGCAGGCCGCGATTGCGGATGTCAACCCGGCCCAGGTCCCAGCGACGAACGCGGCCGGCAAATTCGTCCATCGCGCTGACAAACATCAGATGGTTTGCACCATTCGGACAGTCCATGGAGCGGGCATTCATCTTCGCGTACAGCGCATCGCCGTCCTGCAGCATCACCAGACCCGCAAGATCGGAACCGCCCAAACGAGCAATCCACACACTTAAGGCACCAGTGGGCGAGAAGACCTGATGCAAAAGCTTGAAATAACGAAATGGTCGCGGTGGCACTCCAAGCCGTCGCCTGGTGTCGAGGTGGAGTCGGTAGAAGCGTCGCAGGTACTGAAGGGAATGTCCCCACTCGACGGTAATCCCGGCCTCGGTGGCATGGCGCATATTGCGGCGTACGTCTCGGTCCAGGGCCTGGTGCAACTTTTCGAGGGGGCGCTCCATTTCCACGGTCCATTGCGCGAAGGTGTCGACGGTTTCCCAGGGGGCGGGGGGGCCGGCGGCGCCGTGGATCTCAAAGCCAGCGCGCGCTCGTGGATGCGAGGCCAGCGCGCTCAGGAACGCGTCCCGAGATTCTTCATCCTTGGCCAACGGCCCGCAGTGTTCCGAGTCGGGGAGCGATATCAAGCGTCGCGCGAACGGACGCGCGGGACGCGCGAACAGACACCCGGCCACCGGCTCCGAGCCGTACTCAAGAGTCGCAACCTGAATGTTGATCCCATGCGCCGCGCTCAGCAGTTCAAGCCACAGGCGGCGATGATAAAGCGTCGCGTCCGGGATTTGCGCCGCAAACTTGATCCATTGTTCGCCGTTTACGGCAAAGGGCGCAAAGCGTAACTCTCCGCCATCGAGAGTTCTAAGCGTATGAAGCATCGGTGTCGTGCCCATTTTCAGGGATGCTCCTCGGACAGCTCGACGCGCGTCGTCCTGTTTGAGCTGAATGCTCGGCCAGCCATGGTGCGGAAGACTGCCGCTTCGCGCCAGGTAAACACCAGTAGGGCAGGAACGATGCCGAACACGGCGACCGCAGCCCCGTGCAGGTCAAGTGCGATCGCCAGGCTTTTGCCAGCCAGGGTCGCTAAAGCGCACAAGACCGTGACGACCAGGGCGGGAACGGCTTCCTCTGCCAACCTGATGAGGCTCAGATCGATGAGCGCGCAGGCCAGCCACACTCCGCCTATAGTCACAACACTTTCCACGGCGCTCATTCCGATACTCACTGCGTCCAGACCAAATACTGAAGTAGGTATTACTACCGCGATAATGAGTAACGCGCGCGCACCATTCTGATAAGTATCAAATGAGGGATGGTCCTTCGTAAAGTAGATGGAACCGATACCGCAGCGCAGGCCCAGGAGGATTAGTCCCGGCGCCAGTAACCTCATCGGCCGTGCCGCGGGAATCCATTGTGAGCCGTAGATTGCACCAATCAATTCGGGCGCCACAATCACAGCGCAAGTGACCAGAGGAATAATTATTCGGACCAGGTACCGGAAGAAGGCCCGATAGGCGCGCGCCAGACGCTCGTTGTCGTCCTGGAGCCGGCAGAACGCCGGGAGGGTTACGCGCCCAGCTACCCGATACAAGCGATCGGGTATGAAGCGCAGCAGATCCCAGGCCATCGAATAGAACCCCAGGGCGGAGCTTCCGAGCAACCGTCCCACCAACAGGAAGTCGGCATTCGAGGAAAGGGTGGAGATGAGCTTCGCACCGGTGGCGCTGGACGAAAAGCGCGCCAGGTCACGAGCCGCCCAGACCCGAGGCGTTTCCCTCGGGAAGTATGGGTCGGCGATCCAGACCACCACGGCGTGGAGGGCAAAGCGCGCTCCCAACCCGGCCGGCAGGCTCGCACGAGGATATCCATTCCATAGGACCGCGAGGGCGATAATCAGAAAGCCCGCTTCGCCGGCAACGTCGGCTATGGCGAGGGCTCCGAAGCGCAGCGCCCGTCGCATGCGAGCGTTCGCGGTTACCGCGGTTCCCTCGAGTAGTATAGGAACGCACAGGAGTTGGATGCCCACGACGAGACGCGGCATGCGCATGAGGTGCGCGAGCAGAGGCGCCATTAAGTACATTATCGCGGTGGATATCGTCGCCAGGATGATGCTCGCGCACCACGCCGTAGACTCATGAGCGGCCGTGAGTACTTTCTTCTGAATCAATGCGTCCGGAATACCCGATTCGATCGTCAGCATTGCAAAGGCCGACACCACCACCAGGATGCGAAACAAGCCAAAATCCTCCGGGCGTAACGCTCTGGCCAGCACGATCAATCCGCCAAACCGCAGCACCTGCACCGCGACTTCTCCAATTACGTTGTCGCGGACGCTCTGGGCGAAGGCGGTCCAGAGATTTTGCAGTCCCAATTCGCTCGATAGCGTGGAGGGAGGCGATGAAAGCGGAGGCTGCCTCACACACCTCCTCCTCTGAGCAGCACCGGCAGGGTGCGCGCCAGAATCCTCAGATCTGAACTAAATGACCAGTTCTCCATGTATTGAACATCGAGGCGGACCATATCATCGAAAGAAAGATGATTACGTCCGCTGATCTGCCACAAGCCGGTAATTCCGGGGACTACCTCGAGTCGGCGATGGTGCCATGCCTCGTAGATCTCGGTTTCGTAGGGAAGCGCGGGCCGGGGTCCGATGAGGCTCATGTCGCCACGAACGACGTTGATAATCTGCGGGAGTTCGTCCAGGCTAAAGCGCCGCAGAACCCGGCCCAACGAGGTAATCCGGTTGTCGTCGGTCAGCTTGTAGAGGTTCGACCCGTTGTGTTGGGCTGCGGCACCCTTGGTCCGAATCCACTTTCGGACGTACTGCCGATGTTGCGCGTCGCCCGAGGCGACCCGCATGGTGCGGAACTTGAGCATCTCGAATGGTTTCCCGCGGATTCCTACCCGGACCTGGCGAAACAGAATCGGGGCGCCATCGAAGAACCACACGGCCAGCGCGGTGAGAGCAAGGATCGGTGAAAGGCAGATCAAGAAGAGCGACGAAGTCACAAAGTCGAAAGTCCGCTTGATGGCGAAGTTGAGACCGTCCAGGTTTGATCCACACGCCCCAATTAAAGGCACGACCCCCAGAATTTCGACTTTCACCGTCCCACCCGGAGAACGCAGAAGCCAGGGGACCATCCGCCATCGTACGTGAGCTTCCTCGCAGAGCTGAACTACGCGTTCCTGGACCTCGAGCGGTGCGTTGGGCAGTGCGATCGCGGCTTCCAGACCGGGGTGTCGCTTGGCCAGGGCGGGCAGGCTGTCGATTTCACCCAAGACCGGCAGACCCGAAAATTGACGCCCCTTGGGATTGTCGTCGACGAAGCCCAGCAGCTCGTACTGGGTGAGCTGCTCGCGAATCTGGTCACACAGGTAGTGAGCCACTGAGTTGAATCCTACGACCACCAGCGGGGTTGCGATGTTGGGATTTGAGTAGAAATTGCGGATGCAGGCCCGTGTCAGTGCACGCCCTGCGGCGACCAGTGGAATACTCAGTGCAAACGCGGTTACTGTCGTGATGCGCGAGACATCGATGTGGACCAGGAAATCGCCGCCCAAGGTCAGTAAGAACGCAATCGCGCAGCCCTTGACGATACCAAGGAATTCCTTGATGCCGCCGCTTCGCATGCCGTAGAGATTGCAGGCACGAAAGACCAGTATCCATACCAGGGCAATCGCGGTGACCGAGAGCGAAACCAGCTCCGGGCCGGCTATCCGCAAACGTGCCGCCATGGTCCGAGACGGATCGTGAAGCGACAGGGCCGTCGCGAACGCCAGCAGTAGCGCCAAGGCGTCGGCGACGACAAATAGCACCTTCTGTTTTCGGAACTCGCCGGCGAACATACCTCACTCTCCATTGGCAAGCGGGGGAGCCAGGGAGTCGTCAAGGCGATGCCCGCCGGCGAGTAAAGCGGAATTTGTGCTATCTAGGGCCTCGTGTACGGCACGGGTTACCGACGCGAGGTCTGCACTTCGCAGATGGGGGTGGATCGGGAGCGAGACGATGGTGTCGGCGAATCGCTCGCTTATCGGAAAATCTCCCGGCTTGTATCCGAGTGAGGTGCACGCGGGCTGAAGGTGAACCGGGACCGGATAGTGGATCCCGCACTCGATCTCGCGGCGCAGGAGCTCCTGGCGGATAAGGTCGCGCGCTTCGCTGCGGACCACAAAGAGGTGGTAGCAGGATTGCGCGCCTTCCGCCTCGACCACGAAACTGACGCCGCTGTTACGGAGCAGTTCGCGATATTCGCCGGCGATCTGCCGGCGCCGAGCGTTCCAGTCCGGCAGGCGGGCGAGTTTCGCGCGCAACACGACCGCTTGCAGCGCATCGAGGCGCGCGTTGTACCCTATGCGATCGTGTGCGTAGTGCGAAATCCTGCCATGGTCTCGCAACGCGACCACCTGATCGGCGAGGTCGTCGTCGTTGGTGACCACTGCGCCGGCTTCGCCCCAGGCCCCCAGGTTCTTCCCGGGGTAAAAGCTGAAACAGGCGCCGATGCCGAAACTCCCGGCGTTCCGCCATTGCTCTCCGCTCAGAACCCGCGCCCCGTGCGCCTGGCACGCATCCTCGACCAGGTGCAGACCATGTTCTCTGGCCAGTGTGCCCAGGGCATCGACGGGGGCCGGCGATCCGTACAGATGGACTGGGAGAATTGCCTTCGGTCCGTTCGCGGTGCGAAAATTCCCGGCCGCCAGGTAACGCTGTACTGCTTTGGGATCGATGTTGCCGGTCTCGAGATCAATGTCGACGAAGACCGGCGTTGCACCAGTCTGTAAAATCGCCGCGGTGGTCGCGATGAAAGTCATCGGCGTCGTAATGACCTCGTCACCGGAACCGACACCGAGTGCGAGCAGGGTCAGACGCAGGGCATCGGTTCCGCTTCCCACCCCGATCGCACGCTTGACGCCGAGGAACGCGGCGAATTCCTGTTCGAAAGAGCCGACGTATTCACCTCCCACGTACGCGGTCTTGCGATGGAGATCCGACAGATCGTGCTCGACCCGCTGGCGGATTTCCTCGTTCTGGGCCAACAAATCAACAAACTTGATTTTCATTGCAAATTTTTTTGCCTCAGGTTCCGGAGTGAGTAGACCTGGTATCTGAGTATTCGCGCCGGGCTGCCTGCTACCACGCAGTTGGGCGGAACGTTGCGAGTAACCAAGGCGCCTGCACCAATCATTGCGCCTTCGCCGACTTCGACACCGCACAGGATTATCGCGCCGCTGCCGACCGAGGCTCGGCTTCGTATCAGGGTCCGCTCGAGTAACCAGTCTTTTTCGGACTGGGGCGAGCCGTCCACATTGGTGGCGCGAGGAGAGCGATCATTGATGAAGACCACGTTGTGGCCGATGAACACCTCATCTTCGATGGTTACCCCGGAGCAGATGAAGGTGTGGCTCGAGATTTTGCATCGCTTCCCGATCCGGGCATCGCGTTGAACTTCGACAAATGCGCCAACCCGGGTGTCGTCGCCGATCTCACACCCGTACAGATTTACGAAGTTGGACAGGCGTACTCGCTCGCCGAGCTGCACGTCTTCGGAGACGCAGATGTTGAGATGAGCGCGGGAGTCAGACATCAGTGTCCTCTTCGGTTGGCACGGGGATCGGCCGCCCCTCGCTGCGCAGCGATTCATTGGCGGCCTCGAGCACGCTGACCACGCGTAAACCATTTAGCCCGTCGGTGAGCGGAACTGCCCGTTCGGCGACGCAGCGCACGAAATCTTGGCATTCCAGCTTCAGGGGCTCCGCTTCCTCGATACGTGGGATTTGGATGTCGCCGTATCGGTAGGAGAATTGGAACTGTCCGTAGGTGTCGTAGTAGGGGAGAACGTTTACCCCCTTGTCATAGATGCGGATCTTCTCCTGCGTGGAAGTGTCGTCATACACGAGCATTTGACGGGAGCCGACGATGGTAGTGCGTCGAATCTTGTTTGGGTCGAGCCAGCTCACGTGAATGAAGGCGACTACGCTATTGCCAAAGTCGAGGGTCAGCAGCGCGACATCCTCGGTGCGGTCGCGATAGTGACTGTGTCCCTGACAGCTCACCGCGAGGGGCGCACGTCCCATCAACATGTTGATGATTGAAATGTCGTGGGTGGCAAGATCCCACGCGACATTGACGTCGCGTTGGAAGAGTCCCAGGTTGGCACGCGTGGAACTTATATAGAACACGTCACCCAGCGCGCCGCTGTCGAGCAGCTGCTTGATTTTCCGCACCGGGGCGCTGTACTCGAAGGTGTGTCCGACCATTAGTACCGAACGGGTTTTTCGCGCGAGCTTGATCAACTCGAGCGCCTGGCAGCGTGACATCGCCAGAGGTTTCTCCACCAGCACCGACTTCCCCGCGCGGAGTGCTGCCCGTGCCATCGGGAAGTGCTGGCTGACAGGAGTCGCGACGATGAGGCCCTCGATTCTCGGGTTGGCCAACATCTCGTCAAAGTCCGAGAGCGCAATTACACCGGGGTATAACCGGTGGATGTGCTCGCGGCGCTTCGAATCGAGATCGCATACATAAACCTGCTCGGCACAACGCAGGTCGTACAGGTTGCGGACATGGTTAGGTCCCCAGTATCCCAGTCCCACCACACCGACTCCGCGCAGCCGTGCCCCACGTGCTGGTTGCCGGTTGCGATTGGGAGACACCGGCGTCGAGAGCGATTCGCTGTTGGGTTCATTCATGCTCAAACAATCTCCATCCTGGTTTGGCGGATTGAGCCGCCCCGTTGAAAATCACCCCGGCCACGCCGCGATTGGCGGCGCGAAGAGCGGCCGAGGTGGTGGAAAGCTCGGCGCGTTTTGTCAATCCGCGCCGAACCACCAGAATGATCGGGTCGTTGACCCGCGCTAACGGCAGCGTGCGAGCATCGAGACGTACGACCCCGAGGTCAACGATGGTAGCCGGATAGGCATCGATCAGGGCCTCGAGCTCTTGCATAGCGGCGATTCGCTCGGCGTCGTCGCCGTCGGCGCAGCAGTTGGCAAGATCCAGGCGCGGCCACGATGTCGCCTGGATCTGCAGTGCTCCGTTGAGGACCAGAGCAGAACGGGCGCGACCCGGTCCTTCGAATACGCGATGGAGAGTTGGACTGCGCAGGTTGGCGTCGACAATCAGCGTGCGCATGTTCAATCGCTGACTCAGATCGATAGCCAGTGCGGCTGCGATCGTGGAGGTCCCTTCTCCCGCACTGCAGCCGCTGACCAGCAGACGCATCGAATTGTCCACCGCGGCCTGGGGTGCCACCCGCTCGCTCAGGTTGCGCAGCCCCGGTAGCTTGGCAATGGTGCCGGGCATGTCGGGAAAGACCGGTCTTGGAACCAGCGCCCCCGAATCGGGCAGCTGGGGCACCATCGTATGCAGGTCTCTGGTCGGAGAGGCGGTAGGGGCCGCGGCGCGCCGCGATGTCGCGTGGTCGGGCGCTCCAAGGCGAATCGCTTGATAGTACTTTCCCATTCCTATTGCTCCGAATCGTGAGACGAATCTGATTGCGGCAGGTAGATCACATCACCGGGAAAGATTCGGTCCACGTTAGCCAGTTGCGGATTCGCCGCGATCAATTCGTCAATTTTCTCGCTCGAACCTAGATAACGCCGCGCGATATTTTCGACGGTATCGCCGAGCCTCACCCGGATCTGACGCAGGCGGGGTGGTGACGGATGCGACTCCCTAGCCGGCGGTTCCGGGGCGAGCGTTGTGCCGGTCGAAGCTGATGCAGTACCGGTCATCAATCGCTTCGCTGGCTGCGACGCCGATACCATTCTCGTCAGCGGATTGTCCGCGACGCGCCGTCCCAAATCAGAGACCGCCGAGCTCGCCCCATCCTTCCCGGTGCGGTCGCGTTGGGAAAACGAGTTTGACGACCACACGTAGCTGATCCCGAAAACCACCGCTCCCAGCGTGGCCAAGGTTGCCGCCGTCCACCATCGAGGTCTCGGTTTTTCCCGAACTGACGGATCTGGCTGCCGAGGTACGGTCGCAGTCCGGAACAAGTCTTCGTATTCCGCTGCGGCTGCCTTGGCATGTTGTCCGCGCACACGTTTGCTGTCGGAGGTGTAGGCCAGCAGCATCGCGTTGTGACACAAAACGTTGATACGGCGCGGAATGCCGCCGGAGTGATCGGAGATAATCTTGAGAGCGGACGGGGAAAAAGCCTCTTGGGCACTACCGTTCCTGGCGCGCAGTCGAAAGTCGATGTATTCCTGGATTTCGTTCGGGCGCAGCGCGTTGAGCATAGCGCGCGCGCCGATTCGCTCGTTCAACTGGCGGAGACTCGATGATTCGAGCCGCCGGAGGAACTCGGGCTGGCCCACAAATATGAATCGCAGCGAGTTGGGTCTGATCGGTGTGTAGTTTGAAAGCAGCCGCAATTCTTCCAACACCCGGTCCGGTAATACCTGAGATTCGTCGATAATGACCGTGATTCGCTCATTGCGAGAGTGCGACAGGAACTCATCGAGCGCATCAAGTCGCGCCAGGCGCTGCGGGGAGTTGAAAGCAATTCCCAATTGCCGGGCGATAATTTGCAAAATCTCGTCAAAGCTGAGCCGGGGATTGGCTATATATGCGATTCGAACATGCTCCGGATGTCGAGCGAGGACCGAACTGATCAAGGTGGTTTTTCCTGTCCCGGGCTCTCCGATCAGCAGGGTAAGTCCGCTGGCCTCATGCAACAGACCCCACTCCAGTGCCGCCAATGCTTCGCGATGCGACTTGCTCGGGTACAACACCTCGGCAGAGGGCGTGAACTGAAAGGGCGGACCACTCAGGTTGAAATGCTTATAGTACATTTCCGCTATGCCTCCTCGCGGATCACAGCAACTGTGGAGAGCCCGCTAATCTCAGTCACGGCATGCGGAGAATAGATCCGGTGGTCCTGCGTCTCGTCCCAGTATGCGGCCGCCATTCCTGCAGCTAGTGCCAGAACCACACCCCCGAGCAGATTTATCCATACGATGGGGAAGGTTGGCTGGGTCGGGAGCATCGGTTCCTGGGCTATGCTGATGTTCAGAATCTTGCTGGTATTTAGGCCGCGCGCCGCTCGTGCCTCCTCGGCCTTTCGCACGTAGGCCAGGTACGCTTGCTTGTCGGTATCGACCTTTCGCTCCAGGCGGTCGAGTTCGATGCCGGCATTGGCCATCTGGGTCAGCTGTTGGTCACCTTGGGCTATCTCCTGGTTCAGAGTGTTTTGCTCCGCAGCCACCGAGGAAGCCTGGGCTTTGGACTGCGCGAGATCGGTTTCGATTGACACCCAGATAGGGTTCAGGTCGGTGCTGGATTCCTGAACTTCGAGGTGACCCTCGTGATCGAGGATCCTCTGGGCTGCATCGAGCTTCGCGTCGATTTCGCGAATTCGCTGACTGCCGGGTTGATAACGGCTCAGCAGCTCTGCACGTTCGGCCTTCATTTGCATGACCTGCGGCTTCAGTTGCTGCAGTGCGAGGTTCTGGACCGAGCGGGTCTCTTTCCCTATGTGGTCGGGCGTTTTTTTAAGAATCTCCTCGAGGAAGGCGGTTTGTCCCTGAGCTGAAGCTAGCTGTGCACCATCCTGGTCCTTCTGCAGCTTCAACTGGGAGATTCGTTCGATCAGGGAGTGGGTCTGGTCGTCTATGTCGGTGATCCCGGTCTGGACCTGGTACTGGCGCAGACTGTCTTCCGAAGCGCGAAGCCGCTCTTCCAGGACTTTCGCCTGCTCGTTGAAGAACTGTTCGGCCTGGGGATCGTGCGAGATGCGCGCGTGGAATGAAAGGTAGTCATTGAGCAGTCGGCTAAGAAACTCCTGACTCCAGCGTGCGTCGTGTGAGGTGAACGTGACCTCGATGATGTTAGACCGTTTGATTAGGTCGGTTTTCAGATGATCTGCGAGCTTGATGGCCCACAGGTCAGTAGAGCTGGGCTCGGGGAGGCCGTGTAGCGCGTCATATCCCTTGGCGGGCAGGGACATCGGCGAGGTTAGAAGATTGAACAACGCCGCGGAGAACCCTTCCTTGGGAACCGAGTGGAGGTCGGTGATGGCCTGTTTGACCAGGAACATGCTGGTGACCAACTCGCGCTCGGAATTGAGGTCCTGTTCACTGACCGGATTGGCCACCACTTGCGGCCTTTCCGTGGCGTTGTCCTGGATATCGGGAGAGACCAGAAACTGCGCCCGATTGTCCTGGACCAGAATTTCAGCAACCGATTGATAGACCGGCGGCCACACGAACGTCCCAACTACAACCAGCCCCAGTACCAGTCCCGCGGCTTGCAGGAACACGAGCCGGCGGCGCTTAGCCAGATCAACCCAGTAATCGATTTCAAGCATTGGAGTGAACCCCAGGTAGTGTGTAGTGTCTGGCCTAGAACGGAATTGGAAAGAACGGTTGGATCGGAATGACGTTTTTGATGTATTGCTGCACAAACAGGTCGACATTTCCGATCTTGCTGCGCGGCACGACCAGCATGTCGCGTGGCATGAGCGCTATGTTTTCCTCGGAACCGTCCTTGCTCACGGCCGCGTCCAGATCGAGTTTGGTGCCGTGAGCAGTTCCGCAGACGTCGCGCCGAATAAGCACCACACTGCTGTCCGACGCGTCATCGAGAAAGCCGCCGGCGTCGGAGATTGCTTCCATTGCGGTCATGCCCGGCTCCAGCGGAAAGGCGCCTGGTTTTGTCACGCGACCGGCGACAAAGACCTCGCGGCTGGGCATGCTCTTGACGTGGATCGAAGCGCCGGGATCGCGCAGTTCGCTGGAATACGCGGTGTCCACTTCCTTGGCGAGCTGCTCGGTGGTGAGGCCGGCCGC
>Ga0126373_10003430_pt1 | contig 11879 bp, 17 predicted proteins | sample PanSoiMetPlot_11_FD_92545 | JGI IMG/M metagenome (GOLD analysis project Ga0126373, IMG submission 92545) | Tropical forest soil microbial communities from Panama - MetaG Plot_11 | ecosystem: Environmental > Terrestrial > Soil > Tropical forest > Bulk soil | place: Panama | collected 2016-02-17
CGGGTGTCGTAGCCGCCCCGGGTCCAGGCGGTGCCGACGGCGCCGTTCAGAACCCGGTCGATGGCGTCCGTGCCGTAGCGGATGATGCGTTCACGGTCGCCCTGGGCGTACAGTCCCTTGACCGTGTCCAGGTAAAACTGATCAGCGCCCAGGCGCTGGCCGATCTCCTGGGCCACGGCGCGGATGAGATCGGTCCGGGCCCCCGGAGCGAGGCCTGCCTGAGCGGCGCGCTGCGCGATGGCTTTGGGTATCGCCGTATTGAGGTGCTGCCGCCAGCCCGACTGCACCGCATCGCGCAGCATGTTCTGCCGCTCGGACTGAATCTGCTGGCGCTCCGTCTGCAATTGCCGCGCTACCGGATCCTCGCGGCGGCTCTGACGGTCCTGCTCGTCCTGGCGGTAGCGCTGAATGCTGTTCGAGATGGCGTCGAGGTAGCGGATGGCCCGGTCGGCGTTTCCGCTGCGCAGTTCGTCCCGTGCCCCGTCCAGGTAATTCGTCAGACCGGAGCCGTCCAGCTCGCGCAGCACCAGGGGACGGACGGTATCGCGGAAAGCCTCGGGATTGGCGCGCTCCAGCATCTCGATGCCGCGGGGAATCAGCTTGCTCATGCCCTCGGGGCTCGAGGAGAACATTTCGTCCACGATAGCGGGGTCGCCGGCGTCCACCCGGCGGTCGATATCCTGAATGGTCGATTCCCAGGAGCGCAGCTGCTGAATGCCTTCTTTGCCGCCCACCGCGTCGAGTGTGGTCTTGGCGTCCAGGGCTTCTTCGACGGTGGGGAAATGTTTGCTCAAGGCCGCGTGGCGGAAGTAGGTGTCCTGAAGTTCCTTGAGGGCCTGCTTGTGCTCGGGATGAGCCTCCGACATTTCGCGCAGCGCCTTGGTCAGCTGGCGCGGCAGCATCGGTTTTGCTGCTTCTTCGGGCTTTTCCTTTTCTTCAAGCTCCGGTTCTTCCGGAGGCTCGGCCGGCGTTTCAGGAGGTTCCGGCTCCTGAGAAGGCTCCGGAGTTTCCAGCGGCTCGATCGGCCCTGCGTCCGTTCCGACGTCGGTGGGGATATCAGCGAGGCCGGCGGCGCCTTCAAAAGCTCCCATTACTGGACCCCTCTGATCATCTGCTGTTGTTCGGGTGTCACCGGCTGCCCGGCCTTGCCGGTGCGCTTGACCATTTCGTTGAATTCCTTCGATTGCGCCACGTCGGCGCCCGAAGCTTGGAAGCCGTATTCGTTGAGCGCCTGGGCGGCCACGTCGCTCGGCAGGTCCTTGTAGTTGATCGACATCGAGGGTGCCTTGATCTGGGGCTGCGGGGGCGGGATCAGGGTCTTGTGCTGCATGCCGTGGATCTTGATATTGGCGATGGCGGCGCGCTCCTCGGCACTGCCGTTACTCATGCGGCGGCCGCGTTCCGAATTGACGAAATCCACGCAAGCCTGGAACTCCGCCGGATGATCGTCGTAGTTTTGGTCGATGGGAACCGTCGAGACCAGATCGGGCATCGCCGCCTCTTGCTGCTGCATTTGGGCCAGCATCGCCACCTGTTCGTCGGGTACAGCGGTGTTCAAGGCGTGAACGCCCGCGATCGATTGATTCAACTGTGCAATCTGAGCTTGAAGTTGAAGCTTTGCGGGGTTGGGCTGCGGCCCCGATTTACAGAGTATTTCCAGTTCGCCCATCTGCTTTTCGTAGCCGTCGGCGCCGGGCACGGCGAGGTCTTCGAACCCGGCCATATCTTTCGCCAGTTTCGCATTGGAGAGCGAGGACAGGATCTTGGTCATGAAAGGATTCGTCGCCGCGTCCACGATCATCTGCTGATAGCGCGACTGGCGCTGAATCCAGGACTCGGGGAAATTGGCGTCGGATTCGGGAAAGCAGAGCACGTTGCCCTTGAGATCGGAAATCTCGATGCGCAGGGCGTTGCCCGATTCATCCTCGCCGGTTACCGCTTCGGAGCGACAGCGCCCAGCCAACTGGGCGGCGGCGCGAAAGACCCAGGCCCAGGCCGACTGCACGTGCCCCCAAGGGGTAGAGTTTGCTTCCAGAGCCTGGTCGCGTTGAATCGCCACGCCCCTCCAGGCATCGACGTTCGATTCCGAGCCGAAGAGGGCCGGCGAGGCGTGGGCGATCAGCTGGGGCAGTTGCTGGATGAAATACATGATCATCTCGGGCATGGCCGGGTTGTTCAAGGGCAGCTGCTCGGCGCGCATCATCTGCTCCAGGGTATAGCCCTGGGGAACCTGCTTGTACTGGTAGGGCAGGTAATCGCCGGGAGAGCGCGAACCCGAAATAGCCTCGATGTTCACGATGCCCTGCGGCACCCAGGTGGCCGGCACCGTCTTGGTGAAGTAGGCGTCAAGCAGGTCCATCCAGGTGTTCAGGCGCTTCTGCAAGGACATCATGGGGTCGCCCAGCGCCAGGCGGTTCTGCCCGCAGCCGGGATTGGCGTGAACCACGCAGCAGTGGTCGTCCATGGCTTCGTTGCGCGCCGAGGTCAGAAAGTCGCCGTAGAGAGTGACCTTGCAGCCGTCGGGGAATTTATTGAAGAACGACTCCCGCATCTCCCGATCCGCGCATTCCATGAAATGAGCCGGCCGCAACCAGACCCAAGTGCGGGTAACGTCGCGCACCAGCGAATCGCCGGTCACGTAGGAAGCCTGCAGGGCAAGTTTGGTGTTGATGCGGGCGATGCGGTCGAGTTCGTTTTCGCCGCTCCCGCCGCCCCCGGGACGGATCTGGTCGGCGTACTTGGGGCATTCCGCCTTGGCCAAGGCGACGTCGATTTCCGCGTCCACCCGGATGAACGTCATGTCGCATTGCCGGTCGACGCCCATGGGCACGCGATGCTCGAGCTTGCCGTAAGCGGTGACCGTTTCCTGGCCGCGGGGAGCGCCGCGCGTCTGGCCCGTCGAGCCTTCGGGACGCACGCTGGGATAGAGGGCTACGATTTCAGGCACTCCGTCGCCTCCCTGCCTGACCCCGGCAATACCTCCGGGCGCGACCAGCGAGGAAGGCGGCATATCTCCTCCGCGTAATTGACGGAAGATGGAGGAGACGACGGAGTCGTGAGAAACGAATAAACAACCGCCTCCTCCGGGCCGAACGAGGTAATCCATAAGCACTGAACGCACCCGGTCGTCGAACTCATTCGGAGACTCGGTCGACCCGGGTATACGGTCATCCGGGTGTTCGAAGAATTCATGTATAGGATTATCTTCACCGCCCTTTTCCTGTTCCTGAAGATCGCCGATATCGAGCGAGCTCAAGCGGTCGTCGACTTCCACGGGTACGCCCAGAATTCGGGCTACTTCCGTTGCCGACTCCAGGCTGCGTTCCACGGGGCTCGAGACGACCAGCGCGATTCCCTTGTCCTTGAGCCACTGGGCTCCCCGCGAGACCTGACGTTCGCCTTTGTCGTCGAGAGGGGCCGTCGACCGCCCGCGCATTCTATCCTCGGCGCTCAGTTCAGTCTCGCCGTGGCGCATCACGTAGAGGGGGAAAGCCCCACGGTCTTCCTCAGTCTCCGGGGTGATGGGGTTGTCCTCGGCGGGGTCATGGCGCCCGAAGCGCTGCGCGTCCAGAACGTGGTCCACCACCAGCAGGACCCGGTCGTCGGTCCAGAAATACCAGGCGAGCTGGGTCTGGACGTCTTTGAGGGCGTTGAGCGAGCGGAAGACGCGGGCGTAGCGGGCGCTCGAATCGCAGGCCGTCTTATCGGCGTCGCTGAAGGGGTCCTGGGGACGCCAGACGACCCCGGGCACGTCGCGCGTCATGGCCGCCACCACGATGCCGCCGTAAGTGGAGAAGATATTGGTCTCGTAGCCGTAGAAGTTGCGGCCGCCGCGGCGCCCGGTGGGGGAGTAGGTCGAAGCCATCGGCGGATAGATCCAGCCTCCGCCCTTGATGGGCAGCAGGTACTGGTAACCGCGGGCGAAGAGGCGCCGCTCCCAACAGGATTCCACTTCCCAGCGGCGGGCGGCCACGTCCTTGTGGCCGATCAGGTCCACCAGGGCTTTGAGTTGCGCGCGCTCCCCGTCGGTCAGCTCGGCGTCTTCCCAGGGCGAGGCGACGTGAGGCGCGATTTCGCCGGGGTCGAACCCGAGTTCCGGGCGGGGTTCTTCGCGTTCCTCAGGCGAGGCGTCCCTGTTTCGATCCATAAGGCTTCTTCCGGTCGGGGTCGTACGGACCTTCGTCTTCGGCGTCGGGCGCCGGCAGACCCAGATTCTCTTCAGGCGCGGCGGTGACCCGGTTGGGTTGCTGCTTCTTGCTCTTCATGAAGCCGCCCCCCCTGCCCTGTTTCTTTTGCATACGGTCCCGCGAGTCATTCAGCCATCCGGCCATAGCTCACCTCTTCCGATAGTAGTTGCAACACCCTTTTTCGGCTACGATGCCGGCATCCCGATTGCGCAATCTGCCCAGTTTCAAAGAGCCCGCTTTGCCGTCCCGGATGACCTCGGGATGAACGCAGAAATGAGGCTGGGTGAAATGCGCGCAGTTGCCGCAGAGAAACGGTCCATCTTTGGGCGGCGCGTAATGCGAGTAGGGCGTGCCGATGGGCTCGTTGCTCATTTTTTTTTGGAGGCGTGGGCATCCTCGCCCGCTTCCGCAGCCTTCGCCGGAGGCGCGAGCACGATGCCGTCGATGATCCCGAGCACTTCGTTGCCCTCGCCGACGAACCGGACGCTGGTGAGCTCGGTATGCCCCATAGCATTGATCCCGGCCAGGACCTTACTGAAATCCGCCGCCGCCGGCGCCGCGTTCTCGAGATGCACCCAGACGGGATCGAAGGGCTGGTTCAGGTGGAAATAGGTATTGGCATCGGGCAGGGGTTTGCGGGTTACCTCGGTTTTCTCGTTTTTCTCAGCTGCGCCGTGCGTATGAGTCTCAACTGCGGTCGGCATGTTTTCTCTCCATTTCACGGCCCTTGGCCGTTTCTTGCGATCCTTTCATCGCTCCCAGCTTGTTCATCGTCCCGTACACCGCGCGATCCAGGGCCTCGCCCTTCTTGCCCTTCTTCTGATATTCGGCGCGCAGCTTGTTCTCCAGAAATTTAGGCATGATCCGCATTTCCCCCGGATGACGTGCGCGTACTTAAAACCTTTGCTACTTGCCCGAATCCTGCCCCGGGGTTAGCATTCCTTGGATGACCATCAATCAACTCTTCTTCGCTCTGGCAGCGTTAATGGTCGCGCTGTCAGGCTTTTTCAAGTACTACCTCGATGCCAAGCTTGACGGCGTTGAAAAGAGGCTTGACACCAGAATCGACGCCCTGGCCGCACTCCTGAACGAGAAGTTTAAGCTCGTCGATGAAAAATTTAAGACGCTGGACGAGAAATTCACGGCGCAGATCAAGTCGCTCGACGAGAAGTTCAGCACCCAGATCACATCCTTAAAGCTCTACATCGACGCCAAATTCGAAGCCCTACGCTTTCCAGTTCATAAACCCTAGAACTCTTCCTTGTCATTCCTCGTCCTCGCGCTCGCGGTGGTCTTCCTCCCGGATTCTTTCAGTCTCCTTGGGCCCTTGGGGCTGCGCTCTTGACCTCTGGTGGGTCTGGAGGGCGGCCGGGGGCTGGTCGAGATCGAGCAGATGCTCCTGAACCTCGTTCGCACGAGACCGCTGCGGATGCACGCTCGAGTGAACATGTCCATCGGCGTGTTTGGCCTCCACCCGCCACCTTCCCGGGCCTTCATACCTGATGGTGCTGTCGAGCACCGGGCCGTGCAGCCTGCGGTCATTCTCCCAGGACTGGCCTCCGGGCGCCTTGGCAAAATCCTCGCGGCCCCGGTCCACAAGCGACTGCTGGTACTTGTCCGCCCGGTTGCGGGTGGGAAAGGCATGTCCGTCGCTCGCCTGAAAACTCACGCCGGCTTCTTGACCCCCAGGCGTTCCCAGTCCACCAGGTCAGGGTCGATGCCCGGGGGCAGTTTCCAGTGGTTCTCCTGGGCGGCGATGATCTCGACCTTTTCCAGTTCCTCGCCCAGGCGTTTCATCTCGCACCTCGCGGTCTCGGACTGGGCCGTTAGGGCGGCGTGCGCGGCCGTCAGGTCCAGAAGCTTCCCGTTAAGCTTCCGGTTCTCGTCCTCAAGACCGGCGCGCTCGATCTCAAAACGGCGTTCAGCGAGCCTGGCACTGAGAATCCAGCCGGCCAGTACCCCGAGCATCAGCACCAGCGCGAACTCGAAGGTCACGGTCATTGCAGCCATCCGTATCGGGGGCTGATTCTTGCGGGCTGTGGCTTGGGGCGGTTCAGCATCAGATAGAACCAGCGCGCCGTGGGATCGGTGATCTTCGAGGCCTGCTCCGCCACCGCCATTTCCGCCGGTTTCGACTGTATCATCCCTCTGACCTGAAGAGCGTGCTTGGCCGCGTCGAAGGCGTCGTCGCCGTCGAATTTCACCGTCGACCAGCGGTCGTCGTCCTTCCGCTTGATCATGGGAATCACTCTTAGCAGAGCGCCGCACGATCTGTCAATAACCAGCCCCGGAGGCCCGTACTGCGGCTTCCCGTCCGCTCCGGGCTCGAGAATCGCCCCCCGCATCAGTTCGTAAATCATGGTGGCGAGACCAGCCAGGTCCCGCCCCGCCGGCGAGGGCGAGGGCATGTCGTAACTCTGAAAGACCTTGGTCATCTTCTGGGCGTTGGTGTCCTGCTCGTCCCTTTTCGCGAAAGCGTCGTGACTGAGTCCGATGGACATCACCCGTGCGCGCTCCTCGACCGGGGTGCGGTCCACCACTTCCTGAGCCAGCGCTCCGGCCGACCGCCCTCTCCCCACGAATTCGCGATAGAAAGCGAACATCGTCCGCTGCCCGTTGGGACTCTCGAGCTTGCAGGCCGCTTCCCAGGCACGCTCCGGCGCCGTCTTCACCCGGTCGTCCGCCACCGCCACCGGCGCCACCCAGTAAGCGCAACTGTCGTGGTCGAAACCCCAGTCGATTCCGATCGAGATGTCCTGCCACATCGCCGGCCTGACGTCGGTGACGAACTTCCCCTCGCTCCAGCAGTCGTAGTACTGCCCCGCGAACTGATCCATGTGCCCGAGCAGCCACCCGAGGCGCAGGCCCTCCGGCAGTGCGTTCAACTCCCTTCCCTGTTGCGTCCGGCTGATGTAATACTCGAACCTCTTCTCGTCCGACCAGTCCCAGTAATAGGTCTTTTCAGTTATGCCGTCTGCTTTCAAGCTGGACCGGGCCCACTCGATGTTGTCCCAGCCATAGGCCTGCACGAACGCATAGTTGTCCTCGCAGGACACCCCTGACAGCTCGGCGCTCGCCCGCTCCACGTCCGTGTAGTCCCGCTTGTGAAAAATCCTGGCTAAAAAAGCGTGCCCCGGCCCCCCGGGATTGAACGTCAGCACCAGCTTGCACCGGCTGTCAGGCAATCCCGGCCACCTGGTCACCGACTTCCAGATGTTCAGCTCCGTCTCCGTGAACTCCTCCGCCTGGTCCACGTACGTCTCCATGTACTCTTTTCCGATCTGCCCCCTCACGTCCTTTTCCGTCTCCGCGTACCTGAACGCAATCACGCTCCCGTTGGGCAGCCTGAACTCCCGGTCCTGCACGTGATGGTACCGGCTCAGCCAGGGCCACGTCTGCAGCATCTTCTCGATGTGGTTCTCACGCACCAGATCGTAAGTCCGCCGCACGATCGCACAGCGCGTGTTCGCATACCTCAGCCGGTTGCGCAACGCCGCCCGCTGAATCCCCCCGGACTTTGCCCCGCCTCTCGACCCCCCGTACCCTATCCAGGTCGCCTTCGAGGGCCGCGAGTGATCGAACACCTGCCCCAATTGCCGCGCCACCCGGTAGAGCACTGGATTGAACGTCCGGTTCTCCTCCGCCTCGGCCGGGTTGATCAGGTAATACAGATAATGCTGCTTGGGCTGCATCCCGATCTCGACCTCAAGCCCCATCGGATTTCCTCGAAACCTGCTAACATCGAACCCCTAATCCGTTTAACCTGAAGTCAACCGGAGAGGGCTGTCACTGGGGTCGCACCGAACAAACACGCCCTCTTTCTCTGCTATACTCCCCCTAATCACAGCGTCACTTGCGTCGATCCCCAGGGGGCCGGTTTCCCGATTCTCCGGCCCCTCAAAACGGAATGTCGTCGTCTTCGGGCTCTGGCCGGATGCCGTGCTGTTTCAGGAGCTGGACAATCACCCCGGTCACGCGCTCCGGCCTGACGAGCACGAAGCCTCTTTCATGGAGAGCCGTCAGGATCTCCCCGGCGCGCCCCTGGCATTCCTCGCACAACTCGCTGCTGATGACTTCCACGGCATCCTGAACGTAGCCCATGGTTTTATTCCTTCAGCAGCTCCCCGACGCTCTCGATCGCCACGCTGAGGACCCGTACCGCTTCGCCCAAGCGGTGCAACTGATCGTTGCCTTTGAGGTGCCCGTCCATCAGGGCTGTTTTCTCCAAGGTCGAAAACTTTTGCTTGCATTCCGCGCACAAGCGGCGCCGCCGGACATCCTGGGAGCGTTGCCGCTTATCGACGACCGAGCTTTTGGTGGACCCGCATTTCGGACATGGGGGTCCGCTACCCACGCCGGAAATCCTCACGGTCAGGGCACAACGTCCAGTGTGGCTCGCGAGTCTGGGGATCAAGCGGAATGACCTTTCCTTTGGGCGTACGCCACCACTGCAGCGTCGCGCCGCACGTCGGGCCGCGGCAGACGCCGGCGTTCAGATACTCGTAACCTTTGCGCTCGAGCTCGTCGGATTCCCGCGGCTCGAGCGGGTACTTCTCGCTGAACGCCTTCAGGGCCGGCAGCAGGATGGACATCGTCTCGGTATCAGCCAGTTTGCAGGCGTGCAGGAATGCGCCCAGGAAGCCGCCCGGTTTCTCCTCAAGCTTCCAGTGAATGTAGCGGTCGACGTCGGACATCATACGCCGCACCCCCCTTCGCATTCGTTCTCCAGCCCGATTCCGAAATCAAAACCTGTCTGGCGGTTCTCGAAATCGATCTCCGCCAAAGGCCGACACGACTTGTGAAGGTAAAGCTTCTGGTAAAGCTTCCGGTTCACCGCCGCACCCGGACGCCTTAGTCCCGAGTCGATTTCCACGGCTCGCGCCCAACCCTCAGAATCTGTTTCTTTGAGGCGGCGCCATTCCGAATCGCGGTGAAATGGACAGAAAACGCAGGCGCTTTTAGGCACTTCGTGGGGTACCCTGGTTTCGAGAAATTTCAGACAATCTGATCGCGTCCACGTTCTGTCAAGAAGAGGAAAATGAGGACGCCAGGATCGCAGGCCAATGTAGCGCTCGTAAATCCTCGAAGCCCTGCTCCGTTCATCGAAGCTGATGCCATAGTGTTGATGTACCAAAACATCTTTAGGCACAGGCCTGCCAGGAAGCAGGCCTAGAATCTCCCTGCGAATTGTTTTCTGGATGATCTCAATCTTGTACTCTTTGGTACACTGCCGCTTAACGATGCCTATTGGTTCCCCCTCTGAAAAAGCAGTGAAGGCAGGAATGGAAGCAAATCTTCCTCCTCCGTTGATTCCTTTTCCTCTGCTGTTGGTTGCTGCTATTAGGTCATTTCCAAGCTTTCCCACGGTTCGTCTCAAGATCGGAGTCCGGCCTAATCTTTCAAGCCAGTCCAGATGTCGGTAGACCGCCGCCGGTTCTTCTTGAGTGTCGGCGAAGACCGCATAGTCCAGATGCAGATCGTCCAGCAAATACACCGTGGTACTCTGTACCCCCGCTCCTAGGCAAAGGACGTGGACTTCCTTCATCGCAGCCCTCCTGAACTCAGGACACTGAAGATCATGCGAAGCTCGCGGGCAAGAGCCAGGAGGCCGATCAGTTGCTCATTGACGGGCGCTTCCCGGGATATTGCCTGGATAGCTTCAGCGTAGCGGCCATCGCAAATGGCTTGTGCGATTTCAGCGGTCATAGGTCTCATGCGCTAATCGAACAGATCCGGACTCTGTTCATTCAACTGCTCCAGATGGCCGTCGATGTCAGCCGCGAATTCCTCAAGCACGTCCTTGTACTCCTCCGGCTTCAGGTTCTGACACTCCGCAGGAAGCCGCCCGGTTTCTCCTCAAGCTTCCAGTGAATGTAGCGGTCAACATCAGACATCATAAGCCCACCTCAACCAAATGACGCTGATATACCATGTTCTGAATCTTTTGCGCGAAGATGACCGCTTCGCGCCAGTCATTTCGGTCACGTCCCTCCCTGCGGGCAGCATACGACCATGCTCTCGAGTCAGCGCTGTGGAGCAGATGCCTGACTAATCCTGATCTAAGAACCGTGGTCTTCAGCCCGAAACCATGAAGCAGGAGATCTGGTCTTTCAGAGCGGATTGCCAACAGGATGTCCTCAACTGCGGCGCTCCCAGCATTCCGCCTACAAACGGAACCGACTCCAACCCACTGCCCAGGAGTTAGCCGTGCGCCATAGTCTCTGACATGGCGGACGTATTCTTCTGCTTGCCAACCTTGGAGAACTGGCATGAGATAGCAGTCCTGAACGATCTCAGATAACGAGTCATAGCGCTCGATGGTAAGCGCCTGATGCTCCTCAACGCTCATTCCGGTTATCTTGAGCATCTCTGGTTCACACATGTAGTCTTGGGAGACGGCGGCCAGCAGATTCCCATTCCCTTTCCAGCGCTCGATCTCGCCAGCATATTCATCAGGTTCATGAGGATAGCCGCCATGGTTCAGGATGGTTGAGAAGGCACCGGAATCCATAATCCATTCACCCACCTGAAACTTTGATTTGCGACTCCTCAGCCTGACCACGCTGATCACTGTCGGCATATTCACCCGCGCTGCGTCCCACGGATCCACCCCCACGAAGAATTCCATTTCTAACTTTCCTGTTCGCGAAATATCTCAGCACAAGGATTGCAACGAAGATCACACAGAGCCAGCAACCTTCGCCCACCAAGCACCACTGACCGAAATCCAATTTCAAGGCTTCGCCCTCGCGATCATCCGAAGCTCCTGCATGGGACCATGCTCTGGCGGCAGAATGCGAAGATCCGCACGCACTCGAACCCTGACGTGCGTGGCGTCTGTCGCACGCTGGGCTACATCCTGAATCATTTCTTCCATGTTCCGCACGTTGCGCGAGGAGTGGCCACCAACGTATTCAGTAATCATGTCGCGTAAATCCTCCACCGGAAAGACCACGCCATTTGGCCTGTAGGCGACAGTGAGCGTTGATCCTGGCTGTGGGTTCCCAGATACCGGGCAGCACTGCGGGAGATCTATAGTGTGAGTCACCAATCCGCGAATGCCAGGGAGACAGGTTCTGATGCTCATATGAATATGCCTAGTCGAAAAGATCCGGACTCAGAAATCGTAGTGGTGCTTGATACAACCTACGTGATCCAAAAGGGAACAATCCGCACCATCAGTTCTACATCTGGCGGCTCCACGTTGGCTGGCTGGACAAAGTATCGAGACGAGAAAGACGAACTCCTTACTCGCTGGTGGGGTGACTTCTCGCGACAGGAAGCCTTGGACTTTGCGCGTAACTTGCCGGTAATCCTCGAAGTCATCGAAGACACACTGAGCAAGCGCAGGCAACAGGAACAGGCTGTTACCGAGCAGCTCAATGGCAGCGTAACACATGAATGTGAAGCCCATGCAGAGGGCGGAGAGCACGGAGTTGCGGCCGTAGGGCGCTCGGCGAATCCTAATTGGAACGGATATTGGATGTGCGCCAAATGTATCGAGGAATATGACCCACGGTCCTACGAAAATCTCAGCCAAGAAGAACCTGAATAATAACTAACACAGTGTTCCCGGAAGCGGCAGGGGCACCGGCGAGGTGCCCATTGCCAGGGTCGGCATGACCCTGCGCAGCGCCAAGGCCGCCAGCAGGACCAGCAAGGCAACCAGCAGCTTGTTAATGTAATTCATTA
>Ga0126373_10003431_pt1 | contig 11878 bp, 5 predicted proteins | sample PanSoiMetPlot_11_FD_92545 | JGI IMG/M metagenome (GOLD analysis project Ga0126373, IMG submission 92545) | Tropical forest soil microbial communities from Panama - MetaG Plot_11 | ecosystem: Environmental > Terrestrial > Soil > Tropical forest > Bulk soil | place: Panama | collected 2016-02-17
CCGAGTGAACCAGAGATTGTCCGATGCTTTCCCCAGAGCTGCAAACCACATCTGCCAGTCAAGCCGCGGCTGGTACGGAATGTTCCAGCGGGGCGCCCGCATGACATCGCATGGCTTGTATTTGAAGCTGTATTCGATCCAGTGAACACCATCATCCGAACCCTCGATGATGATTTCGGGCCGGGTGGTAGTCATCACTGAAAACAAGCCATAGGTATTGACAATCCGAAGAGGCTCGATTTCTTGAGCGAGCTTCAGGGCCGGCGCGGAAATTTCGCCGCCGAATGCCGCATGAAACTGTATAAGACCCACTGACACAACTAACAGCGCGAAAGCACCGACGACAAAAGAGCCGACTTTGCCAGGCTGAATTTCCTTTGCGTGGTGTTGGATGAACCGAGTCGCCCTTTGCGGCAGAACTTTGTGCACGGCCGCATCGTCGAAGAGCGGCAGACACAAGGCCATCGTCAGGAAATTAAAAAACGTGTAGTTGCCGGTGAGAAGGATCAGCGTTTGGAGCAACAAAATGCCGTACGCCGCGAGGAACCTGAGGCGCCGCGGAAAGAAAATCAAGAACGGCAGCCCCACTTCTATGGCGAGAGTCGCTAACGTGGCTGCGGTAAGCGCAATCTGCGGGAGGTGATAAGCGTACCAAGCCAACGGTGTGGGTAGCGGTTCGGTCTGAAAGTAAAAGGAGAGTGCGGACAGGTTGTGCCACGTCGGGTCGCCGCTCAAGAGTTTGACCGCACCCGAAAGAAACATAAAGCGGAACAGAAACCAGCGCAGGAGCCAGATGCCAGCTCTGGTCGCGACGCTGAGAATGAGCGCGAGGAAGCCCGACTCAAGCAGAAGCGCATCCCACTGGTAGTCCATGAAAATCTGACCGGCGTGGACGAGCGAAAGATAGAGCGCGTACAGAAGTAGCAGGCTCAAGGTCGGAAAGACGTCGAACAATAGGAGCAGCGATAGCGCTGCTCCTGCCCAGCAGGCGGCCCGAATCGCGAAATCAGTTTGATCCAGCCAGAACACCATCGGTAGCCACCAGTAACGTCCCGGGCCAAGCTCGCTGCGTGCGGCGGCGAGGAATTCTGACAACGGCTGGATTCCGTGGCTGCCGATTAGCCCCAACGCTTGCACTGCAAACGAAAGAAAAGCGGTCAGGTAGATCAGGCCCATGACCCGGAGAAACAACCACGCGACCAGGTCAAAACGTGACGGCTCAAAATCGGGGCCCCAGAACCATAGGCTCACGCGGAAAAACACGGCGCGGTTTGAGGAGACGAAAGCGTATGCTTTCTCGCTAATGGCTGCGAAGCCGGGCACGCGTCGATAGAGCGTCAGCCAGAAGCCCCTGCGACTCGCGTGACTGAAAAGGAGGAAGCAGGCTTCCGCGCCGCTCGCGATTTTCCCATCAGACGTCACGAATTTCACCGCCCGCTCGAACGCTGTCACAGGAATGTCCGGAAATTGCGCGGCAACTTCCTGATAAGGTGCGCAATTCACGCTCGAGCCGATCAGTCGCTGCCAGTAGCGCACCCAATAGAGGCAGAAGCCACACGCCTCGTCATAGATCAAAAGCGGTTGGCCGCGGATTGTGCTGGCTGTTCGAGTGCTCATGGAGGCGATTGTGAGGGGGCGGCCGCTACATAGGAAGGGCGATCGCGGAGCGTTTTGCAGACCAAGGCGCCTCCGCGGTCTTCAAAGGCGCGCAGCTTGACGACTGTAAACAATACCCGGTATCGACCAAATAGCCTCCGGTATTGACCAAAGAGCCTCAACTCATGTTCCGCTGGGTTCGGTCGCAGTGTCTTGAGATGCCGCGTCTGAGCCAGCAAATTTCGGCCAAACGCGCGCTGGCCTCTTTAAGCACAGCACGTCCCTGTTTGATGCTGACGCCGACATCTCGTAGTCCATAATGGACCAAAATTTTGGTCTACATTCGCTTGCGTCCCACGCAAATGCCACAGCGCTTGCGCGCTCCCGCGGTTCCCGATCGCTGAACATCAGATTGCTGATGATCAGCATAGAGCCTCGTTCATAGCGTTCGGCAATCAAGGTGAAGTTCATAGCGCTCGGCAATCAAGGTGAAGAGGTCCTCCGCCTCTTCGGCGCTCTGTTTGATGTAGCCAATATCATCGGGGTCGAAGAGCTGGAAAGAAATCGAGCCTGCGTAACTTCTGCGACAACGCAGATCGCGCTTAGAAGGGAATCCGAACTATTCCCGGCCCGAAACGTTCGACGAGAACGGCTCCATTACTCCTGGAAGCTAGTACCACAGGAGGGATCGCTGATGCAGACGCTGGGAACGCCGTTTTTTTTGAGAAGCGTTCCTATCAATAGTGTTCGTCGCCTGGATTTCTCCGCCGTCACGCTGTGACCGATGCCGAGACAAAGCGAACAGCGGGTAACTCAATCCGTGGACGTTGCTTCTGATTTCGGCGCTGTTCGCCGCCGGTCCAAGCCCAATTTTTCCTAGTCCTTCAGCGACGGCCAAAGTCGCGTAAGCGCAAAATGTGACCCCTGTCGTTTAGCGTAAATATTCTTTACCCCACTTCACTATTCCGAGGTCGGCGACACAGATCGCATAAAACGACTTTACGAGCAGCAGTTCAATCACTGTCGCCAGAGCAAGCCCGCCAATCTGCGCAAAGCACAGCGGCCTCCAGAGCGGTCCGCCATGGAGCGCCAGCGGAAAAAGCGCCAGCAGGGTGGCTCCCGCGGTGATCATCACTGGACGCAGTCGTTCGATACCCGCATCGAGTAGACCCTGGATTAGATCCTCTCCCATTCTCTGCCGTTCCTCGACGAACTCGAACAACACGATCACGTGGCTGACGATCACTCCAACCAGACTCGCGATGCCCAAAAACGCCATGAATCCAAAGGGCGAGTTGGTAAGCCATAAGGCGCCGAGTGCGCCAACCGCTCCGTAAGGGACAGCGCTGAAAACAAGCCATGGTTTGACAAGACTGTTGAACTGAATCACCAGGGCGATGAAGATCATCACGCAGGACGTGAGTAGTACAATTCCGAGTTCGGCAAAACTCTGTTCCTCTTTCGCCTGTTCGCCACCGACTACGATGCTATAACTAGGTGGCAAGGTGGCGGTGAGCGCCTTTATATGCGGATTAGCAAACTTCATGACCTGCGAGGGCAAGATGCCTGGCGGTGGGAACCCTAAAACAGTCATTGTCCGAAAGTGGTCGCGTCTGACGATCCGCTGCTGCCCCAGCTTGAAGACCAGCGGAACAAGCGAATTCATGGGCACACTTCCCTTCCCATTCAAGGGGTAGATGTAGAGATTAGCTACGTCCGCAAGGCGCGCGTCCTCCTCCGGGGACAGTCGCGCTACGATGGGAATGCGCAGGTCGCCGTCAACCAGGCTTCCGACCTGCCAACCGCTCAAGCCTGCGGCTGCTGACCGGGCGATATCCGCATTGCTGACTCCGGCAAGATTTGCTCGATCGGAGTTGATCGGAAGTTGGACATCGGGACTCTCTTCCATCCAATCGCTACGGACGCGCAAGGCGCCAGCCGCGGTAAGGATGTTCCTTATTCGGTCCGTAGTCTCCCGCAGAGTTGAGATTTCCGCATCCTCAGAAAAAGGATTGAGATCAGCTCGCCCAAATACGTGAATTTCGATCGGGTAAAGCACGGGATTGGTTTGCAGCTGGCGAACATCAAGATAGGCTCCCGGTACCGAAGCCGATAGCGCACCCTGTAGCTGGGCTGCCAGCTGGGGCATGTCATTCTTATCGAATATTTCTACAATCAACTGAGCGTAATTGCTCTGCTGTTGTTCCGAGCCCACCGAAAACCAGAAGCGCGGCCCGCCGCCGCCAACGAAGGAGGTTACTGATTTCAGAATGTCGCGGTACTTTCCATCGCGGCCTGGATGCTCACGCCCATAGTTCGCTGATACGCGCCTGACTACTTCTTCCGCTTCGTGCGTCACCTGGTTGGTATCGGAAATCGCCGCACCATTGCGAAGCCAGATGTCAACATAGGCGAGGTACTGAACGTCTTCGGGGAAGAATGCGCTCCCGAGATGCTGGCCGATTACCACGCCCAAAGCAAGGAAGGCGAAGGAGCCAGTTACGAACGCTTTGCGATGCTCGAGCGTATAACGTCCGAGCCTGTAGTACATCCCCGTCACGCCGTGGGTTCGCCGATATTCGATGGGCGGGAGCGGCTTGCCGGGCTTCATCAAGTAGTATCCAAGCTGCGGCACGAACGTCATCGAGACGATTCGCGATGCCACGAGGGAGCAGGTCATCACTATGGGCAGACTGAAAAGAAACTTGCCGGTGTCGCCGCTCAGCATCAGAAACGGCAGATAGGCGACTACGTTGGTGATGGTGGCGAACAGAATGGCGCGCGCAAGTTTGGTTGGCCCGAGCCATGCCGCTATGCAAGCGGGTTGTCCGAGCCCGAGTTCGTGCTTGATCGCGTCTCCGGCGACGACCGGGTCATCCACCAGCAGCCCCAATGCGATTATCAAAGTAGCAATGGAAACCTGCTGTAAATCGATGCCAAGCAGGTGCATCATGCCGAAGGTCAACGCGAGGGTGATCGGAATCGAGAGCGCTATCAGCAAGGCCGAGCGCCACTCCCAAAAACCCAGCCAGGCGACCAGGATCACCAGCCCAATCGCTTCGTAGAGCGCTTCGACAAACAGGTCTATGTTTTCGCTCACCTGCCTGGGCTGGTCGGATGTGCGAGCAATGATCAGATCCTCGGGCAGGCGATTTCGTAACTCGTCCAGTGCCTTGTCTACGGAGTCGCCAAATTCACTGATCTGCCGACCCGAGCGCATGAAAATAGCCAGCGTGATTGCTCGGCTGCGAACCCATCGGCCATCGGGCCGGCGCCAGGTGTAGAAGTTCAGCAGTCCCGGCGGAGTCTGGTAGCCGCGCAGCACCTGGACCATGTCGCGCAGATAGAGCGGAGCACCGGAGCGCGCGGTATCGACCATAACATCGCCGATTTCCTTAGCGCTGTTGAACTCGCCTCCGGGGTGCAAAGTTACGTCCGTTCCGCCGGCATTGATTGTTCCGCCCGAGCGGATGATGTTTCTCTCCTCAAGGATCAGCGCGATTCGGGCAGGCGATTCACCGTAAGAGGCGAGCCGTCGTTGCGAGTACACGAGCTGCACCCATTCTGGAAGGACGCCAGTCCGAGATACCTTCTCCACGTTCGGCAGCGTTTCAACCGCCCGCTGCACCAGGTCGGTGTAACGCTCCAGGTCGCGGTAGGTGTACTTATCCCCGGCCGCTGCATCGAGCGCCGCTTCGGTTTGCGACGGATCCTTAATGAGTACCGGGGGCCATGCATCCGGATGAACAATCGGAAAGACCGACGTACCGACGTTTTCTTCGATGAACTTTCGAGCAAGTTGCTGGAGATCACTGCCCGCGTTTGGTACCCCGTCTAAGCCGGCGAAACCATTCCCATCGATCGCCCGCAGGTCGCGAGCGTTGCCGTGAGCAGCGAAGTATTGGAGCAATGCGTCCCGAGCTCTTACGACGTTGTCTGCACCAAGCGCTTTTGGAAAAAGCGTGACCAGAGTTACCCTGCCAGATCGAGACACGGGAGGCGCCGTGTCACGGGTGCTTACAATAGCCTCCCGTATGGCTCGAGCGCGCAGCGACAGCTCCACCTCACCGTCTTTTGGGCTCGCTACTGTCAGCATCATCGCCGAGGTGTCGCCGAAATCACCGTGAAATTCGATCGGCCCCGCACCTTCGGGGAGATCGCGGATGCTGTTGAGCTTAAGGTTTATGTCATTGAACTCTTTCTGCGAATCGCTGATGTTGTTGGCGAGCTGGACGTAAACAATCGCGACTCCGTCAAGCGTAACTGATCGGATTCCGTAATCCGTTCCCACCCCGGCGCGATGCAAGCCAGAATTTTCCGCGATCTTGGCTTCGATCTCTCGGGTGACATTCTGTTCGATCTGCTCCGCGCTGACCCCCGGCCATGGGCACACGACCACGGCACTGCGAACCGGGATATTAGGATCCTTGCGTTTCGGCATTGCCCTGAAGGCATAGATGCCCCACAACACGACTCCCAGCAAGAGGACCCACGAGATGGCGCGATTCTCGACAAAGAAGCGAGCGGTATTGTGCGAATCAAGAAACTCCTGGTTCTCAGCGTTATGCGCCATCAGGGAATGACTCGGACTTCCGCGCCATCGCTCAGCATGGTCGCGCCCCGCAGGACCACGAGGTCGCCATTCCTTACGCCTGAGAAGACTGTGATTTCGTTCCCAATTATTTGGCCGAGCTGCACTTGGCGGAGCCGGGCGACGGTTCTGCTCCCGTTTTCCTGGACGACGAAGACGCCGTAGCCATCGGGCACGCCGGGAGGCCGCACTATCGAGGCCAGCGGCAGGGTGGCGAGCCGGGCCGGTCGTGCACTGGCTCCTTCAATCTGAAGCGAGGCGATCATACCCGTACGCAACTGGCCGCTGCGGTTCGGCACCGTGACTTCGACATCAAACACGCGAGTGTTGGGATCGGCATTCGGGGCAATTCTTGTGATTATTCCTTGGAGGGAAACTCCGGGGACGGCGTCGGTACGGAGAGCCTGCGGCTGGCCCAGTCTGAGCTGACCGACGGCAACATCCGAGACACCAAAGATAGCCTTCATCTCACTTGTATCAGCCACCTGAAAGGCAACCGTGTTGGGCTGAACTAGAGAACCTATTTCGACACGCCGGTCGAGGACCGTTCCATCGATTGGCGAAGCCAGCTTGCAATAGCCCAGATTTATCTGCGCTTCCCTGAGCGCCGCTTCCTGCTGCTCTACCGAGGACTTCGCGCTCTCCAAGTGCTGGACTATGGAATCGTAGGTCGCGCGCGCCAGCACATGCTGGGCCATTAATTGAGAGTCGCGACCGAAATCATTCTGAGCTTTTACAAGTTCGGCTCTGGCTCCGGCCAGTTCCGAGCTGATCTGGGCGAGTTGAGCCTGGTAGATGTCGGCTTTGATGCTCGCGAGTTGAACATGCGTGTTTACGAAGTCACCGCTTTGAAGATCGCGCATCCGGCCATCAGCCCCCAACACCTGTTTAATCGAGTCGACGTAACCGGATGCTTTGAATGCGACGTCAACTTGCCGGCCGGGTTGGAAGGTTGCGGTGTACACGCCGGCGTCCGATCCCCGTGAAGGCGACACGGCCCTGACCGTCACCGCGATGACGGGCGCCGTAGCAGCAGGAGAATCCGATCCACCACAGCCGAAGAGCATCGACATCAGAATGGACGCGAACAGGATAGATGCTATTGAACAGGTGCAGAGCCGGTCCTGTGCGCCTCGACCAGATCTGTTCTTCAGTCTCCCACTCATGACGGAACCTCGAACTGGATTCCCCACGACTGAAGGTAATCGCGCTTTTCATGCAGCGCGTTGATCGTCGTCCTATACCCAGTTGCGACGATCGTGTCGAAGGCTCTCCAGTTCAACTTTCCGATGTGGCCCAGAGGCGGCTCGATGAGTAGGTCGACATGGGCGCGCAAATCGCGAACCTGCACCTCACTACCGATTGTGCCTGCCGCCATCAGAATGTTCACGATGTTCGGGGTGCCCCGTCGGACGTGGGGCAGCAGTTGCCAGAAAGGCCGGTGTTCAATTTCATCGATCGTTGAGCGCAACGAATCGTCAGCGGTAACGTCCACTGCGATGATCGGCCCGCGGCGCATTTCGCTCATGATGTCCACCGGCAGGTTATTCAGCAGACCGCCATCCACCAGTAAATCCGAACCGTCAACTACTGGTGAGATGATGCCCGGTATTGAGACGCTCGCCCTGGTAGCCTTCCAAACGGCCCCAGAGCGGTGGATTTTGATGCGGCGGGTGCTCAGGTTGGCCGACACACAGAAATAATTGTAGAGGCTATCCTCGATCTGCCTTTCGCCGAAATGTTCCTTTAGTAAGCGCGATGTTCTCCGGCCGCGCGCGAGCGCGACCATTGGCAGCGTGTAATCGCTCACGGGATTTTGAATCGTGAACGCTGCCCTCATGTGATCGGACAACTCCTTGCTATTCCAGCCGATGGCCGCGCCAGCGCCGATGATCGAACCCATACTCGCTCCGCCAATAAGATCGACCTCGATCCCCGCCTGATTGAGCGCTTGGAATACTCCAACATGGGTCAGTCCGCGCGCACCGCCGCCCGAAAGGACGATACTGATGGCATTACGCGAGATCATCCTCGCGAGACGCCGATAGTCGCGTTCAACTCCACGGCGGAGGTGATGATGAAGTTTGGGGTTGAAGCACTCGAGCAACTTCCCTGTTCCCGTCCATTGGTCGGGCGGTGAATCGTGCAAGATGACCAGTTCGACCACTTCACCACGTTGGCGAAGTGAATCGTTCACTGCCTCAGAGGCGACGAAGTCCCGCGCCTCATCTGCAATTAGGAGCACGCAATCCGCCTGCCTAAGGCATAGACGCGTCCAGGGAGAGAGCTCGAAATCAGCTAGATAAATGACGTGATCGTGGCTTTCCTCAAGCGCGTTGAACCATTCAATGGTTTTGCTTGAGTATGCGCTGTCGACCGTCAATACTTTGGCCCGCAGCTGCTCGAAGGCTTTCTGCAGACTTGCGCCAAATTCATCGGCGCGCCCCTGGTACAAAGGTATAAGCGCGACCGTTCGGGGTGCTTCCAGCGAGGGTCTAAGCCGTGGAGGCTGTTGCAAGCGACGGACAAGGAGGTCAGTAATGAAGCGCAGGGTCTTGGGATGTTCCTCTACCAATTCATGAAAGGCCTCTTTTGAAAGCCGCACGAGCTCGGTGTCCCGCAACGCAACTACCGTGGCCGATCGCGGTTCGCCCGACAGCAGGGCCAGCTCTCCGACCGTCTCGCCAACCCCCATCGGTCGGGCGAGAACTTCCTGACCGTCCTCGTTGCGCAGGTAAGCCCCGAGTCGACCGGAAACCACTATGTACATCGAGTTGTCGCGGTCACCCTGGCGAAAAAGGCGCACACCGCCGGGCACGCCCAGCCACTGAAGCTTGCCTATCAGGGCATTTAGCGAATGATCGTCGAGCCCGGCTAAAATTGGAAGTGCTGAAAGCTTGCTCCTAAGCTCGGCAGCATAAACAAACTCTCCATTCCGGAATGCGTCGCGTAGGCTGGGCAATGCTTTTTTTCGGTCGGAAGGCCAAAACAGGACGCGTCTAGCCATGATGCGGCAGAAGCCCAGCCGCTTACGTGAACGGGCCGGCGGCTGGAAATTCCTGAGCCACCTTTATCACTATGTAGACTGATGTTTCAAACTGACAGGCGAGTTTTCTGGCATTCAGATGGATGAGCAAAAATGGGCATTTTTTGGAAATTCGGGCGCTCGAGTTGACAGCCAATTTGTTGAGACGATGGTTCAACCCTGGCTCGGACGGGCGTATTGCGCAAAAGCAGCGAAGTTTAGGACGGCTGCAGTCCAGCTCCAATGTCTCCCCATTGCAGTGGTGAAACTCGTTTCCAGCATCAAACGGCTGCCGACCACAGCTCCTGCAACACTAGCGGCGATCGGGTACGCTTCGCCGCCTCTTTTCAAAAAACTTCACTGTTCGGAGCATCAACTCCGATTCGCATTGCTGGCCGAATTGCAACGGTCAGTCGGGCGGATTCTTCAACACTGCCACTATGCCCGCGTGATCGGATGGCCACAATCCTGAGACCGTCCGCGCGTCTGGCGCCGCACCGACTATTTGCGCAGAAATGGGTCTGAAACCGCGGCTGAGAATCAAATCGATCCTGCGATTTAGTAAGGAGGCTTCATTGCGAAGGTCCGCGGCTTGAACTCCAGTATGGCCCGGGTCGAGGGGATTCACAACCGCCCAAACATCCTGGAATCCCCCGGCGATGAGCTCCGGATAGGTCGGCGTGCAATCAGGAATGGTTGGCTCCTGGCGCGCATTCGAATTGAAATCCCCAAGCACGAGGAGCGGCAAATCCGTGTCAGCCGGGCCTGCGAGCAATTCTTTAGCCTGCGCAAGTTGCGTGTCGGCCTCGTAAGATTCGATGTGAGTTTCGATTAACCGAAACCGTCGATCGTTGAAAGTCGCGTCAACCGAGATCCAGCTTCGCGGAACCGAACCGAGCCCAAACGGCAGCGGCACCAGCGACGAAAAGCGCGCGGAGCGGATGTTGTACGGCTGAAGCCCTGAAGGTGAGGGTTCGGCGCGCAAGAGGATCGCGTGACGATCGAGCAACCGGACGAGATCTCCGTCCATGTTGATAGGCCCGGTTTGATCGAAATCATTCATGATCGCCAACGGAACGTATCCGACGCCATACTTGCGCAAAGAGGTGAGGATCAACTCCAGGAAATCGTAAACCAGTTGCATCGCTCCTGCCTTGCCGCAGTACCACTGAGTCACTTCCTGAAGACCGACAAGATGGGGCTTGTGGGTGGCAATGTGCAGCGCAATTCTTTCAGCCCGCGCGGGAATCTCGGACGCGACGACATTCGACCACGCCTCGCCATTCGCGGTTAAGAACTCGACCGGAGAATCAGCCTCGACAATCCGCTCGAGGTTGGCACCGAAGTAAACGTTCTGCGTCATGACAATGAGTTCAGACTCTTGCGTATTCATGCTTCATGTCCAAAAAGGCGCTCAAATCACCCTTCTCTTAGCAGATCAATACATTCGCGCGACATCGAATTGCAAACTAATCCTACGAATTGTTATGATGTCAAGCTCATGACGGTGGCCGATGGCGGGCTGGGCCGAACTTCTAGCTCTATGCCGCCACCAGACCGTGTTCGTTTCGGCGGTACGTCTGGGGCATGGCCGCCACAGCGGCATCGGCGCTCACTAAGGGATTTTCCATCCTCGGTCGATGCGGCTCGCAATTGCGTGGGACGCAGTGGATGTACCGCGAACTAGCTTTTAGTCCACTAGATGTTCGCTTTTTGATGCCTCTGATCTCGAGTGAACCAACAGCCCCTTGGCCGCTTGGTATTCAGGGAATTCCGTATCGCTCAGTCCATCCATCGCTTCGGAAATCAGAGAGCACGCTTGATCAGCGCGGCCGCTTTGGCAGTGAAGTCGAGCGAGGCTCAGAGCGGCGCGCAACTCAAACGTTCTGGTGTGTTGCGCGCGCGCAACCGCGAGCGCCATTGTAAATGCTTTTTCAGCTTCTACCGCGCTCAACGGATCGAATTGAAGCAGGATTTCACCTCGCAGGCGATGTAATTCGGAATCATGAATATGCCGATGGATTCTTTCCGATGTGGAAATGGCATCGTCGAGAATCTTGAGAGCCTCTCGGGGGCGGTCCGCATCTGCCTCGACCTGAGCCAGAACAGAATCGAAATAGGGCAGTGGGACGAGAGTCTGTTCCAGGCACGCGGTGGCGGCCCGTTTCATCATGGCCTCTCCCTTATTGCGTTCTCCCGCCTTCCAACATGCCCAACCCCGGTAGAACGCTCCGAAGCTACCCACAAAGGAATCTTATGCTCCTGCGCTAGATGCATCGCCGCCTCAGCATCAGGGATAGCGCCGATCGCATCGTTACACATGACCGCGAACCAAACGCGATGGGAATGGACGTGAATTAAAGTGGTAGCGTGTCCGGATCGTTTAGCGAGTACGAGCGCGTCGTCGACCAGCTGCCGCGCTCGAGCGGTTTCGCCCAGTGGCAACAACACCATCGCCAGATAGATCATTGCGCTGACACCTGGCACAGTGTCGTATCTGAATTCGAGCCCCTGGTCACGCTCAGCGTTATATAGGGCAACTCCGAGCTCAAGGTGTCTTTTGGCTTCGATGAAGTTGCCCTCCATCCAGCACGTCATTCCCACGAGCCGATGCGCGATACCTGATTCCGCCGAATCAGGCAACTGTTCGGCGTCGCGCAGAAAGC